>Ga0182005_1000139_pt1 | contig 51303 bp, 51 predicted proteins | sample Sormic07211103_1_FD_123021 | JGI IMG/M metagenome (GOLD analysis project Ga0182005, IMG submission 123021) | Rhizosphere microbial communities from Sorghum bicolor, Mead, Nebraska, USA - 072115-103_1 MetaG | ecosystem: Host-associated > Plants > Roots > Rhizosphere | place: USA: Nebraska... | reverse complement strand
GCGCCCGTTCTGCTGCTGACGGTGTACATGAGCAGTGATCCTGAGCTGGCAAAGATTATCGGCCTGGCCTGGGATGCCGGCGCGGTCACCACCGGGCCGGTCACTGTCCCGCTGGTGCTGGCGTTGGGCATTGGCATCGCGGCAGCCGCGGGCAAGGGCGGTTCCGGGCTGTCCGGGTTCGGTATTGTCACCCTCGCCTCGTTGTTTCCTGTCATTGGCGTCATGCTGCTGGGCCTGTACGTGTCGGCCATCTCCTCGCCGGCAGACATCATCGCCGCGGCGCAGGTCGCAGCCAGTGCCGGACAAACGGCGGCTGACTGGCACACGGTCAGCCCGGGACTGGAGATTGTTTCCGGGCTGCGGGCCATCGTGCCGCTGGTGATATTCCTGCTGATCGTACTGAGACTGTTGCTGCGCCAAAGCCTGCCACGGCGCGGAGAGATCTTCCTCGGCATCGCCCTGACCGTGGTGGGCATGTGCGTGTTCAATCTCGGGTTGACCTACGGTCTGTCGAAGCTGGGAGGCAGTGCGGGTTCGCTGATTCCCGCGGCCTTCATGCAGACTCCAGGCGCGGACGACTCCCCGCTCTACCGGTATGAGGTGGGGTTGATTCTGGCCCTGGTGTTCGCCTGGGTGCTCGGGTACGGGGCGACCGTCGCCGAACCCGCGCTGAATGCGCTCGGCGTCACCGCCGAGACGCTGACCAACGGGTTTATCCGCAAGCGCGGCCTTATCCGTGCGGTATCGATAGGAGTCGCCTGCGGCATTGCCGTGGGGGTGGCCAAGTTGGTGTTCGGCCTGCCACTGGTCTGGCTGGTGGTGCCGCCCTACCTGTTCGCGGTGGTGCTGACGATTTTTTCCACCGAGGAGTTTGTCAACGTGGCCTGGGACAGCGCGGGTGTCACCACCGGGCCAATCACCGTTCCGCTGGTTCTGGCCATGGGCCTGGGACTGGGCAATGCGACCAACGCCGTCGAGGGTTTCGGCATTCTTTGCATGGCCTCCGTCGGCCCGGTGATCAGCGTCATGCTCCTCGGACAGTGGGCGCGTTTCCAGTTGTGGAGACAGACAAAGGCCGCCACCGAAGAGCCAGCGAAGCAATTAATGGGCACAGGAGAAGCAGGATGAAAGCGGAAGGCATTACCTACCTCACTGACGTTGCACTGATCACCTGCATTGTCCCCGTCGGGCGCGCGGATCTTGTAATCCGTGCGGCCCAGGGCATGGGCGCGCCAGGCGCCATTGTCTACCACGCCAACGGGATCGGCCCCCGTGAGCGACTCGGCCTGCTCAGCATCGCCATCGATGCGGAAAAGGAAGTGGTGAGCCTGCTGGTCGCTGCCGACTACCAGGGCGCAGTACTCGAGGCGATCTATCACGCGGCCAATCTGCATGTTCCCGGTGCTGGAATGATCTATGCGACCCCCGTGGAAAAAGTGGCGACCTACATCCCCCGCGAGATGCTGAAACAGGAGAATGCCTCGTGAGCGTGGCGGTCGCGGGAGTACCGGGTGGGGCTGCAAAACTCATTACCTGCGTGTTGCCCGACGATGGCACGGAACGCAATCTGCTGCAGCTATTGCGAGAGGTGCATGGCATTACGCGTGCAGACAGCGTTCATTGCCGTGGCGTGGCCATCCTGCAGGCCGCCAAAGCGCCCCCGAACGAAGTGCCTGAGGCGACTCTGTCTCGAGTGGTCAATGTGGTGGTCGATGAAGCTCAGGCAGATGAGGTGTTCGACTTCATCTGTGTAAACGCCAGGCTGACCGAGCCTGGAAGAGGGTTGATGTACATGTCGGCGTTGAATTTCGCTACTGCAGTGGCGATGCCTGAGGGGGTGACGCAAGAGCATGAGGGGAAGCCGGCAGCGCTCAGTTGAAGACCGGGCACCACAGGCTACCGGCGCACGCCATCAGGCTAATGCGTTGCAAACACCACACCTACCTCCTTGGCATATTTCAACCATGCGTCCTTGAGCCGCTGCAACGTCTCTGGTCGGGCAGCGGCCAGGTCTGTGGTTTCGCCGCGGTCCTGCGCCACATCGAACAACTGCCATTGCGGCGGCTGCGCGTCGCCGCCAAACCCTGCTTGCGGGCGAATGCCCAACAGTTTCAGGTTTCCCTCCCGGTAATAAGCATTGCCAAACAGTTCGCCGGCCAAGCTGTCATGACGGTGCGGGCTACCTTCTCCGGCGAGCATTGAGCGCATTGATTGGCCTGTAATCGGGTGTTTGCTCACGTCGGTTGGCGCCTCGATTCCCGCCAGGTCGAGGAAGGTTGGCGCCAGGTCATCAACCCGCGCCATACCGCGTTCCACACCTTGGCGACGCAGTGTCTTGGGCAGTTGGATGATTGCGGGTACGCTTATGCCACCTTCGGCCGTGGTGCCTTTGAACAAATGGAACGGTGCGGCGCTGACCTCTGCCCAACGCAGGCCGTAGTCGATTTGCGACCCTGCCTGACCGAGGTTGGCGTAACGGTTATCGGTGCGCGGGCCTGGCGGATAGAACTGGGCGTGGTTCTCTCCTGCCGCGCCGTTGTCCGACATAAATACAATCAACGTGTTGTCGTACTGGCCGCTCTGGCGCAGGTAATCCACCACTCGGCCAATGTTGTGATCGAGGTTATCGACCATGGCCGCGTAGATTTCCATCTTCCGCGCTTCAACACGTTGCTGTTCCGGGCTCAGTTGCTGCCAGCCTGGCAGTTTTGGATTCACCGGGAGCGGGTTCGCAGGCTGGGCGTCGTTCGCCATAAGGCCAAGACTTTTCATCCGTTCGATACGCGCCAGACGTACGCTGTCATACCCCTGATCAAACCGCCCTTTGTACTTATCGAGGTATTCCTTGGGTGCCTGCAAGGGCCAGTGCGGAGAGGTGTAAGCGGCGTAGGCAAAAAACGGCTTGCCGTCCTTTTGGCTGTTTTGCAGGTAGCTGATCAGCTTGTCGGTGTAGAAGTCAGTGGAATAGAAATTCTCCGGCACCTCCACCGCTTTGCCGTTTTCACGGTAGTGCACCTGCTCGATTTTTGTCGGGTCGATATTCGAGGGTTTGAAGTGGGCTGCCCCGCCCTCCAGCAGGGTAAAAGACTGCTCGAACCCGCGTTGATCCGGTCCCTGATCCGCCTCCAGCCCCAAGTGCCATTTACCGACCATGAGGGTGTTGTAACCGCCCTCCTTCAGCAACTCGGCAATCGAGTAGGAACGTTGATTCAGGTAACCCTCATAACCCGGCTTACCCCGTTGAAACGGCTGCAAGGCCTCCGCCATGGTGCCAAGCCCGGCGAGGTGATTGTCGGCGCCGGACATCAGCATAGAGCGCGTGATCGAACAGGTCGGTGCCGCGTACATGCTGGTGAGCTGCAAGCCTTGATGGGCGAGTTCATCCAGGGTGGGTGTATTGATTTCTCCACCAAAACTGCCCAGGTCGGAATACCCCAGGTCGTCGGCCAGAATCAGCAAAATATTGGGTTGCTTCGCATCAGCACTGGCCGCCATGGCCAGGCTGCTACTGAGGGTCAGCGCGCCAAACAGTAACGTCAGGGGCACGGGCAAACGAGGCATGTTTTCTCTCTTATTCTGTTCAATCGAAGACCATGGATTTTGCTACGAGCCAGGCGCGGTGCTTATTCTTCGAATATCGCCACCGCCCGAACAAACCCCGCCGACGCATGCTTGATCTTGTAGGGGAAACACGACACCACGAACCCGCTGGCCGGCAGGGCTTCAAGGTTGGCGAGCTTTTCCATTTGCCCATAACCGATATCGCGCCCGGCTTTGTGCCCTTCCCAGATGATCGAAGCATCACCGTCAGCGGCAAAACGCTCGCGGGTGTACTTGAACGGTGCGTCCCAACTCCAGGCATCGGTGCCGACGACGCGCACACCGCGCTCCAGCAGATACAGGGTGGCTTCACGGCCAATGCCGACGCCGGCATCGAGGTAACCCGGTTGCCCAAATATCGCGCCGGCCCGGGTGTTGATCAGCACGATGTCCAGCGGCTGCAACTCATGGCCAATTCGCGCCAGTTCGGCTTCAATCTCATCGGCGGTGACCACGTGCCCGTCCGCCATGTGCCGGAAATCCAGTTTCACGCCCGGTTGCAGGCACCAGTCCAGTGGCAACTCGTCGATGCCAAACGCAGGCTCACCACCATTCGTGGTCGAGGCGTAATGCCAGGGCGCATCCATGTGCGTTCCACTGTGAGTGGTGATGTGCAGCCGCTCGGCCGCCCAGGATTCGTTGCCGGGCATCTGATCGAGTTGCAACCCCGGGAACATCGCCGCCATCTCGGGCCAGCCTTGCTGGTGATCCATGTAATCGATTTTCGGCAACAACGGAGGTGGGTCCGTGTAGGGGTTGTTGTCGAGGGTGACCGAGAGATCTACAAGACGACGTTTAGGCTTGATTGGCTGCGACATGAATCGTGTCTCCAGTGAGCGACAAGTGGCGAGGGGTGGCGGGATTCAGGGCGTTGCGAATCAGCGTGGCAGCATTGCCGTCATGGCTGAAACCGGCGGCACGCGCCTGCGGGGTTTTCAGGGGTGGCATGCGCCCGAACAACGCTTCCAGTTGGGTATCGGGGTCATGGCTGATCAGGCTGCGACGTTCCTGCCCATAACTCGCCGCCAATGCGTCCACCACCTGGGCAATGGACAGATGCAGCACCGGCAACTGCCATACCCGTTGCGACGTCCATTCGTTGTTATCGAGTTCGGCAGCGTGAATCAGGTTGTTCACACAGCAACGCGCCGACATCCACCACGCTGTTGCTTGCGCAGAGACAGGACATTGATAGGCATCACCCTCGGCAAATGCGCGCAATAAATCGCTCATGAATGCCGAGCGCAAGCCATTGGGTTCACGCGGGCGGGCAACGATGCCCGGCAGGCGCAATACGCGGCCGTCCACTTCCGCACGCCGGACGAGGTCGATAATGGCGCTCTCGACCATGGCTTTGTGCGTGCCATAAGACAGTTGCGGACGCAGCTCAGCCTGCTCGTTCATTTTCGCCGGCAAATGACCGCCGTACACCGCCACACTGCTGGCGTACACCAGCACCGGTGGCAGCGCTTTGTTGCGCAGTTGGTTAAGTAACTCGAGGCTGGCCAACAGGTTGACCTGATAACCCAGTTCGTACTGCTCTTCGGCGGCGCCACCCGGGATGCTGACCAGGTGGAACACCACATCGATGCCGTCGGCCAACACCCGGCGCATCAAGGCCACATCGGTAATGCTGCCGCAATGACGGCGCAAACGCGGGTCTTCCGGCAAGCCTTGCAGGTCGGTATCCAGCACCAACAAGGAGTCGATGACGCGACCGCGCAAGCTGCCCCGCGCCAGCAGGCAACGCACCAATTCACGCCCGACAAAACCGTTGGCACCGGTAATCAATACTCGCATGTGCCGCTCCTCAGCCCTGAGCCTGAACCACACGTTGATCGATTGCACCGAACAACGACTGGCCGTCGCTACCCTGCACATCCATGTGCACGCGATCACCAAAGCGCATGAAGCCGGTTTGCGCGGCACCTTGTTCGATCATTTCAATTGCTCGGCGCTCGGCGATGCAGGCTGAGCCCACACCGCGTTCGGCATTGGAGACCGTGCCGGAACCGATCAGCGTGCCGGCGCCCAACCTGCGAGTCAGGGCGGCATGGGCGATCAACTGGCCAAAACTGAAATTCATCTGCCCGCCGTGCGGATGACCAAACCATTGGCCATTCCAGTGCACCTGCAAGGGCAGATGCACGCGCCCGTCACGCCAGGCATCCCCCAGTTCGTCCGGCGTGATGGCCAGCGGGGCGAAGCTGGATGAGGGTTTGGCCTGCAAAAATCCAAAGCCTGTGTGCATTTCCCGTGGGGCCAAGGCGCGCAAACTGACGTCGTTGATTTGCAGAATCAGCTTGATGTGTTGCAGCGCCTGTTCGGCGGCGCACCCCATGGGCACGTCATCCACCAGCACCACAAACTCGCCTTCGAAGTCGATGCCCTGGCTTTCACTTGGCAGCGCGATATCGTCGCGCCCACCCATGAAATCGTCGCCGGCCCCCTGGTACATCAGCGGCGTGCGTTCAACGCCATCGATAGGGTCAAGGTTGAACGCTTTCTGCATCAGCGCACCATGGCTGAGGAATGCCGAGCCGTCGCACCACTGATAAGCCCGCGGCAATGGCGCCATGGCCTGAGCAGGGTCGAAGGCAAAGGCATCCGCCGCTTCGCCCGCATTCAGTTTGCCGGCAAGTGCCTGCAAACGCGGTTCGGCGCTACTCCAGTTCTCTATCGCCTGTTGCAAGGTGGCCGCGACGGAACCGGCATCCACTGCCCACGCCAGATCCTGTGAAACCACCACGAGCCTGCCATCACGACTACCGTTTTTCAGGGTGGCGAGTTTCATACCGATGCTCCTTGTTCACGGTTCAACTCGTCAGCGAAGCGCCCGTCGAGGAGGATGAAGACCATGCGCGCCATCGCTTCGGTGCGATTGCTCCAGGCGTGGTTGGTGCCGCGTTGCACCACCACGTCACCGCGTTTGAGGTGCACTTCTTCCTCATCGAGCACCAGCCACACTTCACCCTCGGTGACGATGCCGTAGTCGAGTGTTTCGGTACGGTGCATCAATTTATGCCGGGGGCTGCCCTGCCCGGTACTGGCGTGGGACTGGCCAATCTCGGTGAATACCGCCGCGGCATTTTCATCGCTGACCTGGTTCTGAACGCTGTCCGGAGGAATGTCCACCACTCGAATGACGCTGCCCTGTGGTCCCGGGCTGAGTTGCAGAGGTTTGCTGCTCGGATCACTGGCGTTGTCGAGTAACGCCGGGCTGGTGCTGCTGTTCCACAGTTCATGAAACACCGTGCCCGGTACGGCCAGCAGCGGGAACACGTTCGGCGTCGGTCCGTTGCTGGCGACGATGGCCTGACCCTGTTGATCGTGACCGGTGACCACTCGTTTGAATTCAGGAAGCGCTTGCATGGAAAATCCTCGTTCAGTTGCCGTCGCCGATGGTGGTGTCACCGACAACAATGTTCGCGTCGTCCAGCAGTCCCGCGATCCGGGGCACGGCCAGACACAACACCGCCACTAACAGTTGCAGCCCACCGACAATGGCCAATGCCTGCGGTAGCGCCGTGGCGGCGCCATGGGTCATGCCCAGCACGACCAGGGGGCTGATAAATTCGCCGGCAAAAATGGCGGCGGTAAAACACCCCGCCGCCCGCCCGCGTTGGTGGAAATTGACTTGCGCCATGATCCAGGTGATCAGCGTCGGCAACATCAAGCCAATGCCCAGGCCGTTGATCAGTACGGCGACCACGACCTGCACATGGCTCAAGGCATCAGCCATCAATAACCCGCCGATTCCCGCCAGCACATAGGCGATCAGCAGCATGTGCTGCCCGCGCATCCCGCTGAACAAACGAAAGCTCAGTGCACCGACCAGAACGCCCAGTTGATTGGCGCCCATGGTCAGGCCGATTTTTTCCGGGGCGTCCACTTGCAGCAGATTGAGCAGGTAACCGGCCTGCACCGGCACGATAAACAGGCTCAAACCTGCCAACAGCGCCAGCACATACATGGGTGTGAGCGCGCGCCATGGAAATTTGCCTGTGGGCACCGCTTGCGTTGCTTGCAACGGCTGTGGGCGAGCCTGCGGTTCCCACAACTGCCAGGCCATCAGCGGCAGGAAAATCAAACCCACGGCGTACAGCGCGAACGGCGTACGCCAGTCGTTTTGCCCAAGGAAGCCACCGAGCGCGATAAACACCGCAGCCGACAACGAGGTGGCGACCATCTGCAGGGCGAACAAACGTTCACGTCTGGCGCCGCTGTAATAGTCGCCCATCAGCGTGGTGCAGCAGGTCATGATGCCCGCCTCGGCCAATCCGATACCCGCACGGCTGAGCACGATCATCTGCAGCGAGTCGAGCCAAAGCGGCATCACGCCGCAGAGGACGTACAGCAACATACTGGCGAGCAGCAATGGCTTGCGCCCCAGCCTGTCGGCGATCAGCCCGGCGAACGGCGCCAGCATCGCAATCACCAATGCCGGCAGGGTCAGCACGATGGGGACCAGCACGGCGCTGCCGGCGACATCGGCAAAATGCGCCTGCATCCGTGGCAATACCGGGGCCAGCAATACGGCGCCCAGCACCGGCAAACAGCTGCCCAGCAACAGCAACAGCGATTGCGGCAATCCGGCGTGTCGAGTGGCGTTGTCTATGAAGGAATTAGCGACCATGGCAGTGATCCTTGATGCGCAAGTGGTGCACGTTCGCAATAACCGGCGTGTCAGAACCCGCCACGTTGACCTCATTCACCGCGACAACCGCATCGGCCGCAGCGCCGCGGGCGGGTAACAGGAAGTACGCCAATGCCGGCAGCAACACCAAGGCACCGACCATGTTCCAGATGAACATGAAGGCCAGCAACACACCCATGTCGGCCTGGAATTTGATGGGTGAGAACGTCCAGGTCGCCACGCCGATGGCCAGGGTAATACCGGTCAGCATCACCACCTTGCCGGTGGACACCAGCGCGCGGTAATACGCTTCGGACAGGCTCGCCCCCTGGCGCAAATGCCCCAGCAGAATGCTCATCACGTACAACGCATAGTCGACACCGATGCCGACACCCAAGGCGATGACCGGCAGCGTGGCAACTTTCACCCCCATGTTCAGCCAGACCATCAACGCTTCGCAGAGGATGGACGTCAGCATCAGCGGAATGACCGCGCACAGCGTCGCGCGCCAGGAGCGGAAGGTAATCAGGCACAGCACTATCACCGCGCCGTAGACCCAGACGAGCATCTCGCGGTTGGCTTGTTTGACCACGATATTGGTCGCCGCTTCGATACCGGCGTTACCGGCGGCCAGAAGGAACTGCACCTCGTCGGTGTTGTTCTCGGCGGCAAATTTCTCCACGTGGTCGACCAGGCGAGTCAGCGTCTCGGCCTTGTGGTCGGTGAGGTAGGCGTACAGGGTCAACAGGCTGCAGTCTTCGTTGTACAACCCACGCGGCGCACTGGCAGTGATCATGTTGAGCATCGCCTGGTTGTTCTGGAGCTCGTACCACTTCGGGTTGCCTTCACTGAGCCCGACCAGCATGCGACGGTTCAGCAACGCCAGTGAGTTGGTCGAATCCACACCCGGCAAAGCGCGCAGTTGCCAGTCCAGGGCATCGACCTTGGCGAGGATGTCGTAGCGCGCACAACTGCTGGCCGGCGTTTTCACCATCACCGCAAACAAGTCACTACTGGCACCGTAGTGACGGGTCAGAAAGGCATCGTCCTGGTTGTAGCGCGAGTCCGCACGCAGCTCCGGCGCACCGACGTCGAGGTCGCCGATTTTCAATTGCAGGCCCACTAGAAAACCGACAACCGCCAATGCAAGGCTGATGGCGATGCACAGGCTGGCCCAACGACGATGGGTGAACAGGTCAAGAAAGCGCCAGAACCCATGGCGCGCCTGACCGGATTGCTCAGCCTGTTCGCTCTTGAGGCTCAGTTGTGCCGCACGGGGAGAAACGCCGACATACGAGAGCAACACCGGCAGCAGGATCAGGTTGGTGAAGATCAACACCGCGACGCCAATGCTGGCGATCACCGCGAGGTCCTGGATGACCTGGATCTTGATCAGCATCAGCACCGCAAAACCCACGGCATCACACAGCAACGCCGTCAGCCCGGCGAGGAACAAACGCCGAAAGGTGAAGCGCGCAGCCACCACCCGGTGCATGCCACGACCGATGTCTTGCATGATGCCGTTCATTTTCTGCGCGCCGTGGCTCATGCCAATCGCAAACACCAGAAACGGCACCAGCACGGAATACGGGTCCAGTTGGTAGTCCAGCAAGGGCAGCAAACCGAGTTGCCAGACCACCGCGACCAGCGAGCACAACACCACCAGTACGGTACTGCGCAGGCAACGGGTGTACCAAAACAGCACGGCGGTGGTGATCAGGATCGCGACGGCAAAGAACAGCAGAATCTGTTTCAGACCGGCAATCAGGTCGCCGACTTTTTTCGCGAAGCCGGTGATGTGAATGTCGATTTTTGCGTTTTGATGGGTGCCGCGCAGCGTCTCCAGCTGTTCGGACAGGACCGCGTAATCAAGCGCCTTGCCGTCAGAAGTGGTTGCCAATAACGGCACGTAAATGATGCTGGAAGTCTGGTCGAACGCCACCAGCTGACCGAGTTCATTTGAGCGCTGCACATTGCGGCGCAGTTCATCGAGGTTGGCGGCGGTGCCGCTGTAGTCATCGGGTATCACCGGACCGCCATCCAGGCCATCTTCGGTCACCGCGACCCAGCGGGTGGCGGGTGTCCATAACGACTTCATGTAAGCCCGGTCGACACCCGGTAGCAGGTAGAGTTGGTCGCTCATGGCCTGCAGGGTTTTCAGGTACTCGGCGTCGTAGATGCTGCCCTGCCGGTTGGCCACCACAATGCGCAGGGCATTGCCCAGACCGGTGAGCTGTTTCTGGTGCTCAAGGTAGTTGGCAATGTACGGCTGTTGGGTGGGGATCATCTTTTCGAAGCTGGCATTGAGCTCGATGCGGGTGGCTTGATAACCCAATACCAGGGTTGTCAGCACACACACCAGCAGCACCCACAGGCGGTGATTGAACAGCGTGCGTTCCACCACCGAACCGGAGCGTGGATCGAAATTCGCCAGGCTTTGCGTGGCGTTGTCGAGAGACTTCATAACCTCACTCCGAAGCGGTAGCGATTGACGGCGAAAGGCGCGTCAACCCAGTGAAACCCGCCAGCACCAGGCTGCCATCGGCGGCCTGAATAACACTGGAAACGGGCTTGCCGAGCGGTTTGCCATAAGGTTGGAGCAGTGCACCGGGTTGGCTGTTGGTGCGAAACAAGGCGCCGGTTTGATTGACCAGCAGCAACTGGCCGTCATCGGTGCGGATCGCATCGCTGAACGACACCGGCATCGACACGGGTGCAGGCTGGAAGCTCTCGCCCAGGTCGCGGGAGGAAAACGCATTGCCCTTCAGGCCGCCCACCAGCAAGGTGCCGTCATCGCGCAATTGCAGGGTGAAAAAGCTGCCCGCGTAGGGGCTTTCCAGCTGAGTGAATGACTGGCCGGCGTCGTCCGAGCGAGCGAGATAACCCTGCTCTCCGGCCAAAAACCAGTGATCTCCCTGTTGAGCGATCGCAGACAAGTGCGCGCCCATCGGGTTGTCGATTTGCCCCATGATCGAATGCCAGGTGGTGCCGCCATCATCGGTGCGAAAGGCCAAGCCGTACGCCCCGACAATCACGCCGTGTTGGTCATCCACGAACTGCAGGGCAAGAAACGGCTTGTCAGCGCCCTCGCCGACATAGCGTTCAGCCGTTTGTACGCGTGCGGCGGCTGCATCCTGGTCGTTGGCGGCAGGCATTTGCTCCCTGGCGGCGGCCAGCTCAAGTTGCGCCGCTCGCAGGCCATCCAGTTGCACGACCCAGTGTTCACCCCCGTCGTGGGTGGCCAATACTGCACCGCCATGCCCCACGGCCCAGCCCGTGCTGGCGCTGACGAACTGCACCGCCGTAAGGCTGACCGAAACCGGCACGGCGACCTGACGCCAGCTTGCGCCGTTGTCATCGGAAAGCAGCACGATGCCCCGCTCCCCCACCGCTACCAGGCGTGAACCCGCCCGGGCCAGATCCAGCAGCACGGCGGATGTCGCTTGCGGCACCCGCATCGCCGGGGTGTTCAGTACGTCGCCCACCGCTGCGGCTTGCGCCAGGCTCAACGGCATCGCCAGAGGCAACGCCATAAGCCACATCAGCCGACCAACCACCTGACAGATTCTGTTCATTACCGACCTCGAAAAACCGTTAAAAACCGGATCGCGCTCCGCAAGCCGCAATCCGGCCTGACTCAACGAACCCCGGCACCCGCCATCGCTGCTGGCGAAAACTCCGAAGCCTTGTAGCGATCCACCAAGCCGTACTGCTCCGGCAAACCGGTGTAGACGTTCTGGATAAACCAGGCGCCGGAGGTCAGGTCATAAAAGCCCGAGGACAATTGCGCTTGAGCCGGCAGGTCCGGCATGACTGCCGGCAACGACCACAGGGTCTTGGCCAGTTGGCCATTGGCGTCCCAGCGGTCGCCCAGCATCGCTTGCCAGGTGTCTTCATCGAGGTAGTAGCGGCCCTTCGGCAACTGGTGACGTTTGCCCGGCGCCAGGTCCGCCTCCACGACCCAGACCCGGTGCAATTCCCAACGCACGTAATCGGGGTTCATGTGGTGTGCGAGGAACAGGTCCTCAGGTTTGCTGGCGGTTTGCACCTTGTTGGTGTTGTAGGGGATGTACATCTCCTGCTTGCCCACCAGCTTCCAGTCGAAGCGGTCCATGCGGCCCTGGAACACGCTCAACTCGTCGAACGACATCACCCCGGCAGTGGCGGGTGTCGGGGTATCGCAGCAGGCATTCGGCAGCTTGCGCACCCGGCGTTGACCGGTCAGGTAAACGTGCGCCTGGGACAGGTCGCCATTGATGTTGGTGCGGCCCATGATCTGCTCCCCGGCGCGCAACGGTGGCCCGACGTTGAGCAGACGGAACAGCCAGTAATCACCGGCAAACGTCTCCGGCGACCCTTCCTGGTAGTAATACGGCATTTCCTGAATGGCCTTGCCGTCGGTGGTCATCACCTGCTTGCCATCGGCGGTCATCAGGTAGTGACGAAAATGCATCGCCACCGAGGTTCCGCGCCAGTTCAGCACGTGGTTCCACATGGCTTCGGCGCCATTGCCTGGCACCGGGAACGGGATGCCGCCAAACGCACCTTGCGGTACGGGACCGGCGCTGCTGTCGACCAGTTTGGCGCGGGTGGCGTTTTTCAGGGTGTTGTCATACACCCACTGCGGTGCGGCGGCCGTGCGCCGGGTCGGGTAAACATCGATGCGGTAGGTGTCCGGGAAACGCTTGAACATTTCCTTGGTGCCATCGCTGAGCTTGCCGGCGTATTGCGCGAGATTTTTCGAGGTGATGCTGAACAGCGGTTTGTCCGCGGCAAACGGATCGGAGCGTTTTCCGCCTTCCTTATAGGAGGGATCGACCTTGGTGTAACCACCGTCCCAGGCGGGAATGGAACCGTCAGCGTTGCCGGCACGTTCGGCACCGAAAGGCGTCAGGCTTTTCGAGAGTTTCGCCGCGTCTTCAGCCGTCGCTGCCACGGTCATCTGACTGCAAATGGCCAGGCTGCCCAGCAGTGCGAAGCAAAGGGCTTTGAGCTTGAACGCTCCGGTCTTGTTGTTGTGGGTCATGCGCAAGTCCTCTTAAAACGTGGTCTTGACGGAGAAAGACAAGTAGTCCCGGTCTTTCAGCGATTGCTTGAAATTGAACTGGTTGGCGCCATTGAGGTTGGTGTCCTCGGGGCCGTAGTAGTGCGTGTACGTCAGGCCCGCGGTCACGCGGTCCAGGTAGGTGGCGGTAATGCCGATGTTCATGTCGCCACCGTTGTCCGGACCGAATGAGCTGACCACCGCGGATTTGCCCAGGGGGAAGTAGCTGAGGCCGACCGGGATGCCGATATCGACGCCCGAGAAAAACTGGCGGTAGGTCGGGGTGTAAACCACCTTGAAACCGAGACCGTCATCGGTGGCATTGGGGTCAAGCGCTGCACGGTTTTTTGTGACGCTGAGCAGACGGTTCCAGGCAACCTCACCGACGAGTCCCGACTCATTGGCAATGAAGTTCGGCCCGAACGAAGCCAGTACGTTGAGGTTGATGTGGGCGGTACGGCCGACGGCATACAGCGGGTTGTTATCGTTATCCGCATCAACGCCGGGCAACACGGTTTGACCGTTGGAAACCAGCGGCATGTTCCAGCGCATCGAGGCTTCACCGGCGAAACTGTATTCATCCACGGTGGTGGAAAAACTGGCGCCCAGGGCGCGGATGTCTTCCGGGTACACCCAGTAGTACTCACCGATTTGTCCGGTACTGAAGTTCGGCACACCCGTAGAAGGTTTGAGATACAGCTTGGGGGTTTTGTCGTTGTACTGGATCGCGTAAAGGCCGTATTCGACGGTCTCCGCGTTGTATTTCAACTGCAGGCCGCCCTGCCCTGAGCTTTTCGCGTCCTTGTCTTTGCCATGGAAGAACGCCGCCGGGCTGTTGGCATTACCACCGAGGAATGCTGGAAAAGGTGCCCCGACGATCAAGCGTTCGTTGCCTTCGCCGATGGTGTCACTGGTGGAGAAATAACTGCCGGCACCTGGCAGGCGCGTCTCTTCCCATTCGAGTTGGTAGAAGGCGCCGAGCGACAAGGCGTCGGTCAGTTGAAAAGTCCCCGACAGCTGATTGACCGGACGGGTGATTTCCTTGAACTGGGTGTTGGGAACGGACTGCGCCTTGACCACATCGACCGGCCCCATGCCACCAGCGATGCCGTTGGCACCGAAGAACAGACTCTCGCCCCAGACCAACCCGTGGCGGCCGGCGCGCACTGACGTGGCGTGATCGCCCAGCTCGCCGTTCCAGTACACGAATGCATCAAGCAATTCGCCGTCACCGCCGTGCAAGTGGCGGGTGTCATCGGTAAATTCGTCATAGGCCACGGAACGGGCGTTGGCGCGTGCCGGATCTGTGTTGTCGTCGTCTTGCTGGTATTCGGTGTCGTACCAGGCGGCGCCACTGAGGCGCGCGCCGACGTTTTTGAAGGACATATCCAGTTCGGAAAGGATGTCCGTGCGATTAGAAATCAGGCCCTTTTTGAAGGCCCGATCACCGTCGTCCTGATTAAGTGACACCTGCCCTTCAGTCAGTTTGCTGCTGGGATTCTGGGTGCGCCATGCGGCGCTGTACTTGACCGTGTTATCCCAACGCAGACTGAAATCCGGATTGCCGGTATCCACTTGAAAGGCATGGGCAGCCTGGCTGCACAGCACCAAAACCGCGGCCAAACTGAAACCAAAGGGTGCAGACGTGCTGACCGGGCGACGCGCAAGCGTCGCAGTCGTGGAATTGACCATCGCGTTAACCTCTTGTTTTTATAGTGGTAACTGCTGTGGATGCGTGGAATCAGATAGGCTCGGCCGTGCGTGCGAGCATCTGCTTGACCAAGCCAATGCGGTCGAAGTCGCGGTCGTGCTGCATCTCTTTGTCGCCGGCCAACACCGAGCTTTCGCTGATGTATTTGCAGCGCTCGAAACGGCGCTCCATGAAGCGCTTGAGCTGTTGCTCAACACTGCCTTCACCGGTCAGTTCCTCACTGAGCACGATGGCGTCTTCGATCGCCATGCCAGCCCCCTGGCCGAGGTGCGGCGTGGTGGCATGGGCCGCATCACCGATCAACAGAACGCGGCCGCGATACCAAGGCTCATCGACGAAAACCACTTCCATCGGCTTGTAAACCACCTGGCTGCTGTCGGTGATTTGTTCACGCAGTTCGCCAATCAGGCCGGTAAACCCTTGCAAGCGCTGGCGCATTTGTTCGGCCAGGGTGGCCGGGTCCATCCAGGGGTTGGTGGGTTCGTGGGAGGTCAGGAACAGGTACATCAGGTCACCGGCCAACGGCACCAGCCCGGCATTGCCGTCGGCGCTCTGGTAGTTGGCGAGGTGATCAATGTGCGGATCGCGCGGGAAGTTGTAGCGCCACACCGATTGCCCGGTGAACCGGGGTGTGTACGTATCGCCAAGCAGCAGGTCGCGAACTTTCGAGAACAAACCGTCGGCCCCCACCACCAGGTCGTAACCGCCGCTGCTGCCATCGGTGAACAGCACTTCAACGCTGCCGCCAAGGTCCTTCAGGGATTCGACACTGAGCCCCAGGCGTACGTTGGCGCCCAGTTCGAGGGCGGTTTCGCTGAGTACTTTATGCAGCGCCAAACGGGAGATGCCAACGTTCGCCGGATAGGCAGGCCCTGCCAGACGCTGCCCCGGGATGCGCGCCAGTTGCTGACCGGCCGGGCCATAGATGGCGACGTCTTCAAAGGCATACGCGGCATCGAGATAACCATCGAGCACGCCCAGCTTGGCCATCTCGCGAACCACATTGCTCTGCTGGATGATGCCGACGCCGTAAACCGTCCACTCTGACTTGAGCTCGATCAGGTCGACCTCAATGCCCTTGCGCCGCAGTGCGATGGCCGCACACAAGCCACCAATCCCACCACCCACGATCAGAACTTTGTTCACTGCACTCATGGCTTACTCACTTTTTATTCTTGTGATTCGATGCAGCGCCGGGCGCTACGTCGTTAGGTCCAGCTTCCGGTCAAAGCAGGGATTTGACTAATCGCGAGTAGGGATGCGATGTATCGCCAAACGCGATACCTCAACCGGTCCCGACAACGCAGTAGATCCAGGCATTTCCAGCACCAGCCAGCCCTCCTCCACACGCCATGGCAACGCGTCCAGACGCTGGCCCAGACACGGGCCGTAGACGCATTCGCCGGTGCTCGGGAGAAACTGCGCACCGTGGGCGTAACAGACGATGAACTGGCCATCGGCCGACAAAAACCGGTCCTTTCGGTACTCCAGGCGCACGTCCAGATGCGGGCAGCTGTTGCGATAAATCCGCACTTGCCCTTCGTGCACCAAGGCAAAAACACTGTCCTTGCCGCGCTGCAATGGGTCGAAACCGCGCGCCTGCCCTTCTGCCAACTCGTCCATCCGGCACAGAAAAAAATCGCTGTGGCTCATGGTCAACACCCGCACTCAGCCGTGCTTGGGTGGCGGGCCGCCCGGTGCCCATTTTTCTTTCGAGTTGAACAGGAACAACTGCGAGTTATCCGCCGACAGGGGCGCACGGCGCGCCTCCCAGGCGTCATCGTGCTTGTCCATGTCGGCGTCATATTCGATGTGGCAGCCCAGCGGACTGTTGAAGTACCAGAACCAGTTGGAGCCAAAGAGGTGGCGGCCAGGGCCCCAGAAACTGGTCCAGCCTTTTTGTTCGAAGCGTGTACCGGCCAACAACACTTCGGTGCCGCTGCCCATGTGGAAGGTGAAGTGTTCGCAGCCCTTCATGTGCGGTGGGGTCTGGATCATGAACAGGCAATGGTGATCATCGGAACCCGCCGGGCGCATGAACGGCCCGGCACCGATAAAGGTGTCTGTGGTTCGAAAGCCCAGGCGTTCGGCATAGAACGCTTCGGCCTTGGCCGCATCGGGAACGAAATACACGACGTGCGACAAGGTGCGCGGCGTGGCATTCATTTCGAGGGTGATGCCCGGCTGGTTAAGCGGACGCTGTGGCGCATGGCCGGCGGCGTTGGTCAGGTCGTCCGGAGCGCTGTACGCCTTGCGGACAGTGACCTGGAAAGCAATCGCAAAACCCATGTCGTCGACACTGTGCAACACGCCGTTGCCGTCACGGCTGACCTGGCGATCTCGCGCCAGCTCATCTGCGATGGCATCGAGGTCGGCAGCGCTGGCGACGCCATAAACGGTTTCGCGAATCGAGGGTGCCGGGCCAATGGCGACAGGCAGGTCAGGATCGTCCGACCGTCGAATGATCACGGCGGTACCGTCCAGTGCTTCGAAACGCCCGCCGTTGCTGTCGACAGCGACAGGAGCCAGGCCGTAATCACGCAGGCAATCGGTACAGGCTTGGATGTCATCGACGCCAAAGATCAGGGCATCAAGGCCAAGGATGTTCATGGCTACCACTCCATTGAAATTAGTATCCGGACGAAGCTGCCGCAGGCTCGATGAGCCCATCAGTGATGCAAGGGGTCCGGTGGTGGTGTCGGCAAGAGCGCCGACTGCCACGAAGATTGCCGGGTGGTTTGGCAGCTGACTAATCGTGTGTCGGGATGCGACCTATCAGAAAACGCGATACCAGAAAATCTGGGGGCGCGCGTTTTTGGGGAGAGGAAAAGAAACAGCGGGAGGTTGACGCGCTGATGTATTCATCCGAATGTATCGCCAAAATAAATACAAAAAACGGACGTGCCTGATGCGTTTTAATCACCTGGATTTGAACCTGTTGGTCGCACTCGATGTGCTGCTCGAAGAACAGAACATCACCCGCGCCGCCGAACGCCTGCACATGACGCAGTCTGCCACCAGCGGTGTGTTGGGACGCCTGCGTACCTATTTCGAAGACGAACTGCTGGTGCAGGTCGGCCGAAAAATGCAACTCACGCCCTATGCCAGGGAGCTCGCCACGCCCATCCGCGAGGTGCTGTTGACGATCAAGTCATCGATCACCGCCAAGCCCGTGTTCGACCCCACCACCAGCAAACGTCACTTCCGCCTGGTGACCTCGGATTACCTGATCAGCGTGCTGTTTGCCCGGGTCATTCAAAAGATCCACCAGGAAGCGCCCAACATCACCTTCGAGATGCTGGGCCCCAGCGACAATTCCGGTGAGTTGCTGATTCGTGGTGAGGTTGACCTGATGATCGTGCCCGAGCGCTACATCATCGACGGCCATCCCCACAAGCTGCTGTTCGAAGAGGAACACGTCTGCGTGGTGTGGGCCGGCAATACCCAGGTCGGCGACAGCCTGACCCTTGAGCAGTACATGGACATGGGCCATGTTTCCGTCGGTTTTGGTCGCAGCCGGCACTTGAGCATCGAAGAATGGTTCATGAACCAGTACGGATTCAACCGCCGTCTCGAAGTCATTACCAACGACTTCAACACCCTGCCGCAGCTGGTTGTAGGCACCCAGCGCATCGCCACCATGCACCAGCGTCTGGCACGGTTATACGCCGAGCACCTGCCGCTGCGCATCCTCAATCCGCCGGTGAAGATCCCGGTCATGCGCGAGGTCATGCTCTGGCATCGCAGCGTCGACGGCGACCCGATGCACCGCTGGCTGCGCGAACGCATCAGCGAATTTATCCAGCACCTGGAAAACCCTTCTATCGCCGGTCGCGATACCTCCCATCCCGAGGCACGATTGGCCAATTAGTCGACGCGTCCTTAACGTGCCTTGTGAACGTCAAGACAATCACAAGGACAACAACCATCATGTTCCGTTACTTTCCAACCAATTATGTGTGGAATCTTTCTGTCGACCTGGCCATCGAGATGGGCGCCCGCATGGGCGAAATCGAAGAGATGTGCGCGCCCTTGCAGGAAGCCGCCCAGCAGCCCGACGCAGCGGGAACCAAAGCGTTCCGCGAAACCTGGGCGAAAATGGCTGACAAACTGTGTGGCCTGGCTGAGGAAGATGAAGGTAATGGCCGACTGCTGTCCGCAGGCGAAAAGTACAACCGCGCCGCCACTTATTACCTCACTTGCGAACGTCTGCAGGCCCATGGCGCGTCGGGCCGGACTGAGCTGTACCAACGCTTTTTGCAGACTTTCAAACGCGGCATCGAGTTGTCACGCGAGAACTGTGAGCGCGTTGAAATCCCCTACGAGGGCAAACATATTTCCGGCTTGCTGGTGCGTGCCGAAGGCGTGACCGGTCCGGCACCGATCCTGGTGCAGGTCAACGGACTGGATTCAACCAAGGAAATGAAATACCGCGTCGGCCTGCCGGCCTGGCTGGCGAAACGCGGCATCTCATCGTTGATCATCGACCAGCCCGGAACGGGTGAAGCGCTGCGCCTGCATAACCTGATTGCCCGTTTCGACAGCGAGCATTGGGCCAGCCGCGTGGTCGACTGGCTGGAAACCCGAAGCGACGTGGATGCCAAACGTATTGGCCTGGAGGGCGTCTCTCTGGGCGGCTATTACTGCCCGCGTGCGGTGGCGTTTGAACCACGGTTTGCCTGCGGCGTGGTGTGGGGCGCGAACCATGACTGGCGCGATGTGCAAAAACGTCGACTGGAAAAAGAAGGCAGTTTCCCCGTACCGCACTATTGGGCGCACGTGTGCTGGGTGTGGGGGGCAAAAGACATGGATGAGTTCATGGCCATCGCCGAAAACGTGCACCTGGACGGCGTACTCGATCGTATCAAGGTGCCGTTCCTGGTGACCCACGGCGAAAAGGACTCGCAAATCCCACTGAAGTGGGCACAGCGCACTTACGAGCAACTGATCAACAGCCCGAAGCGCGAGCTGAAGATCTTCACCGAACGCGAAGGTGGCGTGCAGCATTCCAGCTTCGATAACAGCATCAACGCCGGTCACTACATCGCTGACTGGATTGCCGAAACGCTGGGTGGCCACACCGCTTGACAGGTTTCGCGAAGCATATAAAAAACGCCGGACAACCTTAGGGTTTCCGGCGTTTTTCGTTGAAGGGCAAACGAACTCAGTTGGGCGCACATGTGCCGATGCCAGCCATCGTGACTCGCGATACTCGCCCCTTGAGGTCACTCATCGCCGCAAAGCCCCGCCACTGCTGATGTGCAGCCGCTATTGACGCCATCAATACGCGTGCATTGATGCAAGTGGCTGGTGGTGTCCATGGCCGCGCCCTAGCCTCGCTTTGCATAACAATCAGCAAAGTGAAAACGCCATGAACGCCCTGCACCTGAAATGCCAGACCTTGTTCGACGGTACTGGCCTGGAAACCCGTCAACAACAGACACTGGTCGTGGAAAACGGCCTGCTGTCGTATGTCGGCCCAACTGCCTTGGCGCCGCTGCCGCAACCGGGGGACACCGTTCTGGACGCCGGTGATCACTTTGTCATGCCGGGCCTGGTGGATGTGCATACCCATCTGGCCTTCGGTAACGCGCAGAGCGAAGAAGACATCGATATCTGGACCAGTGACGAATTCCGCGCCCTGCGTGGCATGTTCTTCGCCCAACATGTGCTGGCTGCCGGCGTGACCAGCATGGTCTGCCCAGGCGATAGTGGCCAGCTCAGCATCGCTGTGCGCAATGCCATCGCTGCCGGTTTGTTCGAGGGCCCGCGCATTGCCGCGAGCAGCCGGGTCATTACCAATCGGCAGAGCCTCAACGACTGGTTCCCGAGCCGCGTCGGCGCACCGGAGTATTTCACCGCGCGCCTGGTCACCAGCCGCAGCGAAGCATTGGCGGAAATCCGCAAACAAGCCAAGGATGGCGTCGACCTGATCAAGATCGCCATGGACGGCACCCACCGCCGCCCGAATGGCGAAATCATCGCCGCCTTCACCGCTGAAGAAACTTACGAAATGGTCGAAGAAGCGCATCGCCTGGGCTGCAAAGTGGCGACTCACGCCTATGGCCGCGAAGCCGTGATGTACGCCGCGGGCGCCGGTGTTGATCTGGTGTTTCATGCCTTTTATATGGACGACGCGTGCATCGAAGCCTTGCTCGAAGCCGGCAGCATCCTCGCCCCGACCATGACGTTCCCTCAAAACACCGTGGACTTCTGCCAACCCCACGATCCGGCCATCAGTACCGGCTATGCCGGCTACTGCGCCCGTACCCTGGAAGTGGGTTCGGCCGTGCTCAAACGTGCCAAGGCCGCAGGCGTGCCTTTCGCTTGTGGCAGCGACAGCGGTTTTGCGGTGACGCCTTATGGCGAATGGCACGCTCGTGAGTTGGAGCTGTTGGTCACCCGCCTGGGCTTCACACCGGCAGAAGCGTTGTATGCCGCCACGGCAGTCGGCGCACGCTGCATGCCGCGCGGCGAGACCCTCGGCTCACTCGAAGTGGGCAAGCAAGCGGACTTCCTGTTACTCGACGGTTCACCGTTGCACGACATCCGCATTCTGCAAGATCGCTCGCGCCTTAAAGCCGTGTACAAGGCCGGCCGGCCCGTGCCCATGGAGCGCAGCCCCTACAATCCAAAACAGGTGTCTGACTTCAACTCGCTGAAATGGACAGACCTTTACACCCGCGACCGCGTGGCCCAATTGGGCAAGTGGGCTCAATGAGGACCAACGCCATGCAGCAACTCGACCTGTTGACCGCCACCCACATCGCCAGCAGCGCTATCCGCATCGCCCGAGAAACGGCGGTTAAACCCTTGGCCGTCGCCGTGCTGGATGCCGCCGGTCATCCGCTGGCCGTCTTGCGCGATGAACTCGCCAGTTTTCTTCGGCCACAAATCGCCACCGGCAAGGCCCGAGGCTGCCTCGGCATGGGTTTTGGTGGACGTGAACTGGCCCGGCGCGCTGAAGCGATGCCGGCATTTTTCGACGCCATCAACAGCCTGACTGGCGGCGAGGTGATTCCCGTCGCCGGCGGAGTGTTGATTCGCAACGCCGAGGGGCTGCTTCTCGGGGCCATCGGCATCAGCGGCGACACGTCGGACAATGACGAACGCTGTGCTTTACAGGCTATCGACCAGGTTGGGTTGGTGGCGGATAACGGTGATCAGCTGCCCGGCTGATCAAGCATCGCGGCCTGTTCCAGCAAGAGGCCGCGAAACCACAGCATGGCGGGGTCATGGTCTTGATAGGGATGCCATTGCAGCACCTGGACAGCCTCGGGAAAAGCCAGCGGTGTCGGGTGAATACGCAGTGGGTAATGCTGAACGAAACGCTGCGCCTGTCGGCGAAACACGGTGGCGATCCGAGCAGTGCCAACGATAAATTCGGGCATCAGCACGAAGCTTTCAAGGGCCACCGCCACTCGCCGTTGAACCCCCAGTTCATGCAGGTGCACGGCATCCATCGCCAGGTTTCGGCCATCGGCAAACTCGCGGACTACGTGCTCCGCCTCGCAATAACCGGCAAGGCTCAGACCGTCGGCGAATTGCGGTTGCTGAGCGCAGACGATGCAACAGAGCTGGTCACTCATTAACGGTAAATGGGGATAAGCCGGATTCAACCGTCGTTGAGGCACTATCACACAATCACTGCGACGATAATCAAGCGCCTCGCTGACCACATCACCATCACGCGGTACAGGCATGTCCCGCAGGCTCAAGCGCACGCCAGGCGCGATACGGGCCAATTCAAGACTGACCGCCGGCAGCAACACGCCAGCCACGTAGTCGGAGGCCACCAACGTGAAGTGCCGAGTGCAATTGGCAGGCTCAAAATTGACCGGTGCATCGACAATCTCCCGTGTCAGTGCCAGCGCTTGACGCACTTTGGGCAGCAACGCCAGACCCAATGCCGTGGGTTCCAGTCGTCGTCCTACCTGAACCAGCAACGGGTCATTGAAATGCTCACGCAAACGCCCGAGCGCCGAACTGGCTGCCGACTGGCCCAGGCACAAACGTTCGGCGGCCCTGCTGACGCTGCATTCGCTCAACAAGGCATCCAGGGCTACCAGCAGGTTCAGGTCAAGACGTCGATAACGCATGCAGTGTCCATTGCAGATTGAAAGAGCAACGGGCACAGGATGCCGTGAGACAGGGGCGATGACTAATCGCTTGTCGGGATGCGACCTATCGGCAATCGCGATATCTGAAACGTAGGCGAGGATTTGCCGAGCGCAGGGTCAAGCATCTACCGGGTCGTAATCGTTCACGTTGGAGACCTGGGCATGCATGCGCCCCAACAACTCGATAAGGGTGTCCACTTCCTTGGCAGAGAGCCCGCTGAGCAGCCGCCGCTCTCGTTCCAGAGCAACCTTCAACACGCGATCATGCAACGCTTTTCCGCTGTCAGTCAGGCTGACGGTGTAACGCCGCGCATCCTTGGAATCAACCTGGCTGCAAATGTGCCCTGCCACTTCCAGGGACTGCAGTGAACGGCTGACGGCGCTCTTGTCGAGACCGATCGTCTGACAAATTCGATTGGCGGTGATGTCATTTTCCACGGCGAGCATCGAGAGCATTCGCCACTCGACGACACCTATGCCGAAATGCTTGCGATAGCACTGTGAGGCCCCGGCAGAGAGTTTATTGGACAAAAAATTCAGGAGTGCCGGGACGTAACGAGTCAGATTCAGTTGGGATTCTGCAGACATTGAGCAAACACCTTGGATCGGTGGGTCGTTGAATATTGGTTGACACCGCAACTAAATGACCGGAGGATTTCTCTACCGAACGTCACGGGTGATGGCCTGCATGATAGGCCGTCGCCCTACCGCATAAAAATAATTATCAGGTCGTGGTCATGAACCCTTTCAATTTCATTCCCTTCGCCTTGCTCAAGCACAGGGTTGTCCCCCACGTGCCAGCGACCGGCTGACCCGTCCTCAGCTAACGCGCTAACTCATGCTTTTTTTCAGCAGCCACTTCAGTGTGGAGGGACAGGTCATGCTTCAAGTCAACGTCACCCGCAAAGCAGATGAAGCCGAAGGCATCTGCAGTTTCGAACTATGTGCAGCAGACGGCAGCACGCTACCGGCGTTCGAGGCCGGCGCCCACATCGACATCCACATTGCCGAGGGTCTCACCCGGCAATACTCCTTGTGCAACGATCCCAAGGAGCGCCATCGCTACTTGATCAGCGTGCTCAAGGACCCGAGCTCCCGTGGCGGCTCTAAAGCCATGCACGAGCAGGTACGGTCAGGACAAACGCTCACCATCAGCACACCGCGCAACCTTTTCCCGCTCGATCGCTCAGCCAACCGACACCTGCTGTTCGGCGGCGGTATCGGCATCACGCCCATGCTGGCCATGGCCTATGAGCTTTCACATCAAGGGGCCGACTTCGAGTTGCACTACTGCTTTCGATCCAGCGAACGTGCAGCGTTCGTGGCGATGCTTGCGCAAACCCCGTTCGCCGGTCGCATCAAGTTTCATGACGACAGCGGCGCACAACGACAGAAGCTGGATGCGTCGGCCTTGCTGGCAACGCCAGACGCTGGCACCCATCTCTATGTCTGCGGGCCGGCCGGTTTCATGAACTACATCCTCGATTCGGCGCAGAACGCTGGCTGGTCGCAGCACCAGGTACACAAAGAGTTCTTCGCCGCAGACCCGATCGATCAAAGCGCCAACGCGCCCTTCGAAGTCGAGCTGGCAAGCACTGGACAGGTTTTTCAGATTCCGGCCGAACGCACCGTATTCGAAGTGCTCGACGAGGCCGGTATAGCGATCGAGTCATCCTGCGAGCAAGGCATCTGCGGCACCTGCGTAACCCGTGTACTCGAAGGCATCCCGGAACATCGGGACCAGTTCCTGACCGTGGCCGAACACGCCGCAAACGACCGCTTCACCCCCTGCTGCTCGCGCGCCAAATCATCACGCCTCGTTCTTGATCTGTGAACTCAAACAACACCATCAACACGGAGAACACCATGAACACCTCCACTCTCCAAACGCTTGCCGAAGAAATTCCAGCGCCTGCCTTATCCTGCTTCCCCCTCAACCAGTGGTACGTCGCAGCCCTGGGCTGGGAGTTGAAGGACAAACCCGTCGGCCGGACACTGCTCAACAAACCTGTCGTGCTGTTTCGCAAAGCAGGCGGCGAGGTCGCCGCGCTGCAAGACCGCTGCTGCCACAGAGCGCTGCCACTGTCGAACGGCACGCTCGAAGCCACTGGCATACGTTGCGGCTACCACGGCCTGCTGTTCGATGAACACGGAAAATGCGTCGAAATCCCGGGCCAGGACAAGATACCGAGCAAAGCCAAAGTGCCCGCCTATCACGTGCGTGAGCAGGACCAGATCGTCTGGATCTGGTTTGGCAGCGAGCTTCAACCGGAGCCGAACTGCGAGCCGCCGACCTACCCTGTTCACAGCAATGGCAAGTACTTGTTCGACGGCGACGTGTACCACTACGACGCGCCTTATCAGCTAATCCACGACAACCTCATGGACCTGAGTCATCTGGGTTATGTCCACCTGCGCACCATCGGTGGTAACGCCAGCATCCATATGAATGCCCGGATGAGTGTGGAAAGTGAAGGCAACGTGGTGCGGGTCGTGCGCCACATGCCGGACTCGGTTCCACCCCCCACCTACACGGCCGCCTACCCCTTCAAAGGCACCGTGGACCGCTGGCAGGAAATCGAATTTCACGTCAGTCATCTGCGTATCTGGACCGGTGCGGTGAATGCCGGCACCGATGCCCTGGACGACCCCGATCGTGGTGGGTTCCATATGCGTGGATTCCACGGGGTAACGCCAGAAACCGAAACCACCAGTCACTACTTCTGGACCATTGCCACCAACCCTGAGAGCGATCCTGAAGCCATCAAGGCCAAGGTTGTTGAGCAAACGGTTATGACGTTTGATGAAGACAAAGTGATTATCGAAGCTCAGTACAAGAATATGTGCCGGTTTGGAATGCGTCCGATGATTGATATACATGTCGATGTTGGTGCGAATCGGGCTCGCCGGATTATTGAGGAGCTTCGCCAGGCTAGTTCTTGAGTGCGCGGCGTACGCAGACTCACGGTGTGTAACCTACCGCCCCGGAGTCGAGTTGCCGGCTCCGAGGTACCTTGCATACTGTGAATCGCCCCGGGTTTCGTAGACACCTCTTTGCCTGAAACTGAGGCCAATTAGGAGTGCCATGAGCAACCCGCGTCACCCCGAAGAATTCAAAATCCAAGCGGTCAATCAAGTGACCGAAAAAGAAGCTACCCGTCGCTGATGTAGCGGCACGTCTTGATGTGTCGACGCATAGCCTATAAGCCCGGATAAAGCGTTACAGCAAACCTCAAGAAGAACGTCAGCAGGATGATGATCAGCATGCTGAATTGCGTCGTCTGCGAGCGGAACTCAAGCGCGTCACTGAAGAGCGAGACCTATTAAAAAAGGCCGCCGTGTACTTTGCCAAGGAGTGCGGCTGAAGCAATCAAAGAGCATTTGCTGTAAACGGGCTTTTCTCGCGTGTATGAATCCCCCGGTAACGTCACATTGGTTGCCGACAGTGGCGTTATGGTGCTACACAACGATCCCATAACCCTTCCCTAAAACCCAAGGAATGGGGATTGGTAAAAGCGGCTGATCAACCTTACAGAGAAGGTATTGGAACGGTATATGGAAGTGTCAAGAACAGGTCTTCTAATGCGGCGAGTGGGTGCGTACATCCTCGACATGGCTGCGTTAATTCTCGCCCTGCATGGACTGAACGAAGTAAGCCTTTACTTGGGGCCGTTTTTTCAAGCGTCCTCGTATCTGTTCTATTTTTTGATTTTTGAATGGGTCTGGGGGGGTAAAACGCCGGGAAAATTCGCCTTTCAAATATGCGTGATCAATGGTGTCGGGGGTCCTCCAACTTTTGTCCAGTCACTCATTCGCGGTATCACTAGGCACATAGAAGTGCTCCTGGGGATCATCACAGTATTCATTCTCGCCAAGTCTGAAAAATTCCAACGAGTGGGCGATATTCTTGCGAAGACTTATGTCATCCCGACGAGGGATTTAGCCCAGCTACGAATCGCAACACGGGGTGAGCATTCGCCTTTATGAATCGTCCGTAACGCCCCGCCACTCTCCATAGTAGCCTCCTGCCTCTACGCAACGAATACCCCCATACCCTTGCGAGCCGAAGGCAGGAACCATCCACACTCTAAATTCGGAGAACGGCATGACAGACACCACTTTCAACTTCAAATGCCTTGGCCACACCAAACGAGACGACGGCTTGATTGGGCGATATCACCTGGAAGTGACCGACAGTAGCAGCGGCAAGACCACGACGATCTCTGTTGAACCTAGACACCTTGCGTCGGCTCGGTGCATCAAACGGATTCTTCTAGACCGGTGCATGTTCTATAGGGCAACACGGTCGTCACACGACCAAATGCTTCTCGCACTTCTCGCAAATCAGCCTGAAGTCATACAGGCGTAGCTCGGCACGCTGGGCTTGCGCCTGTACGAATCCCCCAGTAACGCGGCGTGAATGACAGAGGATGGCTGTAGCGCTGGGTTGTCAGAAACAAACAAGCCCAGCGGGAGGGCTGGGCTCATCGTGGTGCGGTAATCCGGGTTCATCTGATGAAGAACTGGTTCGGCTACAGCGATCCGGCAATGGAAGAAGCGCTTTACGAGACGACGATTCTGCGCCAGTTTTCGGGGCTCCACCTTGATCGGATTCCTGACGAAACCACGATCCTTAACCTTCGACGTCTGTTGGAAAAACATGAGTTGACCGGCGGGATTTTGCAGGTCATCAACGGCTACCTGGGTGACCGTGGTTTGATGCTGCGCCAAGGTACGGTGGTCGATGCGACGATCATTTATGCGCCAAGTTCGACCAAGTATAAGGACGGTAAGCGCGATCCCGAAATGCACCAGACCAAGAAAGGAAATCAGTATTTCTTCGGGATGAAATCGCACATCGGTGTTGATGCCGAATCCGGCTTAGTGCATAGCCTGGTGGGCACAGCGGCCAATGTGGCGGACGTGACGCAGGTCGATCAGTTGCTGCATGGCGAGGAGTCTTACGTGTCTGGCGATGCCGGTTACACCGGCGTGGACAAACGTCCTGAGCATGAGAATCGCAAAATGATCTGGTCCATTGCAGCGCGGCCCAGCAGCTACAAAAAACACGGAAAACAGAGTTTGATCGGTCGTCTGCGGCGCAAGATTGAATACACCAAGGCCCAAGTACGCGCCAAGGTTGAACATCCGTTTCGGGTAATCAAGCGTCAGTTTGGCTTTACGAAAGTGCGCTTTCGCGACCTGATGAAAAACACCGTCCAACAGGCCACGCTATGTGCACTGTCGAACCTGTGGATGATGCGAAAACGGCTGCTGGTTGCGGGACAGGTGCGCCTGTAATGTGGGAAAAGCGTCTTGAAAAGGCGTTGTTCAAGGGTGAAACGAGGAGTTAAAAACAGGTAAGGTCTAATTTCTGACCAAGCCAGCGTTATTTGAACCTCAACCAAGGAGGGCATCAAAAATTGCTGACTACTTCAGACCTTCCCTAGATCAAATGAGTGAAGAAGCAGCAATGCGATCACCCTCGTCCACTGGCTTGAAATTAGGATTCGAACACAAATTGAAAAGTCTGGAAAACTGACTTTATAGCTATTGCCCATGGCACTTAGGAATATTCCGCTCCAAGCCAATGACTGGTTTATCCGCACAAGCAACTCGGCCATTTCGATTAAATATTGCAGTTTCACTTCCAACAGCGCCTGAAAAATCAGCGCGCGATAGATTCGCTCCGCTAAAATCTGCACGGGCAATATTCGCACTTTTAAGTATTGCCCCACTCAAAGATGCATTTATAAAAGATGAATCTTGTAGATTCGACCTTTCAAAATTCGCGGAATACACATATTTTTCCCACTCAATCCAATTGACTGAGGCGGGGGTTTTTTCATCATCCCAACTTCGTCCGTATGCTTGCCAATCGCCTAATCTTGCACCGTCAAAGTGCGTTCCTTGTAGATCAGAGTAGCGAAAATTCGCTCCATACAGCGTCGCACCTTGAAAAAAAGATTTTGAGAAGCCTTTGGATCGAAAGAAATCGGCGCCCGCTAAATACGCCCCGTTAAGCAAAATATCTCGAAACGGATCATCCTTGGTCAAATCTCTAGCCGACAGAACAAAGAGAGCAGCTTGTTGAGCCTGTCTTATTTTTTTGTAGGGTTCACCGCTATTTGATTCCACATCCAAGTCCTGCGCAGTGTTCCGAAGGTAACTGCTTAAGATATCTCTTACACGCATATGAAATTCCGGTCTCACAACAGCAACGTCGCCAAGCGCATATATTGCGGTGACACTGGCAATTGTATCCTTATCCTCGCTCAACATTTTACCCGCTTCCAGAAACTGCCTATTTGCCTCCTGCTGGCGCCCCTGCTCCAAAGTAGAACTGTCTTTAATAATGCTCCATGAAAAAGTCAATATTAGAGCTGCCCCACCCAATACTTGAGCCATAGTTTTACGCCCGGCGTCTAGTCTTTCGAATTTATCTATTGTCTGAGGCGTCCATTTCTCTGCTATTGCTGGAAATGCATAGCAGGCAAAGATAAATGTCAAAAAACCAATTACAGCAAATATAACAATTATTAAGCTCACTATTCCGCCCCCTAAACTTGGCCACCTTATCTATTGAAGCAGAATTTTCTAGATTACCAATTTTTCCAGCGCCGAGGACTCACACAAAGGCCAGGCTTCTGAATAAGGAAGGATGACGACGATATTCAACACCCAAGATCTTGTATCGATAGAGATTGCAGGATGAGCTAGACAATCGTGTTTTCTGTTGAGAGCCAGCCATCACTCTGCCGAACGCCGCATCTCCTCCCGAGTAGGCATAGTCCAGTCCGAGGCACGCCTTTCATAAATCGAGTCGGGCTTATGGCCTTCGAAGCCAAACATCAATAAGTAAAGCCCCAGCGCCACTGCAGCCAATAGTGCCCTGCCGATAGGGTTCGCATCCTTCGATAGACCACCGGGTCCTATAGCAACCCAGCCACCCCGAAGGTAAGCAAAGACGGCTTGCGTAAACCACGCTTGCGCCGCTAGAGATGTCCAAAACTGACTCCAATCGCCTGTAAAGCGCCAAAAAGCGCTCACCAGTGATGCGATGACCATGACACCTAGGATTAAGTAACGAGAGCGCTTGAGAACGCTCAGAGCGCGGCTTTCCTGCTCCATATTTGCCCTGTCTTCACTTCAAGAAAAACAACCTGATTGCACTGTCGAGACTTCAAGTATCGGCCGATGTGCGCCCGACATAAATTCAAGCAGCTTGTATTCCACTCCCCCTTCAAAGTCAGCCGCTATAGTGGCAAGGACAAAATCATGCTTGAAAAAAAGAAAACGGCTTGGCCAGAGAACTACCGCTACATCGACACCATTGGGCCGGAAGGCCAGGAGGTGCACTGCATCACCTACCAGGTGATCGGAGAGACCGGGCAGTGCTACTACATCGGTGACAAGCACACCTGCGAGCTAGTCAACCGCCCTAAGTGCAGCTGGACCACCGACGTAGTGAAGAAACGCCGCAAGCTCGTCCTGAAGGAAGGCGGCACTGGGGGCCGACGCTTTGCCTATACCGACAAGGCACTGGCGCTGCGTTCGAACAAAGCGCGCAAGTCTCGGCAGCTACGACATGCGCAACTGTCGATGGAGCGGGCCTTAGCGGCTATCGGGCACTTCGACAATCTAGAAGTTGAAAGCACGATTCCAGTCGGGATCGTGACTATTCCGAGCGAATACATTCAAGGCTTGGATTGGGGGAATTACTGATGATCTTGCTCACAGTGCCATCCCTCGCTTGGTTCGCCTACGTGGACTGCTACAAGGGTTCGCGGCGGAAATGGTTCACGTCACCAGTCACCTCAGAAAGGGAGCTGTGTAACGCAACTGGCGAGGCGAACCGATAAACCTTAGTTCACCCGCTCAACTCGCCTGCCCCTCTTCATCTGATTTACACAAACCACCTTCCCAACCTTCTGCCGCCACGCGCGACATGGAGCACCCAATGAAACGAGAGCTGATCAAAATCAGTGAGTTCCAGCGCCGGCGCTGGGGCGAGAACGGCACCCCGCAATGCCCACAGGCCATCCGCAACCACATCCGTAACGGCATGGTGCCCGGCGAGCAGATCGGGAAACTCTGGTACGTTGCCTGGACAGCATTCAATCGCTCGTGCGGCAACGACCTGGTGGCGATGGTATTGAAAGGAGCTGCATGATGGTCCCACGGCCGCGCAACAAGGCGAACAAGAGCCTCCCGCAGAACCTGTATTTCGATTCTCGGCGCTCGACTTATCGCTACCGGCGGTAAGTGATTCCAATTTGGCGGCGACCGAATCAAGGCGATTGATGCCGCAAAGCGGTTGAACCTGGAATTCATGCGCGGCGCTGACCTGATCGGCGCCGTGATGGGCAGCTCATCAGAATCATTAGGCGGCTTCTTCGACACCTACGAACGAGACGTCCTACCGCCCCGCGAGCTGGCCAAAGGAACGCTCGGCCTTTACGCCGTGCACTTCCGGCGCTTCCGTAAGCAGTTCGAGGGAAAGGCCGTCGATCAAATCGCCATTCGCATGGACGCGGAAATGCTGGGCGCGCTGACCCCGCGCACCGCGAGAACCAGTGCCGGGCATTACTGATCGACATATTCAATCACGCAGTGTCCAAAGGGCTGTGCCCGGATAACCCGGCGGCGAGCACCATCAACCGGATCGAGAAGAAGCAGCGCAAACGCCACGGTATTTGACGCGAGTATTCAAGGAGGCCAGGGAAGCGGCGAACTGCTACGCGGGATGGAAGGAAGAAGAGATGCCGAGTTTCCACGAAGTGCGAGCGCTGTCGCTGCACCTGTACAAGAAAGCCGGAAAGGACGGTCAGAAAATTGCTGGCCATGCAAGCGAGGGCATCACCAGAAACTACCAGCGAGACCACGAGGAAATCGTATGGTCCGAAGCAATTCCGGACCTCAATATCAGCGAAATCACCGGGTAGTTTTGCGCCAGTTTTGCGCAGACACAAAAAAGCCGATCGACCTGATCGGCACAAGTGTCTGATTTTACTCAGGAAATATGGTCGGGACGGAGTGATTCGAACACTCGACCCCTAGCACCCCATCTCCTTTTTCATACTTCTTGAAAGCTTCCAAAATTTTACTCTGGATTTTTCCAAGCGAGTATTTACTTGAGCTCCAGCGGTGCTCTGCTCTACGAGAGTCCAGTAACGTCCATCAAGAGCCGACGTTTTTGTGGGGGGAAAAGTAGGGGGATCGTACATCAGTAGGGTTCACAGACCATGGCATGATGGTGATCATGCCCTAATCTCTTTGCGAGGTAGTAATGCAACTCTTCGCTGCTCAAATTAGCCCAAGGCTGTCCAGGTAAGCACTCACCTCTCCCATTCCTCGCTCCGCTACATCCAGTAGGTCATCTCGGTCTTTACGATTCAGCGGCAGCGGACCCGCGTTAGACACCCATTTAGAGACGCTGGTTTTGGGTAAACGCCTGGATGACAGAACCATCGCCATAAGGTCGTCCCGTGCTTTTTCATCGTTGAAAACGGCCTGCAAGTTTTGGCCCTTTGGATTGTATCTCGTGCCATCTTTCATACCTGCGGCGTGAAATGAAGCTCGTCTGATAATGCACGGAACGCATTTGCCACACTGCTGATGCGTTCTCTTCCATTTCCCACAGGACACAGTATCGGTGGCCAGAGCGTTGAGCGAGACTTGATCGGAACAGCCCAGAAGCATCTCCCCCTTTGTCTTTAGCGCATACGGGTTTTTGACAACGACTGGCAAACCAACGGTGTCCAGAATCTGCTGGAACAACCCAAGAAAATGAGGATGAGTCGTTCGGGTGCTCAGCGCCCCTATGCGTCTTGGCGTCATTGGTGGATTGAGAGCGATGAGACCGTTCTCTGGAACGAATAACTCCACCGGTGTACTGGCCACTCTCAATTGCGCCAAAGTAGCAGCGACTAACGTGCCATAAGCTAGGAAGTTGAAGCTGCGTGTACGCATCTGCACATCGAGCGTGGTACCAAGCCGTGAGGTGGGGTTCGCCACGGCCGCAAATCTTGAGACTTTTACGGGAAGCTGGCTGCTCACAAGGATTTGCTTCTCCGAGTCCCCTCTGTAGGAATGACTGATCAGAATTGGCCGTCGCCCTTTACCCAACAGATCAAGCGCACCAATGCCACTGTCCATGCCTCCGGAGAACAAGCTCACACAATCATGGCCAGCAAGCACGGTGATGTGGCCACGATTTTGCGACTTTGATTGTCTAGGGCCGTCAGGCAGCAACTCGATCGTCCAGATATCACCACTTAAAAAATGAAGCGCTTTTTGAAGCAAAGGAACCGCTGCATTCCAAAGATCCGGATCGGCTAGTGGAATGACCAGGCGAAGCTGTCGTGCCCATCCATCGTCAGCCTCGGCTTTATCGACAAACGTGTCTGCCGCCGTAACTGCCATCGCAATAGTGAGCAAATCGAAGCCCACGCGACTCACGGGCGCACCTAGACGTCGAACAGCGGTACGAACAGGCCCACCGATTGAACAGGTATCCTTCGCCAATGGTCGACTTCCGTACATCAGTACGGGTATGACATTCGGAGAGCGTGGTGGAAGCTGGTCAAATTCGTGATGGAAAATTAGGTCAGTCACTGTTCGTAGCTCTCCCACTCGACCCAAACTTCTTTAATCGCACTAAGCTGGATTTTTTCGACTTGGGCACTCGTGAAGGACTTCAAGTTACCCGTTAAAAGGGGGCGCATGTGCTTATCTGTTACCGCTTCCACCAAAGAAAACAAATCCCTTTCCGCCTGCTCCACCTGCCCAGGAGAGGATGCTTTAGCGAAGGCTTCATTGGAGTCCAGCACTATCTGCCCAAAAACACATTTCGTGACGTACACGAGCATCATTTGGACAAGCATTTCATCATTTATCTTCGTGAAGTCAAATTCATCATAGCCCTCCAAGCAATCCGATAGTGCTTCATTCATCGCTACGCGAACCCGATCTGAATCGCCATCTTCTGGAACGAGTGCTTGGACGATTATGTCAATCGCAACGTCCGTATCTTTCCCGTTAAGGGACGCGAGATTGAGCCCGCTTGGTGACTGGCCGTCACTCAGCGCTGCCATTGCACCAAACAGTGCGCCGCCAGCACCAGCCATCGAGCCAAATCGTATGGGGCCGACACTGCTACCACCTGTAGAGCCACTGGCATAGCTTCGTACAGCAGAGCGAAGGTAGTCGCCGTCTCCGCTGGAGACGAATTTACCCAAAGATTTACGGAAATCTTTGAACCGCTGCGGAGGAGTTTCTGGAATCGCCCCCTGGCCCGTTGTGTCTATCCACTTAGGAACAAACGGAGAGTTACCACCGGGCCCTTTACTCGAAGTCGACGTTCCCATGTCATTGCTTCTCTTTAGGCTTAAACCAGCTGACGCTTTTCACCCTGGTACTGAGCCAGGGCTTAATTTTTCCTGGCATGACCGTATGGATGAAATCGGATAACGAAGAGCCTGCATCGGATGAGCGCTCGGCCAACATAAATGCGCCATCAAAACCAGGCGCTCTGGTAGTCCAATCCACGTGGGACCGCATTGACTGAATAAGCTGTGCCATAACAGCCGCATGCTCGCCAGTTGGGATTGTGAGAGTGGCAGCGATGGCAGATGGGGAGGATGTGTTGGGCGCTCTCTTGAGAACCGCAAGCGCTTCTGTCGCAGCGGCCGATAAGCCCGCTCTCAGTACGCGTAATGGCGTGGTCTCACGACTCAAATAGACAATCGGACGGAGATCAGTGTTCGAGAGTGAAGGCTCAAGCGTCAGCCACTCTCTGATAAATTCAGCTTTTACGTTCCACGGTTCAGGGCAAGCTAGTTTGAATTTATCTGGATCCTCCAGCAGGTTTTCGAGTGTCGCCAGTATTTCCGGTTTCCCCCCCGCGGCTGCGTTGATCACCGAGTACATGTGAGCAACCGATTTGTCTTCCATGCATCGTTCAAACAGAGCGAGTTTGGCAATCAACGCCTCATCCACCGGCATGTCTCTTTGCTTGGCAACACGAGAGCGCATACGAACTACGTTCAACATCCGCTTAACGATTCGTGGATTTCCAAGGATCAGCGTTGAGTTCGCGAGCATAGAGGCCATGCGATCAGCAATCGCAAAACCTTGGGCGATCTGATCTGGAACACCTGTACCAAGAAGACCTAATGCGACCTCGGTGACGATAGGTTCTTCCTTCCAGGCTTTACGCAGATTCGCCTCAAGCCCGGCTCGTAGCTTTTCGATTTTATCCGCTGGAATCACTGCGCCGGCGGATGCGAACAACATGAACAAATAGGCTCTCACTTCTTGTACCCCGAGCCTAGGAACACGTACTGGCACCTGGATAAGCTTGTCCAAATAGTCAGTTACGTGTCGGTCATCTGGGTCTTTGAAATGCTCGCTCACCGAATGTCTGACCATGTCTTCATCGGCAGCGACGACAAATGCCGTTTGCCCCATGAACAAAAACAAGCGAAGGGCTTCGAGGGTTTGGATGGTCTGTTTTGGAAGGCACCGATCGAGGTTGTCTACAAATACGACCAGCGTTTTATCCAACGCAGTGAGAACGTCGGAAAATTCTGACCTAAAGGCGGCGATTTCCTTCGGTGGAGTCCGCTGCTTTTCCTCATCCAACAAACCAATAAGGTGCCCTTTAGCCTTGCCACCAGCTTCCTTTAGCGTCGATAACGTTTCTTCATCCGCCTCGCCCGAGAATAGTTCGCCTAAGGCCTGCACACCTTTCATGCCAAATCCAAAAGCTGGTATCCCCATGGCCATTGCGCCACCTTCGACCAGAAGACCAAGTGCACGCATTTTATTTACACGGCCCATCAGTTTCTTGGCTTTGGGGATAACCGCTGGTTTTCCTTCCGAAGCTTCAATCAATGTCGATGCGATGATTTCCATCAAGGCTGCTCGGGAATCGTCAAATCCCTGATAAAGCCATGCATCAAAACGCACCACAACGTATTTACTTGGGTCCTCGCCAGGGTTGAGACCTTCCTCAATCAAATTCAGCAGAGTTGATTTTCCGGTGCCCCAAGAACCAAAGACACCGACCGTGACAGGCCTCATGTTCGGGTCGCGAATTACGTCGACGACCAGATCAGCGACCTCTGAGTAATTCAGAAAATCTTGTTTTGTATCGACGTCAGCCCACATTTGAGCCTCCCTGCTTCACATTATTTGCGCACCTGACAGCTTAAACGACCAGTTTCCAAAGCCGCAGGCAGTACTGGATCATCATTGAACGATCCGTATCATTATCGAAAAATAGAACCCGTGCCACTATTTTGGCACTGCATTTTCTGATGCAATGCTCTGTATTCGGTGTAACCCAACAGCTCAAGGGCTGACCAGGTCGGTACGCGATATATTTCATAGACATTCCGAGCGAAGCTGATGACGTTATTTGAGTTTCTATCTCCTTATGTGAGGTTCTTCCACGGTGCGGCGTATAACCTGCATCAAACGTTGGATGGGTTAGGCATTTCCTCTGCCGGGTTCATCGAAAAGGCGGCGGATGGTGGGCTAGTGGGCGGCTTCGCTCCCGGTGAAGCAGTTATACCTGTATTAGTCGCCATTATGTTTCTAGCACTTTGCTCTTTACCATTGGTACTTTTGGCCGGATACATTCTCGGCAGAACAAAAGGCGTAATGCTAATTGGCCTTCTGTTATTATCGCCAGGGCTGCTAAACACACTTGGTTTTCTTCCACCTTTTAGCCTAACCCCATCCAAATATTCTGTGGGCGGCACAGGTAGTTTGGGAAGCGCCTTTGGATTTGCATCTATAATCTTATATGGCGTACTGATCGGATGGTCCGCAACTATTATTATATACGACGCATTCAAATTGAATGATCGTTTCCGCCACTATTACGATCATATTTGGTTTCTTACGGCTATTTTAACAGGAGTATTTTTCGTTGCTGATAGTGGTGCCTCCGAGGACGCTCAGGAGCTGACAGAAGCTAGCGCCGCGACGAGAAACGCGAGCTTGTATTTACTAGCGCAAGTACGCGAGTACGATAATTACTGCCAGCAGAACGGATCCTCAGAATCTGTATCCTGCCGTTGGGCTTCACGTGTACAGCAACAACTTAACGAATACGCTAGTGATCACCATAAGATCTATAAAGAATTCGGCCCTCACGTTAGTCGCACTCTTTACGCTCCAACCTGGTCTCAAATAACGGATAAAGAAATAATTAAAATCAGACAGGAGATAAATGATTACAACAACCAAAGATGCCCAACTACGAACCTTGGCGCTGGCTCTTACCAACTCTCCCCGGCATCCGGAATCTGTCAAACCGTACCGGCCTCCTATTGCACCGTTTTTCCCGATCCGCCTGAAAATCTCGTCGACAAATATATTATGGGGAGAACTGTAGCTTTAGCATCTGAATGCATAGTACCGACCTTGGTCAGACTCAGACATGAACAAGAAAAAACGATTACCGTAGTATCTCAAAATCAACGTTCCAAACATTATCGCTGGCTATTTTTCATAGCGTTCTCAATCATTGTAGGCGGAAAAATAGCAAACTCCACAACTCGTGTAATCGACATTGATCGAAGGGCTCCCGAAGAGCAACAAAGAATTCGAAAACTGGTTTATAAGGTGTTGAAAAAAATTGGTAGTTTGTCGGGATGGGTGGTTAGATTTTTAATCTGGAGTTACCGGTTTCTCAAAAGCCAGCACAAGACTTCTTGAAGCACGGGTTACCTACCCGATCGAGCGCTGCGATGCTGCAACGTGGAGCCGGATAGCCGCGACTCAATGGTATAGTGGCCCACCTGCCCCTGATCGGTACATTCAAGGAAGATAAAATGAATATAAAAAAAATCGAAGTTCCACCGTACGTTTCCCTTGCAGGTGACAGATGAGTTTCGTTCTTGAGGAGTTAGGATTAGCTTATCGAAAGGCTAAAGTGGATTTATTCTATTCGTCCAGCCCCGACTTATTGGCAATAGCAGCCTACGAGGAACACCTTTCCGAAAATCTCAGTGCGCTGTTGATTCTGCTCAATGGAAGCAACCTAAAGTGGGTTGAGCATACAGCGTTTGTCGGTGGGTGGACCTTTGCCACTAAGTCTGTTACTTGGGCAGACCGCAAGGAATTTCGCGAAAAAAATGGTACTGGCCTAATTTTTTCTTCTCCAGAAGAAGATTGGGACCGCACTTGCGAGTTGCTTTCTGAAACTGATGAATATTCAAAGCCTAATGCGGAATTCCGCTTGATGGCTCAATGCAGCATAGACTTTCATGTATTATCTGCTTTATGGTTGCTTAAAGTAGGGCATCAGTATGATGCCAAACTTTCCAAATGCGCCTACGGAAATCGATTGCGCCGCACACAAGATGGCAAAAATATAAACCCGCTATCACTAGGTTCATTTGTTCCTTATTTGACACCTTTTCGAAACTGGCGTGACAACGGCATTTCCTCAATGCGTGCCGCCTTGGATGATGGAAAAAAAGTCGTCGCACTCACGGCTGATGTCAGTTCTTTTTACCACGAACTTAAACCTAGCTTCATGCTGGAGTCGTCCTTTCTCCATGATGTGCTCTCACTTGAGCTGACAGAAACCGAGAAAAAACTAAATCGTTTATTCATCAAAGCTCTAGAAGCATGGGCAGCGACAACTCCGCTGAAGAAAGGTCTGCCGGTTGGATTACCAGCGTCTGCTGTAGTCGCCAACATGGCTTTGATAGAGCTGGACCGTGTGATCGAACAGCAAGTCATTCCACTGTACTATGGACGATACGTTGATGATATTTTGCTCGTCATGGAAAATGGCGCCCACTTTCGGTCAACGGATGAACTTTGGGATTGGTTATTCGAACGCTCTGACGAAAAACTTGCCTGGTATGGTAAGGGAGAGAGTAAAAGAATAATTTTTCAGCCTAGCTATTTCAAGTCGGGGAAAAACAAAAGTCAGATATGTTTTGCCAATGCAAAGAATAAAGTCTTTATGTTGAATGGCGATACGGGCAAAACGTTCATAGACGCTATTGCTCATCAAATTCACGAACGCGCAAGCGAATGGCGTGCTATGCCACGCTTACCTCGTTGGGCTGAACACGTTGGAACCGATCTTTTGGCAGCAACACAAAGCGACGGTGAGACGGCTGACAACTTGCGAAAGACGGATGCATTAACAATGCGTCGCGCGGGTTTTGCCATCAAGTTACGTGATTTTGAAGCGTATGAACGTGACTTACCTCCTGAAGCTTGGAAAGCGCACCGGCATGCATTCTTTCGCGCATTTACCCAGCACGTCCTAGTGCTGCCACAGTTTTTTGAGTTATCGATTTATCTACCTCGCATTATACAGCTGGCAACCGCATGTGAGGATTTTCGGGAACTACGAAAAATCATCACAGCGCTTGACAAATTGTGTACGAAGGTCAGGCGAAACTGCTCAGTGAGCGTGAAGGCGTGGCCTGACGAAGGACCGGTCGATGACGAGAATGTTCTTGCGCTGTGGGAAGGACACTTACTCAAAACCGTACTTGAAAGCATTATGTCCGCATTTCCGCCTTTTCTCTCCCAGAATGGCAAGCGGGAATGGAAAGAACATATGGCCGACTATCGACCAAGCGATCTTGGAGTAAAATGGCCTTGGTCTACCAAAGCCTTCCAGCGAGCCCAAGCTAGACTCTTTTCTTTTGATTTGGCCCACATGCCATTCCGCTTTATTGGCTTGCCAGAAGAAATGGTCGCGCAGCGGGGTATCCCTGATCGTCGATCAGGTGCAATTCACGATGAATCGGCTCAAATGCTTCCCCACAGCGTATTACGTGGAGCAACATTCCTCGCAGAATGGAGCAATCTCGAAGGCTTACCCCGGGGCCTTCTTTTCGCCACACGACCTTTCAACCTCCCCGAGCTTTTCGTACTCAGCAAAAATGTCTACTCCAAGGATCATGAGGAGGAAATACGCGCAGTTGTTCTAGCTCTGAGAGGTTTCACGCTAAACGACAAAATGCCGTTTATGGATCGACGAGGAGTTCTACAAATTCCCGATGGTACGCCCCCATCAGATTACCGCATTGCCGTATCCAGCTGGCAGACTCGACTGGAAAGTTGGACAGCATCGGTAGCACAGGAGCCTGACCCTGACATTCAAAAAAGGTACGCTAGGCTGAATCACTTGTTAGACGGCGTGATTTCAAACCCTGAGAAGAGTCGTTATCTAATCCTGCCTGAATTGGCGTTGCCAGCCCTATGGTTCATTCGCATCGCGCGAAAGTTACACGGTCGTGGTATCTCTTTGATTTCCGGGGTCGAATACCTTCATGCCAAACATGCGAAGGTTCACAACCAGGTTTGGGTAGCTCTTTCTCACGATGGGCTGGGCTTCCCCTCAACGATGATCTACCGACAGGACAAGCAACGACCCGCATTGCATGAAGAACAGGAACTGCGTCGCATAGCGGGCGTAGAATTAAAGCCAGAAAAACCTTGGAAAAAGCCACCAATTATTCAACATGGAGAGTTCCGCTTCGCTTTATTAGTATGCAGCGAACTTACAAATATCGGCTATCGAAGTGCGCTTAGAGGAAAGGTAGATGCGCTGTTTGTTCCTGAGTGGAATCAGGACACAGAGACATTTAATGCGTTAGTAGAATCTGCCGCGTTAGACATTCACGCTTATGTTATCCAGTGCAACGACCGGCAATACGGTGATAGTCGTATCCGCGCTCCTTACAAGGATAGCTGGAAACGAGACGTTCTTAAGGTCAAAGGTGGGATTACAGATTATTGTGTCATTGGAGAAATCGACATTCAGTCATTACGGCGATTTCAGAGCAGCCACCGCTCACCTGCGGGTCCATTTAAACCAGTTCCAGACGGTTTTAAAATTTCTAAGACTCGTAAAGTCTTACCGAAGTGATCATCATAAATTATCAGTTATGAATGGTCTGCTACTCGCAGGAGTTCCAAACGTAAAAGGCCGCTAACGAAGCGGCCTTTTTATGTCTGCTAGGTTCAGCTGTTAGACAAGGTTTCGCAAAGCTTCAGTTCCTTTTCCGTCACCACAGCCCCCGAAAATTTATAGCCATCCTCTTTATCGAACAGCAGATAGCTCTGCGACGCCAACCACCGAACAATATCTGCAAAAAAATTGCTCATCTTCTGTCGATTGACCAGACGCCTGCTTTTCAACCGCAGAGGTATGAATCGACTTGTAAACGCCTGATAACGAATGAGGTGGCCAGCATGATCAGCAACCTGAAATACGACATCGAGTTCCGGCGCGATAAAGCGCTGGAGCTTTCCAGCCAAGTCGAACAGCACTTGGCCGCGGGCGGGCGGTTCTCCAGAGCGGAACCCGCCCAACTCAATCCACCACCGGCGGAGCGCTCGACGAAGATCGATCCCGAAACCGTCCTCAAGCGCAAACGCCCCGCCATCACTGCGGTTGAGCGAAAGGCACTGCGGAAACTCGCGGAGGCGTTATGAGCAAGCGGAAGGCAAACAACAGCTTCGCTCGGGCCGAACGAAGCTGCCGGGCTTTGCTGCGCACGAACCACGTCGCCGTGGTGAACATCGCCCCAAGCGGCGCCCAGATCATGGCCAACTGGAAAAGCTGCCGCCAGATCCGGAGCCTGGCGATCGCCAACGCGATCTTCAACTTCGCCTATCGTTGGACGATTTACATCAGCGCCATGTGTCGAGACGAGCGCGGCGTCGAGTACGTCAAGTCGGTGGAGATATCGCCGGAGGGCATTTACAAGGTCGAGCGCCTGACGGATGCCATCGAGCATTACTACCTGGAACTGCGGAACAGCTGCAACCCGAACCACCTGGTTGCGTCTGGCTGGATTGCTGTTCCTACGGAGGTATCGCTTGAAGAGGCGCAGGCAGCGAAGTTGTTCTATTCCGCCGGCGCCTGGCATCAGGTGAAGGTCGCTGCATGAGACGGATCAACAACCAGGTGCGCCAGCGCCGACGACAGACATGGCTGGATCTACCGGCCCACGGAATTGAAGAGGCAGGCCATGGCCAAGAGCAACGCGGATATTCAGCGGGACAAACGCGCCAAGGAGAAAGCCCTGCTGGATCGGATCGGCGCCGAGAAACGCTCGCTGATTGTGTCGAAGGCGCTGGCTGATGCACTTCAGGTGTTGGGCGACTTCGAGGAATGGCAGGAGACGGTGTCAACGTTCCTGATCAACCTTGCCGACGCACCAGCTGATCAGTCCGCACTGACTCGCCAACATGTCGCGACCTGAAATCATCGTTCCTGAAAAGTGGTCGCAGTAATTGGCGAAATGTTGATATCCATACCCAAAAAAACTAGCACCTCAACTCAGATTCATGGTGATTTGAAATACTCATGAACAACTTCAGTGACAAAAAATTGAGGCATTAAATTTTTTGACGGTGCATAAAGCTTTACACTTTTTCTATTCGCACGACTCAAAAATGCGACAGATAGAAAAATAACCAACTCGCATGGCTCCATTGCATCGACCAAAATTGAGAAATAATATCTCTTTCTGGCCAACGGCAATTTTGATCTATTAATATAATGAAACACCTGCCATACACGCATTATAACTTTTTTGTACCTATCAATTTTTAGAATCATTTTGACGTGCACATCAATTTCTTTAATTCTTGCTTTTATCGGCAGACCATCAAACTCTACTCGCTTTTTCCTGAGATCTTGGAGAATCCTCAACCCGCGAGTGAGCTTATCTTTGCCATCTTTCGATCTTAGGTGTGCTTCTGCAGCAGCTTCATACCTTTCAAGCAAGATAAAAAATGCCGACTCAAATCGCTCTTGCTCAAATAGCTTTTGCTGCTCAAGCATAATAACTGACGTTTTGCGAGCTTCATTAGTTTGAATTAGTGTAGTTCTGAGCAGAACAATAAGCCCAATGAAACTTAAAACAGGATTAGTAAGCCCCCCGACGAAATCCCCAACCTGCCCCATATTGTTCTTTATCTCAAACCCTTCACCAACAAAAAAATAAAACAAAAACAATATAAACAATGCAAAAGAAAACGCAAACACAGCAACTAAAAATTGATTGAACGGCTCAACCTCTACATCGAAATTACCGTTATTAGCCAATTTATAAAAATAAATCGCACTAGCAATTGCAAGAATTAGAGCCACTATAAGAGCCATCGTAACTAGCGCATACATAATCAACCTCTCCTTAAATTTTGGCGGACAAATAGTAGATAACTCGAAGGCCAATTCCAACAGATAACTCGTTGTATCCAGTCACGGAGGGCGGCGCCTAACTTTCCTCCCCTACTGCGACGGACGTTTGAAGAGTCAGCGACCTCAGTCATTGAGAAATAGCGAAAGAGCTTGTAGCCCAGCCGCACAAGAAGCCGCGATTGCTGCCCATGCGCTCAGGTGTGATTGCTTGTTCCAGGTGCGGATGAAATCGGTCTTGCCATCACTGAGAACTCCAATAGGAGAGCCGTCCGCATCCGTTCTTGGCTCATATGGAACGTGAGTCCGTGCAGACCAAATCCAAAGCCCGGCCGAAATCACCCCTGCAGTTCCTGATAAAGCAACCACAACCGTTTTAAACGACATCTCGTCTTCCTTTTTCAAACTGCCAAATATACCGGCAAGGATCCACTATGTCCGCACAACAGATCGATGAAAAGAAACTCGAGCGAGCGATCCGAAAGATCAAGCACTGCCTGGCACTAGCCCAAAGCGCCAACGAGAACGAAGCTGCGACGGTGGATGACGAAGGCAAAGCGATCCCAGTCGCCAAAGCCAACGCCGCGGTGCGCACAATCACAGTGAAAGCCACCAGCGAATCAGAAAGCACTGTCGGCGAGACCAGCGCCAGCCGGAGCGCCATGGATCAGATAGAGGCGCGCAGCAAAGAGACGTTGCCCGCAGCATTATTGTTCAGCACGATCCCTTATGAGGGCCTCATCGAACAACAGATCAACTTGCGGATTTCTATCATAACCAGCGGCGCCCAGCCCGCTCTGAAACTGCGGTGGGTTGGTGAAGAGGTTCAGCGCGAGGACATCGCCAAGGAATTCAAAACGGTGCTTCCGGAAAAAATCGGCAGAGCTGCCGCGTTGTCTTTAGGCGCTTTCGATCCAAAATAATGAAGGCCGCACCATACCCTACACTTTGCAGCTTGGTGCGGTACATTTAATTATAGGGATCAGTCATTACCGGAGAGCTTCAGCTCGGGATATTCAATAAGTTTCTTATCCAAACTTGCTCTTATTTTGTTAGCCAACTCAATTGCCCTACTAGTAGGAATATTCATGCTAACAAGATGGTCCCTTACTGAAACCTCACTGGCCCCGCCGAGCATCATATCTATCGCTGACTCTATCAATTCATCCGAGAGTAGAACTGCTTTGTTAGTAAGCTTATTCTTGGAAACAGCCCTACTATCTCTGTTTTCAATATCAGATATGCGGCGCCCAAGAGAACGAGTGTTATCCAATATTTCACTAAGTAGATCATTCTGCGACCTAGGCTCCATGATCTCCAAAGGTTCGTTATCCGAGAGTGCCCTCCCAAAGTCTTCTACGAACTGTGGCCAGTAGACATCGAATATTTTTTCCAAAACACGCTCTTCCAAAGCCTTTTCCGCAAGACCAGAATTTAGCGTTCTAACCAACTCCCAAACGCTATTTTCATCCGGCTGAGTATGATTGAACTGGGCCAACGGGTCGGTCAATTCGGCGGGCTGAAGATCAACAAGGAAGGTGCATACTCGGTTTCCACTAAGCCCCTTCGCCAATGCCCCAGCTTCGAAGAGTATCCACGGTTTATTTTTGTTCTCCTGAGTTAAGCACACAATTCCAATTGATACATCTCGAAGCTTGTCATTGATTTCAGAGAACCATAGGGAACCACGCTCGATATGTCTGGTTGAAATCCAAGGTTCAGATGCCTGAAGGACGCACTTAATCCAATCACTAATTACTTCCGCTACAGCTCTACTACGGTTACCGGACCAACTGATAAAAATTTTCATATTTTTTCCCACTCCCGATTAAGCCAGCAATTTCGCATAGGCATCTTAGAAAATCTAGCGGTCACCGCTTCCTCTAGTTGATAGCTTTCCTTTTCAATAATTCACGCCAGCCGGCGAGGATCTTCTATGTTCACAGCAATTGATTTGTTCTCCGGTTTCGGCGGATGGACCCGCGGCGGCGTCGATGCCGGACTGAAGGTGCTCTGGGCCGCAAACCACTGGCCAGCCGCTGTTGAGTGGCACACAAAAAACAACCCAGATACGCAGCATGTCTGCCAGGACTTGCACCAGGCTGACTGGTCGAAGGTGCCCAAGCATGACGTCATGCTGGCCTCGCCCTGCTGCCAAGGACATACCAAAGCCCGCGGCAAGGCATCGGGAAATCCACAGCACGACAACTCACGATCGACAGCCTGGGCGCCGGTGGCGAATGCTGAGGTGAATCGGCCCGACTTCGCGGTGATCGAAAACGTACCAGAGTTCATGGACTGGATTTTGTACCCAGCATGGGCAGATGCGATGCAACGTTTGGGCTACACGCTGGCACCACACATTGTGGATTGTGCCGACCTGGGCGTGCCGCAACATCGAGTTCGCCTGTTCATGGTCTGCTCCCGCAGCAAGGCGCCATTGCACCTACAACTACCGCGATACCAGCATGTGCCCGCCCGCGAGATCATCGACTTTGCCGCCGGCAAGTGGTCGCCGATCAATAAGCCAGGCCGCGCCGCGTCGACGCTAACCCGCGTGGAGAACGGTCGCGAGCGATTCGGCGAACGGTTCGTGATGCCCTACTACGGTTCAGGCTCAGGACTCACCGGCCGCAGCCTGGACCGCCCGATCGGCACCATCACCACCCTGGACCGATGGGCCGTGGTCGACGGCGACATGATGCGCATGATCACCGCCGACGAGGCCATGGCTGCGCAGTCCTTTCCCAGGGACACCCTGCGACCGGACATCCACCGGTTAACGATGTACATGACCGGAAACGCGGTGCCCCCGCTGGCAGGACAACGAATTATTGAGGCGCTGAAGGCTGCTGCTTAGTCTGATTTAGGCTCACGGCCTACCAAGATGAATAAGACTGTTATCCGAATGCTGACGGTTCAAAAAAAGCTTTAGCGAACTCTTGATGCTGCCGGTCTGGCAGGTGCTTCAGAAGTCCATATTTCTCGCAAAGGCGTTTTAATCCTTCACCTTCTGGAGTCAAGCAGTACAGCATTATGCATTCTGATTCATACACACTAAAGGTCGCGGCAACGATTCCGGCATATGTCTTTTTCATGATGGAGTCTGGCGTTTCAAAATCTTTAAGCAAAATCGGATTTACGCCAAGAGGACTATGGCGCGGAGAAATCCCATAATTATCGATATATACAAGAAACTCAAAAAGCGTCCTAAAATACCGACCAAGGCCCTCACGCGAATTTTCATAAAATGAACTAGCCCGATCCAGAAGATCTGTAGCAGCCATACCAGTGGTTCCTATTGTTACCGCCACGCTGTCAACATTGAACTTTCTGGAATAGGATTCAAACGCGTCAGCCCCAATAAGAGTGGTGCCCATGTGAAAGTATTTCGCTGTTTCCGAGTTTTTGGTGTGAAGGTCTAAGAGTCCGAAAAATACCGCCTCGAAACTTTGGCGCTCGATTAGTTTACTCTGATCCTTAAAAATTTTTGTCTGCTGAATTTGAGTGATTTGAGATGCTTTGGCCTCCGCTCTTGCAGCTTTCAGTTCAGATGCCTGAGATCTTAGGCTGAGTACTACTGCGAGCAAAGCTATAAAACTAAGAATCGGATTTAGAATACCCCCAACAAAATCTCCAATTTGCCCCCAATAAGTAGCAGACCCCGGATTAACCACTTTTAAAATAGGGATATCTACACCAAATTGAAAATGAGAAATCACAAGTAAAGAAATAAAGGTTATTGGTACCAACGCCAATAAAACAAGCCATATACCACTTAAACTAGACACTCTTTCTTCAACATCTTGTTCATCGCGCATGCAAAATTCCTGTTTGTTTTTTTGATAAACAAATTGTACCGAAAAACTTCGGACTTTAGCCGCCCGGGCATGACCCGGCATAGGACGCCCCATACTCGCAGAAAACAAACCGACCGAGTCGCTGATCGGGCGCCTCCGAAGGAGCTCTAATGGCATCTGAAAATATATTTTAGATCCGAACCCGAAAACGACGGTGGCTATCGGCAGTTCAGGACAGTGGGCGAGCCCAGGAACACCGGCCTGGTGGAAGCGGATCAGTTCTGCGATGGACGCCATCTGTGACGACTATGGTCGACCGTCGTGCCGCCTTCATGGCCTACGGATGCTCGACCCCGCGATCTTCCAGCACCTCCCCTTCACCTCGGCTGACTCCACGAACGCCGCGGTGAATGGCGGCAGCATCAGCCGCTTCGGCATGTATGCCCCGCCCACCGCTGGCCAGCGCGCCAACGTCATAGCCGACCGCATCGAGTCGCACAACAGTTCGCCGATTTGGCAGCGAGAAACTCAGGTTGAAATGACCATTTAGCTTAGGCTGGCTCGGTCAGCAGGGAACCACCGCTTATCGTCAGGCGCCTTGGTCTGCACCTCGTATGACCATCCATCGCCGCATTCCTTACATTCGTAGCGTGTAACAAGCTTGCTCCCTACTTCATCTGTTCCAAAGTGCAAAAACCTGTCCGTAACTCCTGTGTCTTCGACTTCACACATTGCGGCTGAACAGCAGTTACCAATTCCCATCGTTTCAATCTCCTTGTTCCGGCGATCTGCCGGGCCAAACACAAATACCCCACTTCAACGAATCACGCCAGCCGGCGAGTCCGGTGCTTGGCTGGAGATAATCATGCACGTCTTGTTCTGCAGTTACGGGAACGACTCCGTCGCCCTAATCCAGTGGGCGCATGAGCGGGGGCTGAAGGATGTCTTTTGTCTCTACTCTGACACCGGGTGGTCGGTGAAATGGTGGGCTGAGCGGGTAGCCGCTGGCGAAGCGTTGGCCCAAAGCTACGGGTTTACCACCGATCGAACTAAATCGGAGGGGATGCTCGACCTAGTGAAGAGAAAGCGCGGATGGCCTGGAGCTGGTGGTCAGGGTCAGTTCTGCACTGCCGAGCTAAAGGTAATTCCTGCGCTCAAGTGGCTAGACGCCATGGACCCAAACAAAGAAGCCACCGCAATGACAGGTGTCCGACGCAGCGAAAGTAGGCACCGGTCCGACGCAGAAGAGCATGTAGTTGAATCAGAACGGCATGGTGATCGGGAGCTTTGGCAGCCGTTGGTGAGGCACACCGACGAATTGCGAGACGCCCTTATTCAACGCGCTGGCTTCGAAGTTCTGTCTCATAGGTCGCTTGAGTGCTACCCCTGCATCAACGCGAATATCGATGACTTGAGACTACTTTCCGAGGACCGCATACAGCTGATCGACGTAACCGAGAAAGACTTGGGTTTCACGAAAAAGGGCAAGCCCCGCGTAATGTTTCGCACGGCGCGCCGCAAAGGCGCAGTGGGCATTCGTGCCGTCGTTCAATGGGCGGCCGCGCCCAGGCCGCGAGACCAAATGCAAATGTTCCCCACGGAGTGCGACTCGGGCTACTGCGGTGGGTGATCAATCCCAAAGGGCGTTTTCTGAATCAATGAGCGGTTGCGCTATTCCGCTTTCACGCTGGACATGGAGCCATTCCCTGCTTCTCGGTACTTTGAACACTCGAACGTCTTGCCGCATTAAATGAAGCGCCGTTCCTGAAATTTTGTACCAGCCGCACTCAGCGCAGTTCACCAATCTACCCCCCTGTACTTCAGGACCATCGGTGGCTGGCTGATCACAGATAAAACACCGCATAACTCACCTCCTCGATTAATCGCTGAACTGTAGCTGATTCATCAACAGAATCCACCGTCCGGGCATGACCCGGCATAGGACGCCCCATGCCCACAGAAAAACGTATCGACTGCCCAGCGTTGCACAAGCGCAGCAACAGTTACCCATTCGGCGATCGAGTGCCGCGCACGGTCCGGATGCTCAAGACCGTCACCGCCGACCCTATGCCCGGCATCGGGCTCGCTTGCATTAAGGGCGATGTACCAGTAGCCCAAGCGGATCAAATCTATCAGGTGTGGACGAATAGCCACGGTGCGGTGGCTGCAGTGATGCCCGACGGTACAAATCTTGGATTGCGCCCAGCAGAGTTCGAGGTCGACACCTGGCACGATCTGTCGCCAAAGCCCTTCTATCTCTCCGGACCCATGACCGGTTTCCCCGATCTGAACTTCCCCGCATTCAACAACATGGCCGCCCGCCTCCGCGCCGCCGGCCACCAAGTCATCAACCCCGCCGAGCTCGACCACATCAGCAGCGAATGGGCCGACTGCCTGCGCCTCGACATCATTCACCTGATGTCCTGCGATGGTCTGGCCACCCTGCCCGGTTGGCAAAGCTCGAAAGGCGCCAGGCTCGAAGTGCGCATCGCCCTTGAGCTCGGCATGACGGTTGTAAATGCCCATGATCTGGTATCGATGGAGATTGCAGGATGAACACTCAGTGGAAACTGGTTCCGATTGAGCCGACCCGAGAAATGCTTGTGGCAGCTCTGAAAACAAATGGCGCATGCCCGATCTACGCCGCCATGCTCGCCGCAGCCCCAGAACCGACCACTGCGGGGGAGGCGGAGGTGATCGGCTACCGCGTACGGTACGAGCAGAACCCCGAAGCTGAGTACCTGATGTACCAGGAACCCGAGGGGCTCTACTCGTCCGAGGCAATCATCCTGCGCAGTGATCACCGCGCTATCGGAACCCGACTATTGGCCGAGCGTGACGCCCTGCAGCTGCGCCTGAACGCAGCGGATCAGCGGATTGATGAGTTGACCCAACGTCATGGGGAACATGTGGCTCTTGTGCCAGTGGAGCGCAGCTACGACGTGCGCGCTAAACAAATTCTTGCGTTCAACACATCCAAGCAGTCCGGCGGTGATTTGGATGATGCGCTGGGTGCAGCGTACAAAGCAGCGCTGCGCTACACCCCTCACCCGGGCGAGCAGCTCTCACCGGTATCGGTGGCATCAAGAGACGAATCGATCTCCTGGCTGAAGCGTATCGACGGTATAGGTCAGAACCGCGCCGAGTTGATCTACTCAATGGGGTTCCGGCGGCATCCCGAAGTGCCACAATCCTGACAGGAGTACATTCGTACTCCACCCCTCTGTAACTCCCTCCCCCTTCAAAGTCAGCCGCTATAGCGGCAAGGACGAAGTCATGCCTGAAGAAAAGATCGTGTTCGTTAACAGCGAGCCTGCCAAGAGTGGCTGCCAGATGGAGTTCAGCGTGGCGGCGGCGACTACTCCAACGTGCTCTACGTGAAACCATGTGCCAAACACAGCCCAAAACCTTTCGGCCCTGTTGAAGTGAAGCGCGATAAAGACGGCTGGTGGTGGCATCCGGGCATCCCTGAGTTCGACGGCGGTGAAGATCCGGCGCCGTACAGGGCGTGGTTAGCAGAACAGGGGTTCGAGGTGAAAGGCTGGCACTCGGGAGACGAGACGTACGACCTGCCAGAGGAGGATGCCGCGTGCACGGCCTGGAATCCCGAATCGCCGGGGCCCGAGTGGTTCCTGATGGGGATTTTCGACACCGAAGACGGCCCGTATGTGCAGTGGGCTCGGCGCGAGGTGACGCCAAGATCGCCCTCGCCTGGTTCGCCTACGTGTACTGCTACAAGGGGCCGCGGCGGAAATGGTTCACCTCACCAGTCACCTCAGGAAGGGAGCTGTGTAACGCAACTGGCGAGGCGAACCGATAAACCTTAGTCCACTCGCTCAACTCGTCTGACGCCCTTCATCTGATTTCCACAACCCCTTCCCACCTTCTGCCGCCACGGGCGGCATGGAGCACCCAATGAAACGAGAGCTGATCAAGATCAGTGAGTTCCAGCGCCGGCGCTGGGGCGAAAACGGAACACCGCAATGCCCGCAGGCCATCCGTAACCATATCCGTAACGGCATGGTGCCCGGCGAGCAGATCGGGAAACTCTGGTACGTTGACTGGACCGCATTCAGCCGTTCAGACGGCAACGACCTGGTGGCGATGGTATTGAAAGGAGCTGCATGATGGTCCCACGGCCGCGCAACAAGGCGAATAAGAGCCTCCCGCAGAACCTGTATTTCGATTCGCG
>Ga0182005_1000138_pt1 | contig 51894 bp, 47 predicted proteins | sample Sormic07211103_1_FD_123021 | JGI IMG/M metagenome (GOLD analysis project Ga0182005, IMG submission 123021) | Rhizosphere microbial communities from Sorghum bicolor, Mead, Nebraska, USA - 072115-103_1 MetaG | ecosystem: Host-associated > Plants > Roots > Rhizosphere | place: USA: Nebraska... | reverse complement strand
TTGATGATGTGGATCTTGCCGCGGGCGCCGAAGATGTACGGAGCCATCTTGGGGTTCCAGTAACGGGTCTGGTGGCCGAAATGGACGCCGGCTTCCAGCATCTCGCGCATGGTGACTTGTGCCATGGAATTACTCCTGGGCGAACCGCATCGAGCGGTTCTATGGGGGTTGGGACCTCCACGCATCCCCGGCTTCGACCCGGTCCTCTCGGACCAGGCACCCCGAAGGCGGTGCCGATGCGTGTGTGGCGTTAAATGCGACGGTTTGGCCGGGCCAAGAATGGCTCCATGCGGTTACAATCGCGCTTCGTATCGCCGCCGTGGCCACGGATAAGTGGCTTCGCCGGACAGCAAAACTCGCTAATTGTAGCCTTCGGAACCGCCCAGCCGCAAGATCGGGGTGGAATTCCATCGGGGACGCCGCCATTTTCCTGGCAGGCCCTACACCCCGAGGGCAAAGGAACAGAGAGAACCGTCATGGCAGTCGTACCGAAGACCCCTGAAGAGATCCAGAGCATGCGCGAGGCGGGCCGTCTGGCCGCCGAGGTTCTGGCCATGCTGGTGCCGCACGTGAAACCGGGTGTCACCACCGAGCACCTGGATCGCCTGGCCCACGACCACATCGTGAACGTCCAGAAGGCGATCCCCGCCAACGTCGGCTACCGGGGCTTTCCGAAAACGGTCTGCACCTCGGTTAACCATGTGATCTGCCACGGTATTCCGACCGAAACCAAGGTCCTGAAGGACGGCGACATCGTCAATATCGACGTCACGGTCATCAAGGATGGCTGGCACGGCGATACCAGCCGCATGTATTTCGTCGGGACGCCCAGCGTGCTGGCCAGACGGCTGGTCGATACCACCTTCGAGGCCATGATGAAGGGCATCGAGGCGGTCAGGCCGGGCGCCACGCTGGGCGACGTCGGTGCGGCCATCCAGAAGCACGCCGAAGCCGCCGGTTTCTCGGTGGTCCGCGAGTACTGCGGCCACGGCATCGGCAAGGTCTACCACGACGAGCCGCAGGTGCTGCATTACGGCCGTAACGGCACCGGGCTGGAACTGAAGCCGGGCATGACCTTCACCATCGAACCGATGATCAACGCCGGCAAGCCGCAGACCAAGTCGCTGCCGGATGGCTGGACCGTGGTCACGAAGGATCATTCCCTGTCCGCGCAGTGGGAGCACACGATCGCCGTGACCGACGACGGTTTCGAGATCCTGACGCCCTGGCCGGACGCCGCCTGACACACGATTTTCGTTTTACTCCACCGAGGGCTTCGACGTGACGCTTCCACCGCTTCCACGCCTGCCCGCCGTGGTCCCCCGCTCGGGCGTGTCGCCCGACGCGCGGCGCGCCCTCCGTCAGTTGATGGGCGACGTCGATCGTGCGCTCACCGTCGCCTTCAACGACGGTGAGGATGCTTCCACGCTGGCCCGTCGCCGGGCCGAGATCGTGGAGCGCGTGGTCGTCCACGCATGGGGCGCCTGCCTGGGCGATATCGCCGCCGCCGCGCTGTTCGCGGTGGGCGGGTTCGGTCGGGGCATGCTGTTTCCCGCCTCGGACGTCGATCTTCTGGCCCTGGTCGGCGAGAGCTCCCCGGCCCTCTACCGCGCGCTGGAAAACTTCTTCAGCTGCCTGTGGGATATCGGCCTGAAGCCGGGCCACGCCGTGCGTACGGTCGCGCAATGCCGCGAACTGGCCGCGCAGGACGCCAGCGTCTTCACCAGCCTGCTCGACGCGAAGCGTCTGGCCGGCTGGCCGATCCTGGGCCAGGAGCTCCGCGGCATCCTCGACGATCCCGCCCTGTGGCCACCGCGCGCCTACCTGGCCGCGCGCCTGGCGGAGCGCGACGCGCGTCATGCCCGCTACGACGATACCGCCCAGAATCTCGAGCCCAACCTGAAGGACGGGCCGGGTGGTCTGCGCACGCTCGACTCGTTGCGCTGGCTGGGCCGTCGGCTGGCCGACGCCCCGGACTTCGATGCCATGGTCGCCGAGGGTCTGCTGGAACCGGTGGAGGCTGCCCGGCTGACCCGTGCCGAGGAAACCCTGCGTCGTTATCGCTATGCGCTGCATCTGGAGGCAGGGCGTGCCGAAGAGCGCCTCCTGTTCGATTACCAGCGGGCGCTGGCTTCCCGGCTTGGCTTCGAGGACGAGCACGCGAAGAACCTCGGCGTTGAGCAGTTCATGCAGGGCTATTACCGCGCCGCCACGCAGATCGAGCGCTCGGGCACGCAGCTGGTCGAACGTTTCGAGGAAATGCTGGATCCGCAGAGCGAGCCCGAGAGCGTGGGCACCGACTACCTGCGCTACGGTTCACGCATCACCGTGCGCGATCCCGAGCTGTTCGTCCGCCGCCCGGCGGCTCTGGTGGAGATTTTCATCGCGCGGCTCGACGAGCCGGGCATCACGGGCTTCACCGCCGAAACGATGCGGCGTATCCAGCACGCGGTATCGTCGCATGGCGAACTGCTTGCCGATGATCCGAGGGTGCTCGAAGCGTTTCTCACGCTGCTGAAGCGCGGGGCGCCGGCCGTCGAGGCGCTATGGCGGATGAATCGCCATGGCCTGCTCGCGGCGATTCTTCCCGCGTTCGGCAAGGTGGTCGGGCGCATGCAATACGACCTGTTCCACGTGTACACGGTCGACGAACACACGCTGCGCGTCCTGCGCAACGTCGCGCGCTTCGCGGATCCGGCGGCGCGCCGCGACTTCCCGATCGCGTGCGAGATCTGGCCGCACATCGACAAGCCCGAACTCATGTTGCTGGCGGCGTTGTTCCATGACATCGCCAAGGGGCGCGGCGGCGATCACTCCGTTCTCGGTGAGGAAGATGCCCGCGCCTTCTGCGCACGCCTCGGGCTTCCGGATGACGACATCGATCTCGTCGCCTGGCTGGTGCGCCATCACCTGCTGATGAGCACGACGGCGCAGCGTCAGGACATTACCGATCCCGATGTCGTGCATCGATTCGCGGCAACGGTCGGCGACTGGGAGCATCTCGATCATCTTTACCTGCTGACCATCGCCGACATCATCGGCACCAGCCCGAAACTGTGGAATGCCTGGAAGGATCGCCTGCTGGCCGACCTGTACACGGCGACCCGTTTCGCCTTGCGCAGCGATCTCACACCGCCGTCGCACTCGGGCATGCGCGTGCGTGAGTGCCGCGAGCGTGCGCTGGGCATTCTGGTGGGCGAACATGTCGCCGCCGACGAGGTCGCGCGGATCTGGTCCGAATTCCCGGATAGCAGTTTCCTTCGACACCGCCCGGAGCAGATCGCCTGGCAGACCTCGGCCATCCTGCGATCGCGCGGAGCCACGCCGCTGGTGGAGGTGCATCCGTTCTCCGTCCGCGGCAGCACCGAGCTGTTCATCTACACCAGCGACAGGGACGGCCTGTTCGCTACCGTCACCGCGGTCCTCGATCGTCTCCGGTTCTCGGTCGTCGAGGCGCGCGTGCTCGTGTCGAACACGGGCATGGCGCTCGATACCTTCTTGTTGCTGGAGTCGGACTCGCAGGCGCCGGCATCGCTGCAGCGCGCGGAAGAGTTGCGCGCGCGCCTGCGTCACGCGCTTGAGCAACCTGCCGGGCAGGGGCCGCCCAAGCGGAGCATCTCCCGCCACCTTCGCCATTTCCAGATGACGCCACGCATCGAGTTCGTCGATGCGGGCGAGCGCACCCAGCTCGCGCTGGTATGCACCGATCGCCCCGGCCTGCTCGCCGCCGTGGCGCAGGCGCTGGCCGAAGCCGAGGTGCGCGTGCATGATGCGCGGATCGCGACCTTCGGTGAGCGCGTCGAAGATTTCTTCCAACTTACCGATCGCGGCAATGCGCCGTTGTCTTCCGAGCACCGGGAGATCCTGCGCGCCTGCCTGCTTCGCCATATCGGTTTCGAAACCCCCAGGACTGTCGTAAATGCAGATGCAGACGCTTGAATCCGTAATCGATGACGCCTTCGAGCGTCGCGCCGACCTCACCCAGAACGAAATCGAGGGTGGCCTCCGCGACACCGTGAACCAGGTGCTCGATTTGCTCGAATCGGGTGAGCACCGCGTCGCCGAGCCCGATGGCAACGGCGGCTGGAAGGTCAACCAGTGGCTGAAAAAAGCCGTGCTGCTGTATTTCCGGATGAACGGCAACGTCGTCGTCGACGGCGGTCCGTCCAGCGCGTTCGACAAGGTGCCGTTGCGTTTCACCGATGGCGATGCCACCGAATACGGGCGGCTCGGTGCGCGCGTCGTGCCCGGTGCGCTGGTCCGTCGCGGCGCGCACATCGCGAAAGACGTCGTGCTCATGCCCAGCTACACCAACATCGGCGCCTTCGTCGGTGCCGGCACCATGGTCGATACGTGGGCGACGGTCGGGTCGTGCGCGCAGATCGGCGCGGGTGTACACCTGTCCGGCGGCGTCGGCATCGGTGGCGTGCTCGAGCCACTGCAGGCCAATCCGACCATCATCGAAGACAACTGCTTCATCGGTGCCCGCTCCGAAGTCGTCGAGGGTGTCGTGGTCGAGAAGGGCTCGGTGATCGGCATGGGCGTGTTCCTCGGCCAGTCGACGCGTATCTACAACCGCGCCACGGGCGAGATTTCCTACGGCCGCGTGCCGGCGGGCAGCGTCGTCGTCTCCGGCAGTCTGCCGTCGAAGGACGGGAGCCATAGCCTGTATGCGGCGATCATCGTCAAGCAGGTCGATGAAAAGACCCGTTCGAAGACCGGCATCAACGAACTCCTGCGCAGCGGCGACTGAGTCATGGCGATCATCGTTTACGGCTTGCCCAACTGCGATACGTGCAAGAAAGCGCGAAACTGGCTCAGCCGGTTCGAGGTGGAGCACGAGTTCGTCGATTACCGGGCTAACCCGGTGCCTGCGTCGACGCTGAAAGCGTGGTCGGAGAAGCTCGGTGGCTGGGACAAGCTGATCAACAAGGCGTCCACCACATGGCGCACGTTGTTGCCGCAGCGCAAGGATCCGCGCAGCGACCCGGAGTGGACGCTGCTGCTGAAGGAATATCCGGCGTTGATCAAGCGTCCCGTGGTGGTCGACGGCGACGAGGTGAGCGTCGGCTTTACGGACAACGCCTTCAAGAAACGCTTCGGAAAATAAATGTCCGCCGTCCTCGACCTGACCTGTGACCTCATCCGCCGCCGTTCGGTTACGCCGGACGATGCCGGCTGTCTGCCGCTGATCGCCGGGCGTCTGGCGGCGGTGGGCTTTCGCATCGAGCATCTGCGTTTTGGCGATGTCGACAATCTCTGGGCGACGCATGGCGACGGCGGTCCGGTGCTGGCCTTTCTCGGCCACACCGACGTCGTGCCGACCGGTCCGGAAGGCGCATGGGCATCGCCGCCGTTCGAGCCGACGGAACGCGACGGCGTTCTCTACGGTCGTGGCGCCGCGGACATGAAGGGCTCGGTCGCGGCGATGGTGGTCGCGCTCGAGCGCTTCGTGTCGGCGCATCCCGCGCACGCCGGCACGGTCGGCTTGCTGCTGACCAGCGACGAGGAAGGCGCAGCCTTGCACGGCGTCCGTGAGGTGGTCCAGCACTTCGGAAGAACCGGACAGCGGATCGACGCGTGCGTCGTGGGCGAGCCTTCGGCGAAAGAGCGCCTGGGCGATCTCATCCGCGTCGGTCGCCGGGGTTCGTTGTCGGGGACGCTTACGGTGCGTGGCGTGCAAGGCCACGTGGCCTATCCCGAGAAGGCGAACAATCCGATCCATGTCTTCGCACCCGCACTCGCCGCGCTGGCGGCGGAACGCTGGGACGAAGGCAACGCCGACTTCCCGCCGACCTCGTTCCAGGTTTCCAACATCAACGCGGGTACGGGGGCGAACAATGTCATCCCCGGCGAGCTCGTGGCCCTCGTCAACTTTCGCTTTTCCACGGCGAGTACCGCTGACGGCCTGCGCGAGCGGGCGGAAACGATCCTGCGCGCCCATGGCGTCGACTTCTCCATCGACTGGCAGCTCTCGGGGCATCCGTTTCTGGCCACGCCGGGAGGGCGCTTGCGTGAGGTCGTCGTCGGCGTCTGTCGCGATGTGTGCGGCATCGATCCCGAGCAGAGCACGGGCGGCGGTACCAGCGACGGCCGGTTCGTCGCGCCGATGGGTGCGGAGGTGATCGAGCTCGGCCCGGTGAACGCGACGATCCACAAGGTCGACGAGTGCGTGTCGGTGACGGACCTGGAGCGTTTGCCGGACCTCTACGAGGCCATTTGCGCACGTATGCTTTCGTAAGCTGAGGCCTCTCGCCGACACCCGGATGTGTCGGTCGCGGGCAGCGTGTGCGCCTTTCGGGTGCGAGCATTCGCCACCCAACCGTTCAAGGAAGAACAGCATGAGGCACTGCTTCGTGGCATCCGCGCTGCTATGCGCCCTGGCGCCACTCCCCGGATTCGCCCTCTCGGTCGATGAGGTCAGCGTTCCATCCGTGACGATCCTGACCGTCGAGGCGACCGATACGCCGGACGTTGTGCGAGGTCTCCTGGACAGGCTCGTCGGCGAGGGCGGTCGGATCGCGCTGGCCGGGTCTCCGGACGTCCTCGCGCGCATGCGGCCATCGTTCGTCCGCGTATGGCCGGAAACGAACACGATCCTCCTCGACGCCGCCACGGGGCTGGGCATCTTCGGTCTGAACAGTGAGGACGATGCGGCGCGCAAGGCCGCACTCTCGCGCTGGCCGTGGGACGATCCCCTGCCTGCCGCCCGTCGAACCCCGCGCGCTGCCGCCCCGCTCGCTGCCGCCCCGCGCGAAGGACGACACGTCGACTTCCGCGTCCTCGCCACATCGCCTTCATCGGTGTGCCGCAGCTTCAGTCGCGAAATGCTGCGCGTCCTGTTCGACGGGCGCCTGCCCAGCTCGGAGGAGCGTCACGATTTCCGCCGCGAGGTCCGTCGCTGGTGCCAGTACGGGACGTTGTCGCTGCACCGTGCGGAGGCACCGCAGTTCACCATCGAACCGTTCGCCTCGTCCGATGTGCCCCGTCTGACGCTGGCGACCGAATGGGCGCTGATCCGTCGTGAGGATCAGACGCAGGGCGGCACGGCAAGCTACCTGCTATGGGCCAAGACGCTGGGCGACGGCGCCGGAACCGGGTTCACCCGGCGCGACGGTTTCCACGCCTTCCTCGACCCGTCGCGGAACGAACTCCGTTATCTGATGGACGTGGCGATCCATTCGGGCTGGGGCAGCATCGAACACCGCGATGTCGTCACCGCGTGGCCGCTGAACTCGACGTTTCCGGCGACCGGCGATACCCATGTCTTCCGGTGTGACGCGCCACGCGCCTTCCGGCCGGACGACTGCCCGGTGTCTCCGGTACTCCGCAAGCTTTATCCGCAGGATTCGTCGGGCGGTAACGTCAACGTGTCCTTCGGCGAAAGCTGGGCATTCGGCGGCGAGGTCAAATTCTCGCGCTCGATGGATTCGGAGGGCAAGCAGGGCATCTCGATGACCTTCGGTTTCAACCTGATGCGGACCGAAGCCACGTCGGCGGGCATCGACCTGCCTCTCGTACGCGTGCGGAGCAGCGCCGTCAACGAGTCCTATCGCAGCACGTGGTGGACGCCCGACGTACCGGCGCTGTTCCAGTGGATACTGGCGCGCCGATACCATGGAAGCCTGGCCGACGTCACCGCTCTGGCCTCGACGCTCAATCCCCGGCACGAAATCGTCTGGGAGATTCCGCTGACCGGCAACGAAGGGCGCCAGCTCCCGTACCACGTGGTGTACGAGGCCGGACTGAACACCTGCGCCAATGGGCCGGCCTGCACCTCGTATCAGCTGTCGTACGACCCGACCTACCGTGCGAAGGCGCGTGTCGGGTGGTCGGACGGCATGACCGTCAGTCTGCCTTATCGCTAGGGTTATCGGCCCTTGGGGAACACCGCGACCATGCCCGCGTAGGGCTTGGTCATGAAGGCGGGCGCGCCGGCGTAGCCGTCATCCGGGGTGAACGCCTGCGAGATGGTTCCATCGAGAAACAGCGCGTCCCGGCAGCCCAGTTCGTCGCGGAACAGCCGGGCGAAACTGTGGAAGTTCACGGGCGCCCGGCTGACGACGAAGACGGCCTCATGCGATGACTTCGCGCAGACGCCGCTACGCCACTTCATGCTGTCCGATCCGTTGTCGAACTGCGTGTTGACCTCGCCGTCGATCACCAGCATCGGTCCCGACTGCGTCGCCCAGCGCGGTTTGCGCGCGGCGGCCTTGAAGGCTTCCGTCGTGCGCACCTCGACACTGCCGTCGTCATAGACGGCGAAGACACCGTTGGGCAGCAGCGAAAAGTTGCCGGAGCGCGGATTGCCATGCGCGAGGTTGAGCGGGATTAGCGCCTTGCCGTCTTCGACGTAGAGGCCCAGCGGCTTGTAGTCGCGATCGTAGATGCCCGCGTTGGTCGCGAACGACAGCGGCCGGCCCTTGCTCGTGGTCCAGGTCTTCAGTGCCTCGATGCTGCCGAAGGGCTGGGCGGTGTCGGGGTTGCGCCAGTGCAGTTCGATATCTTCCTGCCGGGTGTCGACGGTGACGGCGAAGTACGACTGGCTGTCGAACACCACCTCGCGGCTGTCGACGGCATCGGCGGCCGGCGCACAGCCCATGGCTGACGCGGTGACGGCGGCGGCGACCATGGCGCGGAGGAGGAAAGCGGGGGTCACGCGGGGAAGAGACGGGTGGGGCATGCGCCGATGGTCGCCGGGTCGGACGGGCGGCGCAAGGGGCCAGACGGCGTCTTCGCGTCCGGAGGGCGTAAACTCCCGGGTTTTTCCCCGGTAGCGTCATCGCCATGCCCTATACGCCCATCGTCGCCACGCTCGGCTACGTGCTCTCGCCAGACGGCCAGCGTGTGCTCATGATCCATCGCAATGCCCGCAAGGACGATCACCACCTGGGCAAGTACAACGGCCTCGGCGGAAAGATGGAACCCGGCGAAGATATCGCCGCCTGCATGCGCCGCGAAATCCTCGAGGAGGCGGGCATCGAGTGCCTGGAAATGCGTCTGCGCGGCACGCTGAACTGGCCGGGCTTCGGCAAGCATGGTGAGGACTGGCTGGGTTTCATCTTCATCATCGACCGTTACAGCGGCACGCCGATGGAGTCCAACCCCGAGGGTGCGCTCGAGTGGGTGCCGGTGGATGGGCTGGACGCCCTGCCGATGTGGGAAGGCGACCGTCACTTCCTGCCACTGGTCTTCGATGGCGACCCGCGGCCGTTTCACGGGGTGATGCCGTACAAGGACGGGCGGATGGTGTCCTGGAGCGTCACCCGGCTGTAGAGCCGTATCGCCGGCCCTGACGCCGATGGCCCCGGCAGGGCCGCATTCAACCGCGGCCCGCCGGGTTCACGAAACCAACCGATCAACCGGTGGTTTCGATCCGCTCCACGCGACGCAGTCCGCGCGGCAGCACGCCGCCGCGAGTGGCACGGCTGCCGCCGTACTCGACCAGATCGGCCCACTTCAGCGTCAGCTTGCGTTGTCCCGCATACAGCGTGACCTCGCCCTTGCCTTCGGTGACAACGGCCACCCCAACGACGCGTTCCTCGCCCGAGGCCAGCTTGGCCTTGGGGATCTCGATCAGCTTGTTGCCCTTGCCCTTTTCCAGTTCCGGCAGCTCGGCCACCGAGAACATCAGCAGGTGGCCTTCGCCGGTGACGACCACGATACGGTCGCGCGACGGGTCCGCGGTGATCGCCGGGGCGAGCACGCGCGCGCCATCGCTCAGGCTGATGATCTGCTTGCCCGCCTTCTGGCGACCCGTGAGCGCCTCGAAACGCGTCACGAAGCCGTAGCCGAAGTCCGTGGCAAGGACGATGCGGGTGTCGTTGTCGGCCGTGACCACCGCGTCGAAGCGGGCGCCGGCAGGTGGACTGAAACGGCCGGTCAGCGGCTCGCCATTGCCGCGTGCGGAAGGCAGCGTATGTGCCGCCGTGGCGTAGGCGCGACCGGTCGAGTCGATGAAGGCGACCTGCTGCGTGGTGCGCGCACGCGAGATCGCCAGCAGGCTGTCGCCGTCGCGGTAGGACAACGCTTCGCCATCGATCTCGTGGCCCTTGCCGGCACGTACCCAGCCCTTCTGCGACAGGACGACGGTGACCGGCTCGGAGGCGACCAGCGCGCTCTCGTCCAGGGCCTGGGCCACGCTGCGCTCGATCAGGGGCGAGCGGCGCTCATCGCCGAACTTCTCGGCGTCGCCGCGCAGTTCTTCCTTGATCAGGCTCTTCAGCTTGGCCGGCGACTTCAGCAGCACGTTGATGCGCGCACGCTCTTCTTCGAGCTTGTCGCGCTCTTCGTTGAGTTTGAATTCTTCCAGGCGGGCCAGCTGGCGCAGCTTGGTTTCGAGAATATAGTCGGCCTGTTCGTCATCGAGACGGAAGCGCTCCATCAGCACCGGCTTCGGCTCGTCCTCGGTACGGACGATGCGGATGACTTCGTCGATGTTGAGATAAGCGATGCGCAGCGCTTCGAGCAGGTGCAGGCGACGCTCGACGCGGCCCAGACGATGAGTGAGCCGGCGCGTGACCGTATCGGTACGGAAACGCAGCCACTCGCTCAGGATCATTTTCAGATCCTTCACCTGCGGCCGGCCGTCGAGGCCGATCATGTTCATGTTGACGCGGAAGCTCTTCTCCAGATCCGTCGTGGCGAAGAGGTGCTGCATCATTTCTTCGACGTCGACACGGCTGGAGCGCGGCACGAGGACGAGGCGGATCGGGTTCTCGTGATCGGACTCGTCGCGCAGGTCTTCGATCATCGGCAGTTTCTTCGCGCGCATCTGCGCGGCGATCTGCTCGAGGATCTTGGAAGGCGACACCTGGTGCGGCAGCGCCGTGATGACGATGTTGCCCTCGTCACGCACGTAGACGGCACGCGCGCGCACCGAGCCGGTACCGTTCTGGTACATGGCGGCGAGTTCACGGCGTGGCGTGATGATCTCGGCGTCGGTCGGGTAGTCCGGCCCCTGTACGTGCTCGCAGAGGTCGGCAATCGTCGCGTCGGGGTCGTCGAGCAGGCGGATACAGGCGCTGGCTACCTCGCGCAGGTTGTGCGGAGGGATATCGGTGGCCATGCCGACAGCGATGCCCATGGAGCCGTTGAGCAGCACGTGCGGGACGCGAGCCGGGAGCCACGAAGGCTCGTTCATGGTGCCGTCGAAGTTCGGTACCCAGTCGACCGTGCCGTGGCCGAGCTCGGAGAGCAGGACCTCGGCGATAGGCGTCAGGCGCGACTCCGTGTACCGCATGGCGGCGAAGCTCTTCGGATCGTCCGGCGAGCCGAAGTTGCCGTGGCCGTCGACCAGCGGGTAGCGATACGAGAACGGCTGGGCCATGAGGACCATCGCCTCGTAGCACGCCGAGTCGCCATGGGGATGGAACTTGCCGATGACGTCGCCGATGGTGCGGGCCGACTTCTTCGGCTTGGCGGTGGCGCCCAGCGCCAGCTCGCTCATGGCGTAGATGATGCGGCGCTGGACCGGCTTCAGGCCGTCGCCCACGAAGGGCAGGGCGCGATCCAGCACCACATACATGGAATAGTCGAGATAGGCCCGCTCGGCGTAGTCCTTGAGCGGGATCTGTTCGTAATTGGCTTGCAGATTCATGGGTTTGGCTGTCCGGCTGGCGCGCATCAGCGCGTCGTTAACCGGGTGATGTTGCCAGAAAGCCGTCTCAGGAGCGAAGACTGCGGAAGGACCAGGTCCTCAGCGAAGGGGTTTACCCGCGTCCACGTCCTTCAGGAATCCGATCAGCCCCGTGAAGTACGTGGTCTGGTCGTCGTACATCGCCATATGCGCACCCCTGGGGCAGAGGAGGAAGCGCGCATCCGGCATCTTCTTCGCCATGGCTTCCATGTACTTGGGGTCCATCGTGTCGTAACGGGCGCCGATGACCAGCGTGGGCACCCTGATGTTCTTCAGGTCCTTGCTGCGGTCCCAGTGCAGCAGCTTGCCGCTGGCACCGAGTTCGCTGGGGCCCTGCATCGACACGTAGATCTGCTCGTTGATGTGGCCGAATGCGCGTTCCACGGGCTCGGGCCACTGGTCCGCCGGCATGCGCAGCACGTGCTGCTCATAGTGCATCGGCATCAGCAGTGCCATGTAGGCCGGGTCGGCGGTCTTCTTCTCCGCCTCCATGCGCTTGACCTGGGCGAGCTTCTTCTGGTCCATGGCGGGCATGAGCACCTTGTTCGCGTACTCGTTGTACGCGGGGATGCTGTCGACCATGTTGGAGATGATCAGGCCCTTGAGGTGCTGCGGGTACTTGAGCGCGTACTCGATCGCAAGCACGCCGCCCCAGGAATGGCCGAGGAGGTAGAAGTTGTCCTTGTCCAGGTGAAGCGCCCGGCGGACCTGCTCCACTTCGTCGACGAAACGGGGAATTTCCCACAGTGATTCATCGGTGGGTTTGTCGCTGAAGGCCGAACCCAGCTGGTCGTAGTAGTAATACTCGATGCCGGCGCCGGGGAAGTAGCTGTCGAACGCCTCGAAATACTCGTGCGTGGCGCCCGGCCCGCCGTGCAGGAGCAGAACCTTGATCGTCGGGTTGTTGCCGACGCGCTTGGTCCAGACCTTGAACTTGCCTTTGGGCGTATCGATGACGATCGACTTCTGACCGCCCGAGAGCACGTCGTCGCGTCCGGTGTTGTCGAAATACGAAGCTGGCGGGGTCTGTGAGGCCGACGAGTCGGCAAAGGCACAGAGCGCGGCAAACGTGAAAGTCACGGCGGCTATCAGGCGGCGCATGGTGTATCCCCCGGCATCGATGGCCGATTCTTGCCGGGCGTCGGCCTGCTCCGCAAGTCCTCACGCGACCGTCATCTTCCCAAAGCCAGCCCGAACGGAAGAACCTGCGTTCACCGTACGGCCAACCGGGGCTTGTTTCCATGACCTTTTTGCAGCGGGAAGGTCGATGCGTAAAGACATCTCAGCCGACGGCCTGCGCGGTCTCGCCGCGGTGAACGTGCTCTTGTGCCATCTCTTCCTGGCTTTCCTGCCGGGCGGCTTTGCCTGGATCTACCCGGATACCACCACGCCGGACGCCATGCGTGGCGTGGTCGATCATGTGATCGCCTTCCAGCCGCTTTCGGTGCTTTGGAACGGCCAGTTCGCGGTATGCATCTTCTTCGTGCTCAGCGGGTATGTGCTGACCAAGTCCTTCATCGACACCGGCGATACAGGCTCGTTCCGGTTGCGCGCGTCGCGTCGCTACCTGCGCCTCGGCGTACCGATCTTCGGGTCGGTGATGTTCGCCTGGTTCGTCATGGCGATGGGGTGGAGTCACGCGGCCGAGGCGGGTCACCTGTCCGGTTCGACCTGGCTGGCCGATTTCTGGAAAAAGCCGCCGGACTTCATCGAGGCGCTGCGCGATGGTACGTACGGCACGATTCTCGGTGGATGGTCGCGTTTCAATCCAACCCTCTGGACGATGAAGATCGAGCTGCTCGGCTCGATGTTCGTCTTCGCCTATCGCTCATTGACGCTGCCGGGGCGTGCGGCGCCGCTCAACTTCGCGTTCGCGGTGGCGTTGCTCGCGTGGTTCTTTCCCCATGACTGGCCTTACTACACGGCGTTCCTTGCCGGCAGCCATGTTGGCGAGGCACGCCTCACGTCGTCGAAACCGCTGCTGGCCCTGGCCGTCGTCGGAGCGATTATCTGCGGTGGCTTCGACGTATCGCCCTGGTACGACTGGACGCACGTGCTGCCGCTTGCGGACAACGAGCGCAAAGCATTCTTCAACGTCGTCGGCGGGATTCTGTTGCTATACGTCGTCCGCTGCGGAAGCTTCGACCGTGTCCTTCAGAGTCGGCCCGCGCAGTTCATGGGGCGCATCTCTTATGCGTTCTACCTTGTCCACCTGCCGATTCTGCTGAGCTTCTCGGCCTGGTTTTTCACCGTCATGGCAGGGCGGCTGGCCCTCGATCCGGTCACCGCGGCGATGCTCACCGTCCCGGCGACCTTCGCGGTCGTCATCGCCGCCGCGATGGTGTTCGATCGCACGTTCGATCGCTGGGGCATCCAGCTGGCAGGCCGCGTCTTTCGGGCACCGCGCTCGTCCGCGAAGACGGTGGCGCTTCGGAGTGTCGACGGTTTCCGCCGACGCGTTCGCTACCACCGTCGTCGCGTGATTGAAAAAGACGTGTCGCGTCGCTCAGGCCATCAGTGACTGGTGCGCGCCGACGCCCGCGGTGACACCGGAGGCGACCGCAAAGCTGGCGTTGTGCATGGCGGTCGATACGTCGCCAGCGGAATAGACGCCCGGGACCGACGTCTGCTTCCACTCGTCGACGCGCACGTAAGGTCCGAGCGGGCCTTCCTCCGTCGCGCAGCCCAGTTGCTCGAACATCGGGCTCGACGGCCGCACGCGCGGTGCGACGAACAACGCCCCGATCGGCAGCCGTCTTCCGTCTGCCAGATCCACCGCGGTCAGGCCCGGCGCGTCCCCGTGCAGGGCGACGACGGGGCTGCGCTCGATCGTGACACCTCGCGCCTGCAGGCGAGTGAGCTGATCTTCGTCGGGCTCGAACTCGCCCTGGGTGAAGTACGTGGTGGGGCCCCAGTCGGGCAGCATGGCGGCTTGATGAGCGGACAGCGGCGACGTTGCCAATGAGCCGAGCAGGCGGTCGCTTACCTCATAGCCGTGGCAATAAGGGCAATGAATCACCGTGCTACCCCAGCGTTCCCACAAGCCCTTCAGCGGAGGCAGTTCATCGATGACGCCGGTGGCGAGGATCAGCCGCTTAGTCGTTTCGCAGGTTCCATCGGCAAGCGCGATCTCGAAGATGTCACCGATGCGCCTGGCGCTCACGGCTTCGCCGTCGACGAAACCGGCCGTAGGGTAGGTCAGGAGCTGGCGCGTCGCCTCCTGAACGATGGCGCGCGGTGGCTTGCCATCGTGGCCGACGATACCGTGCGCGGCCTTTGCAAAACGGTTTCTTGGCTTTGCCGCGTCAATGACAAGTACCCGACGGCGTGCGCGTGCGAGCTGGATGGCAGCGGCTTGCCCCGCAAAGCTGCCGCCGATAACGATCGCGTCATACGACATGGTGGTTGGCTCCGAATGAGTGGCCGGTGGCTTTGGCGATTCGCCGGACGTCTTTTGCCAGGTCGGCCAGGGTGATCTTCGCCAAACGGGCTTCAACGACGCGCTCTGCTTCGAGCAACGCATCGTCGACCGCGTCGACTACCGCGCGTTCGACCAGGCAGCCGGGCGATTCCTCGCGGGCGGCGACGGCTACGATGTGGCCGCCGAGCGCCTGCTGTACGTCCATGAGCGAGACCTCTCGCGGTGCTCGCGCCAGCCGCCAGCCGCCACCGTGGCCTTTGTCCGACTGGACGATACCGGCTTCACGCAGGCCGGCGAAGCTTCGCCGGATGACGACGGGGTTGGTGTCCACACACGCCGCCATTTCGGCGGACGTCATGGGCTCGCCGTCGCGCTCGACCATGTGCAGCAGGACGTGCAGGGCGACGGAAAGGCGCTCGTTTCGTTTCATGTAACAAAAAATATTACATGAAACGAAACGACGTCAAGTCGTGCCTACGTCAGAGGGTGAAGTCGGCTTGTACAGGGAAGTGATCCGAGGGATAACGGCCGTCCTTCGACACCGTAATCGTCCGTACCGAGTTCGCCTCGACACCGCGATAAAGGATCCAGTCGATTCGCTTGGTCGCCTTGCCGGTGAAGTCGTGGAAGGTCTCGGCCGGACCCTCGTGCTTCGGCGCGGCGATCCATGCGTCCTTGAACGTAGCGGTCAGCGCCTTATGCGTTTCGCTGTCCGGGCCCGTGTTGAAGTCGCCGGTGAGAATGACGGGGACATTCGCCGGTAGCTTCGCGATCCACGCGGCGATCTCATGTGCGCTGCGCGAACGCGCATCTTCATCCTGGTCCCGGTAAGGGAAGTGCGTGTCGAGCAGATAGAACCGCTTGTGATCGGACGTCCGCTCGAAAAGCGCCCAGTTGACCATGCGCGGGAAGATATTGCCCCACGTGATGCTGGCCACTTTGTCCGGGGTGTCGGAGAGCCAGAAGTCGCCCGACTCGACGATCTTCAGGCGATCCTTGCGATAAAAGATGCCCATGTGCTCGTCGCGATGATCGCCATAGCGGTCGCGGCCGAACCACGTGTACTCCGGCAGGCGTTCGATCGTGTCGTCGCCTTGCGCCTTGTACAGCTCCTGGGTGCCGATCACGTCGGGATGCAGCTGACGGATGGTGTCGGCGAAGAGGTCGCGGCGATGCGTCCATCCATTGAGGCCATCGTTGCCGGTCATGGTGCGCACGTTGAAGGACATGACCTTGAGGTCTTCCGCCATGGCGGGTGTGGCAAGGATGGCAGCGAGGCCGGCAATCAGCGCGAGTTGACGGAAACGAGGCATGGCGGGCGGGGTCCTTCGGTTCGGAATGAGCACCCGACTATAGCCACGTAAACACGTCATTGCCGTGACCGGGTCACAGGGTCGAGGCGCGACATTGCGTCGTGACGCAGCGGTGCAGGCAATGGGGCAAACTACGGCGTTGCCATCGACAGCCATCCGGAAACCGACATGACCGAGCTCGATCCCCAGACGGAGCCTTCGAAGGCGAACGGGCGCCGCACGGCACTCATCGTCATTCTGGTGGCGTTTGTGGCGTCGGCGACGACAGCGATCCTGGCGATCAGTGAATCGCACCGGGCCCGCAAATCCGATGCGGCCGCCCTCAGCGCCGATGTCAGCGATCTTCGCGGCATGGCCGCGGACTGGACCGCGCGCGTCGACGATCTCGAACACGCCTCCGTCGACGCACAGCCCGCTCGCCTCGAGGCGCTGAAGCCGCGTATCGACCAGCTTGCGTCGTGGAAGGCGCGTACTCCGTGCGGCCACGACGCCCGTGATGCACTCCGGGCGTCGGTCGACACGCGCGTACTGTACCTGCGGCGCGTGCTGGCGAAGGAGACCGTACCGGAGGCGCGGATCGACGAGAGGCGCGCCCTCGAAGACAGCCTGAAGCGCTGTGCCAGCGAGCAGGGCGCTGACGTCAACATCTGAGGCGGGTGGGGACCAGAGGCGGGGAGGCAGGTTTCGCTTGCCAAGTCCTTGACCGGGGCCCGCTTTCGGAGAAATACCTGTCTAGGAATATTTCTTACGAAAAATCTCAAATTTTTGTTTGACAGGGCTGCTGCCAGTCCCTAAGTTCATACGTGCCTCATGTATGACACACCGTCATCTCATCGGCGGCGAGGTGAACGCGTCGCACGGACTCGCGATGGGAAAGCTTGAAGTCGCGCCGGCTCGGGGGAGCATGCGCGAACGGCGGGACGCACCAGGTTTCTTATTTGCGGGTTCGCGCGAAGCGCAACTTTTTAATGGCCCTTGCTAAGGGTCGTTTTTTCGGGGAGACACCAATGCAGCACCAGATCATCCGCCGTCGCGGAGGCCTTCGGCCGTCCGCGCTGGCGCTAGCGCTCGCCCTTGGCGTGGGTGCGACCGCACCGGCGTTTGCACAGTCCACGACCGGTGACATCTTCGGTCAGGTACCCGCGGCCGCAGGCGAAACCGTATCGGTCACCGGCAGCACGGGTTTTACACGCGAAGTGCCGGTCGACGCACAGGGCCGGTATCGCATCGGCAACCTTCCCCTCGGGTCGTACACCGTCAGCCTCAAGCGCGATGGCGCCGTCGTCGATTCGCGCAAAGATGTTGCGCTGAAGGTCGGTGGCGCCACCGATGTGTCGTTCCAAGCCCCGGCCACCGCAGCCAGCGCTCAGGCACTGGACTCGGTGACGGTAACGGCCAACAGCCTGCCGCCCATCGACACCACCGCGGTCGATTCGCGCACCGTCGTCACCGCGCAGACGCTGGCGCGTCTTCCGCTGGGACGCAATGCCGAGGCGATCGCCCTGCTGGCGCCGGGTGCCGTCCCGGGCTCGAGCAACCTGGGTAACGGTCGCTACCGCACCGTGTCGTTCGGCGGCTCCGGTGCCTCCGAGAACGCCTACTACATCAACGGCTACAACTCGTCCGACCCGTACCGCAACCTTGGCGGCGTCGGTCTGCCGTACGGCGCGATCGATCAGCAGGAAGTCTATACGGGCGGTTACAGCGCCAAGTACGGTCGCTCGGATGGCGGCGTCATCAGCCAGGTCGGCAAGCGCGGTACCAACGACTGGCACTTCGGCGCACAGGTGCTGTGGGAGCCGAAGTTCGCCTCGTCGACGCCGGGCAGCATCTATTACTCGAACAAAGCCCTCCCGGCCGGATACGGCTACGCCGACGACACCCTTCCGGGCTCGATCTACCGCAATCGTCAGGACAACACCAAGTGGACGACCACGTACAGCGCGTACGTCGGTGGTCCGCTGATCAAGGACAAGCTGTTCTTCTTCGTTGCCGCGGAAGCCGAGAAGTCCGAAGGCACGAGCACGGCGTCGGTCGAAGCCAACCCGGTGGCCAACAACCACTACACGTACAACCTGCCGAAGTACTACGCCAAGCTCGACTGGAACATCAACGACTCGAACATCCTCGAGTTGACGGGTATCCATTCCACCGACGAGCAGCGCGGCAAGTATTACGGCTACGACTACGACACGCGCACCGTGGGTGGCCCGCTCGGTTCGGATGCCGACACTAGCAAGATCACCACGAAGTACGCCATCGCCAAGTACACCAGCTACATCACCGACGACATCACGCTGACCGCGACCTACGGCAAGGGCTGGACCGACGACTATCTGCAGAACCCGACACCGGGCCTTGCGCAGCAGCCGTATATCGACAGCCCGTACCTGCAGAACCCGGCTCTGAACGGCGGCACGCCGATCACCAATCTCAACTCGTCGTCGACCGCGCAGGATCCGAACGCCGGCAGCAAGACGCACGGCCTTCGCCTCGACCTCGAGTGGCAGGTCGGCGATCACCATCTCGCCGGCGGTATCGACAACATGAGCTACGACGCGAGCAATGAAGGCTCGTCGACCAGCGGTCCGGGTTACTACCTGCGCTATCGCAAGGTGGCGGCTGGCAACGAGAACATTCCGATCAGCACGTCGCTCGGCGTCGGCGCTCCGGGTGGTGACGGTTACTACGTCACCCAGCGCGTGTTCAGCACCGTCACCAGCATGTCCGTGGACCAGAGGGCCCAGTATCTGGAAGACCGCTGGCAGGTGACCGACCGCTGGCTGCTGAGCCTCGGCGTACGCAACGATCGCTTCAAGAACTTCAACGACAAGAACCGTCCGTACGTCAACAATGCGGCGCAGTGGGCACCGCGTCTGGGCGCCAGCTGGGACGTCTACGGCGACTCGTCGCTGAAGCTGTATGCGAACTTCGGCCGCTATTACCTGGCGCTGCCGAACAACGTGGCCGTGCGCGGCGCCTCGCCCTCGACGTATACCGACATCTACTACACCTACACCGGCATCGATCAGCTCGGTCGTCCCACGGGTCTGACCGAGATCTCGCCGGGCGCCGTGTCGTCGGACGGCGAGTACGGTCAGGCGGTCGACCCGATCGCGGTCAGCGCGCGTGACCTGAAATCGCAGTATCAGGACGAAGGCATCATCGGCTTCGACAAGACCCTGGGTGACGGCTGGGTCACCGGTGCCAAGGTGACGTTGCGCAGGCTGCGTACCGCCATCGACGATGTCTGCGACACCGGCCTGCTGGCAGACAAGATCACCGCGCAGGGTGGCGATCCCAACTCCGTGGTCATTCCTGGCTGCGTGATCTTCAACCCGGGCTCATCCAACACCTTCAGCCTCGCCAACGTCGACGGTTCGGGTCGCACCGAAGTCAAGATGAGCAAGGACGACTGGGGCTTCTCCACCGGCGCCAAGCGTGCCTACTACGCGCTCGACATGTACCTCGAGCACCCGTTCGACGGTAAGTGGCAGGGGCGCCTGGACTACACGTTCTCGCGCAGCTACGGCAACACCGAAGGCCAGACCAAGTCCGACATCGGCCAGACCGATATCTCGAAGACGGAAGACTGGGATTCGGCTGAGCTGATGCGTTACGCCAATGGTCTGCTGTCGAATGACCGTACCCATCAGATCAAGGCTTACGGCGCGTATCAGCTGACGCCGGAATGGCTGGTCTCGGGCAACCTTCGTCTCGCCTCCGGTGCGCCGAAGTCGTGCCTCGGTTATGAAGATGGTGAGGAAGATCCGGATCCGATCGGCTACGGCTCGGCTTATCACAACTGCAACGGTCAGCCGTCGCATCCGGGCGAGAAGCGCAACCCGTGGTACCGCCAGGTCGATCTGGCCGTTACCTATCGCCCGGGCTACTTCGACGGCAAGATGGCGTTCGGTCTGAGCGTGTTCAACGTGACCAACGAACGCAAGCCGCTGAACAGCTTCTCCACGTACGAGTCGGCACCGACCACGGTCAACAACAACTACGACCTGGGCCAGTACTACCAGACGCCGCGCTATGCCCGCCTCACGGCGACATACGACTTCTGATCAGCGCCACCTCAGTGATCGCGTAACCAGACAAACGGTCCAGGGAAGGACCCGCTGCAAATCCTCGGATCGCCGCCCGCTCCCACGGGCGGCTTTTTTTGTTTGCGTTGGGTGGCGAAGGCGTGTGAGAGGGCGGCGGGCTGCCGCTTGCCAGTCATGTAAAGAGGGGAACGAGCGCCGCGGTCATGCCAACGGCGCAAGTAATGCCGCCTGTTAGCGACCGGTAGCGGACTAGCGGGGCAGTCCACCGTGGCTCATCACAGGTCCTTGAGTATGCGCTTGATCTTGTGTGACTTGCTGGCTGAGCGCGTTTTGCTGCTGTTGCGTCTGCTGGAACTGCTGCATGGCGTCGGGCCATTTCGCAGCACTCTCATGCATGGGCGTCATCGCTTCGGTCGTCGGCACGCTGGTTCGCAGATCAAACAGGTGATCCGTCCGACCGGGTGGCATCTGCACCGCCCAGAGCCTGTTGCCGTCTGTGGATAGGGCGATCTGATCAATGCGGTGCAAGCCGTCGAAACGCGCCTGCACAGCGAGTGCCGACGAGATTTGATCCGTGTGCTGGTCCGGCGTCCGCCCGAGGCTTTGGTCCAGTGCCGCCACGTGTCCACGGACTTGCTTGAACAGTGCATGGTCGGCGTGGTCAGGCTCGTCCAGTCGTGCGGGCGCCACGGGTACATACTGAAATTGATTGGGACCGTCGGTCGTATGGTCGAAGGTGTGCGGGACGGCGGGTTGTGTACTGCTGTCCAGATAAGGAACGGATTGTCTGGACGGCTCGAGGTTCAAACCGCCTTGTTCCATCATGGATTCGCGCAATCCGGCGTGCGCCATGTTGATCTGAACCTGGGGCTTAACGCCATGCCTGTGGGCTGCATTCTGCTCTTCGACGCTGATGGTCGCGACAGCCCACCCGGCGTAATAGTTGGCGTAGTCAGAAACGCCTCCGTGCCCAAGATGCATTGCTTGCCGGTTATCGCCATTCGTGGGCGAGACGGGGCGATCGAAATAGTTATGTCCCATCGCGGCGACGTTGGCCGGCGTTTGCGACATGGTCAGGTCGGCATTCAAGGAAACATTCGCGCGTGGTACGAGTTTGTTGTTAGTGCTTTCAACGAAGTCGTCGACGCGCTGCTGGGCAGCCTGTCGCATGTCGGTCAGGGTGACCGATCCGTTCTGGCGCTCAACGCGACTGCGCAGTGCGTTCCAACCTGCGATTTCGGCTTTGGCCTCATCCTCACGCCCAGATTGAATATGCCTCTCGACCAGCGCCGTATAGTCATGGACGGGGCCTGGTGTCTTCGCTATCGCACGCACATCTTGTGTATAGAGCGCGCGCGCTTGCTCGGCGGCCTGAGCGTTAAAGCCGTGCTGTATCTCGTGCCCAATGACGAACGTCAGATCATTCGGCCGGTAACCGATGCCTGGCGAGTGGGGTGGCGCGCTGGTCAGTGCGTCGCTTGGCAGATTCATGGCGTGATTCGACACGCTGTAGCTGCCGCCGGTGCCAGACGTGGGAGAGGTGAACTCAAACGACTCGAGGATACGGTGCGGCCCCTGCTTCGGCTGTGGCGGCGCGGCAGTCGTGGCGGCCCGCTTGAGTTCATCCGCCAGGACGGGCGAACCGTTCATTGTGTCCTGCAGATTGGTCAGCATGTCCGCAGTCACAGGATGCTTAGCACCCGACGTATCAGCGAAGGATTTTCCGCCGAAGTCCACGATCATGGACTGCACGCTCAGCACCGCACGGACCTCCGTCGACGAGGCGCGCACGGAAGATGTTGGCAGCGTCACGATGCCGACGGCGCGGTCGTAATCGCCTACCGGGCGATCCGCACTCTCGGCAGGCGAAAGTGCGAAACCGTTCAACGCACCCGATGAGGCCGACTTCCCGAGGTTGGTCGTCAGGTCGGCATCAGATGCCATTGCGGCTCGTAACTGGTTCACGTCCGCTGGCGTGACACCCGGTTGCTGCGCAAAGTGATGAATGGCCGCTTCAAGGGCCGAGTTCGGGGATGCCATGGGAACCTCCTGTTCTTTCAGAGACTGTCGTCGGTCTGAAGGCTCATAACGCACAAGCTCTCACCCGGGCCCTGAACTACGTCCCGGCGGGTTACGGTGAGCCAGACGTCGTTCCTGACGAAATTCACCCAATCGATGCCGCCGATCTCCGATGGTGACGACTTCTCGACGAAGCCATGGGCCACCAGGTCTTGTCGCAGGGCGGCCATCGTGAGACTACAGACGGTTGACGGGTCGGCAGAGCGGTCGGGGTTGTAGAACCAAAAACCGAAACCGGGCTTGAAGGCTTTCTTCGGCGGAATGACTTTTACGCCGTAGATCCATCCGTTGCCGAGGTCTGGGCTCCGATAAGCGAGCGAATCGTCATCCGGAATCAGCGTGCCACCAAACTGTTTCCCGACCCGCTCAGGCGTGATTTCAGCAGTTGAATTCAGGCTAGTGAGGAAGCTGATCAGCACTTGGGTGGCATGGGCGGCAGCCGCCGAGTGCCGAGGGGCAACAGGAGTCATGCGAGGTCCTTCTGGGGGCGTGGCGGGTGTCGTAGAAGCGGGCGCGGGCGCCGTTGCTCTGTAAGCACTGATGCCGCTTTGCCCGGGCAGTACAACCGAAAGGGCGGTGGCGCTCGCTGATGCGGCTGCGCTGGATAGCGCCGCGGCCGTCAGAACTGCGAGACATCGATTCGGCAATGAACTCATTCGCTTGGCATCCTCGACTCCTTGAGATGGGTCGCAGGAGCGACCTTGGGCTGAGGGCATGATAGCGGCTGGTTGAACCTGTTGCATGAGGGTTTCGCCGACCCCTCCGTCATTGGCTCGACGCTCTTACAGAAGGAGGGTGAGCGCGACCACTCGAGTGTCGTTGACACGCTCGAGGAAGAAGGCACGATCCTCAACCCGAGTAGGCGAGGTACACAACCGCGCGGCTGCTCTAGCGGGAAGGCCATTGGAGCGTGTGACGGTTAGCAGTTGCTTGCAGCAGATGGATGCAGTTCTTGACGAAGACGGACGGTGGCGACGACCCGAATCATCTAGTGGAGAAGAAGAGGTGGAATCATTATTGGGCAGCGAAGACGAGGGCGAATGGCCGGAAGAGCATCTTCACTAACGTAACTCGGTCTTTGTCTCAGTGTAGGGGGGGGGGGCTGCTGGTGGTGTGATCGCAAGCCTCCGATAAATTTCCCGGTCAGATCACCTGGATGCCTCAACCGGCTTGCTTGCAACGATGAAGTAGTCAGTGCATGGAAATTTCCGGTCCTCCGTTTCGGACCTCGTGCGCTGCCTGCTGCTCTCAGCAAGGGAGCTCGGCAAAATAGGGCACCGGGCGGGCACCAGACTTCCGTGTTGCAAAAGAAAAAGGGCTTGCAGCGATGCAAGCCCTTGAAATAGATGGTGGCTCGGGACGGAATCGAACCGCCGACACGGGGATTTTCAATCCCCTGCTCTACCAACTGAGCTACCGAGCCACAGGTGCCTGCAACGATCGTTGCGGCGAGTGGAGCCGCGTATTAAATCGGGTGCGGGCTCCGGCGTCAAGCCTCTTGTTCAGGCGGGACGTAACCGGCGGGCTGAACCACATCGCCGCCGAAGAAATACTTCTCCATTTCGCCGCTGAGGAACGTGCGCGTCTTCGGGTCGAGGGGTGACAGGCGCATCTCGTTGATCAGCATGGTCTGGTGGGACAGCCACTGGGCCCACGCTTCTTTCGAGACGCTGTCGTAGACGCGTTTGCCCAGGTCGCCGGGCCAGGGAGCGAAGTCGAGGCCTTCGGCGTCGCGGCCGAGCTTTACGCAGTGGACCATGCGCGTCATGGGGATATCTCCGGAAGGTTGTCGAGCAGCGTGCGGACGGGCGCCGGCAGGCCGAGCGTGGTGAGCTCGTCACGTGCGCACCAGCGCTGATCGTCGCGATCTGCGACGGCCGTCAGCGGGGCCGCATGGTCGAACAGGATGGGCGAAACGTCCAGCCGGTAGTGGCTGAAGACGTGGGTAAAGGCGGGCAGGGGATCGGCGGAGCCGACGCGTGCCAGGCGAAGCGCGACCGTCGGAGCGGCGTCGGCATCGGGTGCCTCGGGCAGACTCCACAGGCCGGACCACACGCCCTGCGGGCCACGCTTCTCCAGCAGCACCCGGCCCTGCGCGTCGCGCAACAACAGCATCGCTAGGGCGCGCGTGGGTACCTTTTTGCCGGGCTTGGCGGTGGGCAGTACGGCGGTCAGTCCGTCACGATGCGCGACGCAGGTGGCCGCCTGCGGGCAGAGCATGCAGGCCGGCTTGCTGCGCACACAGACGGTGGCGCCGAGATCCATGATCGCCTGCGTGTAGTCGGCGGTACGGGTCGCCGGTGTGTGCTCATCCGCATGAATCCACAGGCGCTTCTCGACCGCGCTTTCGCCCGGGTGCCCGGCGATGCCGTGATAGCGGGTCAGCACGCGCTTGACGTTGCCATCGAGGATGGGGAAGCGCAGCCCATAGGCCTGCGCCAGGATCGCGCCGGCGGTGGAGCGGCCGATGCCGGGCAGGGCGATCAGCGCATCGAGATCGCGCGGCAGCTCGCCACCGTGACGTTCGACGCACAGCTGCGCGGCGCGGTGCAGAAACCGTGCTCGCCGGTAGTAGCCGAGCCCCGACCAGAGTGCGAGGACGGTGTCCTCGTCGGCTTCGGCAAGTGACGTCAGCGTAGGCAGCCGCTCGACGAACCGCTGGAAGTAACCGATGACGGTGATCACCTGGGTCTGCTGCAGCATGACCTCGGACAGCCACACGCGGTAAGCATCGCGCGGATGCTGCCAGGGCAGGTCCTTGCGCCCGTGGTGGTCGTACCAGCGCAGCAGTTCACGGGCGAACGGATTCACGGCATGAGCCCGGTGGCCGGGCGCGCAGCGGTGCTCGCTGACGCTGGCGCGATTACCGGCGTGACGCCCGGCGTCGCGCGGATATGCAAGCCCTTGATGTGCACGCTGTCGGTGTCGATGGCCGCCGCGTCGACGCTGCCAAGCAGTGGCGGAAGCGTCGGTGCGCCGCCCGCGTTGATGCCGCTCCACCATTCGGCCACGGCCAGTGGCGGAACACGCAGGTCGGCATGGTCGGTCGGACCGTCGAGCTTCAGCGCGACGAACAGGGGATCCTGCTGATTCGCGGGTGTGACGTTGAGGACCACGTCGAAAGGCGACGCATCGTGCCGTGTCATGCGCCCGGCCAGTGAGGCACCGACGTCCGCACCGCCGCGCCAGGTGGCTTCGCCGCGCAGGCTCGCGGCGAAGCGATCCTGGCTGGCGAGATCGAGCGTGAGATCGTTGAGCGTGAGCACGCCACGCGAAAGGACCGGGCGCGTGCGAAGCGTCATCGAGTACGGCTTTTCGCTGGACGATGCCGCGAGTCTGAGGTCGAACACACGGCCATCGGCCAGGCGGCCCGCATCGATGTCCACGTTGGACAGGAGAAGACGGTTGCCCCGGGTCAGCGTGCCACGGGTGACGCGGAACCCCGCGTCGATACCCGGCAGGATCGCGCCCGCGGTCGACGGTCGCGAGGGGAGCGTGTCGATATACGCGGACACGGCGTCCATGTCGATGCGCGCGCCTTCCACTTCCAGTCGCGACACCGTGGTGTCCTGACCGAGCAACGTGCGCCACGGCAGCACCAGCTTGCCGCGCGAAGCGACGATCAGAGGTGTGCCCGAGCCACGGGCGCGCAAGGTCAGTCCCTCGAGCTCGAGCGCCGGCTTGGGCCAGAGCGTCGGACTGGCCGGGCTGGCCAGCCCGAGGTCGAGACCCGCCTCCTCGGCACGCGATTGCAGCATCGCCGTGAATCGTTCCGGCTGCAGAACCACATATGTGGCGACCAGTGCCGCGACGAGGATGCCCATGAGCAGCCCGCCGACGGCGAGCAATCCGATGCGTAGTCGCCGGTTCACGGCAGCGGCCTGTCAGGCATGCGCGTCACTCAGCCGCCAAGGTTGGCAGGGAGCAGGCCGTCCACGAAAGCGGCGGCGTCGAACACGCGCAGATCGGTCGCGGTTTCGCCTAGTCCGACGTAGCGGATCGGCAAGTTAAACTCGCGGGCGAGAGCGAACATCACGCCGCCCTTGGCCGTACCGTCGAGCTTGGTCACCACGAGTCCGGTGACACCCGCCGTATCGCGGAACTGGCGGAGCTGGCTGATGGCGTTCTGACCGGTGGTGCCGTCGATCACCATGAGGACTTCATGTGGCGCGGCGGTATCGAGCTTCTTCATGACGCGGACGATCTTGCCCAGTTCATCCATCAGGCCGCCCTGCGTGTGCAGACGACCGGCGGTGTCGGCGATAAGCACCTGCGTGCCGCGCGAGCGCGCCGCCTGCAGGGCATCGAAGATGACGCTGGCGGAGTCGGCATCCTGGCCCTGCGAGACGACCGGGACCTTGTTGCGCTCGCCCCAGGTTTTCAGCTGTTCGACGGCGGCGGCGCGGAAGGTGTCGCCCGCCGCGAGCATCACGCCACGGCCTTCGTCGACATAGCGGCGCGCGAGCTTGCCGATGGTCGTGGTCTTGCCCACACCGTTGATGCCGACGGTGAGGATGACGAACGGGCTGTGCGTCGAGACGTCGAGCGGCTTTTCCACCGGCTTGAGCAGCGCGACCAGTTCGTCGCGCAGCACCTTGAGCATCGCGCCGGCGTCGGCGAACTCGCGCTTGTGCATGCGTTTGCGCAGGCCCTCGACCAGCTGGGTGCTGGCTTCGACGCCGACATCGGCGGTGATCAGGGCGGTTTCCAGCTCGTCGAGCAGGTCGTCGTCGAGCTTGGGGTGGCGGACAAACAGCGCGCCCAGGCTCCTGGCGAAACCACTGCCGGACAGCCGGTCGCGCCAGCTGCGCTTTGCGGACGCCTCGGGCGCGGGTGTGGCCTCATGCGCGGCCTCGGCCACGAGGGTGTCTTCCGCCTCGGGCTCGACCTCGGGAGCCTCGGGCTCGGGGGCTGACGTTTCCGCCAGTGCCTCGGCGACCAGGCTGCCCAGGTCGGTGGCGGCTGGGTCGGCGGCGCGATCGACGCGCTCGTCCGTTGCCGGGGCCTCGGTCGTCGCCGGTTCGGCGGGCTTCTTCTTCCAGAACTTGAGCATTGCGGGAGGGATTCAAAGACAATAGGCGAATGCTAGCACTCCCGCCCACACTGGCCGCTGAGCGATGACCGCCCCCGGCCGCATCCGCGTCATCGGCGGAAACCTGCGCAACTCCCGGCTCGACGTGCCCGATCTGCCGGGGCTGCGGCCCACGGCCGAGCGCGTGCGGGAAACCCTGTTCAACTGGCTGCAGCCGGTGGTGGCGGGCTCCCGCTGCCTCGACGCCTTCGCCGGCACCGGTGCCCTCGGCATCGAGGCCCTGTCGCGCGGCGCGGGCAGCGTCACCTTCGTCGAGCGGGAGCCCCGGCTGGCGGCGGCGCTCAAAGCGAACCTGTCGCGGCTGAAGACCGACGGAGAGGTGGTCGGCGATGACGCGGCTCGCTGGCTGAAGGGGTCCGGCAAGCCGTTCGATCTGGTTTTTCTCGATCCGCCTTTCGCGCTGGATGCCTGGGCCGGGATCGCCGCACAGCTCGAAAGCGGGGGCTGGCTGACGCCGACGGCCTGGATCTACGTGGAGTCGCCGCGTGGCGCGGTCTTCACCTTGCCCCCGACCTGGCTCGCGCACCGGCAGGGACAGGCGGGAGAGGTGACGTACACCCTCTATCGCCGCGCCCCGGCCGATCCGCTAAGCTAGCCCGCGTTTTCCCTGACCCCAGTGTCCATGACTCATCCGCCGGCCAATCCCCGACTTGCCGTTTATCCGGGCACGTTCGATCCCATCACGAACGGTCACGCCGACCTCGTGTCGCGTGCCGCGCCGCTGTTCGACCGGATCGTGGTCGCGGTGGCGGAGAGTCGTAACAAGGGCCCCGGTTTCAGCCTGGGCGAGCGCATCGCGCTGGCCCGTCTGGCGCTGGCCGACCTGCCGAACGTGGAAGTGCGCGGTTTCGACTGCCTGCTCGCCCACTTCGTGACGGAAATCGGCGCGGGCGTGATCCTTCGCGGCCTTCGCGCCGTGTCGGACTTCGAATACGAATTCCAGCTCGCCAGCATGAACCGTCACCTGATTCCTCAGGCCGAGACGCTGTTCCTGACCCCGGCGGAGCAATACAGCTTTATCTCTTCCTCGCTCGTGCGTGAAATCGGTCGCCTGGGTGGCGATATCTCCGGCTTCGTGCATCCGGCGGTGCAGCAGGCCATGCGCCAACGCTGGCGCAACTCTTGAAATCAAAGGTGATCATCATGCGTAAGTTCGTCCTCGCCGCGTCCGTGGCCCTGACCGCCGCCCTGGCCCTCTCGGCCTGCAACAAGTCCGAAGATGCCGATCAGGCCGCCACGACGCAGGAAGCTGCCGTCGCCAAGCCGTCCAACCCGACCGACACCAAGGCCTGGAGCCAGTATTTCGGCCAGATCGTGCGGAAGAACATGCAGGGCATGACGGCTGACCGTCCGTTCCCGTACTTCGTTCCGGCCGGTGACGACCAGAACGGCCAGGACGGTCGCGCGCGTCAGCTCGAGAACGTGCAGGGCACCGTCGCCCGCGGCGTCACGCCGGGCAACATGCTCGTCTTCGGTGGCCCGGAGTCGGCCAAGACCGCCGACCTCATCGTCGAAGCCTTCAAGAGCGCCAACGCGGGTTCGTTCAAGGGCGTGATCATCCTGTTCATCGGCGACCAGGCCGACCAGCAGCGCGTCACCGACGCCCTGACGCCGACCGGCGCCACGGTCCGCTTCGTCGCGATGTAATCGTTTCGGACGCCAATCGCGTAAACGAAGGGCGCCTCGGGGCGCCCTTCTCGTAAACGCGCTAAAATGCGCGCATGTCCCTGATCATCCTCGACACCTGCGTCAACTGCGACGTCTGCGAACCGGTGTGCCCGAACAAGGCCATTTCGCTCGGCGAGCAGTACTACGTGATCGATCCCGCCCTCTGCACCGAGTGTGTCGGCCATTTCGACAACCCGCAGTGCGTGGAGGTCTGCCCGGTGGAGTGCATCCCGCACGATCCCGACCGCGTGGAAACGCACGATCAGCTGATGCTGAAGTACGAGCATCTGATGGCCCGCGCGGCCTCGTAAGCGCCTCGCGCGCGTCCATGGGTTAATCTCGCGGGTAGCGATATTCCCACCCGGAGAAATTTCATGGTCCATGCCCCGTCGTGGCGCGTGCTCGCCGCGAGCCTTGTCGTTGTCTTCAGTGCCGGCGCGCTCAACGCGCAGAACGCCCCGGCCGCTCCCGGTGGCCCCGGACACGCCGCCATCGCCAGTGCCAATTTCATGGCGACCAACGCGGGCTTCGAGGTCCTGGGCAAGGGCGGTAACGCTTTCGACGCCGCGGTGGCCGTGTCGTCCACGCTCGCCGTGGTCGAGCAGCAGAGTTCAGGCATCGGCGGTGGCTTCATGGCCCTGCTGCATCGTGCATCGGACAACCGCGATGTCTTCATCGACGCGCGCGAAACCGCGCCGAAGGCCGTCGACATGAAGGTCTACGTCGGCAAGGACGGCAAGCCGAACCGCGACACGTCGACCAACGGCCCGCTCTCGTCCGGCATTCCCGGCGAGCCCGCCGGTATCGTCTGGATGGCGGAGCATTACGGCAAACTGCCTTTGTCGGTATCGCTGGCGCCTGCCATCCGCATCGCGAAAGAGGGCTTTCAGCCCGATTCGCGGTTTCTCGGCACGATCGAGGATCGCAAGGACGTGCTGGCGCGCTATCCCGCCTCGTCGGCCATCTTCCTGCCCGGCGGCAAGGTCCCGTCTCCCGGTTGGACGCTGCGCCAGCCCGACCTGGCGAAGACGCTGGAACGCATCGCCGCCAGGGGCCACGACGGCTTTTACAAAGGCGAGACCGCGAAGCTGATGGTTTCGGCATCGCGTGCCGCCGGCGGTAACTGGACCGCGGCCGATCTGGATGGCTACAAGGTCAAGGAGCGCGAGCCGCTCAGCGTCGACTACAAGGGCTACCGCATCGTTACCGCGCCGCCGCCGTCGTCGGGCGGCGTGGCGATCGCCGAGGTGCTGAACATCCTCTCCGGCTTCGACCTGAGCAAGGCGGACCTGGCTCATTCGACGCACCTCACCATCGAGGCCATGCGTCGGGCGTTCCGCGATCACAACGAATACCTGGGTGACCCGGACTTCGTGAAGATGCCGCTCGACATGCTTCTTTCGAAGTACTACGCGGACGGCCTGCGCGCGACGATCTCGCCCGACAAGGCCACTCCGTCGGATCTGCTGCCCACGTCGATGGCGCCCGAGCCGGGCATGCACACCACGCATTTCTCGGTGATCGACGCGGACGGCAACATGGTGGCGTCCACCCTGACGGTGAACCTCGAGTTCGGTTCGGCCTTCGTGGCGAAGGGTACCGGCGTCGTGCTCAACGACGAGATGGACGACTTCGCCCTGGTACCGGGACAGCCGAATGCGTTTGGCCTGCGTGGGGCGCTGGCCAATGCGCCGGAGCCGGGCAAGCGCATGCTTTCATCGATGTCGCCGAGCTTCGTGTTCGGTGCGGATCGCACGGCGGTGCTCGGTTCGCCGGGTGGTTCGACCATCATCACGCAGGTGCTCGAGGGCATCCTCGCCTTTATCGATGGCAAGAGCGCCTCGGAAATCACCGCGCAGAAGCGTTACCACCACCAGTACCTGCCGGACCGCGTCGACGTGGAAGCCGGCGTCTTCGACGATGCCACGGCCAGGGCGCTGACCGACATGGGCCACGTGTTGAAGAATCGCTCGCCGTGGGGTTTCATGAACGTCGTCACCTGGGATCACCGTACCGGTAAGCTTGACGCCGCCAGCGATCCGCGTCGTCCGTCCGGTCTCGGCAAGGTGCAGTAAGTTGCGTTACGGGGGCAGGATGAGGTCGAAGCAAAAAGTGAAACACACCGGGATGGCCTGGGGAACGCGTCTGTCCGGTGCGGTCCTGCTTCTGGTCGGGCTCGGCCTGATCGCCTGGAACGAGCGCCGTGTGATGGATTACGGCGCCGCCCTTGCGCGTCACGGTGGCTCACCTGTGCTCGATCTCGGCGCCGAAGGCCGGCCCGCGGCTGGCCAGTTCGGTGCACTGACCCGCGTCAGTGGCATGCCGAAGATCATGGATGCGCCGCGCGACCGCGAATTCAACGTCCGCGCCGACTCGCCCGTCCTCATTCGCCATGTCGAGATGTACCAGTGGCGCGAGATCACCGTGGGCGGCAACACGCACTATGAGGTGGACTGGGTCGACCGGCCGATCGATGCGACGAATTTCGCCAGGCCCGCGGGCCACGTGAACCCGGGTGCGTTCCCGATCCAGGGGCGGCAGTTCGAGGCCGGCGAGGTCAAGCTCGGTAACTTCAAGCTGTCGGCACCCATCCTGCGCGCGTTCCCGGGGCAGGTCGACGTCACGCCGGACGAAAAAGCGTTGCCCTCCAATTTCGCGGCGACCTTCCAGCGTGTCGGCGACGCGCTGGTGACCAGTGCGAAGCCGTCCAATCCGCGCCTGGGCGACCTCCGCATCACATGGCAGGCCGTGCCGTTGCAGGCGATGACCGTACTTGCCCGGATCGAGGGCGACACGCTGGTGCCGGGCACGCCCGCGCGCGAGGGCGACGCCGGTTTCGATGTGCAGGTAGGCGACCGTAGCTTGCTGGACGTCATGCCCGCGCTCCCCGAACCTCCGGGCGCGGTGTTGCCGGTGCGCATCGCGGCGTTCCTTGCCGCTTCGCTGGGTGCGCTTTTGCTCGCCTGGACCAGCCGCCTGCGGCGCGACGTTCTCTTCGCCGCCGGCACCGGCGCGGTCATCATCGCGGCGGTCGCCGGGGTGATGTGGATGGCTGGCGACGCGATGGCGGCAAGCGTATGGTTGCTCGTCGCTGTGCTGGGGGCAGGCCTGGCCATCTGGCGCGTGCAGCAACGAACTTCATCGGCATCGAACTGAAGCGGGAAATCGCGCCATGCGTATTACTGGACTATATGCGGCCCTCGTCGCGCTGCTGATGATCTTCCTCGGCGCGCGCGTGATGCTCTTACGTCGTCGTACGAGCATCGGACTGGGCGACGGCGGCAACCGTGCCGTGGCCTGCGCCGCGCGGGCACACGGTAACGCGACGGAGTACGTGCCGATCGCGTTGATCCTGCTGCTGATACTGGAACTCAATCAGACGTTGCCGATGCTGCTACACGTGTTCGGCATCGTGCTGGTGATCGCGCGCGTGCTGCATGCGATCGGGCTGTCGAAGACACCCGGGACATCGCCCGGGCGTCTTTTCGGCGCCGGGCTGACCTTGCTGGTGATTGCCGCGATGGCGGCGATGCTCATCTGGCAATACGTGGTGATTCACGTGATCGCGCCCTCGCTGGCCTGAGGGCGGGCTGGCTCAGGCCGCGGCGGACCCATCGGCGAAGGCGTAGACGTGATCGGCCCAGCTCGTGGCTTCGACGTACATCGTGGCCATGGTCGCCATGTGCTGGTCGTGCAGCGCGTTATCGCTTTCCACTTCGCCCTGTTCCCAGTGGCGCACCTGATCCAGGATGCCGGCGAACGGACCGGTTCCGTCGAGCAGCGCTTCGCGGATTTCGATAGCCAGGGGCAGATGCTCGAGCACGTACGCCATCGACACGTTCATCAGCGTGTCCAGTAGCGAGAACAGGCCGGCGGTGAACGCCATCTCCTGCAACTCCGGCTTGATGCTGCGCGCAAGCTTCTCGCACATGTGCGCACGGACCAGCGCAAGACGCAGCAGCTCCGGCGGACGCTCATCCATGCCCGATACGGCCATGGTGAAGATCCAGTTGCGCATGCGGTTGACGCCGAAGAACACCGCGGCCTGTTCGACCGACTTCAGCTGGCGGGGCAGGGCGAAATAAGCGGAATTCACGCAACCCAGCAGCTTGTAGCTGAGGATGGCGTCGTCGCGGACGATCTTGCCGAGCTCGACGGGGCCGTTTTCCGGATCCTGCAGCGCGCCCATCAGGCGCAGCACGCCGAGTTTGCTGGGGGTGAGTCGCGGCATGTCGACGCGCTCGGGGCGGAGCAGGTATTTACCCTGGAAGCCGTCGACGTCCTGATCGGCGTAATCCACGAAGGTTTCGTGGGTATCGATGCCGGTAACGATGACTTTGACCCCGAACGCCTGGACGTAGTCCATGTGCGCGCGGGCGGCGACCGGATGGCGATGATCGACGGCGACCTTGGCGAACTGGACGATGCGCAGCAAGGCGTCGACGCCGGCGCGGTGTTCCGGATCGGCGGGGAGGTTGAAGTCTTCGAGCATGAACAGGCAGCCGTGGCTCTTGAGCTCACGCAGCTTGATCAGCAGTTGTTCGTCGCTGCCCACGTCGGCGCTGATGCTCGCGCCCAGGCGTGCGTTGTGACGCAGGATGTCGGCATGTTCGAGCAGCAGCTCGCGCGACATGTGCAGGAAGGCACGGTTGTCGCGCACGAGGCGCTTGAGGCTGCCATCCGCGATCGCGCTGAGCGTGGCCTGCGTATGCGCCACGGCGGCCGCTTCGATATCGGTACCGACCGGCCGCGGAAAAATGAGTTCGTAAGCGAACAGCGACTGTTTCTTGTCGAGGATGGGGACGCGGACGATGGGGAGGATGCCGTCGTCGTTCACCGCTGTCGGCTGGGGGGATGCTGCCATTGCTTTCTCTTACGCCGTCTGGGTGAGCCTGCAGTATCGCGTGTTCCGTTGCGTCAGACCTGTGCAAGCGTCCCGGAACGGAGTCTTACTTTTGAAACGCCGTTCGGTCCGTAAGTGGAGCCGCCCGGCGCATCGCCCGAAAGGAGCGAGAGCGCGTGACGCACATGATTCATGCGCTGCGCCACGATGCGCCCGTTGACGTCGTTGAGCCGACGGCATTCGAGCAGGCGCTCGATGGTCGGCGACCAGCGTTCGTCCTGCAGGCTGTCGACGCCCGCGGCATCGCTGAGCTGGCGGCGCTCGACATCGAGTTTCTCGATGCGGTCGAGCAGTCTGCTCTTGGTCCGGCCTGCGACTTCCAGTGCGGGCATGTTCGCCTGATCGAGCGCCATGCGCTCGTCGATCAGGCTGGCGTGCAGCGCATCGACGTCACGGGCGAGGTCGCCCATGACGGCGCCGAGCGCCGCGTCGAAGTCGGAGGCGGATGCCGCGGTCATGCGCTGCCTGCGCCTCCGATCTGGCTTTCCATCGAAAGAAATTTGCTGGCGATCGCCTGCGAGTCCGGCTTGTAGGTACCGGACTCGATGTCCGTACGCAGCTTCTCGAGCTTCGCGGCGCGGCCGGGATCGTCGGCGCGGCTGGCGGCGTCGAGCGCCTTGGCCGAGTCGGTGATATTGACGCTGTCGTCGCTGGCGCGGACCGGGCTGGCGGTCTGCGTCGAGGCGGTCGAGCCGGCGGCCGCGTTCTGGGTGCGAAGCTGCACCGGCGGCTGCTGGTTCGGAATACCGGGCTTGATGGTCGTGGTCATGATCTTTCCTCGGATCTGATGTCCTTCAGAATCCTTATCGGCGGTCCATCGGGGAACTTTAACTGGCGCGGCGCCAGAAATGTGACGCGGTTGGTATTTCGTTCACGGAAGCACCGCGACGACCCCCGGCCCGCGTACCACGGCGTCCAGCACCTTCCCGGACGACGCATTGCGGACCTTGAGGCGTGATCCCATGTCACCGGCGCCCATGGCCACCCCGTCCGCACGGATGACCACGCCGTCGACGCTGGCTTCCATGCTCACGGCATCGCCGATACGCACGGCCTGTCGCCCGGCGAGCATGCCCGGGGTGAGTACGGTACCTGCGTTGAGCGGCCGGGCCAGCGCACGGCCTCCGACCTGGTCCAGGGCGGCGATGTAGCCGTAGGCGAGGGTGGCGACGTCACGTTCTTCCGTGTGGACATCCGCGGGGCCGAGGCCGTCGCCGCGAGTCAGCGGCCGGCTGGTGACCAGCACGGGCGCGAAGAGCTGGACCTTGACCGGTACCCGCACCGTCCAGCCCCCCGGCATGGGGCAATGGACCGTCACGCTGACGCGTGCGCCCAGAGCCCGGTTACCCGGCAGCGACGCGTCGAGTGGCGCGGCACAGTCGGCCAGCTTCAGGCGGCTGTCGAGCGGCACGGCCTCGAGCACCATGCGGGAGCCCGGCGGGGCGCGGTTCGCCCGCAACCAGTTCACCGCGGCATCGCGCACCCCGTCGACGGACTGCGTGGCTGCCGCCGGAAGCGGGCAGCCGAGCAGGGCCGCGAGGGCGAGTCCGCCAGCGATGAGCCGGTGAATCACGCAGCGCGCTCCGCGAGGGACGCCGAAAGGCCCTGCGTGACGGCGTCGAGTTCCTTGTTGAGCCCCGGGACCATGTGGCTGGCGTCGGCGTGACGGCCTTCCCCAAGGGTGATGGCGTACGTCGAAGCCAGCGCGGTGAAACGCTCGCCCGCCGCGCGGATGCCGTCGGCGGCCGCATCCGGGCGGCGTTCGCGGAACTGGTCGATGCAGCGCATGAGTGGCGTCGTGTCGAGCCAGCGGCGATCGAGGCTGGCCGGATCGCGCGACGCCAGTTCGACGGCGTAGCGCAGGCCCTGACAAGCTTCGCGGATCATCTGGCTGAGGCTGGCCGCGTCGAGCGCGCCCTCGGTCTCCAGGCGCGCCAGGCTGAGGCGGTGAGCGAGCACGGCGGCGCGCGCGGCGGCATCGGCCTGGCGGCGCGATTCATTGCCGATGCGGCCGAGCGAGGTCTGCGTGGTCTGGATCGCGGTGATCCGACCGGCCAGCGCGGTCATGCCTTCGCGTGCCGCGTCGAGGCTGCCGCGGGCGCCGCGCACGGCGTCATCCACGCGACCCAGCGATGCCTGCATACCGGCGATGCCGGACTGGGTCTGGTCGAGGCGACGCAGGCTGTTCTGCACGGCGTCGTCGAGCTGGCCCGAGAATTCACCGACCGTCTGCGTGACCTGGTCGATTTCCGCGGTGGCCTGGGTGGTCTTCTCGGCCAGCTGCTTCACTTCGTCGGCGACGACGGCGAAACCGCGACCGGCTTCACCGGCGCGCGCGGCTTCGATCGCGGCGTTGAGCGCGACGAGGTTGGTCTGATGGGCGATATCCTGCACGGCCGCGGTGAGCTTGCGGATCGCCGTGAAATATTCGGAGAACTGAGCGTGGTTGCGGCTCATGCCCGAGAGGGCGCTGCGCAGGAGGCGCAGCTGGCCGTCGAGGTCGCCCGCGGTCGCCTGGCCCTGACTGCCGGATTCAGCCATGCCGGTGACGCTGCCGTGGGCATGGTCGATCGCCGTCGAGATCCTGGCGCTGGCTTCCGTCAATCGACCGGCGGTATCGCGCGCGCCTTCGAGGTTGCCGACCAGTTCCTGCAGGCTGACGCCGAGCGCCTGCGCATTGGTCAGGACCATGCCTTGCTGCTCGATGGCCTGGATCGTCGTCGCCGGTGCGGTGCGCGGCGCCTCCGCAGGCTTGAGCAGTGCGCCCAGGGCGCTGGCGGCCGCCGGGTACTGCGCGGAGAGGGCGCGGACTCGTGCGGCGTCACCGGTGGCGGCGGCGCTGGCGAGAAGGCGTACGTGCTGGCTCCAGAGGAGGGTCATGATTTCGCTTTCGCTTGTTCGGATGGTCGCCCCTAGTAATCGTCCAGGAGCCGTCGTTCTTGAGCCAAGCAATCCGTGTGCCAGTCGGGTACCTCAAGGTATGGGTGACCGCGCCGATACGTTCCGCGACACCTTATGCAGATGCCCAGGCACGACATGGCCCGCCCGTTGCTCGACACCGTGGAAACCTTTACCCGCCTGGCGGGACACAACCGCGTGGCCATGCTGCTGTTCCGTCTCGGCGACCGCCAGGCGTTCGGCATCAATGTCTTCAAGGTACGTGAGGTGCTCCGCCGGCCGCGTCTGGAGCGTATGCCCAGCATGCACGCGCTGGTGTCGGGCAGCTTCGACTACCGGGGCAGCACCATCCCCGTGATCGACCTGGCCGCCGCCATGGGCTACCCGCCGCTGGCCACCGTGGACAGCGCGCACCTCATCGTGACCGAGTTCAACCGCTCCGTGCAGGGTTTCCTGGTATCCGACGTGGATCGGATCGTCCACGTCGACGGCACGAATATGGCCGCGCCGCCGCCGGCGCTCGGCTATGGGGCGCGGGTCAACGCCGTGACGCGTCTCGACGGCGACCTGCTCGCCGTGGTCGACGTCGAGCAGGTGCTGGCCCATGTGGATCCCCGGGCGGTGGAGCTGTCCGACCGCGTGCAGCAGGCCGCCCATGTCCAGCACGCCGGCAGTCGCCGTGTCCTCGTGGTGGACGACTCGCTGGTCGCCCGCACGCAGATCGTCGACCTGTTCCGCAAGATGGACCTGGAATGTGTCGTGGCCAAAGACGGCAAGGAAGGCCTTGAAAAGCTGCGCGAACTCGCGGCGGGTCCGGTCGCCGACCGGGTCGCCCTGGTCGTGTCCGATATCGAGATGCCGCTGATGGACGGTTACGCGTTGACGCGTGCCATCCGTGAAGAGGCCGGCCTGCGTCATCACAAGGTCCTGCTGCACAGCTCGCTGAGCGGTGTGTTCAACGAGGCGATGGTCGAGCGCGTAGGCGCCGACCGGTTCATCGCCAAGTTCCAGCCCGACGTGCTTGCCACGGCGGTGCTCGAGCTGCTCCCGGCCTGACGTCGCCCTGACGCGGCACCCCGGCAGGCGCGTCGGAATTCCGGCGCTGGCGGCTTGGGGATCATCGCAAATCCTTGCAAACGGCGCTGCGGCGCCGTTTCGTCGTTAGTCCCCAGCCGTGGCACGGCTCTTGCTCAACCCCTCGGGCCAAGGTCACGAGAGGGGACGAGCCCATGATCGATTCATCCGACAAGCTGTTCGGCGTACACGCCCAGGCCCTTGGCCTGTGGCAGCGCCGTGCCGAGGTCATTTCATCCAACCTCGCCAACGCCGACACCCCGGGCTTCCTCGCCCGCGACCTCGATTTCAAGAAAGCGATGACCGCCGCGACCGGGGCCACCGATGGCCACACCTTGCAGATGGCGTCGACCGAAGACGGTCACATCGGCGGCAACCCCGCCGTGGCGCTCGACCAGGCCAACAAGCTGGCCTACCGCGCCGAGACCCAGCCGACCATGGACGGCAACACCGTCGACACCCAGGTCGAGCAGTCGCAGTTCGCCGCCAACGCGATCCATTACCAGGCATCGCTCAGCTTCATCAACGCGCAGATCCACACCATGCGCCTCGCCATCACCGGGACCGCCTCATGAGTCTCCTGAAGATTTTCGACGTCGCCGGTTCCGGCATGGCCGCGCAGTCCGCGCGACTGAACACCACCGCCAGCAACATGGCCAACGCGGACAGCCTGTCCAGCAGCGAGGCCACCGCCTACCGCGCCAGGCAGCCGACCTTCGCGGCCGTGCAGCAGCAGGTGGACGGCCAGATGGAAAACGGCGGTGTCCGCGCGCTCGGCGTGACCGAGAGCCAGGCACCGATCCAGTCGCGTTACGAGCCGGCCAATCCGCTCGCCGACACGAACGGCTACGTCTATTCGAGCAACGTCAATCCGGTCGACGAGCTGGTCAACATGATCTCCGCGTCGCGCTCCTACCAGAACAACGTCGAAGTCATGAACAGCGCCAAGCAGCTCATGCAGAAGACGCTGGACCTCGGCAAATAAGGCACTCCCATGGTCGCTTCCGTCAGCACTACCAGTTCCACGTCCTCGACGTCTTCCAGCAGCCAGCTGAAGGAACAGACCCTCAGCCAGTCGGATTTCCTGAAACTCATGGTCACCCAGATGACCAACCAGGACCCGACCAAGCCGATGGATTCCACCCAGATGGTGGCGCAGATGGCGCAGTTTTCTCAGGTGGCCGCGACGCAGGAGCTGCAGAGCTCGTTCGACACGCTGGCGACCAACCTCACCGGCGATCAGTTCGTCCGTGCCGCCAGTCTGGTCGGCCAGGAGGTGCTCGTGCCGTCCACCGCGGGACAGCTGACCAACAGCGAGATGGATGGCGCCGTCAACGTCGGTACTTCCGGCACCTACGTCAACGTGCAGATCAAGGACGCCTCCGGCAACGTCGTTCGCACGATTTCCCTGGGCCAGCCCGATGCGGGCCTCACCAAGTTTTCCTGGGACGGTAAATCCGACGACGGCACGCAGCTGACCGACGGTGTCTACCAGATGACCGCTACTTCCGGCGGCAACGCGATCGATACGTTCGTTCGCGGAAAGGTGGAAGGCGTCGGTGCCTCGGGCACGGACGGAACCTATGTGCAGGTGGCCGGCTACGGCGGCGCCCTGCTGAGCCAGATCGCGCAAATCATGTAATTCCAGCGAGGAAACACACCCATGCCTTTCGATATCGCCCTCAGCGGCATCAACGCGGCGTCTTCCGACCTGGAAGTCACCGCCAACAACATCGCCAACGTCAACACCGTCGGCTTCAAGGGCTCGCGCGCCGAGTTCTCGCAGGTGTATTCCGTGGCCGGTGAAAACCTGTCCGCCACGGCGGCGGGCAGCGGCGTCCGCCTGACCAACATCGCGCAGCAGTTCGGCGACGGCAATGTCACCCAGACCGGTAACTCCTACGACTTCGCCCTCAGCGGCGCGGGCTTCTTCACCTTGCGTGATTCTTCGGGTTATTCGTACTCGCGCGCCGGCAACTTTCACCCCGACGACAACGGCAACATCGTCAACGCGACCGGTCAGAACCTGCAGGTGTACCCGCCGACCGCGACCGGCGGCTTCGACATCAGCGCCCTGAAGGACCTGAAGATCAGCACGGGCACCAGCGCGGCCAAGGCCAGCGGCACGATCGGCCTGACCGCCAACCTGTCCTCGTCGGACACGGCCAAGACGGTCGCCTTCGATCCGACCAACGACCAGAGCTACAACTACGTGTCGACCTTCCAGTCGTACGACTCGCTGGGTGCCACGCACACCACCAACGTCTACTACGCCAAGGACGCGACCAATCCCAATACGTGGAACGCGTACATGACGGTGGACGGCACCCAGGTGGGTACCGCTCAGCAGATGGTGTTCAGCTCGGGCGGCTCGCTCACCACGCCGGCCAACGGCAAGCTCAACTTCGGTGCCGCGTCGCCCAACCCCGGCGCCGCGCCGATCAACCTCACGGTCGACATGACCAAGGTGACCCAGTTCGGCGACTCGTACACCACCTCGGCCGTGACCAATGACGGCTTTGCAGCCGGTAAGTTCTCCAAGATCGACGTCTCGACGGACGGCACGGTGTCGGCGGTCTACACCAACGGTGTGTCGACGCCGCTGGGGCAGCTGGCCATCGCGACGTTCGCCAACAACCAGGGTCTGCGCCAGCAGAACGACACCAACTGGGTGGCCTCGACGGATTCGGGTCAGCCGATCCGTGGCGTGGCGGGCTCGGGTGAGGTCGGCACGGTGCAGGCCGGCTCGCTGGAGGCGTCCAACACGGCCGACCTCACCGCCCAGCTGGTCAACATGATCAAGGCGCAGCGTAACTACCAGGCCAACGCGCAGGTCATCTCGACCGACAACACGCTGACCCAGACGATCATCAACATCCGCAACTAAGCGTGACGCGGGTGCGGCTCGGGCCGCACCCGCGACCGGCCGCTAAGGACCGAAGCCATGGACCGTTCCGTATATGTCGCCATGACCGGCGCCGCGCAGATCATGCGGGCGCAGGCCGAAGTGGCACACAACCTCGCCAACGCCAACACGGCCGGCTTCAAGGCCGAGCTGTCCGCGTTTCAGAGCATGCCGGTTCAGGGCGACGGCCTGCAGACGCGTATCAACGGTGTCGCGCAGGGGACCGGCTGGGACACGACGTCCGGTCAGCAGATGCATACCGGCAACGACCTCGATATCTCCGTGCAGGGTGACGGCTGGATCGCGGTGCAGACTCCCGACGGCACCGAGGGCTACACGCGTGCCGGTAACCTGCGCGTCGACGCCGACGGTTTGTTGACGGACATGCGCGGCAATGCCGTGCTCGGCGGCGGCGGTCCGATCACGATCCCGCAGTCGACCAGCGTGAAGATCGGCGAGGACGGCACGATTTCCACCGTTCCGCTGGGTGAAAGTCCGGCCACCGTGGCCACCACCGACCGGATCAAGCTGGTCAACCCCGGCAACGACCAGCTGACGTATGCCAGCGACGGTCTGATGCACATGAAAGACGGATCCCAGGCGCCGGCCGACGCGGACGTGAAAGTGGTCAACGGCACCCTGGAATCCAGCAACGTCAACCCTTCCGACGTGCTCGTGAAGATGATTTCGCTGTCCCGCGAATTCGAAATGCAGGTCCGTTCGATCAAAGCCGCGGACGAAAACGCCCAGTCGGCATCGAAATTGCTACAGGTGGGATAACCACCGCCGCGCGACGCAAAACCGTCGCGGGCTCGTAAAGCGCCAACGCGCAGGAGTCAACGATGTTCACGTCCCTCTGGATCGCCAAGACCGGCCTCGATGCGCAGCAGACGCGCATGGACGTCGTCTCGAACAACCTGGCCAACACGAACACCACGGGCTTCAAACGCGCCCGCGCCGAGTTCGAGGACCTGTCCTACCAGAACCGTGGGCAGGCGGGCGCCCAGACCACCGAGCAGACGCAGTCGCCCACCGGCTTCATGATGGGTACCGGCGTCCGCGTGGTCGGCACGCAGAAGATGTTCGAGCAGGGCGGCGTGCAGCAGACCGACAATCCGCTCGATGTGCGTATCGACGGTCGCGGCTTCCTCCAGGTGACCATGCCGGACGGCACCGTCGGCTACACGCGTGACGGCTCGCTCAAGCGTGACCAGGATGGCCAGATGGTCACCAACGACGGCTACCCGCTGGAACCGTCGATCACCATTCCCGCCAATGCGTCGACGGTCACCATCGGCACCGACGGCACCGTCAGCGTCACCGTGCAGGGTTCGGCCGCCGCGCAGAACGTCGGCACGATCCAGCTGGCCGACTTCGTCAATCCCGCCGGCCTCCAGCCGAAGGGCGACAACCTTTACCTGGAGACCGCCTCGAGCGGCGCTCCGCAGACGGGCACCGCAGGCCTCAACGGTCTCGGCACCCTCAACCAGAACAGCCTCGAAACGTCGAACGTCAACGTGGTCGAGGAAATGGTCAACATGATCGAAACGCAGCGCGCCTACGAGATGAATTCGAAGGCGATCACGGCGTCCGATCAGATGCTCCAGACCATCACCAACAAGACCTGAGACACGTCATGAATCGCATTTACGTCCGTGCTGTTCTCGCTGTGCTGCCGTTCGCGCTCCTCAACGGTTGCGCGATGGTGCCGCCTACGCCCAGGCCGATGTATACCGCCACGCTGCCGGAAGAACCGACGCAGCAGGCGCGCGCCACCGGGTCGCTCTATGCCGATCAGCAGTCGCTGGAGCTCTTCGCGGACCCGCGCGCGCATCGCGTCGGCGACATTTTGACGATCACCCTGGTCGAGTCGACCCAGGCCAGCAAGAAAGCGGCGACCAGCACCAGCAAGAAGAACGGCAACACCATCACCTCGCCCACGGTGCTCGGTCAGGGCCTGCGCATCGGCGGAAAGACCGCCGACAGCTCGCTGGCCAGCAACAACGCTTTCGACGGCGACGGTTCGAGCCAGCAGAGCAATCAGCTTTCCGGCGAGATCACCGTCACCGTCGCGCAGCGCCTGTCCAACGGTGCGCTGGTGGTGCGTGGCGAAAAATGGCTGACGATCAACCAGGGCGACGAGCTGGTCCGCATCTCGGGCATCGTCCGTCCGCAGGATATCGGCAACGACAACATCGTCGCCTCGAGCCGCGTCGCCGACGCGCGTATCGAGTACGTGGGCAAGGGCACGCTCGCGGATTCGAACACGCGTGGCTGGCTCTCGCGCTTCTTCGATTCCAAGTGGATGCCGTTCTGATGAACGTCTCGCTCCGTTTTCGCGCTCTTTTTCACGCCGCCGTGGCCGTCTTCGCGGTCGCCGCCGTCCTTCCGGCGCACGCGGATCGCATTCGCGACCTCGCGCAGGTCGGCGGTGTCCGCAGCAACCAGCTGATCGGTTACGGCCTCGTCGTCGGTCTCGACGGCAGCGGTGACCAGACCAGCCAGGCACCGTTCACCACGCAGAGCCTGGAGAACATGCTTCAGCAGTTCGGCGTCAACGTGCCGGCCAACGTGCGTCCGCAGCTGAAGAACGCGGCCGCGGTCACGATCACCGCCGAGATTCCGCCGTTCGCGAAGCCGGGTCAGCGCATCGACGTGACGGTCGCCTCGATCGCCAATGCCAAGAGCATTCGTGGTGGCGAGTTGCTGATGTCGCCGCTCAAGGGTGCGGACGGGCAGGTCTACGCCATCGCCCAGGGCAGCGTCATCGTCGGTGGTGTCAGCGCGCAGGGTAAGAGCGGTTCGAGCGTGCAGGTGAATATTTCCTCGAGCGGCCGCATCCCTGGCGGCGCGAGCATCGAGCGCAGCGTCGCGACGTCGTTCGACAAGGGCGGCGATCTGATGCTCAACCTCAACACCGCCGATTTCACGACGGCCAACCGTATCGCGCAGGCCGTCAACCAGAACTTCGGCGCCGGCACGGCCAACGCCCTGGATTCCGGCTCGGTGGCGGTCCGCGCGCCGCTCGACCCGTCCCAGCGTGTGGCCTGGCTGTCGACCATCCAGGCACTGGATGTCACGCCGGGCGATGCGCCGGCACGCATCATCGTCAACTCGCGCACCGGCACCGTGGTGATCGGTTCCGACGTCAAGGTCGGCGCCGCCGCGGTGGCACACGGCGCGATCCAGGTCACGATCAGCGAGCAGCCGCAGGTGAGTCAGCCGGGCGCGTTCAGCCGTGGCCAGACGGCCGTCGTGCCGAGCAGCCAGGTCGCCGTGAGCGAAGAGGGCGGCCACATGTTCAAGTTCGGTCCGGGCACCAGCCTCGACGCCATCGTGCGCGCCGTAAATCAGGTGGGCGCCTCTCCGAGCGACCTGATCTCCATTCTGCAGGCGCTGAAGCAGTCGGGCGCCCTGCGCGCCGAACTGGTGGTGATCTGACATGGTGACCGCGGTCGACAACCAGAAGCTTGGCACCTACACGGACATGTCCGGGTTTGCCGGCCTGCGTTCGGCCGCGCAAAAGGATCAGGCGTCCGCCCTTCCCGCCGTCGCCAAGCAGTTCGAATCGATCTTCACGCAGATGATGCTGAAGTCCATGCGTGACGCCAGCGCCGCCATGGGTGACGACATCATGGGTTCGCAGGCGTCGAACGCCTATCGCGACATGTTCGACAAGCAGCTCTCCGTGACGTTGTCGCAGGGCAAGGGTATCGGCATCGCCGATATGCTCATCCGCCAGCTTGGCGGCGCATCGTCCGCGCAGGGCGCCTCGTCCGGCAACGGCCTCTTCGCCGGCGTCACGGGCGATGCGAGTACGGTGGATGCGGTCTCGTCCAAGTCTGACCAGGACAGCGGGTTGATGGATTCGCTCGAGCGCATGCTCGGTCGCGCCGGGCAGGCCGTCGGCGACGGCGCCAATGCCGTGGCGAGCGCGGTCGGCAAGCTGTCGATCTCCTCCCCGGAGGAGTTCGTCCAGAAGCTGGCGCCGCACGCGATCGAAGCAGCGAAGAAGCTTGGCGTCTCGGTGCGCGCATTGCTCGCTCAGGCGGCACTGGAGACCGGCTGGGGCAAGCACATGCCGGCGCAGGGCAGCACCACCAGTTTCAACATGTTCGGCATCAAGGCCGGTAGCAGCTGGGACGGCAAGCGCGTCAACGTACCGACTCTCGAATACGAAAACGGGGTCGCCGTGCGCAAGAAGGACAGCTTCCGCGCTTACGACTCACCGTCCGACTCGTTCAAGGACTACGCCGAGATGGTCGCGAGTAGCCCACGCTACGCGGATGCGGTGGGTCGCGGTGATGACGTGAAGGGTTTCGCCAAGGCGCTGGTCAACGGTGGTTACGCCACCGATCCCAGCTACGCACAGAAGCTGGCCGACATCGCCAATGGTCCGGTGATGAAACAGGCCCTGGCCGCGCTCGAACGCGTCGCGGCCGACCTGTAATCCACGGGCTGACGAAAGGACAGAAGGAACGTAACGATGGCCGATCTGCTCTCCACAGGTGTCTCGGGTCTGCTTGCCTCGCAAGTGGGTCTGTCCACCGTCGGACACAACATCAGCAACGTCAACACCGCGGGGTATACGCGGCAGACGACGACGTTCAATGCGCGCACGCCTGAATACAACGGCGGTTACTACGTCGGTCAGGGCGCCGATGCGGTCAGCGTGCAGCGGGCGTACAGTCAGTTCCTCACGCAGTCGATGTGGTCGGCCAACTCGGGACAGTCGCGCGCGTCGCAGTACGCCACGCTGACGGCGTCGGTGAATAACATCGTGAGCGGGTCGGCCAATCTGCAGACGGCGCTCGACGGTTTCTTCGGGGCGGTCAGCGACGTGGCCAACGCTCCCGTGGATACCGCCAGTCGTCAGGCCCTGCTGGGCAAGGCCAGTACGCTGGTGTCGACCTTCAAGTCGCTGTCATCGCAGTTTCAGCAGCTGGACCAGTCCACCAACACGCAGATCAGCACCGCGGTCGATTCGATCAATGCGCTGACCAAGACGATCTCCGACCTCAACGGACAGATCCAGCAGGGTTACGCGGGCGGGGCAGTGCCGAACGACCTGCTCGACTCGCGCGATCAGGCGATCTCGCAGCTCTCGCAGCTGGTCGGCGTCAACGTTACCCAGAACGACAATCACATGGTCACCGTCACGGTGGGCAATGGCCTTTCGCTCGTCAATGGCACCGATTCGGCGAAGCTTTCGACGGCCCCCAATCAGTACGATTCGTCCCGGCTCGAAGTGACCGGCCCCGGTGGCTCGGTCATCAGCAGCCAGCTGGGATCGGGTTCGCTCGGCGCGACGTTCGATTTCCGCACCAACGTGCTCGATCCGGCACGCAACCAGCTGGGTCGCGCCGCGATCGCGATGACGGACGCGTTCAATCAGCAGCACGCACAGGGTATCGACCTCAACGGCGACGCGGGCGGAAACTTCTTCACTATCGCCAACCCCGCCGTGTTCAACAGCACGGCCAACAAAGGCACGGGTTCGATCGCGGCCACGGTGTCCGACGTCTCCAGGCTCGATGCATCCGACTACGTCATGCGCTTCGATGGCACGAACTGGAGCGCGACGACCACGGCCGGTGTCACCGTACCGATGACCGGTACGGGCACCGCCACGGACCCGTTCAAGGTCGGCGGTCTGTCCATGGTGGTGAGCGCGGGCGCGGTGGCGGGCGACTCGTTCCAGATCCAGGCGACGCGCAACGCGGCATCGTCCATGAGCGTTGCGATCAGCGATACCAACAAGATCGCCGCGTCGGGTCCGCTGGCGGCCACGAAAGGCTCGGCGAACACGGGTAAGGCCACGCTGGGCGGCCTTACCGTCACCAACGTGGCCGATCCCGCTTTCAATACGCCGGCCAGCATCGTCTTCACGTCCCCGACGACCTACACGATCAATGGGGTGGGTCCGAATACCTACGCCGATGGCGACACGATCACCGGCAATGGCTGGACATTAAAGCTTTCCGGCGTGCCGGCCGCTAACGACACATTCACCGTGAAACCCGCCGGCACCGCCAGCGGTGACAACGGAAATGCGCTGGCGCTGGCCAACGTGGCCAGCAAGGGCGTGCTCGACAACGGTGTGACCACGGTGGGCAAGTCTTACAGCCAGCTGATCGCGCAAGTGGGTACGGCGGGCGCGCAGGCCAACACGGCACTCGATGCGCAGCAGAGCATCCTCGACCAGGCCACGGCGGCGCAGCAAAGCCTGTCCGGTGTGAACATGGATGAAGAAGCGGCCAATCTGTTGCGTTTTCAGCAGGCCTACTCGGCATCCGCCCAGGTCATCACCACGGCGAACACCATCTTTCAGTCCCTCCTGAGCGCGGTACACGGATAACTCATGCGTATTTCGACTTCATGGGGTGCACAGCAAGCGGTCAACCAGATGCTGGATCGCCAGTATCAGCTGTCGCAGACCCAGCTTGCCCTGGGCAACGGCAAGGCCATCCAGACGCCGTCCGACAATCCGGCGGCCGCCGCGCGCGCCGTCGACGTCAGCTCGGCCAGCGCCCAGAACGATCAGTACACGCGCAACATCAACTCGGCGACGACGCGACTGTCGACGGAAGAAACCGCACTCACCTCGGCCGGCAATATCCTCGACCGGATCCGGTCCATCACGCTGGAAGGCGTGAACGGCACGCAGACCGACGAATCCCGCCAGTCCATCGCCACCGAACTGCGGCAGACGCTGAATCAGCTTGTCGCGCTCGGCAACAGCAAGGACGGCCAGGGCGAATACATCTTCGCCGGTAGCCGCACCACCACGCAGCCGTTCACGATCGACGGCCTGTCGGTGAGCTACGGTGGCGACCAGACCCAGCGGATGGTCGCAGCGGCCGCCGGCCTCCAGGTTGCGACGGGCGACAGTGGCGATGACGTCTTCATGTCGATCCGTGGCGGCAATGGCACGTTCGTGACGACCGCGGGTGCAACGAACACGGGTAGCGCCGTTGTCGGCGGAACCTCGGTCACGGATGCCACGCAGTGGGACGGCGGCAATTACACCGTCAACTTCACCTCGGCGACCACCTACGAGATTCACGACGCGGCCGACCCGACGGGCACGCCTCTGTCGACCGGCACGTATACCGGTACCAGCGGCACGATCAGCTTCAAGGGCGCGCAGCTCAATGTCACCGGTACCCCTGCGGCGGGCGATTCGTTCAGCGTGGGTCCGTCATCGTCGCAGGACGTGTTCTCGACCATCGCCGGCATCATCAATGCTTTCGAAGCGCCTGGCGGTGGCGCGGCGATGAACAACCAGGTTAACGCCCAGCTGCAGAATCTCGACCAGGCGGCCACCAGCCTGCTGAATACGCGTACCAAGATCGGCGCACGCATGAACACGCTCGATCAGCAGTCGGACATCGGTTCCGACGTCAAGCTTTCTTATGACAGCACCTTGTCGGATCTGACCGAGCTGGACTACGCGAGCGCAGCCAGTAAATACACTCAGCAGCAGACGGCGCTCGATGCCGCACAGCAGGCCTACGTGAAGATGCAGAATCTGTCGCTGTTCAATTACCTGAAATAGAACGCGCCTCGACGTTCGCATTCGCGACATTTCAAGGCGGCCGCAAGGTCGCCTTTTTTGTGCGTGAAATCCGGCCCCATCTTCCTCCGGGCCCCACGTGGAACTCATCCACCGCCGTCACTAGCCCGCCAGCGAACCGCCGATCACCTCTTACGGCGAATTCCCTTTTAGCGGGCACGCGACGCCGTCGCGTAAGCGGCGTGCCCGCCACGAGAGAAGGACATTCTCATGGCTCTCACTATCAGTACCAACATGGCGTCGCTCAACGCGCAGCGACACCTCGGCATGACCCAGAGCAGGCTGGCCGAGGCCATGCAGCGAATCACCTCGGGCAAACGCATCAACAGCGCAAAGGACGACGCCGCCGGTCTCGCTATCGCGACACGCTTCACCACGCAGATCAACGGTCTCGCACAAGCCCGTCGTAACGCCAGCGACGGCATCTCGCTGTCGCAGACCAGTGAGGCGGCGCTCGACGAGGTAACGGCCAACCTGCAGCGCATCCGCGAACTGGCGTTGCAGTCGGCCAACGGCTCCAACTCCGGTGTGGACCGGCGCGCCCTGAACAACGAGGTGGTCGAGCGCCTCGAAGAAATCACCCGCATCGCCACGCAAACCAATTTCAATGGCATGAAAGTGCTGGACGGAAGCGGCTCGCGCTTCACCTTCCAGGTCGGCGCCAACGTGGGCGAAGTGATTCAGGTGGGCCTTGGGCAGGGTATGCGTGCGGATCAGGTCGGTCAGGTGGCGAGCGGCTCGGTGGATATCGCGTCGGCGTTCGTCTCCAAGCCTTACGCGTTCACGCAGGATCCTGCGAAGGACTGGAGCAATGCCAACGGGAAGAGCCTGGGTACGGTGGACTACGATGGCGTCAGGGTGGACTGGTCGCTCTATAAAGGCGACACCGTCGACACTGCGCGTGGCTTTCTCGAAGGCAAGCTCGGTCGTGACTTCAGGGTTGCCGCCAACGGCGACAAACTCGACATCGTGAGGGTAGGGGGCGACCGCCTCAGCCTGGCTAAAGGCGATCTTTCATTTACCAATGGCAGTGGCGAGAGCGTCGACATCATCGGATCGTTCCGGGACACGCAAAGCGTCGCCGATGCCATCAATGCCAACGGACGAAGCGGTCTCTCCGCCTTTGTCGGTGAAAACGGATCGTTACGCTTCGATTCGCGGTCGGTCGTCAGCGTGTCGGGGGCTCTGGCAGGCAAGCTCGGATTTTCCAGTGATTACGCCATGGACACCGCGACATCCCTGGCCGATGGCTCGGTGCTTACGCGAGATGCGGCATACGCCCTGGTGGCACGCGTCGACGCGTCACTGGAATCGGTCAGCTCGACCCGGTCCACGCTGGGTGCCGTGCAGAATCGCCTGGAGTCCACCATTCGCAACCTCGACAGCATCCGGCAGAACATGACGGAGTCACGCAGCACCATCATGGACTCGGACATCGCGGAGGAGACCGCAAAGAAGACGATGGCCATGATCCTTCAGCAATCGGGTGTCTCGGTGCTCGCACAGGCCAATTCGTCTCAACAGCTCATCCTCAAATTGCTGGAGTAATTCCACGGCCAGGCGGCACAGGCTCAGGCGCCCCCGCGAGTCCGCCGGGGCGCGTACTTCCGCTGCCGAATCGACGTATCTGGCGCTATGAAATTGACCCTAAACCCGGAGCCGACCCTGCCGATAAATTGACTGACGGAGCCTGGGCGTCACCGCCTACACGGTTTCGATCAAGAAAGTTGTTGACAGGTAGAAAAAGTTCTCAAGTTTCCTCCCGGCGTGCCGTAAACCTCTCTGAGGCGGAAGGCTTCCTTCACGGAACCCCGCCGGACTACGCCGCACAACCTCCGGCATTTCGGTTCCGCTTAAAAAGGATCAATCCCATGGCACTGACCATCAACACCAACATCATGTCGCTGAATGCTCAGCGTAACCTGAGCACCTCGCAGACGAAGCTCTCGTCCGCGATCGAGCGCCTGTCGTCGGGTAACCGCATCAACAGCGCGAAGGACGACGCCGCCGGCCTCGCGATCTCGACCCGCATGACCACCCAGATCAACGGCCTGAACCGCGCGGTTCAGAACGCCAACGACGGCATCTCGCTGTCGCAGACGACCGAGTCGGCCCTCGACGAAGTCACGAACAACCTTCAGCGCATCCGCGAACTGGCCGTTCAGTCGACCAACGCCTCCAACTCTTCTTCGGACCGCGCCGCGCTCGACGCCGAAGTTCAGCAGCGTCTGTCGGAAGTCACCCGTATCGCCACGCAGACCAACTTCAACGGCATGAAGGTCCTGGACGGTTCCGCCCAGAACCTCAGCTTCCAGGTCGGTGCAAACGTCGGTGAAGTCATCAACGTCAGCCTGAACCAGGGCATGAAGTCCAACCAGGTCGGTCAGCTCGCCACCGGTTCCGCCACCCCGTCCCTCGTCGCTACGGCCGCCGTTGCCGGCAGCAAGGGCACGACGGTCGCCGGTCAGGCTACGACCAACTTCGACTTCTCGACCACCGCGTCGTCGTTCACGGTCAACGGCCAGACGGTCACGCTGGACCAGAACTACACCAACGCCGCTGGCCTCGCCACCGCGATCAACAACCAGCTGTCGGCCAACGGCGCCGGCGCCTCGGTGACGCAGAACGCTGGCACGTTCACCTTCACCAACTCGGCCAACGGTGCAACCTCGCCGACCGTCGGCGGCGCAGGCGCGGCCGCGCTGTTCGGTACCACGACGTCGACGGCCGGTACGGCCGACGTCGCCGTCGGCGACGCCACGCCGATCACGCTGGCTGCGGGCGACCTGACCCTGCAGGTCGGCAGCAATGCCGCCTTCAGCGTCACCGGTACCTTCAAGACCACGCAGGACATGGCCGACGCCATCAATGCTAAGTCGGGCGAAGGCATCAACGCCTATGTCGCCACCGACGGCTCGCTGAAGTTCTCGTCGTCTTCGGCCATCACGGTCGGCGGCACCAAGGCGGCGGCGTCGGGCTTCACCGCTGGTGCGATCGCTGTATCCACCACTTCCACCCTGGCAGATTCCAGCGTGAAGACGGTCGATGGCGCCAACGACACGATCAACCGTATCGATGCCGCCCTGCAGTCGGTCTCCGACCTGCGCTCTACCCTCGGCGCGGTGCAGAACCGCTTCGAGTCCACCATCTCCAACCTGCAGAACATCTCGCAGAACCTGACCTCGTCGAAGTCGGCCATCACCGACGCCGACTTCGCTCAGGAAACGGCGAACATGTCCTCGGCTCAGATCCTGCAGCAGGCCGGCGTCTCGGTC
>Ga0182005_1000136_pt1 | contig 52225 bp, 45 predicted proteins | sample Sormic07211103_1_FD_123021 | JGI IMG/M metagenome (GOLD analysis project Ga0182005, IMG submission 123021) | Rhizosphere microbial communities from Sorghum bicolor, Mead, Nebraska, USA - 072115-103_1 MetaG | ecosystem: Host-associated > Plants > Roots > Rhizosphere | place: USA: Nebraska... | reverse complement strand
TTCTGTGCTGGACAAATTGACGCCTGAGCTGATCTCCGAACTGGAAAAGGTCCGGCCCTTGCTGGCGCAGCCGGGCATGGCGGCCTATATCGAAACGCGTTCAGCGGTCCTGGTGCGCGGCGACCTAGACGGCGAGCCGCGCCGGGTTGCATTGCACGGCTGGCTGCAGAACTAGTCTCGCGCCGATTTCATGGCCGGCCCCTGTTGTGCCTGGTCGCATGGCGCATATGCCGTTTGTAGTTGGGGCCAGGCTGGCCAAACGCTTCCAGCCCGCGCTGGTAGCCATACTGCCATTGCGCCTCCACATGTTCCAGGTAAGTTTCATGGCGGGCCGGCATCAGCAGGCGCAGGCGGTTCTTCGGCCAGGACAGTTTCTGCTGCATGCCGCGCTTGCGGAATACGCTTTCCACATCCGACGCATCGATCCAGACATCAGCGTGCTGGCTGTGAACGTGGCGCAGGCGCTGGTTGCCGTCGACTCCCAGCACCGCGCGCCAGGCCGGGATCGCCAGCGCCTGGCTGAACGGCGCCTTCAGTTCCATCACCACCCGTTGTGCCAGCCGTTTTGCCAGTTCGATGGGAAACAGGTCGACCACGCCGCCGGTATAGTGCCCGGCCTGGTGCGTGTGGCAGGGAAAATAAAACATGTCGGAAATCGAAATCCGCACGGCGTCGCCGATCGGCATCTGGACGTCGGTCAGCAATTGCGGCGCGATGGCGTTGTCGCCCCACATCGGATCGCTCATGGGCGAGGCCATGCCGTCCAGCAGCGCCGCCGTGCGCGGATCGCAAAACACGGTTTCGGCAAACAGCTTGCGGCCGGCCCTGCGCTGCCCGACCTGGTCTTTGGAAAACAGCATTTTGCCGCCGACGATGGCGACCGCGGGCGGGGTTTCCGTTTGCGCCTGCAGCGGCGGCAGCGGCAGTTGCGGCGGGATATCGAAAAAATAATCGCTGAACAGGTCCGGGATGACGGCGGCGCGCCTGGCCGTCAGGCGCCGTTTGACGGCGTGCAAGAATGAACGGCCGATGGCGGCCTTGGGCGTCGACTGCAAGCCGCACAGGAAGCGGTACATCGCCGGCGAGCTGATCCACGCCTTGCGCTGCGCATCGTCCGGCAACGCCCGGATCACGGCGGCGGCGATCGAGCCGCCGCAGCTGGCCAGCAGCAGGTCAGGCTTGTTGCCGGTTTCGACTGCTGCGGCGTACATGCCAAGGTAGTAGCCGAAGCGGAAGCCGCCGCCCGCCATCACCATGCAGCATTGATATTTTTCGGCTTCCGCTTCGGTTCGGATCATGGGCTCGAATGATGCATCAATAGCCGCTTGCATATCAAGCATCTTTGTTGCGGGAGGGAGTGCCATCCGCTAGCAATGGGCCCAGAACCACCTGGTCTGCAGTTCGTCGCGCTCGCGCCGCATGCGGTCGCGTATGTACGGCGGCTGCCAGCGGTGCGCCATGTAACCCAGCCATTCGATGCGCCGTCCGAGCGCCGGACAATCGACGCCGGCGTCGGTGGTGATGGAGGCCACCGGCGGTTCGATCACGGCGGCGGGCGGCGCGGCCTGGGCCAGCTGTGGCGGCGGCGCCGGCTGGCGCAGCGTGCGTTCAATCGTGGCGCGGTCGACGCCGGGAACGACGGCATTGTCGGTGATTTGTAAAGATCTGGCTTTGCTTCCTTGCGGACAGCCCTTGTCGGTATAGACGATCTTGCCGTCGACGTTGCATTTGGCGATGGCGCCGGCATTGTCGGCCAAGGGAGGGCTGGCCGGCGCCGGCGGCAGGGTATCGCCGGCTGCCGGCGGCGCCGCTGCTGCCGCAGCAGATGCAGATGCAGATGCAGATGCAGCAAATGCGGCAGGATTCGCTGTCGGCGCCACAGCGCCGGCTGTTTTTGCCGGGCTCTCAAGGTGCTTGGCGCTGTTGCTGCCGGACAAGTGGTCGATTGCATACAGCACGCCGCTGGCAAGCGCGATGGCCAGCAAGAATGCGGCGAAAATCCGGTTGGTCGAATGCATAGGCTGGTTAAGGTTGTGTATCAGCCGCCATGGCTGGCTTGCAGCAGGCGCATGGCGGCTCGGGAGGCTCGGCTCAGGGCAGCAGCTGGCCGCGGATTTCGCCGCCGGGATTGGCGGCGCTGTGGACATTGATATACAGGTTGCCCGCCATGTAGCTGGCGTATTGGGCGTCGGTGAACTTGGTGCCGTCCGGCACCGACCACATGTTGTCTCCGGTCTTGGTCAGGCCCACCATGACGGGACCGTTCTTGCCCAGCGCACCTTCATGGATGTGCGCCACTTTCCCTTGTATGCCCCTGGTGGTGACGCTGCCGCTGACCGATTTGTCGGCCTTGACCACGATGGTGCCGGCGCCGCTTGCGCTTGAGTCGTTAGGCGGGACTTCGTGCGCGCTGTCCAGGGTAACTTCGCTGGTGTGGGTGGTATCGGCCGACATGGTCGAGCATGCCGCAAGCAGCAAAGCCAGTGCAACAGAAGCGAACAACGATGGCCTTAGGTTTTTTAGCTGAGTCATGTGTTTTCCTTTGTGCTGTTTATAGGGGGAAAGCAAGCAATAGTGTAGTCCGCTTTCTTTCCTGCGGATTTTTTTATGTATCTGCTTGACCTTATAGTAACTACAAGGTTTTAAATGGAGCCATACAATCGCAAAGGAGAACAAAATGCGCTTTTTCAAAAGCCAGCAATGCGGCAATTCCCTGCAACCGGCCAGCTGCAGCGGTTGCGGCGCCGCCAAGGCCGCCGGCGCAAAATTCTGCGGCAATTGCGGAACCCCGCAATAAGGCGCTACATTACCTCTACGCAACCTAAGGACCCTCATGAGCGCAGGCCATTCCCACGCCTTACCCGCCAGCCAGAACGAAAAATATATCTGGACCGCATTAGGACTGACTTCGACCTTCCTGGTAGTCGAAGTGATCGGCGGCCTGGTCACCGGCAGCCTGGCGCTGATCTCGGACGCGGCGCACATGCTGACGGACACCATGGCGCTGGCGATTGCCTTGGCGGCAATCCGCATCGCCAGGAAGGCGCCGGACGCCAAACGCACCTTTGGCTACCATCGTTTCGAAATCCTGGCGGCGGCGTTCAACGCGGTCTTGCTGTTCCTGGTGGCGATGTACATCTTGTACGAGGCTTACCAGCGTTTCCGCAGCCCCGCTGAAATCCAGTCGACCGGGATGCTGGTGATCGCCGTCTTCGGGCTGCTCGTGAACCTGGTCAGCATGCGGCTCCTGAGCAGCGGCAAAGACGCCAGCCTGAACGTCAAAGGCGCCTACCTGGAAGTCTGGAGCGACATGCTGGGTTCGCTGGCAGTGATCCTCGGGGCGCTCGTCATCCGTTATACCGGCTGGGAATGGGTCGATTCGCTGATTGCGGTGTTGATCGGATTCTGGGTCTTGCCGCGCACCTGGATCTTGCTGAAGGAAAGCGTCAACATCCTGCTGGAAGGAGTGCCGGAAGGCATGGACATCGAGCAGGTGCAAGCCGCGCTGCGCGCGGTGCCCGGAGTAGTGAGCGTGCATGACTTCCACCTGTGGGCGGTCACCAGCGGCAAGGCCAGCCTGACCGCGCACGTGGTGTACGACCCGGCTTATCCGGCGGAACAATTGCTGCCGCTGCTGAAGGAAGTCCTGGCGTCGCAGTTTGCGGTGTACCACACCACGCTGCAGTTCGAGCTCAATCCCTGCGCCCATACCGAGGACGGCTGCAACTACAGCGCGCCAGGGGAGGGGCATGTGCATGCCTGAAGCGGCATCGGCGTAAACCGTACGGATGCATGCTGCATGCATCCGTTTTCATTTCCAGGCCGCCAATCGGCAGCCTGCCGCAGTTGTTTCCCGTAGTTGTTTGTTTCTCTATGTAAATCCCTGAATATTTGATTGATAATGTAAATCATTCGCATTATCATTATATTTTTCGTGGATCCTGCCTGCTTCAAACACCATTCCCCCCACAGACCATGCGTTCCGCCCGGCGCCAGCCGCGAGGTTGCGCAAGCTTGGGCGGGGCAGGCTGCCGAGAATTTCCAGCAGTACCGCTTCGCATTAAAACAAAAAAGTAAACAATCAACTCAGGGATGATAAATGGCAACTAATTGCACGCTAATACCGCCGTCGGCTGCTCCTCTTTCACGTATTCCCGGCGCCCGGCCATCGCTGCGGGCCATGAGCCTGGCGGTGGCGCTGGCCCTGTCGGCCATGGCGCCGCGGCTGGCGCTGGCGCAGCAGCCGGCGGCCGCAGGCAGCGATGCCGCGCTGCCGGAAGTCGTGGTCACGGCCGGCAGCGACCAGCAGGCCCCGAGCGAGAAGACCGGCAGCTACACCGTGCGCAATAGCAATGCCGCCACCAAGATGGACATGTCGTTGCGCGAAACGCCGCAGTCGGTATCGGTGATCACGCGCGCCAGGATGGACGACTTCAAGCTCGACAATGTCGACCGGGTATTGGCCGGCACCACCGGCGTTTCCGTCGAAAAGGTGGAAACCAACCGTACCTATTACACGGCGCGCGGCTTCGACATCACCAATTTCCAGTTCGACGGCGTCGGCATCCCGCTCACTTTCGGCCTGCAGAACGGCGACCTGGACACTGCCTTGTTTGACCGCGTCGAAGTGGTGCGCGGCGCCAACGGCCTGGCTTCATCCACCGGCAATCCATCGGCCACCGTGAATTTCGTGCGCAAGCGTCCGACCTACGATTTCCAGGCCGCCGCCGGCGTCAGCTACGGCTCCTGGAATACGCGCCGCATCGAGGCCGATGTCTCCGGCGCGCTCAACAGCGACAAAACCGTGGCGGCGCGCGTGGTGGCGGCCCATGAAGACGGCAATTCCTACCTCGACCGCTACCAGCCCGGCAAGAACGTGTTTTACGGCGTGATCGAAGCCAACCTGAGCAACGACACCTTGCTGACGCTGGGTTACAGCTACCAGAAAAACGATGGCAAGGGCGCGATCTGGGGCGCCTTGCCGCTGTATTACAGCGACGGCACGCCGACCGCCTACGGTGTCGGCAGCAGCACCTCGGCCAGCTGGTCGTCCTGGAATTCGGAGGAACAGCGCGCTTTCGCCGAGCTGAACCATCGCTTCGGCAACGACTGGCAATGGAAGACCACCTTCAGCCACAACAAGCTCAGCACCGACGGCAAGCTGTTCTATGTCTACGGCACGCCGGACCGGACTACCGGCGCCGGCCTGTTCAGCTATCCGTCGCTGTACAACTCGGACAACAGGCAGACCGCGGTCGACAGTTATGTCAGCGGCAAATACATGCTGGGCGGACGCCAGCACGACCTGACTTTCGGCGCCAGCTGGTCGCGTTCGACGCTGGACGACATGTCCCATTACGGACAGGGAATCGGCACTCCGCTGACAGCCGCGGGCGCATTCGACGGCAGTTATCCTGAGCCTAGCTTCAACGCTTCGACCGACGGCAGCTCCTACGTCGACAAGCGCAAGACCCTGTACGGCGCCACCCGTTTCAGCCTGGCCGACAATCTCAAGCTGCTGCTCGGCGCCAACTATACCGACGCCAGCACCACCGGCATCGCCTATGGCGTCAGCCGCCAGACCAGCGCCAGCTCCACCACGCCGTACGCCGGCCTGGTCTACGACCTGGACCGGAACATATCGGCTTACGCCAGCTATGCCGAGATTTTCAATCCGCAGTACCAGACCGACGTCAGCGGCGCCACGCTCAAGCCGGTCGAAGGCAAGAGTTACGAACTGGGCTTGAAGAGCGAATTTTTCAACCGCAGGCTGAACGCCTCGGCGGCCCTGTTCAGGGTGGAGCAAAACAATACGGCGGAGCAGGCCGGTTATATCGGCAGCAAGACGTACTACCGCGCCATCGACGCCCATTCGGAAGGGCTGGAACTGGAATTGTCGGGCGAGCTGGCCAGGGGATGGCAGGGCAGCCTCGGTTACACCGTGATGACCATCAAGGACCAGGATGGCAATTCGGCCAAGAACTACGTTCCGAAAAAGACCGTGCGGCTGGCGACCACCTACCGCCTGCCGCAGCTGGAACAGCTGAAAGTCGGCGCCAGCGTCAACTGGCAAGGCAATACCAGCCGCACCGATACGCTGACCGGGACGCAGACCGTCGCCACGGTGCAGCAGGGCTACGCGCTGCTCAACCTGATGGCGCGCTACGACATCAGCAAACAAGTCAGCATCACCGCCAACCTCAACAACGTCACCAATAAAAAATACATCTCCAGCCTGTATGCGAGCCAGGGGTACTACGGCGAGCCGATCAACGGCAGCGTCGCGATCAACTGGAAATACTGAAGCCGATCATGACGACACGTCCTTTCATGGTGATCCTGCACCGCTGGTTCGGCCTGGCGGCGGCGGTGTTCCTGTTCATCGCTGGCGCGACCGGCGCCGTCATTTCCTGGGATCACGAACTCGACGCATGGCTCAATCCGCAACTGTTCCATGCCCATAGCGCCGACCAGCCCTCATCCGGCAAGGCCATGCCGGGGCTGGAACTGGCGAACCGGGTGGAAGCACAGGATCCGCGTTTGCGTGTCACCTACGTGATGACCGAAAATGAAGCGGGGCACACCAGCACCATGATGGTGGAAGGGCGCATCGATCCGGCCACCAGGCAGCCTTACGACCTGGGTTTCAACCAGGTCGCGGTCGATCCGGCCAGCGCCGAGATACAGGGCAGGCGCATGTGGGGCGCCATCTCGCTCAGCCGCGAGAACCTGCTGCCGTTCCTGTACAAGCTGCACTACACCATGCATCTGCCCGCGGTCGGCGGGATTGAGCTCGGAACCTGGCTGATGGGCATCATCGGCATCGTCTGGACGCTGGATTGTTTCATCGCCCTGTGGCTGTCGTTCCCCAACTGGCGCAGCTGGCGCAAGTCGTTTGCATTCCGCTGGCGCCAGGGCGGACACAAGCTCAATTTCGACCTGCACCGTTCCGGCGGCGTCTGGCTCTGGATCTTGCTGCTGGTGCTGGCGGTGACCTCGGTTTCCATGAATCTCTATCAGCCGGTGATGCGGCCCATCGTGCAAGCCTTCTCGACGCTGACGCCGGATCCGTTCGACAGCCGCAAGCCGGTCACGCCGGCGCAGGCTGCGCAGGCGGAGCCGGGAGTCAGCCGCGAGCGGGTGGCGCAGCTGGCGAGCGAGGACGGACGGCGCCGCGGCTGGACGGCGCCGGTCGGCGGCGTGTTCTATTCGTCTGCCTTCGGTTTGTACGGCGTCGGCTTTTTCGAGGCCGGCAACGACCACGGCGATATCGGGCTGGGCAACAGCTGGCTCTATTACGACGCCGCCGACGGCCATGCTGCCGGCGCCAAGATTCCCGGCACAGGCAGCGCCGGCGACATTTTCATGCAAGCGCAGTTTCCCCTGCATTCGGGGCGCATCCTCGGCCTTGCAGGACGCATCCTCATTTCTCTGATGGGAGCAGCGGTAGCTATGCTGAGCGTGACCGGCGTGGTCATCTGGGCCCGCAAGCGCCGTGCGCGCCTGCTGGCGGCGCGGCATGCGGCGGACAGCTTGTCCGCGGCAGGCAGCCGTCGCCGTGCGGTCGCCGAATAGGTTGCGGCCAAACTGGCCCGCAAGCGCTTTTTACTGAGCGATCTCGACCCGGTTCTTGCCGCCGCGCTTGGCGCGGTACAGCGCCTGGTCGGCCGCTTCCACCAGCTTTTCCTGCGAGCCGCCGCGCTGCGGCACCATGCTGGCGCCGCCGACGCTGACCGTGACCCTGGCGTCGTTGCTGGAGGATGCGTGGGCGATGCCCAGCGCATGCACCGCGGCCTGCAGCTTGTCGGCCTGGCCCTCCATGTGCTCGCGCGACATGGATGGCAGCACCAGCACAAACTCTTCACCGCCGATGCGGGCCGCGAGATCGGTCGGCCGCCTGGCAAAATAGCCGATGCCTTCCGCCACCTGCTTGAGCGCGGTGTCGCCGGCCAGGTGGCCGTAGGTGTCGTTATACAGCTTGAAATCGTCGACATCGATCATCAGCAGCGACAGCGAGCTTTGCTCGCGTTCGGCGCGCTTCCATTCGGCGCTGAAATATTCGTCGAAATAACGGCGGTTGGCGAGCCCGGTCAGGCCGTCCGAGTTGGTCAGGCGCTGCAGTTCGAGGTTGGTTTCCAGCAGCTGCTGCTGGCTTTGGCGCAGCGCGCGATAGGCTTCGTCGCGCTGCAGCAGGTTGACGTAAGAGCGCGAATGGTAGCGGATCCGCGCCACCAGCTCGATGGTGTCAGGCAGCTTGACCAGGTAGTCGTTGGCGCCGGCGGTGAACGCGGCGCTCTTGACCGCGGGATCTTCCCGGGTCGACAGCACGATGATAGGCACGTTGCGGGTGGCCGGGTTGGCGCGGTACTGGCGCACCAGGGTCAGGCCGTCGATGCCGGGCATCACCAGGTCCTGCAGGATGACCGTGGGACGGGTTTTCTGGGCAGCTTCGATCGCCTCGTCGGGATGGGCGCAGTAGTGGAAATCGATGTTGATCTGGTTCGCCAGCGCGCGCCTGACCGCTTCGCCTACCATGGCCTGGTCGTCGACCAGCAGCACCATGACCGGATAGTCGTCTGGCGGCTGGTCGATATCGAGATTGAGTTCTTTAGGCATGTCTTGCTCCGTATCTGTACTGATTGTAGCTATCGTTTGTTTATAACGCTGACCAGCTTGCCGGCGATTTGGTTCACCGGCAGGATGGCGTCGGCCGCATCGAGCAGGGCTGCCGCTTTCGGCATGCCGTAGACGGCGCTGGATTGGCGGTCCTGGGCGATCGTGTAATACCCTTTGTCGCGCATGGCTTTCAGGCCCAGGGCGCCGTCGCGCCCCATGCCGGTGAGCAGGATGCCGATCGCCTTGCCGGCCCATAATTCGACGATGCTCTGGAAAAAAACGTCAATCGACGGCCGGTAGGGATAGCCGCTGGGCTGTTCCGTATATCCCAGCTGGAACGGCCGGGTCAGGCGCAGGTGGTCGTCGGTCCCGGCCAGCAAGACCTGGCCCGGCGTCGGGCTGTCTCCGGCCAGCGCCAGCCGTACCGGCAGCTTCGACTGGCTGCTGAGCCATTCGGCCATGCCGGACGCGAACTGGGCATCCACGTGCTGCACCACCACCAGGGCTGCCGGAAAATCCGCCGGCAACTGCGACAGCAAGGTCGCCAGCGCAGCCGGGCCGCCGGCGGAAGCGCCGATGGCGACCAGGTATTTCGAATCGGGAGCCGGCAGCGGCGATTTCCTGCCGCCGGCCGCAATGGCGGTCGCGGCGGCCGAAGCTGCCGCCGGCGCGCCCTGTTCAGGCAGCGACTGGCGCTGGTTGAGCAGCTTTTCGATGGAGTCGATCTTGGCCAGCAAGCTGTTGACATCGTTGCGCGGATAGCCGCTCAGGGTGCTCGGGGTATCGATCGCATCGAGCGCGCCGTAGGCCATCGCATCATAGACCGCCGAGACATTGGCGCCGACGTCGCCGGTGACGATCAGGATCGCGCACGGCGTATGCGCCATGATATGGCGGGTGGCGGCGACGCCGTCGAGCACCGGCATCATCAGGTCCATCAGGATCAGGTCCGGCGCCTGCCAGGCGCACAGCTCGATGGCGCGCTGGCCATCCTCGGCAATCCAGATGATTTCATGGTCCTGGCGCTGGACCAGCGTGCGGCGCAGCGCTTCTACCGCAATTGGCGCATCGTTGACGATACCGATCTTCATGAATGCGCCTCGCCGATCAGGTCCTCTACTGCCTGCAGCAGGGTCTCGTCATGGAAACTGGCTTTGGCCAGGTAGTAGTCGGCGCCGGCTTCGAGCCCGCGCTGACGGTCTTCCTGGCGGTCTTTGTAAGATACGATCATGACTGGAATGGTTTTCAGCTGCAGGTTTTTCTTGATCAAGGTGACCAGTTCGATGCCGTCCATGCGCGGCATGTCGATGTCGGTCACCACCAGGTCGAACGGCTCGCTGCGCAAGGCGTTCCAGCCGTCCATGCCGTCCACCGCGACGCGCACGGTATAACCGCGGCTGCTCAGCAGCTTGCGCTCCAGCTCGCGCACGGTGAGCGAATCGTCCACCACCAGCACGCGCTTGCTGGTCTGCGCTTGTTGCTGGCTGCTGTTGTTTTCAATCTTGCCGAGCTGGCCCTGGGCGATCAGTTTCTCGACTGAATTGAGCATGTCGGCGACATCCAGTATCAGCACCGGCGCGCCGTCTTCCATCAGCGCCGCCGCCGCGACATCCTTGATCTTGCCCAGGCGCGCGTCCAGCGGCTGCACCACCAGCATGTGCTCGCCCAGCAAGCGGTCAACCTGCAGGCCGTAGGTCTGCACCTGGTCGCCTATGACGACCAGGGCGATGCGGTCGCCGCCCGGGGCCGCATCGCCGCTCTGCAGGATCTGGCTGGCGGCGACCAGGCCGATCTGCCGATCTTCAAATGCAAAGTGCTGGCGGCCTTCCAGCGATTCGATCTGGCTGCGCTCCAATATCATGGTGCGGTTGACGTAGGCCAGCGGAAAGGCGTAGGGTTCGCCGCCTATGCTGACCAGCAGGCTGCGCACCAGCGACAGCGTCAGCGGCAGTTGCAGCTGGAAGCGCATGCCGTGGCCGGCTTCGCTGAAAATCTGGATGGTGCCGCGCATGCGCTTGAGCATGTTGTGGACCACGTCCAGGCCGACCCCGCGCCCGGAAATTTCGGTCACCGTGTCGCGCATGCTGAAGCCCGGCAGCAGCAGGAAATGCAGCAGCTCGGTATCGCTCAGGCGGCTTGCGGTGGCATGGTCCACCAGCCCGCGCCGCACCACGGCGGCGCGCAGCTGCTCCAGGTCGACGCCGTTGCCGTCATCGCTGATGGTGATCTGCAGCAGGCCGGCGTGGTGGCGCGCGGTCAATGTGATCAAGCCTTCTTCGTCCTTGCCGGCGGCGCGGCGCTGCGGCGGCGCTTCGACGCCGTGGTCCAGCGCATTGCGCAACAGGTGCACCAGCGGCGCATCCAGCTGCTCCAGGATGTCGCGGTCAACCTGGGTTGCCTGGCCGTTGATTTCCAGCTTGACCTGCTTGCCCAAGGTGCGTCCGAGGTCGCGCACCATGCGGTCGTAGCCGACCACGCGGTCGGCGAACGGCCGCATGCGGCTGGCCAGCGCCTGGTCGTACAAGCGTTGCGCACGGCTGCTGTTGCGCCGTTCGAACAGTTCCAGTTCGGCCAGGCGTTCCGCCAGCATTTTCTGGCTGGCGTCGATATGCTGGCGGACCTCCTGCAACGCCATGAGGTGATCGCCCGCGAGATTGTCCTCGCGCAGCGAGTCGTGCAGGACTTCCAGCGATTGCGCGGAGTTTTGCTGCAGCCGTTTCAGGCGCAGCAGGGATTCGTTGAACGCCGGCAGCCAGCGCGATTCGACCAGCGATTCGCCGGACAGGCTGACCAGCTGGTTCAGGTGCGCGGCGGTGACGCGCAGCATGCGGTCGCCCTGGTCCTGGTTCTTGATCTTGTCCAGGTGCTTGCCGGGTGCGGTTTCATCGGCTGCCGCCATTGCCTCGTCCGCTTCCGTTGTGGCAAGCGCAATCGCCGCTTCCGGCTCGCGGGCGCCGTCGTCGGCTTGCCGCAAGCTGTTTTCCAGGCCGCGCAGGAAAGTTTCGATTTCCTTGCGGCCGCTGCCGGCCTGCCACAGTTCCAGGTCTTCGGCGCTGGCGGCGATCCGCTGCAGCAGGTCGACGCCATGCAGCAGCTGGTCGATACGGCGCGGCCCGAGCTGGACTTTGCCCTGCTGCGCCGAGACAAAACAGTCTTCCATGACGTGGGTGACGTCGACCCCGGCCTGGATGCCGACGATGCGCGCCGCGCCCTTGATCGAATGGGCGGCGCGCATGCAGGCTTCCAGCTGTTGCGGCGAGGGCGCGCGTTCAATCGCCAGCAAGCCGCTGCTCATGACTTGCGCCTGGGTGTCTACTTCCAGGCGGAACAGGTCGAGCATGGAGGCGTCGCGCATATCGTCGGCGTTCATGCCAGGCTCCGGTCCAGCGTGTGGAACAGCAGTTCCTGGTCCAGCAAGCCGACGCTATGCCCGTTCCATTGGACCACGGCATGGGTGAAGTGGCCGGCGGCGCGCGTCAGCGTGGTCGGCACCGGCTGCCAGGCGGAAGCGGCGACACGCAAGGTGCCATGCACTTCATCCGCGGTGAAGGCGGTGGTCTGGCCGTTGTGCCGGACGATCAGCATGCGCCGCAGCAGTTCCTGGCGCGCTGTCGCCTGGCTGTCGTTGCTGATGCCGAGCATCGCGGCCAGCGACACGCAAGTCACCAGCGCCCCGCGGATATTGCTGATGCCGAGCACGACGGCGTTTTGCCGGTGCGGCAAACGGTGCACGGTGCGCAGCTCGGTGATCTCTTCCAGCAGCGCGGTCGGCAGCGCCAGCCATTCTTCGCCGATGCGGAACAGCAGCAAGGACTGCTGGCCGGCTGTGTTTTCCGCCGGCTTCTCGGCTTGTTCGCGCCAGCCGTCGCCGATGTCGTCCATCTGCAAACGGTCGAGCAGCTCGGCTGCGGCGCGTGCATGCACCGGGCAGTTGCGGCAATCAACGTGCAGCGCCAGGCGCTCGCACGAGGAATCGCCGCGCACGCCGATGCGGTTCCAGCAGTCGTCGATCAGCGCGGTGTCGATTTGATAATCAAGTGGTGTGCTCATGATTGCCACATCATACGACTAACCGGCGCACCGTAATAGCCGGTCCGGGAGTGAAGGGCAGGTGCCGTGGTCAAGTGCATGTCAGGACGGATTGTTTTCTGCCGAACGCCGCGCGCGCTGTTGCAGGAGCCTGGCGCCGGCGGCGTCGCCCTGGGTTTGCAGCAGGGCTGCCAGGTGCGTCATGGCGCCGGCATGGGCCGGTTCCAGGTACAAGGCTTTGCGATAGCAGTCCGCCGCGGCTTGCCTGCGGTCGGCGGCGTCGTGGATCAGGCCCATCAGGTAGTATGCGGCGGCCGATGCCCCATGCTGCCGGATCAGCTGTTCGCACAGGCTGGCGGCTTCGGCCAGTTTGCCCTGGTCGGCCAGCAGCTGCACCTGTGCCAGGGTGGCCTGCGGCAGCGGTGGCGAATCCGCCGCGGATCTGGTCTTGGGCGGCACGGTGCGCATGGCGGCCGGTCTTGGCGCAGGACGCGTCGGCGGCTGCGGTGCGAAGACGGCGGCCGGCGCCGGTTTGGCGGCATCCTGCCTGGGCGCGCCCTGGCGGAAGGCGAAGGCCATCGGCGCCTTGATCGGCGTCAGCGCATGCTGCATCATCAAGGCGCTTTCGGCCGGACCGACAAACAGCAAGCCCTCAGGCGCCAGCCGCTGGGTCAGGATGGTGACAGCCTGGTGCTGGGTGGCGCGGTCGAAATAGATCAGCAGGTTGCGGCAAAAGATGATGTCGTAAGGCGCTTCGCCATACAGCAAGCCGGGCGTAAACAGGTTGCCCTGGATGAAGCGTACCTGCTGGCGCACCGTTTCCGACAACGCATGCCCTTGTTCATTGAGGGCAAAATAGCGATCGCGGAACGCCAGCGAATCGCCGCGGAACGAATTCTTGCCGTATACCGCCTGGCGCGCAATGGCCAGCGATTGCGGGCTGATGTCGATGGCGTCGATGCGGAAATGCTGCGGCGGCATGCCAATGTCCAGCAATGCCATTGCAATCGAATACGGCTCTTCGCCGGTAGAGCAGGGCAGGCTCAGGATGCGCAAAGGCAGGCTGGCGCTGACCGGCCGCTGCGGCTGCAGCTGCACCATTTCATTGAACGCCTCGCGGTTGCGGAAGAACCAGGTTTCCGGGACGATGACCGATTCGATCAGGTGCAGCTGTTCCTGCTCCGACATCTGCAGCAGCAGCCAGTAAGCGTCAAGGTCGTCGAGACCGCTTTTGTCGCGCCGTTCGTGCAAGGCGCGCTCAAGCATGGGCCGGCCGATGGACTGGACATCCAGCCCCATCGTACGTTTCAGCATGGTCTCGAATTTTTCCAGCGGCATTATTGCTCCGCGGCCGGAAACAATTGCGCCCGTACTTCAGGCGGCAGCAGGTCTTGCACACGGACCGACTGGATCAGTCCGCGCGCATCGTCGGTAACCGGCCCCAGGTAAGGCGCGTCGCTGTGATCGAGGCCGCTGCCGCGGAACTCGGACGGTTCGCGGCGCATGATTTCGCTGGATTTTTCCAGCACCAGTCCCAGCAGGCGGCTGTCCGGACCCGGAGCCGGATAGTGCACCAGCACGATGCGTGTGCTGAGGCGGCGCTGGGCAGGGCGGCCCAGCGCCAGCTGGCTGAGGTCGATCACCGGCACCGACTGGCCCTGGTAGGTGAACACGCCGGCCACCCAGGGCGCGGTCGCCGGCATCTGTTTCAGGCTGACCAGCGATAGCACTACCGCTACCTCGCTGGTGTCGAGCGCGTAATGGTCCTGGCCGATTTTGAATAATAAGAAAAGCATGGGGAGCAACTCCGCGGCTGCCTCAGCCGAGCTTCAGCTTGAAACGCGAGACGCCGTTGCGTAAACCGTTGGCGGTCAGTGTCAGTTCGTCGATCGCCTGGCTCGACTGGCGCAGCGATTCCACGCTTTGCTGGGCGGCTTCGCTCAGCTGGGTCAGCGCCTGGCTGATCTGTTCGGCGCCGATGGCTTGCGCCTGCACCCCTTCGTTGACCGACTGGAAGCGCGGCGTCAGGGCCTGCACCTGCTGGATGATCTGCGACAGCTGGGTGCCGACGTTCTGCACGTCGGCGATGCCGCGCCGTACTTCTTCGGAAAATTTGTCCATGCCCATGACGCCGGCCGATACCGCCGACTGGATCTCTTTCACCATCTGCTCGATGTCGTAGGTGGCCACCGCGGTCTGGTCGGCCAGGCGGCGGATTTCGGTCGCCACCACGGAAAATCCGCGGCCGTATTCGCCGGCTTTTTCCGCTTCGATGGCGGCGTTCAGCGACAGCAGGTTGGTTTGCCCGGCGACCTTGGTGATGGTGGTCACCACCTGGTTGATGTTGCCGGCCTTTTCATTGAGGATAGCCAGCTTGGCATTGACCGAACCGGCTGCATCCATCACGTGGTGCATGGTGTCTTCCATCTGGGTCAGGCCGGCCTGGCCGGTGCCGACCAGCCGCGCCGCTTCCTCCGCCCCGGACGACACTTCGTTCATGGTGTTCACCAGTTCGCGCGAGGTGGAATAGATCTCGCGCGACGTGGCGCCGATCTCGGTGGTGGTGGCCGCGGTTTCGTTGGCGGTGGCTTGCTGCTGCTTGGCGGTGGCGGCGATTTCGACCACCGAGGTGGTGACCTGCACCGCCGATTTCTGCGCTTGCCCGACCAGTCCGGTCAGTTCGTCCGACATGCGGTTGAGGCCCGCTTCCAGCGCCTGGAATTCATCTTGGCGGTTGAGGTTCAGGCGTTGCGACAGGTCGCCGGAGCGGATCACTTCCAGCGCCGCGATCAGGTCCGCCATCGGCCGCGTGATGGCGCGCAGCAGGAAGAAGCCGCAGATCAGGGCCGAGACCAGGGCGATCACCAGCGCCACCAGCAAAGTGCTTTTGGCGACCGCCACCGCGGCTTCGATCTTGTCCACCGAGCGCACTTCGGCCTGCTGGTTGAAGTCGCGCAGCTGGGTAGCGGCGTTGCGTCCAACCTGCCAGGCCGGTTCCAGCTGCTGTATCAGCAGGGCGCGGGCTTGCGCATTCTTTTGTGAATCGTCCAGCTTCAAGACCTCGGCCATGAGCCGGTCGTACTGGACGCGGGCAGCCTTGAAGGCGTTGAAATTAATCCGGTCCTGGCTTTCGAAAATGGTCTTGTCGTAGTCTACAACCAGCTTGTCCATTTTCTCGGCGTCGGCGCGCATGGTCGCCAGGTCCCGTTTGCGTTCATCCGGGTTGTCCAGCGCCACCACCTGCAGCGCCAGCAGGTAACTCTGGAACCAGGTCGAACGTATGCCCGTGCTCAATTCCAGGCCTGGCATGGAGTCGGTCTGGAAACTGGTGGTTTCGTGTTCGATCGCCGCCAGCTTGAGATAGGTGATGCCGGCCATGAATCCCATCAACGCCAGGATCAGGCCGAAACTGACCAGCATTCTTTGCCGAATAGTCCATTGCTTCACGTGTCGTCTCTCCTGTCGTTAATCGGTGATTGCTGCGTTCTCCCGGCTTGCGGCTCGAGAACGGCTTGAAAGTGGTGAACTGACAACTGCGCCATTCTAGCGAGTTTCTAAGCGGATACAATAAACCAGCCAGGTCGAAAGCGGGCGACTTTTTGGCAATGCCGGAACAGTGCCGGGCGCCGATTATTGCAGATTTTCGGATACTGATTTGTATATCATTGTGAAATCTCGAAGGTAACAATCAATAATCCCTTGTGCCGTCGCCGGCGGCGATTCCGATTGTCAAACCGCCGCCAGATCCGCTCCGGTTCCGGCGCCTGGCGCTGTTGCGCACAATTCTCGTCTCCTGCCCCTTCAGCTATGCAGCGGCGCTGCCGTTAATGCATGGGAGAGCAGCAAATGCTCCCGTGCCGGCGTCTCGGCGCCGCATGTTATCGATAATTGCCAAGGCAAACGGAGACCCATTCATGAACAGATTATCTTTTACGCAGAAATTATGGCTGCCGCTGCTGGTCAGCCTGGTCGCACTATTCTCGATCTCCGTATTCAATGCTTATCAGGCGCGGCAGATCCGGCTGGAAGAGCGTAAAAGCGATTTGATCAATGTCTCCAACGTCGCCATGAACGTGATCAAGGAATACGGCGCCATGGCTGCCAGCGGGGCCCTCGGCAAGAGCCAGGCGCAGCAGCAGGCGCTGGCGCGGCTGAAGGCCATGCGCTATGGCAAGGACGGTTATTTTTCGGTCTCGACCTCGAATGAAGTGATGGTCATGCATCCGATCAAGCCGGAACTGGACGGCCGCAAGATGAGCGATTTCAAGGACCCCGAGGGCAACCTGGTGTTTACCCTGATTTCCAAGGCCGGCAGCCAGAGCGGCGGCGGTTTCGTCGATTATGTCTGGCCGCGCGTCGGCTCAGCCGAAGCGGTGCCGAAGATGTCGTTCGCGCTTGGCTACCAGCCGTGGGACTGGATCGTCACCACCGGCATCTATGTGGACGACCTGAACCTGGCTTTCATGCAGTCGCTGTATCAGGCCGGCGCCATCCTGCTGGTGGTTGCGCTGGCGCTGGTTGCGCTGGTGACCTATTCCAACCGCAGCATGCTGGCCGCGATCGGCGGCGATCCCGGCGCTGCGGCCGCTATCGCCAACCGCATCGCCGACGGCGACCTCAGCCTGGACATCGCGACCCGGCCCGGCGATACGCGCAGCCTGGTGTATGCCATGAAATGCATGCGCACCTCGCTGCTGCACACGATCACCAACATCAAGAGTTCAGCCGACACCATCGCCACTGCCTCCGGCCAGATCGCCAGCGGCAACCTGGACCTGTCGAGCCGCACCGAACAGCAGGCTGGATCGCTGGAGGAAACCGCCTCGGCGATGGAACAGCTGACCTCGACCGTCAAGCAGAACGCCGACAATGCGCGGCAGGCCAACCAGCTGGCGGTGACCGCTTCGCAAGTGGCGAGCAACAGCAGCGCCGTGGTGTCGCAGGTGGTGGACACCATGGGCAACATCCGCAGTTCGTCGAAGAAAATCGTCGACATCATCGGCGTCATTGACGGCATTGCGTTCCAGACCAATATCCTGGCCCTGAATGCGGCAGTGGAAGCGGCGCGCGCCGGCGAACAGGGGCGCGGTTTTGCGGTGGTCGCTTCGGAAGTGCGCAGCCTGGCGCAGCGTTCGGCGGCCGCGGCCAAGGAAATCAAGGTGCTGATCGACGATTCGGTGAACCAGGTCGGCAGCGGCAGCAAGCTGGTCGAGCAGGCCGGCGCAACCATGGACGAGGTGGTGACCAGCGTCAAACGGGTGACCGACATCATCGGCGAGATCGCCACCGCCAGCCAGGAACAAAGCACGGGCATCGAGCAGGTCAACCACGCGATTGCGCAAATGGACGAGGTCACCCAGCAGAACGCGGCGCTGGTGGAACAAGCCGCCGCAGCCGCAGCGTCGCTGCAGGAACAGGCAGTCAACCTGGCGCAGATGGTGAGCGTGTTCAAGACCGGCAACGGCCAGGTCAGCCCGGCATTCGCTGCCGAACCGTCCGCGCGGGCGCGCAACATCACGCCGCCGCAGGCGCAATTATCGTCTAGGCCCGCAACGCGGCGAGTTGCAGCCTAGGTTTTATCTCATAGGGGAAGTATGAAAAATCTGAGTCTGAAAGCAAAACTGTGGCTGGTGCTGGCGGTCATGTGGCTGGGATTGCTGCTGCTGGCCGGCTGGTCGGCCTTGAATACCCGCGACACCATGATGAAGGAGCGCGAGGCGGGACTGAAGAATGTGGTGGAAAACGCGGCCGGCATCGTCAAAGGTTATGCCGACGACGTCGCCGCCGGCCGGCTCAGCCTGGCGGATGCGCAACGCCAGGCCCTGCAGCGCATCGGCACCATGCGCTATGCGCAGGACAACTACGTGTTTGTCTTCGATTCGCAGCCGGTGGTGCTGATGCACCCGACCAGCAAGGATATCGTCAACAAGAACGTCGCCGAGCGCAAGGATACCGACGGCAAGCTGTATTACGTGGAAATGGTCAAGCTGGGCAAGCAGCAACAGCAAGGCATCGTCCGTTACATGGGGCGCTTGCCTGGCACTACCGACACCCGCGCCGAGAAAATCAGCCAGGTGAATTATTTCGCGCCTTGGGACTGGTTCCTGGTGTCCGGCGTGTTCGTCAATGATGTGCAGGCGGCGTTTTACGACAACCTGCTCAGGCAGCTGCTGATCATGTTTGTGATCGGCGTGACGGTGTCGGCGACCATGCTGCTGATCATCCGCAGCGTGACGCGCAGCCTGGGCGGAGAACCCAGCTATGCCGCCGCCATCGCCGCCAGGATCGCCGGCGGCGAACTGGATGTGACGGTAGTGGTCGACGGCAAGGACAAGTCCAGCCTGCTGCATGCCATGCGGCAGATGCAGCAGCAGCTGGCGGCGGCCATCACCGAAATCCGCGAGGGCACCCACAATATCGGCGCCTCGATCAAGGAAATCTCGGCCGGCAACAGCGACCTGTCGGCGCGCACCGAGCAGCAGGCGGCTTCGCTGCAGCAGACCGCGGCCAGCATGGAGCAGCTGACCGCCACCGTGCGGCAAAATGCCGACAACGCCCGCCAGGCGGGCAACCTGGCGCAGAGCGCTTCCGATATCGCCGCCAAGGGTGGCGCGGTGGTCGGGCAGGTGGTGCATACCATGCAAGGCATTACCGACAGCTCCAGGCGCATCGCCGACATTATCGGCGTGATCGACGGCATTGCGTTCCAGACCAATATCCTGGCGCTGAACGCGGCGGTGGAGGCGGCCCGGGCCGGCGAACAGGGGCGCGGTTTTGCGGTGGTCGCGGCCGAGGTGCGCAACCTGGCGCAGCGCAGCGCCCAGGCTGCCAAGGAAATCAAGGAACTGATCGGCGATTCCGTCGACAAGGTGGACGGCGGCTCCGAACTGGTGGCCAGGGCCGGCCAGACCATGGATGAAATCGTGCAGGCGGTCAAGCGCGTGACTGACATCATGGCGGAAGTCACGGTGGCTTCGGAAGAACAAAGCAGCGGCATCGAACAGGTCAACCAGGCCGTGACGCAGATGGACCAGGTCACGCAGCAGAATGCCGCGCTGGTGGAGCAGGTAGCGGCAGCGGCGGGTTCGCTGGAAGGACAGGCGCAGCGCCTGCAGGATGCGGTGTCGGTATTCCACGTGGCCGAGCAGCAGCGCAGCAGCACACCGCCGGCGCTTGCCAGGCGCGCAGAGCCGGCGCCCGGCGCAAGGCCGGCGCCGGTGAAACGCTCGTCGCCTCCGGTCCTGAAGACGGTCGCCGCCACCAAGACGCGCGCCGATGCAGGCAAGCCCGCATCCGTCAAGGTGCAGCAAACGCCGTGGAAAGCGCCCGCGGTCAAGCTGGCGGCATCCAACGCGGATGACTGGGAGACGTTTTAGGCGGTCGGCGAGATGCGGTCGGCTAGATGCGGTCGGCAGGGCGCCGGCGGCCCTGAACCGGCCGGATGAAAGAAACGGCGCACGGCGGCAGCCAAGAGGTATACTCGGGAACTATCGAAGATGTCCGTTTGCGGTGGCCGCAAACGGGCGATGCGGATGATGTTTTGCCAAACATCCCGATCTGCTCCCTGCCTACCTACACTGATCGAGACCAATCAATGCGCTTGAATTCCACCACCGTCGAATTGCCTTCGGCCGACCGTCCCGCAGGCGCCTTATGACGGCAAGCGAACCGCCTGTGATCCATTGGATCGAGGAAGATCAGCCGCGTTCAGCGCGCTGGCGCTCGGAAAACGGCAACGCCGCACCTAAACGGGTCGTGATTGCCGACGACCGGATGACCGCCGACACCGCTTACCGCCTGGCTTGCGAAGGCACCGGCATGCTCTGGCGCGGCGATTTCCAGAACGCCCGCCAGTTGCTGCAAGCGCTGGCGCGGCGCGCCGAACCGAAGCCTGGCAAGCGCGGCAAGCCGCGCAAGCAGCCGGTTTCGCCGGTCGACGCCTTCAACCTGCACCGCCAGGCCCAATCGCAGCGGGCGCGCACCCTGGGCATGCTGTTGCTGCCGTTCGACGCCGACTACAGCATTCCCTTGCGCCGCGCGCCTGATGTGCAGCTCGCTTGCAACGAAGCTTATGGCGCGCCGGCAGAGCCGTTCGTGGCGTCGCTGCGCGAACTGCTGGGCTTGATCGGCGCCCACGAGTGGCGCAAGAAGGGCGTCGAGATTGCCGCGCTGGGCGCGCGCATCCATCCGCACTACGGCGTGTATTCGCCGGTGCGCGGCGAATACATCGGACTGGCGGCAGCGGCGCCATTGCCGTCCACCAGGCTGGCTTTTGATATCGGCACCGGCACCGGCGTGCTGGCGGCGTTATTGGCTAAGCGCGGCGTGGAGCGCATCGTGGCCACCGACATGGATCCGCGCGCCCTGCGTTGCGCGCGCGAGAACCTGGTAAGGCTGGAGCTGGACGGCCAGGTAACGCTGCTGCAGGCTGACTTGTTTCCTGAAGGCCGGGCGCCGCTGGTGATCTGCAATCCGCCCTGGATTCCGGCGCGGCCCAGTTCGCCCATCGAACATGCGGTGTACGATCCCGAGAGCCGCATGCTGCGCGGATTCCTGGGCGGCCTGGCGCAACATCTGGAACCGGGCGGCGAGGGCTGGCTGATCCTGTCCGACCTGGCTGAACACTTGGGCTTGCGCTCGCGCGCCGAGCTGCTGGCGGCGATCGAGGCGGCGGGCTTGAAAGTGCTGGGGAAAACCGATATCCGGCCGCAGCATCCGAAGGCCAGCGACGAAACCGATCCGCTGCACGCCGCGCGCGCCGCCGAGCTGACTTCCTTGTGGCGATTGGCGGCAGCTTGAACGGGGCCGATTGAAGAAGATCCGCTTTTTTTATTGCGCCCTGGAAAATATTTGTTGTAAATTCACCGGTTTTTGTGGATATGACCGGCGATTTGTTGTTACCCAATGTTAACGATTGTGAAATATATAAGTTTGGCATTGCTGCAATTAAGCTCCAAATCTAGGCTATCTCTGTTCATCTGACGGCAAAACGGTGAATGCAGGGTCGCGTGCCTTGTCCTGCAACCGATGCAGGCAGTCATCGCGGTATCTCGGGATAACACTGGAAGTGGACGAAATGAACAAGAGCAAGGGTAGGCAGCTTCCGCCAGATCCGCTATTGCCTTTGGACGAATCCGAGCTCGGGCTTGACGATCTGTTCGTGGCCAGCGCCAGGCAAGACCTGGCCAGCATCGAGCAAGCCTTGGCCAGCGGCGACTGCTGCGCCATGCGGCAGACGGTGCACCGGCTGAAGGGAGCGGCGATGATTTTTCGCATGGCAGCGATGGTCGACGCCACGCTGCATATCGAAGCCGTCCTGAATACGGGACTGGCCGTCGATCACGCGCAGCTGGCTGCGGCCTGTCTCGCCTTGCGTCGCCAGGTTGAATTGCTTTAGCTGCATCGCCATCCGGTAAAACGGCTATAGTCTCTATATCAAAATCCCAACTTGATATGGAGAGCTCATGGCGTCTGTACATTTACAAAGCAGCACTGGCTATGTCCAGCAAATCCAGGCCCGGTCGCACCAGTTGCAGGCCGACGAGCCGCTCGACAACGGCGGCACCGACAGCGGCCCGGCGCCCTACGAACTGCTGCTGGCCGGACTGGCAGCCTGCACCTCCCTGACCTTGCGCATGTACGCCGACCGCAAACAGTGGGAGCTCGGCCTGATCGATGTGCGGCTGCGCTTTTCGCGCGACGAGCAAGGACGGGAAAGGATCGATCGCACGGTCGCCTTTGGCGCTTCGCTCAGCCCGGAACAGATCGGCAGGCTGGGGGAAATCTGCGAGAAGACGCCAGTCACCAAGACCATCAGGCAAGGTACGGAAATCCTGACCACCTTGAATCCGGCTCGGCTTGAGCCGCACGCTTGACCCATCCTGAGGAGAAACGCATGTCAAAGATCGTCGGAGTGGCCGGCAGCCTGCGCAGCGGCTCGCTGAACGCCGCCTTGCTGCGTGCGGCAGCCGAGCTGATGCCGGCCGGCTCGGCGCTGGAAATCGGCACCATCAAAGGGATTCCCCTGTATGACGCCGACCTGGAGCAGGCCGAGGGCATCCCGCCGGCGGTGGCGCTGCTGAAAGAACAGATCGCGGTGGCCGATGCGCTGCTGCTGGTGACGCCGGAATACAATAATTCGATGCCGGGCGTGTTCAAGAACGCGCTCGACTGGCTGTCCCGGCCGCCGGCCGACAGCGCCCGCATTTTTCGCGGCCGCCGGGTAGCGGTGATCGGCGCTTCGCCTGGCGGCTTCGGCACCGTCCTGGCGCAGAGCGCCTGGCTGCCGGTCTTGCGCACGCTGGGCATGCAGCCTTGGTTCGGCGGCCGCCTGATGGTGTCGCACGCCGGCAAGGCATTTAACGAAAACGGTGAGCTGGTCGATGAGCAGGTGCGCGAACAGCTCAGGGAATTCAACCGGAATTTTGTCGAGTTTCTGAAAAACTGAAATGAAATTCAAAGACTATTACAGCGCCCTTGGCGTCGAACGCACGGCCAGCGCCGCCGAAATCAAGCAGGCTTATCGCAAGCTGGCGCACAAATACCATCCGGACGTCTCCAAGGATCCGGCCGGGGAAGAAAAATTCAAGGATATCGCGGAAGCTTATTCGACTCTGAAGGATACGGAAAAGCGCGCCGCCTACGATCAGCTGGGCAGCCACCGGCCCGGTGAAAACGTTGAGCCGCCGCATGCCTGGCAGCAGGGGTTCAGCGATGGCGGAACATCCTTCGGCGATGTCGACATGGCCGACATCCTGGCCGCTTTTGCCGCCTCGCGCCAGGGCGGCCGGCCGCGGCCGAGCAGGGGCGAGGACTACGAAGTCAATACCCCCATCACGCTGGAGCAGATATACGACGGCGGTGAGACCGATGTCCGGCTGAGCATGCCCGAATACGATGAGCACGGCAAATTGCACCGGGTGCCGCGCACCTTCCGGGTCCGCATACCGAAAGGCGCGGAAGACGGCCAGCGCCTGCGCTTGTCAGGCAAGGGCGGGCAGGGCCGCGACGGCGGCAAGCATGGCGACCTGTATGTGATGATGAAGCTGATCCCGCATCCGCTGTACCGGGTTACCGGCAAGGACCTGTATTTCGATTTGCCGCTGACGCCATGGGAAGCCGTGCTGGGAGCGGTAGTGCAGGTGCCGACGCTTGGCGGCAAGGTGGAATTGAATGTCCCCGCCGGCACCGCCGCCAACCGCCAGTTCCGGCTGGCCAAGCGCGGCCTGCCGTCCGCCGGCGGCGAATCGGGCAACCTGTATGCGGTGGTGAGGATAGAAGTGCCGCCAGCGCCTGCCGCGCGCGAGCGCGAACTGTTCGAACAGCTCGCGGCTGAATCCAAATTCAATCCGCGCCAGCATCTTAATTAGGAGGGACGCCAATGACTGCTCTGCTAGTAGAAGCCGTTTGGTTAAACGACATTGCGTTGTGTTCGCTGGATGAGCTGGCGGAATTTTCCGGCCTTAGCCACGACGAGCTGGCCGAACTGGTGGCGATTGGCGCTATCGAGCCGGACCGGGACTCGGCGCCGGCCTACGTGTTCCGCGCGCAGACGATCGTGCTGGCCCGGACGGCGCGCCGCCTGCGCGACGATTTCGAGCTCGATACGCACGGCGTGGCGATGGCGCTCAATCTATTGCAACGGATACATGCGCTGGAAGCGCGGCTGGCGGCAATGGATGCCAAGCTGCCGCATTTGAGTTAGCGCACCGGGCGCATGCGGGAGAATTTCCGCGCGCTGCGCTTGGCAGCTTCACGCGTGGCGATGTTGATCTATTTTGTCAATAAATACATCGCCATTTCATTACTTGATGTCGCGGGCGATGCCAAGATGGTGCCGCATCAGGGCGGAGGCCCATTCCCGGTTGCCGTTTTCCAGCGCCTGGATGATTTGCAGGTGTTCCTTGCATGAATCGATCTGGCGTGGATTGCGCTGAAATGCGATATGTTCGCTGACGCGCCGGAGCTGGTTTTGCTGCTGCACCGCCTGCAGCACGAAGCGGTTGTTGGAGAAACGCGCCAGCATTTCGTGGAAAGCGGCGTTGAGGGCAAAAAATGCGCTGGCCGAATAATCGGCTGGCGCCTTCTGCAATAATTTTTCATGCGCCAGGCGGCTGTTCTGCAGCTGGGCGGCGTCAACCTTGAACGTGCTCTCCAGCAGCCCGCCGCACTCCACCATGATCCGGAACTGGTAGCTCTCGGCCATCAGTTCCGGCGAGCCTATCGTCGACGGGAAGTTCCAGCCCTGGCCGCGGCGTTTCTCGATCAGGCCGTCAGCCGCCATGCGCACCAGGGTTCCCCTCAACAGGCTGCGCGGCACCGCGTAGCGCTCCAGGAAATCCGTCTCGGTCATGGTGTCCGGCAGCAGGTTGTTGGCGCGGTCGTCGATCAGGCGCAGATACAGGGTGTCGCCGCTGATGCCGCCGACCACCATTTCCGCGGCTGTTGCGGGCAGCGTATTGCTGCTGACAAAGTAGCCGCTGTTGACGTGATACTCCAGCAGTTCTTGCTCCGCTACCAGGCGCAACGCCGCCTTGACAGGCGTTCGCGAGACATCGAACTGGCTGGCCAGGCCTTCTTCGGTGAGATGGGTTCCGGCCGGCAGTTCACCGGTCGTGATCTGCTGGATCAGCCGGTTTGCCAGGTCAAGCTGCAATGGGCTGGGACGGCTGGGTTTTGTCGTTTTGCTCATTCTGTGCGTGGTCAGGTTTACATTCGCTCAATGTTAAATGATTAATATCATATGAGTAAACTGCAGGGCAAGCGACATATACGCGCGCAATGGATAAGATTAGTCTTAAAAGGTAACATTGAATTGATTTTATCAAAAAATTAATACAACATACTTCGAAATTGTCAATTAAACAATTTCGGAGGTTTATGTATGGACGGCAAGGCGACCCTAACTGAGTCCTTTCCGCAGGTAGATACCTGCGGCTCGCCCTATCAGCGCGGCCGGCAGCACGGCGCGGCGGTGCCCGAGCGCATCGCGCGCAGCGCCAGCCTGTATCGCCGGCAACTGGCGCGGCATAACGTCTGCGCCGAACGCCAGGGCACGCTGGCGCTGGGAATGCGGCCGGCAATCGAGCGCTTCGATCCCGACTACCTGGAGGAAATGCAAGGCATTGCCGATGGCGCCGGAGTGCCGCTGGAGGACGTCATCCTGATCAACTGCCGTACTGAACTATTGTTTGGCCACGGCGAGCTATCGGCGATATGCAAGGAGCTGGACGATCGCTGCGCCAGCCTGGCGGTATTGCCGGAAAACGCAGAAAACGGGCGCCTGATGGTCGCCCACAGTTCTGACTGGCGGGAAGAGTGCCTCGATACCGGCATCGTCTTGCGGATCAGGCGTGGCGGCAGCCAGGACGAACCCGACCTGCTCATGTTTACCGGCGCCGGCAGCCTGGCGCGGCACGGCTTCAACAGCGCCGGCATGTCCCTGACGGGCGGGTTCCTGGGTTCCGACCGCGATTACCGCCTGATGGCCGGCGTGCCGCTGGTGCTGGTGCGGCGCAAGATGCTGGAAGCGCCCAGCATGGGCGCGGCCATGAAACTGCTTTGGCAGACACGGCGCTTCTGTTCCGGCAGCCTGATGCTGGCCCAGGCCCGGGTCGGCGCCGACGGCCAGCATGTCGGCGATGCCGTCAGCCTGGAATGCGCGCCGGATGAAATTTTCTGGCTGACGCCGCAGCACGGCTTGCTGGTGCATGCCAATCACTGGCTGTGCCCGGTTGCGCGCAGCAGGCTGAGCGGGCAGGGGCGGGCCGTCAACCCGGATTCCCTCTATCGCCAGCAACGCGTGGAGACGGCGCTGCTGCACGCCATCAACCAAGGCCCGGGAAAAATCAGCTGGGCAATGGCAAAGAAGGTGCTGGCGGACGATTTCCCGGATTTCGGCGGTGCTTTTCGCAAACCCGATGGCGAAAATGCCGATGCCCGGCCCGCCACAGCCTTGACGACCCTGATCGACGCCGCCGGCGGCGCCATGTGGATAGCGCGCAAACCTTGCCAGCCGCATGCTTTCGCCGAATACCGCCTATAGCCGGACGCGGTCGGCGGGCCGGCATGGCGGCGTCAGTATTCCTTGATGGCCTCAACGCTGACATGCAGCGTCACCGCATCGCTGACAAAGGGGACGTAGCGTCCAAGCTTGTAGTCGCTGCGCAGGATCTTGGCGGAGCCGTTGGCGCCGCAGGCTTGTTTGCCGTAAATGAGCATGAAGCGGCAATTGAAATTGCTGATCTCCAGCGTTACCGGATGCGTGATGCCCTTGATCGTCAGGTCGCCCTCGATTTGCGTCAGCTGCTGTTCTTCAAAATGCAGGCTGGACGATGTGAAGCTGATCTTGGGATAGTTGGCGGCGTCGAAGAAATCGCCGGAGCGCATGATCTGGTTGAAGCCGTCGCTGCCGGTGCTGACCGAGGCTGCGTCGATCTCGATGTCTATGCTGCCGCTGTGGTTGGCCAGGTCGATTTCAATCGAACCGGAAGTACGGTCGAAGCGGCTGCGCTGCGTCGACAAGCCCCAGTGGCTGTACTCGAAATAGGAAAAAGTATGCTCCGGGTCGATCACGTAGCGATCGGCGGCGCTGCACACGCTGGCGCTGAATGCCAGCGGCAGCAGCGCAGCGCGCAGCAGCAGCCTGGTGGCGGGCAGGATTGCAGATGGCTTTGCGGTGGGCGGCGTCATGGTCTTGGGTAAATGGTCGATGGTTACAAGCATCATGCATCAGTCGATATCGATACGCTACAGCTTCGTGGCTATTCTTGTCTGAAAGCATTTAAAATGCCACTCTGCAACTGCGGCTGCTATTTGAGAACGCGGCGGCATCCCATGCAGTTGTTTGCGTTTTAACCATCACAACTTACACCGGAGCGTCAGACATCATGTATGAACTGTATATCGCCAATAAAAACTATTCTTCCTGGTCGCTGCGTCCATGGGTGCTGATGCGCGAGCTTGGTTTGGCGTTCAAGGAACACGTGGTGCCGTTTGCCGATGGCGTTCCTGGCTCCAACTGGGATACGTTCCGCAGTTTTTCGCCGACCGGCAAAGTGCCGGCGCTGAACGACGGCGGCACGGTTGTCTGGGATTCGCTCGGGATAGTCGAATACCTGGCCGAGCGCCATGAAGGCGTCTGGCCCAGCAATCCGCAAGCCAGGAGCTGGGCGCGCTGCGCCGCCGCCGAGATGCACTCCGGTTTCGGCGCCTTGCGCGAAAGCTGCACGATGAACTGCGGCATCCGGGTGCGCATTGAGTATTTGCCGGAAGCGCTCAAGTCGGATATCGCGCGGCTGGACGAATTGTGGAACGAGGGCCTGGAGCGTTTCGGCGGGCCTTTCCTGGCAGGGGCGAATTTCAGCGCCGTCGACGCCTTCTTTGCGCCGGTGGCTTTCCGCATCCAGACCTACAACCTCAAGCTAGGCCCTGCCGCGCATGCTTATGCAGTGCGTTTGCTCGATTTGCCGGCGATGCGGCAATGGCAGGCAGAGGCTTTGGCGGAATCGTGGCGCGAACCTGGCCATGAAGCCGAAGCCAAGGCGGCAGGGACCATCCTGGAGGATCTGCGCAGCGTACCCTCCAAATGAAGCCGGACCGCGTAGCGTGCCATAATATCGCGCATGTTTACACGTAACGACGACAAGCTGCTGCATATCACCGATTCACTCGCGATCCCGCTCAGTGAGATCGAGATCAGCGCCGTCCGCGCCCAGGGCCCGGGCGGCCAGAATGTCAACAAGGTGTCGTCGGCGATACACCTGCGGTTCGACATCCGCGCATCGTCGCTGCCGGAGTTCTACCAGGAAAAGCTGCTGGCCCTGAACGACCAGCGCATTACCAAGGACGGCGTGCTGGTCCTCAAGGCGCAGCAGTCGCGCAGCCAGGAAAAGAACAAGGGCGAAGCCCTGCTGCGCCTGCAGGAACTGCTGCTGAGCGTGACCGTGATTCCCAAGAAGCGGCGGCCAACCGCGCCCAGCCGCAGTTCCCAGCTCAAGCGCGTCGACAGCAAGACCCGGCGCGGCAAGGATAAAGCCATGCGCGGCAAGGTCATCCTTTGATCCTTATCCCGGCATCAGGCGCAGGCGGGTAATTTCAGATGGCGCAAACAGCCGCTTCGGCGGCCCCCAGTAGCCGGTGCCGCGGCTGGTATACACCCACAGGTTGCGCAAGCGGTTGAGGCCGGCCGTATAAGGCTGCTGCAAAGGCACGAACAGATTCCAGGGGAAGAACTGGCCGCCATGGGTATGGCCGGACAATTGCAGGTCGAAGCCGGCATCGGCTGCCGCTGCCGCCGAACGCGGCTGATGCGCCAGCAGCAGTTTCAGCGCTACGCCCGGCGGACTGCCGGCCAGCGCCGCATGCGGATCGCTGCGTTCGGCTTCGTCAAAGTGATGGGCGCTGTAGTCGGTGACGCCGGCCACCAGCAGCGATGCGCCCTGGTGCCGGATGACGACGTGCTGGTTCATGAGCACGGTCAGTCCGAGCCGGCGCACCTCTGCCACCCATTCCGGCGCGTTCGAATAATACTCGTGGTTGCCGGTGACGAAATAGGCGCCGTGGCGAGAGCGCAGCTTGGCCAGCGGCGCCGTGTGCGCCGACAGTTCCCGCACGCTGCCGTCGACCAGGTCGCCGGTGACCGCGATCAGGTCCGGCTGCAGGGCGTTGACCTTGCTGACGATGGCGTCCAGGTAATTGTGCTTGATGGTCGGGCCGACATGGATGTCGCTGATTTGCACGATGCTGTAGCCGTGCAAGGCGGCGGGCAAGCCGCTGATCGGAATGTCGACATCGACTACCGCCGCCAGGCGGCGCGCATTGAAAAACCCGACCAGGCTTGAAACCGCGGCCAGCGCCAGCACGGCAAGCGCGCTCCAGGATGCGAATTGATCATGCTCCAGCTTGAACAGGGGGGACAGCCACAAGCCCAGTTCGCGCAGCAAGGTTGCCAGCAGCAGCGATGAAAAGATCCCCATGGCCAGCATGCCGGCCCATGCCAGCCGGTCAGACAGCGGCTGGCTTCGGATGACCCTGGCCAGCATGCCGGCGGGAATCAGCAAAAACGATAGCAGCAGCCAGCCGCCCAATAGAAATTGCAAGAACGGGATGGCGGACAACGCCGGCATCAGGAGCCAGCCGATCAGCGCATGCAGCACGCCCAGCAAGAACAGAACAAGCACGATGGCAAAGCGCGATGGCATGGGGAAACCTGTGAGAAAAAATGAATGGGAGGCAACGAGCGGTGACTTGCTTGGTGTCCATATTAGGGCGCGGGCGCCGGCTTCAATAGGCGGGAGCCTATATAAAGCGTGAGATGTATTCGGGAAACAGCCGGCTTATTCCAATATAATCGGGCAATTCATTCTTTAACAACCACCAGCATTTGGTGCTTTTCCGTTAGTTATGCCCCTTTTGAAGCGAAATCCTGTCATTTCCCGCCTGTTTTGTACTGTCTGTTTAGCTGGGCTGCTGTCGGGGCTTGCGTATGCGGAACCGGCATCGGCCGCGGCCGTTGCCGACAGCGCCAGCCCGGCCCGGCCGCGCATCGGCCTGGTGCTGTCCGGCGGCGGCGCCCGCGGTTATGCCCACCTGGGGGTGTTGCAGGCGCTGGAGAAGATGCACGTCCCGATCGATTACGTTGCGGCAACCAGCATGGGTGCGGTGGTCGGCGGCTTGTATGCGAGCGGGCTGTCGGTCGACGAGCTGGACCGCATCCTGACCGAGACCAACCTGAGCGATATTGCGTTTGACCGCAACGAACGCGCGGACCTGCCGCAATCCCAGCGCGAGGACGATTATCAATATCCTATCGGCCTGTCGGCCGGCTACGGCGACGGCAAGCTGAAGCTGCCGGCCGGCCTGGTGCAGGGTAATAACCTGCTGGCGCTGCTGCAGAACTGGACCCCGCAGCTGCCGGCGAATATTTCGTTCGACAAGCTGCCGACGCCGTTCCGCGCCGTGGCGACCGATCTCGGCAGCGGCGCTGAAGTTGTGTTGAGCCAGGGTTCGCTGCCGCGCGCGATCCGCGCCAGCATGGCGGTGCCGGGCCTGTTCGCGCCGCTCAAGCTGGACGGCCGCACGCTGGTGGATGGCGGCCTGGTGGGCAATTTGCCGGTGTCGCTGGCGCGCAGCATGGGCGCCGACATCATCATCGCGGTCAATATCGCCACCGACTTGCAAGATCCTTCCACCCTCGAATCGCCGACCGCGGTGGCGCAGCAGATGGTGACCATCCTGATCCAGCAGAACGTCAGGCATGAGATCGGCACGCTCAAGAAACAAGATGTGCTGATCGAGCCGAACCTGGGCGACCTGTCGTTTGCCGATTTTTCGCGCGGCAAGGATGGCGTCAAGGCCGGCTACGATGCGGCCGAGCGGCAAAGCGCCAAGCTGGCCGCGCTGGCGCTGCCGCCGCAGCAATGGAAAGAATACCTTGCGGCGCGCAGCGGCGGCGGGCCGGTGCTGGCACAGGATACCCACATCGACGCGATCGAAATCCGCAGCAACGGCCGGGTGCCGACGGCGGTGGTGCGCCGGGCGCTGGAAGTCAAGGAAGGGGATTTCTACAATCCGGTGGCGCTGAACAAGGATGTGGCGCGGCTGGCGACCAACGGCGATTTCAAAAGCGTGACACAGGAACTGGTGACCGAGAACGGCCGCAACGTGCTGAAAGTGGATGCCGACGCAAAATCGTGGGGACCGCACTTCCTGTTATTCGGCCTTGGCGTATCGAATAATTTTGACGGGCGCGGCGATTTCAACCTGCAGATCGGCCATCGTTTACCGTGGCTGACCGAAAGCGGCCTGGAGTGGCGCAACGATGCCGTGCTGGGCGGCAAGCAGGCAAGCTTGCACACAGAACTGCGGCAACCTATATGGAATACGGTGGGCCTGTATGTCGCTCCGTACGCTGAATACGGACGCCGTCATATCGACCTTTATGCGGATGAAGGCGCGGTTACTTCAAAAACTGTCCCGGTGACTGCCTACCGGGTTGATACAACCAGGGTCGGCGTTGACCTTGGCATCCCGGTCGGACGGCTGGGAGAGTTTCGTGCCGGCGTGAATTATCAGTGGCTGTCTGCCGCTCCTGCATACAACCTGCCGGTCGAATTTGCACATCTGATCGGTGTCGATTCCATTTTCGATAAATTCCAGATAAACCAGCCGGTGGTCCGTGCTCAGCTCACTATAGACCAGCTCGATGACCCGCTGTTTCCGCGCAAAGGTTATTACCTGTCCGCAGTCAGCAATGTCGGATTCGGAGGCGCCGCGAACAGTTATAGCGATGCGCAGGGCAAGGCATTGTGGGCGGCCAGCCGCGGCCGCAATACGCTGAACCTGGCGCTGGAGGCGGCCGGCACTTATGGCAACGAGGCGAACGACGCTACCGGCAACGGCGGCCTGGGTTTCTCGCTGGGAGGTTTTCAGCACCTGTCGGCCTACGCTCCCGACCAGTTTAACGGCAACTACCTGCTGTATGGCCGGTTGACCTACCTGCGGGACATGCCCGAACTGAACCTGCCTGGCCTACGCAATACCGTGCTCGGCAGCAGCCTGGAAATGGGCGATATCTGGCAGACGCGCGAGGCGTTCGGCACCGGATCCTACAAGAAAAGCGCGAGCATGTTCCTGGGCGGCAGCAGCTTCCTCGGGCCTCTGTATTTCGGCGCGGCGATAGCGCCGCGCGGCGTCTGGAACCTGTACCTGCAATTGGGGCGCGTATTCTAGGACCGACGGCGCATGGCGCGCATCAAGGCTTGTCGGCGCCGCGCACCCGCCGCGGCGGCACCGGCGGGTAGCCGAAAAATTCCAGCACGCTGTTGGTGACCTGTTCCCGGTCATTGTCGACGCAAATCATGTGGTAGCTGTTTTCCAGCACCACCACGCGTACATCCGGCAGCGCCGCTTGCAGGAATTCAGCCGATTTCAGGCTGGTCAGCTCATCTTCGCGCGCATGCACCACCAGCGTCGGACAGGTAATCCGGTGCGCTCCGGCCAGCACCTTCTTGCGCAGGCGGTCGACCTGGCGGATGCAGGCCAGCGGCACCCAGCGATAGTGGAAATTGTCGCCGCGCGCGAACTTGGCCTTGACGATGGCGCGCACCGTGGCGTTCTTGATGCCGAACGGTTCGTCTTCTTCCACTTTCATCCTGCTCGCCATGCCGGGAATGCAGTACACCAGGTGCCGCAGCTGACGGTACCAGGGAGTTGACCAGCCGTCGATGAAGACCGGCGGCGCCAGGGCCACCAGCTTGCCCTTGCTGTGCTGCACCCGTTCGCACAAGGCCAGCGCCAGCAGCGAACCCAGGCACATGCCCATGACATGGAAGGTATCGTATTGCGGCGCCAGTTCGCGGTAGCTGGCGGTGACCGCATCGAGCCAATCCTCGTAGCTGACCGGCACCAGGTCTTCCGGCTGGCTGCCGTGGCCGGGCAGGGTGACGGCGTGGGTTTCCACGCCGGCGCGCTGCAGCACCTTGTGCATCGAGCCAAGATCGAATTGGGTGCCGCCCAGGCCGTGAATCAGCAGGGCGCCGGTGCGAACACTCATATGGCAACCGGCCCTTGGCCCCGTTGCCGCGCGTCCTCCTTGAGATGGAGGCGCCAGGCGCCGGCCACCATCGCGACCGACTCGTCGGCATCCAGCAGCACTGCGCTCATGTCGCTCACATGGCTGACTTCTCCCGCCGGCAGCAGCAGGCGGAAAGCGAGGTCGGGGCGGGCGTCGTCGTCGCTGTCGTCCAGCCAGCGGCTGCGCAATTGCTGGCGGTCGTCGGGATGGACATGCGCCAGCACCTGGTCGAGGTCGCTGAAAGCGGCGTTGCCGATGCCCAGCAATCCTTGCAGGTCGCCGTTCCAGCATAGTTTTTTGCTGTGCGGATCGATGCTGTAGACCAGTTGCCGGCTGACGGTCAGCGCCAGTTCGACGTCGCTTTTCCATTGCGCGGCGTCTTCGTGCAATTGTTCGCGGGTAGTCTTGAGGGCGCTGATCAGCAGGCAGAGCAGGGCGGCGACGGCAAGGTACAGCTGGGCCTCCAGCAGCGAATGCTTGGAATAGGTGTCGGCAAATGCGGCGAACGGTCCTTCGCCCTGCACCGTGTTGAGCAAGGCAAAGAAAGCCAGCATGGCAACCGCCAGCGAGCCGCCGCGGCCGCCCCACAGCAAGGTGACTACGGCAGCGAAAAACAGCGGGATGTAGGTCAGCGCAAAATTGACGCCGGCCGAAAATCTGCTGATGCCGGTGCCGTCGAAAATCACGAAAGCGGTTACCCCCAGCGCCAGGAACGCCGCCAATCCCAGCAGGAAGTCGCTGCGATCCATGCCGCCCGAACGCATGGCGTGGAAACGCGACCACCCGGCCAGCACCGGCGTGACGATCAGGATGCCGACCAGGTCGGACGCAGCCCAGACGCGTGCGGTGGGCCAGAACGGCGCATGCTGCACCAGCGTGAACCAGGCCGCGCCGATCGCGGCGCTGACCGCGCTGCAGGCAACGCCGGCGATCAGCAGGCCGCGCACGAAATACAAACCTTCCATCGGCAGCTGCGCCTTGCGCACCAGCGCCACCACGATCGCGGCGATGCCGATTTCATCCAGGGCGAACAGCGCCACGCGCAGCAGGTTGCGTTCTTCGATAACGCCCAGCAGCAGCTGCGCCAGCACGAAGCCGATCAACAAAGGCAGCCAGCGCGAGGTCGTGGTCAGCATGAACGCGGCGACGGTGACGCCGGCCGGCAGCCAGATATAGCCGGTGGTCGCAATCGGGCCGTTGAGCTGATGCGACATATAGCCGGTGACCAGGTAGAGCAAGCCCCACAGCAATGCTATGACAGTCTGGTTGGTCAGTTTCACGATGGATATCCTTATGGCGTTGACGTTCTTGCGATCTGAAAAACACGGCGGGCAAGAGGTCGCTCATTATATGGTGAATCTGGAAAGAATTTGGTCGAGGGCAAGAGCCGGAGCGCGGCTGTCAAGGTTGACAGTTACGCGGCGGCAGGGCTTGGTCCGAGAATCGATCGGCTGGCGGCCGTTCCTGCTGCTTGAATCCTTACGTCTCTGGAGGTTCGATGAAAAAAGCATTGCCTTGCTCGTCCCGGTTCGCTTTATTGCTGGCGCTGACGACGCCGCTGCTGGCGCAGGCGCACGGCTACATCGATGCGCCCAAATCGCGCGCGTTCATGTGCAAGACGCAAGAGAATGCTGCTTGCGGCGCGGTGCAATATGAACCGCAGAGCGTCGAAGGACCAAAGGGATTCCCCGCCGCGGGGCCGCCTGACGGCGTCATTGCGGCCGCCAGCCTGCCGCAGTTTGCGGAGCTGAACGCGCAAACCCAGGGGCGCTGGAAAAAAGTGGCGCTGAAGGCTGGGCAGAATGATTTCACCTGGTATTTTAGCGCCGGCCACATGACGCAGGACTGGCGCTACTACATCACCAGGCAAGGCTGGAACCCGAACCAGAAGCTGGGCCGCGATTCTTTCGAGCTGCAGCCGTTCTGCATCATCAAGGGCGGCTTCGCGCCAGCCAGCAATACCCGCGTGAAGCACAGCTGCACCATTCCGGCGGGGCGCAGCGGCTACCATGTGATCTTGAGCACCTGGAATATCGCCGATACCGGCAATGCCTTCTACCAGGTGATCGACGCCGAGATTCCGGCCGCAGCCGTGGTGAATCCGCAGAAAGTGCTGCTCAATCCGTTCAAGTAAAACAAAGAGGGCGGCGGCGCCGCCCGTTTCAAACCCGGATTGGAACAGCCAGGGCGAGCCGATGCCCGCTCGGGATTCGTCGCGCCTAGGCTAAGGCAATTTGCTGATAATATGCATCGTGTTTGCGTTGATGGCGCGCCGCGATGCCCGGCTAATGCTGATATCCGCCAAGTACCCCGGATCAGCTCGGTGAAATACTGGGAATTTTGCGGAGACTAGGCCTTCGTGCTTGCTAACGAAGGCCTAGTCTATGGTATATGGTGCCCACGGAGGGACTCGAACCCCCACACCTTGCGGCACATGGACCTGAACCATGCGCGTCTACCAATTCCGCCACGTGGGCTTGAGAGAGCGAGATTATAAGCTAATGCAGGAATAAGTCAACCTAGTCATAACGATATGTAGATATAAATTGCTTGGTTAGGAGAATGTCATAATCCTCCGTTACACTAGGGTCTATTGACCTATGATTTGGGAGATGCGTTCCAACCAAAACGTGTGCTGGCAAGGCGCGTGGCGTAGCAGGGGCAGGTCGCCCCTGCAAGCCATGCAACGCGGCCAGCGCACGTTTTGGTTGGAACCCTTCGGGAACGGCTGCAGGCGTCGCATGCCGTTGTTGCAACTCCTTGCCGTAGTACCGCTACGTCGCGTCGTTGCGCCTAGGCCTGCAACGCCTGCCGCGCGTTCGCACTCCCAAATCATAGGTCAATAGACCCTGGCCATGATGAATAACAACCTGTTGAAAATAGCCTTTTGAGCCAATATTCCTACACTATCCCCAGCCGGGAGGAAATTCTCGGCCTTCTGCGCACCTCCGCCGAGCCGCAAAACGCCGCCGCCCTGGCTACCGCGCTTAGCGTCAAACCTGATGAAATGGACGGTCTGACGCGCCGCCTGAATGCCATGGAGCGCGACGGCCAGATCAAGCCCGACCGCAGCGGCGTCTACAAGCTGACCAATTCTCCCGGTTTTATCGAAGGCCGCGTCAGCAGCCATCGTGACGGCTACGGCTTCCTGATTTCGGACGAGGGCGGTGACGACGTTTTCCTGCCGGAAAAGGAAATGCAGAAAGTGCTGCATGGCGACCGGGTGCAGGCGCGCATCGTCGGCACCGACCGCCGCGGCCGTCCCGAAGGGACGATCGTCGAGGTGGTGGCGCGGGCGAATACCCATGTGATCGGCCGTTTGCTGAATGAAAACGGGGTCTGGGTGATCGCTCCCGAAGACAAGCGCATCGGCCAGGACATCATCCTGGCGGGTTCGCCGGGCAAGGCTAAGACCGGGCAGGTGGTGAGCGTCCAGCTCACCGAACAGCCTTCGCGTTATACCCAGCCGGTGGGCAAGATCGTCGAAATCCTGGGCGATATCGACGATCCGGGCATGGAGATCGAAATCGCGGTGCGCAAATACGGCGTGCCGCACGAATTTTCCGAAGCCGCCAAGAAACTGGCCGCCAAGCTGCCAGGCGAAGTGCGCGCCGCCGACCTGGGCGACCGCGTCGACCTGCGCGACGTGCCGCTGGTGACGATTGACGGCGAAGACGCGCGCGACTTCGATGACGCCGTGTATTGCGAACCGATCAAGATCGGCCGCGCCAACGGCTACCGCCTGATCGTGGCGATCGCCGACGTCAGCCATTATGTCAAGCCTAACGATGCCCTGGATGTCGATGCGCTGGAGCGCAGCACCTCGGTATATTTCCCGCGCCGCGTGATCCCGATGCTGCCGGAGAAACTCTCCAACGGCCTGTGCTCGCTCAACCCGGACGTCGACCGCCTGACCCTGGTATGCGATGCGGTGATCAGCGCCAAGGGCGAGATCAAGGCTTACCAGTTCTATCCTGCTGTCATCCATTCGGCGGCACGCCTGACGTACACCGAAGTGGCGGCCATCCTGGGCAACACCAAGGGCCCGGAAGCCGCCAAGCGGCCCGGCCTGGTGCCGCACCTGCTGCACCTGTACGAAGTGTTCCACGCCTTGCTGCAGGCTCGCCAGGCGCGCGGCGCCATCGATTTCGAGACCACCGAGACTTACATCGTCTGCAACGCCGCCGGCAAGATTGAAAAAATCCTGCCGCGCACCCGCAACGATGCCCACAAGGTGATTGAAGAGTGCATGCTGGCGGCCAACGTCTGCGCGGCCGACCTGATGGAACGCCACAAGCATCCGGGACTGTTCCGCATCCATGCCCATCCGACCAAGGAAAAGCTGACCATACTGCGCACCTTCCTCAAGCAGGTCGGCCTGACGCTGGCCGGCGGCGACACGCCGTCCGCTTCCGACTATGCCGCCCTGATGCCGAAGATCAAGGCGCGGCCGGATGCCTTGCTGTTGCAGACCATGCTGCTGCGTTCCATGCAGCAGGCGGTCTACAGCCCGGAAAACATCGGCCACTTCGGTTTGTCGTATGAATCGTATGCGCATTTCACCAGTCCGATCCGGCGCTATCCCGATTTGCTGACCCACCGCACCATCAAGGCGATCCTGCAAGGCAAGCGTTACGAACCCAAGGGTTTCGACGCCAGTTCGCTGAACACCATGCTGTCGCCGGCCGGCCGCAAGAAACAGGCGGAAGACAAGGCCGCGGGCAAGAAAAGAAACGAAGGCAGCCTGGCGGTATGGGAAGCGCTCGGGGTCCATTGTTCCGCCAACGAACGGCGCGCCGACGAAGCGTCGCGCGATGTCGAGGCGTGGCTCAAGTGCTATTTCATCCGCGACAAGCTGGGCGAAGAATTCACCGGCGTGATTTCCGGCGTCGCCACTTTCGGCATTTTTGTCCAGCTAGACGCTCTGTACATCGAGGGCCTGGTGCATGTCACCGAACTGGGTGCGGATTATTTCCAGTACGACGAAGCGCGCCACGAATTGCGCGGCGAACGCACCGGCATCCGCTACCAGTTGACCGATCGGGTCACGGTGCAGGTGAGCCGGGTTGACCTGGACGCACGCAAGATCGACCTGCGCCTGGTCAACGAGCCAGGCATCAAGACCGTGCTCAAGAATGAAGCGCGGCGTGCCGACAGCGAGCAGGGTCGGGGCGCCAAACCCAAGGCCGGCGGCAAGGCTGCGCCGCCGAAAAAGACCGGCAGCCGCGTCACGACCGCGGCCAAGACCACCGCCCCTGGCAAGGCCAAGAAGGCCAAGACCGCCAGCGTCGCAGAAAAAACGCGCGCGCCAAAAGCCTTCACAAAATCGAGCAAGCGTAAAAGATAGATCGATTGATAGATAGATTCTGAGAATATGAAAAGTAAAATGATTTTCGGCTTTCACGCCGTCACCGCGCGTCTGCGTCATGAAGCATCGTCGGTGGAAGAGATTTATGTGGATGCCGGCCGCGTCGACCGCCGCATGCAAGACCTGCTGAATGCCGCCAAGGCGGCCGGCGTGCGTGTGATCCCGGTGGATGATGCACGCTTGTCGAATATTGTCGGCACCCGCCGCCATCAAGGCGTGGTGGCAAAAGCCGGCGAGCTGTCGCTGGCGCGTAACCTGGATGAGCTGCTGGATGCGATCGTCGGTCCGCCGCTGCTGCTGGTGCTGGACGGCATCACTGACCCGCACAACCTGGGTGCTTGCCTGCGGGTAGCCGACGGCGCCGGCGCCCATGCCGTGATCGCGCCGAAGGACCGCGCGGTAGGCTTGAATGCGACCGCCGCCAAGGTTGCCAGCGGCGCCGCTGAAACCGTGCCTTACATTACCGTGACCAACCTGGCGCGCACCTTGCGCGAACTGAAAGAACGTGAAATCTGGCTGATCGGCACTAGCGAGGATGGCGAAAAGGGTCTGTACGAAGCCGATTTTTCCGGGCCGGCAGCGCTGGTCATGGGTTCTGAAGGCGAGGGCATGCGCCGCCTGACGCGCGAAACCTGCGACGTGCTGGTCAACGTGCCGATGTTCGGCTCGGTTGAAAGCCTGAACGTGTCGGTGGCGTCCGGCGTCTGCCTGTACGAAGCCCGCCGCCAGCGCATGGTCAAGGGTTGTTGATCCCGATCTGCCTTACCCATTCTGAATCACGCCGCCGGTCTGTCCTGCGTGGCGGCGATTCGGATGTTCCCAGTCCGGCCTGAAACCGGTTCATCGGTTTCCCCGACTTTCGCAGCAAAAGACGGCAGGCGCAATTTGGAATAACATTACGCCTCCGCATACATCCGACACCCTTATGTTCAGCCGCATTCGTGAAGACATTGCCAACATCATGGCGCGTGATCCCGCCGCACGCACCCAGTGGGAAGTGCTGACTTGCTATCCCGGCCTGCATGCCATCATCCTGCACCGCTGGGCGCATCATTGCTGGCACAACGGCTTCAAATGGCCGGGCCGTTTCATTTCGCAGGTGGCGCGCACTTTTACCGGGATTGAAATCCATCCCGGCGCAACCATAGGCCGGCGCGTATTCATCGACCACGGTTTCGGCGTGGTGATCGGCGAAACTGCTGAAGTCGGCGACGATTGCACGATATACCAGGGCGTCACCCTCGGCGGCACTTCGCTGAACAAGGGCGCCAAGCGCCACCCGACCCTGGCGCGCGGCGCCATCATCGGCGCTGGCGCCAAGGTGCTGGGCGGCTTCACGGTGGGCGAGGGCGCCAAGGTCGGTTCCAACGCGGTGGTGGTCAAGGAAGTGCCGCCGGGAGCGACCGCGGTCGGCAACCCCGCGCGCATCGTCCAGAAAGAAAGCAGCAGCGGCAAAGACGAGGCCGCGGCGCGCATGTTTGCCGCCTACGGCGTTACCCCCAACGGCGACGATCCCTTGTCCAAGGCGTTGCACGGCTTGATCGACAACGCCGCCGCGCAGGAGCATCAGATAGAACGCATCATCGCCTTGCTGAAGAAGTCGGGCATTGCCTGCGAAGGCTTGCCTGAACTAGAGAAATTTGATCCGGACCAGCTCAACAAGCTGGTCGAATAAGGCGGCGTGCCAGGAGGCAGAGCAATGAATCAGGAAGTGAGCGGTATCCCGGCTGGCGACGTACCGATGGTTGAGGGCGCAGCCAATGAATTCCTCGACCAGTTTGAAGTTCGCGTACTGGCGGTCCTGGCCGAGAAAGAGGCGCTGACGCCGGACAACTATCCCTTGTCCCTGAATACCTTGACCAATGGCTGCAACCAGCTGTCGAGCCGGGATCCGGTCATGGCTATCGCCGAATCGACTGTGCTGGATGTCCTGCAGCGCCTGATGCAGCGCAAGCTGGTGGTTGAAGTAAACCAGGCCGGCGCCCGGGTTGCCAAGTATGAACACCGGATGCGCGTCAAGTGGCTGTTGGAGCAGGACAAGCTGGCGGTGTTGACGATCTTGATGCTGCGCGGGATCCAGACCGCGGGCGAGTTGCGCAGCCGTAGCGGCAGGCTGCATGAATTCGGCTCGGTGGCAGAAGTCGAAACGGCTTTGCAGTTCCTGGTCGACAAATATCCGCCGCTGGTGGCGCGCCTGGCGAAAGCGCCCGGCACCAAGGAATCGCGCTACGCGCACCTGCTGGCGGGCGAAGAGCTGCTGGAGCAGCAGGCGATTGCGGATGCGATGTCAGGCAGCGCCTCGGTGGTGAAAAGCGCCAGCCAGGACCGGATCGCCCAGCTGGAAGACGAGGTTGCCGGCTTGCGGCGGCAAATGGATGATTTATCGGCGCAGTTTGCCGAATTCAAGCGGCAGTTTGATTAAGCGGTTCGTTAGGCGAGTTCCTGGCCGTCATGGCCAAAGCGCCGGATCGCACCGTCGGCATCGATTGCTATCCAGCCGCCTCGCTGCGCTTTGACGTCGTATTCCCAGTCCGGCAGTACGTAACGGCTGCGGGCGGTCTTGCCTTCGCCCGAGAGGTGATGCGCGGGCCTGTGGGTATGGCCGTGGATCAGGGTGTCGGTGGCGGTGCTGTCAAACAGGGCATCGATCGCTGCCTGGTTGACGTCCATGATTTCCATCGTTTTGTGGCGCTGTTCTTCCTGGCTTTCCTTGCGTACGCCGGCGATGATCGCCTTGCGCTGCGCCAGCGGCAGCGCGAGGAATTGCGCCTGCCATTGCGGTTGCCGCACTTGTGCGCGAAATTCCATGTAAGCCAGGTCGTCGGTGCACTGGGCATCGCCATGGGCGATTGCCAGGCGCCGGCCGCCCACGGTGATGACTGACGGGTCCGGCAGCATGGTCATGCCGGCCGCTTGCGCGAAGCTGTCGCCCACCAGGAAATCGCGATTGCCGGCAATCCAGAAAACCTGGACGCCGCTATCGCTGACCTGCCGGATCGCTGCGGCAATTTCACGGTTGTACGGCGTTTCCAGGTCGTCGTCGCCAGCCCAGTACTCGAACAAGTCTCCCAGCAGATACAGTTGCGGCGCCCGCTTTGCCTGTTCCTGCAGGAAATCCAGGAAGGCTTGGGTGGTGCGCGGGTGCGCTGCCTGCAGGTGCAGGTCTGAGATGAACAGCGCCTGGACGGCGCCCGGCTTGTTTGAGACTGAGGCTGTCATGAGAAGGAGTCTGGATTAAACGACTTCAGCTTTTTCGATGATGACGTCGTCCGCCGGCACATCGGCAAACATGCCGGAGCGGCCGGTCTTGACTTTTTCGATGGCGTCGACGATCTCGGTGCCTTCGACTACTTTGCCGAATACGCAATAACCCCAGCCGTCCTGGCCTGGATAGTCAAGGAAGCTGTTGTTCTTGACGTTGATGAAAAACTGCGCGGAGGCCGAGTGCGGCGCCGAAGTACGGGCCATCGCCAGCGTGTACGGTTCGTTCTTGAGGCCGTTCTTGGCTTCGTTTTCGACTGGATCGTTGGTTGGCTTCTGTTTCATGCCTGGCTCGAAACCGCCGCCTTGCACCATGAAGCCAGGGATCACGCGGTGGAAAATCGTGCCGTTGTAGTGGCCGGCATTAACGTAGGCCAGGAAGTTTTCGACGCTCTTCGGCGCTTTTTCCGCGTCGAGTTCGATCTTGATCTTGCCGTGGTTGGTAGTGAGGAGGACTGCCATGGTGTTTCCTATCAGATGGTTGAAAATGGGAAGGACAAAAACGGGAATTATTTGGTTACTGTAGCCGATTCGATGATAACCGGCGTGGTCGGCACGTCCTGGTAGGCGGTCTTGACCTTCTTGATCTTGTCGACTACGTCGGCGCCCTTGATGACCTGGCCGAATACCGCGTAACCCCAGCCGTCGCGGCCCGGGTAGTTGAGGAATTCATTGTTGTTGGTATTGATGAAGAATTGCGCGCCGGCCGATTGCGGATCCGCGGTGCGCGCCATGGCGATGCTGTAAGGTACGTTCTTGAGGCCGTTCTTGGCTTCGTTTTCCACCTTGTTCGGCGCCGGTTTCTCCACCATGTCCTTGGTCATGCCGCCGCCCTGGATCATGAAATTCTCGATGACGCGGTGGAACACCGTGCCGTTATAGTGGCCGCTGTTTACATAGCCCAGGAAATTCTTGACTGTCTTCGGCGCCTTTTCCGGATTGAGTTCGATGACGATGTCGCCCATATTGGTCTTCAACAAGACATGGGGCTTGTCTGCAGCGCTGGCTAACGACGGGTTGCCCAGGAAACAGGCAGCCGTCAATGCCGAAGTCAACGCCAGGGTGAACGTGCGGCGGGACAGTCTAAGAGATGCTGGCATAAAAAAATCCTTCATGTAAGTGGTACCGCTTTCATGTCTCATGTGGTGTAATTTCGCTTTTCAGTAATGATATACTGCGGCGAAAAGCAACATTTTATCAAACTAAACACTGCAAAAGAGTTTTGGCGATTCAGTTGTACTGATGTCCGCACCGCAAGTGCGCGAATGGGTAAAACGGCGTGCAATATTTCTGTGCTTTAATTCTGTGCCTTATTTCTGTCGGTAGGCAGTAACTTCCCATGAGCGACCTGAAAATATATAACACGCTGGCGCGTGAGAAGCAGCCGTTTTCTCCAATCGAACCGGGCAAGGTCCGCATGTATGTCTGCGGCATGACGGTTTACGACTATTGCCATCTTGGTCACGGACGGGTGATGGTGGTGTTCGACATGGTGCAGCGCTGGCTGCGCCAGTCGGGCTTGGACGTTACCTACGTGCGCAACATCACCGACATCGACGACAAGATCATCAAGCGCGCCGTGGAAAACGGCGAGACCATCTCGCAGCTGACCGGCCGTTTCATCCAGGCCATGGACGAGGACGCGGCTGCGCTTGGCGTGCAAAAGCCGGACCACGAGCCGCGCGCCACCGCGTTCGTGCCGCAGATGCTGGCCTTGATCGAAAAACTTGAACATAAAGGCCTGGCTTACCAGGGCAGCGACGGCGACGTCAATTATTCGGTGCGTGATTTTGCCGGCTATGGCAAGCTGTCGGGCAAGTCGCTCGACGACCTGCGCGCCGGCGAGCGCGTCGACGTCAACCTGGGCAAGCGCGATCCGCTCGACTTCGTATTGTGGAAAGCGTCGAAGGAAAACGAGCCGGAAGAGGTCAAATGGCGCTCGCGCTGGGGCCAGGGCCGGCCGGGCTGGCATATCGAGTGCTCGGCGATGGCCGAGCAATTGCTGGGCCAGCAGTTCGACATCCACGGCGGCGGCCAGGATTTGCAGTTCCCGCACCACGAAAATGAAATCGCCCAATCGGAGGGCGCGCACGGCCACCAGTTCGTCAACTACTGGATGCACAACGGCTTTGTGCGTATCGATGACGAAAAAATGTCCAAGTCCTTGGGAAATTTTTTCACGATCCGCGACGTCCTGAAAAAATACGATGCGGAAGTGGTGCGTTTCTTCATCCTGCGCGCGCACTACCGCAGCCCGCTGAATTACGCCGACAGCAACCTGGACGATGCCAAGCAAGCACTGACCCGCCTGTACACCGCGCTGAAAGAGGTAGCCGGCGACGCCTTGCCGCTGGACTGGAGCGAGGCCCATGCGGTGCGCGTGGCGCAAGCCATGGACGACGATTTTAATACGCCCATGGCGATCTCCGCCTTGTTCGACCTGGCCAACGAGGTCAACAAGAACCGCTCGCAAGCAGCGGCCCGCCAGCTGAAAGGCCTGGCCGGCGTGCTGGGTTTCTTGCAGCGTGCTCCTGAAGATTTTTTGAAAGGCCGCGCACTCGCCGGCAATGAAGTTGTCGGAAATGGCATTGCGCTGGCCGCTTTGTCAGAGCAAGATATCCTACTCAAAATTCAAGCTCGTCAAGCGGCAAAAATGGCCAAGGATTTTTCGACCGCAGACCTGATTCGCAAGGAACTGCTGGCCGAAGGCATCTTGCTGGAAGATAAGCCCGGCGGTCAAACCGAATGGCGAAGGGCGTAACGTAAACATATGCGTATGGAAAAAGCGACAGCGGTCGACTCCGGGCTTTTTGTGCCTTCCTATTGGGAAGACGCCAAGGCCGAGCTGATGAAGCGTGACCGTATCATGCGTAAGCTGATTCCGCAGTTCGGCGACCTGCACCTGGTTGGCCGCGGCGAGGCGTTCACCACGCTGGCGCGTTCGGTGGTGGGGCAGCAGATATCGGTCAAGGCGGCGGAATCCGTATGGCAGAAATTTCTGTTAGTCTGTCCGAAGACGACCCCGGCCCAGGTGTTGAAAGCCGGTCCCGAGCAACTTGCCGCTTGCGGCCTGTCCAAGCGCAAAGCCGACTATATCCTTGACCTGGCCGACCATTTCAAGGCAAAACGGGTCAATGCCGAGCAGTGGATGGAGATGGAAGACGAGGATGTCATCGCCGACCTGACGCAGATCCGCGGCATCGGGCGCTGGACAGCGGAGATGTTTTTGATATTTAATTTGCTCCGGCCTAATATTTTGCCTTTGGATGATTTAGGATTGCTTAAGGGCATTAGTGTCAATTATTTTTCAGGAGAGCCGGTTTCGCGCAGCGATGCGCGCGAAGTGTCGGCCAATTGGGAGCCATGGCGCACCGTGGCGACCTGGTATCTATGGCGTAGCCTGGATGCGATGTCTGCAGAATATCAAGTCATTACCGAGTAATACCGAGTAATAATTTATCAATAACTTGTTCGGTAATGATGGTTTAATCAAGGGAATAATATGAGTAAAACAACATTCCTCGGCTTCGAACAACCGATCGCCGAGTTAGATGCCAAGATCGAAGAGCTGCGTTTCGTCCAGGACGATTCGGCGGTGGACATTTCGGAAGAAATCGACCGCTTGTCGAAAAAAAGCCAGCAATTGACCAAGGACATCTACGCAAAGTTGACGCCTTGGCAGGTTTCGCAGATTTCACGGCATCCGCAGCGTCCTTACACCATGGACTATGTGAATGAAATATTCACCGATTTCCACGAGCTGCATGGCGACCGCACCTATGCCGACGACCAGTCGATAGTCGGCGGCCTGGCGCGCTTCAACGGCCAGGCTTGCATGGTGATCGGCCATCAGAAAGGGCGCGACACCAAGGAGCGCGCCTTGCGCAATTTCGGCATGCCCAAGCCGGAAGGTTATCGCAAAGCCTTGCGCCTGATGAAAGTCGCGGAAAAGTTCGGCTTGCCGATTTTTACCTTTGTCGATACGCCTGGCGCCTTTCCCGGCATCGATGCCGAAGAGCGCGGGCAATCGGAAGCCATCGGCCACAATTTGTACGCGATGGCTGAACTGAAAGTGCCGCTGATCGCGACCATCATCGGCGAAGGCGGCTCTGGCGGCGCCTTGGCGATTGCGGTCGGCGATGCAGTCCTGATGCTGCAGTACGCGACATATTCGGTGATTTCGCCTGAAGGCTGCGCCTCCATCCTGTGGAAAACCGCCGAGCGCGCCGCCGATGCCGCCGATGCCCTCGGCCTGACCGCCCATCGCCTGAAAGCCGTCGGCCTGATCGACAAGATCGTCAGCGAACCGCTGGGCGGCGCCCATCGCGATCCGAAACAGATGGCTTCCTTGCTCAAGCGCGCGCTGGCCGATACGCTGCGCCAGTTCCAGGGAGTCAAGACCAAGGACCTGCTGAATGCACGCCATGAAAAACTGATGAGCTACGGTAAATTCAAGGAAGTGCTGGCTGCAGAATAGGCGTGTCGAATTCATCTACTACAAGTATCAGTGCGTACTTAGAAAACACTTTGGCGGGAATCGCGCAAGCGTTCCCCGCAACTGTCTCGCAACAGCCGGCACGGCTGGCTGTGGCCTATAGCGGCGGACTGGATTCCAGCGTCCTGCTGCATGCGGCGGCACAGTACGCCACCGCGCAAGGCATCAAGCTGTTCGCTTTCCATATCCATCACGGCATCAGTCCCAACGCAGACCAGTGGCAAGCCCATTGTGCCGCGGCTTGCGCTGCGCTCGATGTGGCGTTCGATACGCGCCGCATCGAATTGCGCCATAGCGACAAGAGCGGCGTGGAAGAGGCGGCGCGCATCAGCCGTTATGCGGCGCTGGGCGATTTGTGCCGCCGGCACCAGGTTCCTTTGCTGTTGACCGGGCATCACCTGGACGACCAGGCCGAAACCGTGCTGCTGCAGCTGTTGCGCGGCTCCGGCGCCGCCGGCCTGTCCGGCATGGATCGCTGGAACACGGCGCCGACCTTGCTTGGCGATGATGAATTGCTGATGGCGCGGCCGCTGCTCAAAGTATCGCGTGCGGCGCTGGAGCAATACGCAACGGCGCAGCAGCTGAGGTATATCGAAGACGAATCCAACCATGATCCGCGTTATGCGCGCAACGCCTTGCGCCAGCAGGTGATGCCGGTGCTGGCGCAATATTTCCCTGGATTCCAGGAACGTTTCTCGCGCAGTGCGGGGCACATGCAGACTACGCAACGCCTGCTGATCGACCTGGCGGCGCAAGACATGGCGCTCTGCGCCGACGGCGCCTGCCTCGACCTGCAGCAGGTGCGCCAGCTGAGCGGCGAGCGCATCGACAACCTGCTGCGCTACTGGTTCGGCCTGCATCGCCTGCGCATGCCATCCAGCGCCTGGCTGAGCGAAATGCGCCAGCAGCTGCTGGAAGCAAAAGCCGATGCGCAGTTATGCGTAACGCATCCCGATTGCCATATCCGCCGTCACCGCAACCGGGTGTTCTTGACGCCGCGCGACGATACCGACCGTTCCGAGATCGAGCCGCAAGCGTTTCGCTGGAACGGCGAGGCCGAGATGCGTTTCCCGCAATTCGGCGGCGTATTGCATTTCGACCAGGCAGAGCAGGGCATCGCCGCCGACTGGCTGCGCGCGCAACCGTTGCAGATTCAATATCGTTCCGGCGGCGAGCGCCTCAAGCTGGCGCTGAACCGCCCCACCAAGAGCGTGAAATATCATTACCAGGCCTTCGATGTGCCGCCCTGGGAGCGCGAGCGGCTGCCTCTGGTGAGCAGCGGCAAGCAAATCCTGTTTGCCGCCGGCATCGGCATGGATTGCCTGCAGTTGGCGACCGGCCCCGGCCCGCATGTTTGCCTGCGCTGGCAGGCTGATGAATTGTCGTTCAGGCAAGATATCTGATGTGAGGCATAGGCCTTATCGCGCCTTCAGGCCGGTAATCCACTTGTCATAATGGGGCGTTGCAGGTAGAGTAAAGGGTTGATTTTTCTTTTATTGCACTACGCCTGCTTCTAGCACCCACCTACACTCCCTATGGCTTTAATCGTCCACAAATACGGCGGCACTTCGATGGGCTCGCCCGAGCGCATCAAGAATGTCGCCAAGCGCGTCGCCAAATGGCATGACGCCGGCCACCAAATCGTCGTGGTGCCTTCCGCGATGTCCGGTGAAACCAACCGCCTGCTGGGCCTGGCAAAAGAAATTACCGCCCAGCCGGACCCGCGCGAACTCGACATGCTGGCCTCCACCGGCGAGCAGGCTTCGGTGGCCTTGCTGGCCATGGCCTTGCAAGCGATAGGCAAGCAGGCGGTGTCCTACGCCGGCTGGCAAGTTGCCATTAAAACCGATTCCGCCCATACCAAGGCGCGCATCCGTTCGATCGACGACACCAAGGTGCGGCAAGACCTGGATGCTGGCAAGGTAGTGATCATCACCGGTTTCCAGGGCATCGACGAACTCGGCAACATCACGACCCTGGGCCGCGGCGGTTCCGATACGTCGGCGGTGGCTGTGGCAGCTGCGCTGCAAGCCGCGGAATGCCTGATCTATACCGACGTCGACGGCGTCTACACCACCGACCCGCGCGTGGTGTCGGATGCCCGCCGCCTGAACACCGTGACCTTTGAAGAAATGCTGGAGATGGCATCGCTGGGCTCGAAAGTGCTGCAGATTCGCTCAGTCGAATTTGCCGGCAACTACAAGATGCCGACGCGCGTGCTGTCGTCGCTGACCGACCCCTTAATGCCATTGGAAGAAGAAGCAATTTCCGGCACCCTGATTTCGTTTGAGGAAGACACCAAGATGGAACAAGCCACCATTACCGGCATCGCGTTCAACCGCGACGAGACCAAGATTACCGTGCTCGGCGTGCCTGACCGCCCAGGCATCGCTTACCAGATCCTCGGCGCGGTCGCCGATGCCAATATCGAAGTCGACATGATCATCCAGAATCAGTCGGTCGACGGCAAAACCGACTTCACCTTCACCGTCCCGCGCGGCGAATACAACAAGGCGATGGATGTCTTGAACGAGAAGGTCAAGGCGCACGTCGGGGCCGCCAGCATCACTGGCGACGCCAAGGTGTCCAAGGTGTCGGTGGTTGGCGTCGGCATGCGCAGCCATGTCGGCATCGCTTCGCAAATGTTCCGCACCTTGTCGGAAGAGGGCATCAATATCCAGATGATTTCAACCTCCGAGATCAAGATTTCGGTGCTGATCGACGAAAAATACATGGAACTGGCGGTGCGCGCCCTGCACAAGGCTTTTGGGCTGGAAAGCGCTTAATCGCACCGGATCGCGAAAAAAATCACGAAAAAAGCGGTTAATTTGGTGTGGCGTTATTGACCAATGCCCCATGAAAAGTTATTATTCGTGTCCTTAACGCGGCGTTGTTAAAAGCCGTTTTGAGTTTGGAGGCGTGGCCGAGTGGTCGAAGGCACTTCCCTGCTAAGGAAGCATATGGGCTTAAACCTGTATCGTGGGTTCGACTCCCACCGCCTCCTCCAAGAACATGTTCCGAGTCGCTCGGAACGTACAAGAAACCGCTTCTAGCCTTGTGCTGATGCGGTTTTTTTGTTTTTGCGGCCGCTTCTTTACCGGTTATTGCTTGCTGGAGCGAACCTTGCTTTGTAAACTGGCTCTTAACAACTGTTAATGCAGTCGGCGGCCGGCCTTGGGGAACGGCTGCATAATAAAGGTTCCATGGCACGTCATCCATCTTCGTCACACACAGATATTCCGGCGCCTGGCGCCATTCCAGCCGTCCAGGCGGGGGGCGTAAGCTGGCGTCCCTGGCTGACCATGCTGGTGGTGCTGGTCCTGGGGGCGCTGGTCTTCAAATCCTTGTACGCGCTGCTTGCCGATGTGCACTACCGCAGCATCGTGCATGCGGTCAAGCATACGCCGCTCAACAATCTTTTATTGGCAGTGCTGGCCACCGCCGTCAGTTACCTGTCGCTGGCCGGCTACGATGTGTCGAGCTTGCGTTACGTCGGCGCCAAGGTCAAAGGGACCACCATCGGGCTGACCTCGTTTATCGCCTACGCACTCGGCAATACCGTCGGGCTCGGCGTGCTGACCGGCGGCACGGTGCGCATGCGCTTGTACACGGCCAGCGGCGTCGAGGCATCCCAGGTGGCGCAAGCCATTGCCTTCAATGCGGGCGCATTCGGCCTTGGCATGACCACTTTCGGCGCAATCGGCTTGCTGTGGGGAGCGACGCAGGTGCAGGAGCTGGCGCATATCCCGAGCTGGCTGCTGCGCGCGGTAGCCTGCCTGGTGCTGCTTGGCGTCGCCGCTTTTATCCTGCTGTGCCGCATGCGCCGCGACGTGCTGCTGTTCGGGCGCTGGAACCTGCGTTTGCCGGAATCCGGCCTGGCGTTGCGCCAGCTGCTGATCTCTGCCGTCGATCTGAGCGCGGCAGCAGCTACCTTGTGGTTCCTGCTGCCGAGCGGCGTGATCGATTTGCCGACCTTCGTCGCGTTTTATGCGATAGCGATGGCGCTTGGCGTGATCAGCCATGTGCCCGGCGGCGTCGGCGTATTCGAAGCGGTGATCCTGCTGGCTTGCGCCAACCACGCGCCCACCAGCAAGATCGCGGCGGCCCTGGTCTTGTACCGGGCCATCTATTTCCTGTTGCCGCTGCTGCTGGCGACGATCCTGCTGGCGGCATTCGAGATGCGCGCCGGCGTTGCCGCACCGGTGGCGCGCGCGGCGGTGAAATTGTCGCCATGGCTGCTCACGGCATTGACCCTGGTGACCGGCACCATGCTGCTGGTGTCGGGCGTAACGCCGGCCACCCGCCATGCTGAAGAACTGCTGCGGCTGCATGTGCCCTTGTTCGTGGTGGAAGCATCGCACCTGATCGGCAGCGTCGCCGGACTGGCGATGCTGTTCCTGGCGCGCGGCCTGCTGCACCGGCTCGACGCCGCCTGGTGGGCCTCGCTGGTGCTGACGGTGATCGCCGGCATCCTGGCGCTGCCCAAGGGCATCGCCATTTCTGAATTCATCGTATTGTTCCTGCTGGCCTCGCTGCTGGTGATTTCGCGCAAGCAGTTTGACCGGCGCTCATCCTTGTTTTCGCAGACCTTCGAGCCTGGCTGGCTGATCGCGGTTGCCTGCGTGCTCACCGCCTGCGGCTGGATACTGCTGTTCGCTTACCGCGACATCGACATTGCCGACCGCATGTGGTGGCAATTTGCATTTGACGACTACGCGCCGCGTTCGATGCGGACCTTGATGGTTGTCGCCATCATGGCGTTGGGCCTGGGCTTGTGGCAATTGTTCCGGCGTTCTGCGGGCGTCGCCGAACGTCCCGCCGAAGAGGAGTTGCAGCGCGCCGCCGAGGTCGTGCGCAAGCAGCCCGCGGCGGATGCATGCCTGGCTTTCATGGGCGACAAAAGCCTGCTGTTTTCCGCCTCCGGCAACAGCTTCATCATGTTCGCCAAGCACAACCGCTCTTGGGTTGCGTTATCCGATCCGGTCGGCGACCAGCGCGAATGGTCGGAGCTGATCTGGCGTTTTATCGAACTGGTTGACGGTCATGGCGGCCGGGTCGCGTTCTACAAGGTGCGCCCGCAATCGCTGCCGCTCTATCTCGACGCCGGCCTGCGCGTGTACAAGCTGGGCGAAGAGGCTTATGTGCCGCTCGATCAGTTCAGCCTGCAAGGGCCGCGCCGCGCCAATCTGCGGCATGGCGTCAATCGCGCCGAGCGCGAGGGCCTGAGTTTCTCGATGCTGGCGGTGGAACAGTTGCCGCCATTGATGGGCCAGCTCAAGGCCGTCTCGGACGCATGGCTGGCCGACCAGGACACGCGCGAGAAGGGTTTTTCGCTGGGCAGTTTCGACGAGGCTTACATTGCGCGGCAGCCGGTTGCGGTAATCCGGCGCGAGCAAAAAATCATTGCTTTCGCCAGCCTGATGTGTCCCGACGTCTTGCGGATCGAAGCCGCCGTCGACCTGATGCGGCAATTGCCGGATGCGCCTCCCGGCACCATGGAATTCCTGTTCTCGCAGCTGATGCTGCATTTCAAGGAACAGGGCTACCAGCGCTTCGGGCTGGGCATGGCGCCGATGTCAGGCATGAAAGACCACCAGCTGGCTTCACGCTGGCAGCGCTTCGGCCGCATGTTGTTCATGCACGGCGGACGTTTCTACAATTTCCGCGGCCTGCGCAATTTCAAAGACAAGTTCGACCCGGTGTGGGAAGCGCGCTACCTGGTGAGCAAGGGCGGGCTGGCGCCGTTGTTCGCCTTCACCGATACGGCCGCGCTGATCAGCGGCGGCCTCAAGGGAGCCATCAGTAAATGAAGCAGAGAATGATTTGCCTGGCGTTGTGCGCGATGGCGTGCCTCGGCAGCAGCGCGCGCGCAGGCGACAGG
>Ga0182005_1000135_pt1 | contig 52531 bp, 39 predicted proteins | sample Sormic07211103_1_FD_123021 | JGI IMG/M metagenome (GOLD analysis project Ga0182005, IMG submission 123021) | Rhizosphere microbial communities from Sorghum bicolor, Mead, Nebraska, USA - 072115-103_1 MetaG | ecosystem: Host-associated > Plants > Roots > Rhizosphere | place: USA: Nebraska... | reverse complement strand
GCCGCGGTTCTTCAACCGTGTCTGCGAGATCGGCAGACGGCCCGGTAACCGTTGAGGGGAGTGCCGCCGGGAAGCGGCACGCGTGAGAATGCCTTAGTATTTGGCATAGCCATGGTCAACCTTCTGCGTTGATTAGGGTCAGCGGACCTTGTGGTGCGTCAACACCCCTGGTCCGCGCTTCTCACCGCTTTGAGCGATGGTTGCCTGCGACGCGTGGATCGCTACTCCGCAGGCAACGGATACAAGCTAGCAAAAACGATTGCCGGTTGTCTTGAGAATCTGGACCGATTTCGCAATCGTCAGCGTTCGCCAACGGGGTTGGCTATCACCGGGGCGCGTGCCCAGCGTGGACTGAGGACGAAGACGACGACACCCGCGAGCATCACCGCGATGCCGAGCCATACGCCGGATGCGAAGTGCTCGTCGAAGACCAGCCACGACGTGGCGATGCCGGAGACCGGGACCAGGAGCGACAGCAGAGACACCGTCGCTGCTGGATAGGTCTTCATCAACGTGTTCCAGATGAAGTAGCCGAAGATCGTCGTGACGTATGCCTGAAACAGAATGGAGCCTACGGCGGGCAAGGCGATGCCGTGACTCAGCACGACGAACGGAGCCGAGCCACGCACTAGCCATGTCAGCAGGAGCAGTGCCGGGGCGGAGAACGCGCTCGACCAGACGATGAAGGCGAGCATATCGGCGGGTTTGTGTCGTTTCACGATCAGGTTGCAGACGCTCCAGCTGACCGCGGCGAGCAATACCAGCAGCACGCCACGCGTCGTCACCGTTCCTTCCGTATAGCTAACTACGAGCAGCAAACCACCGCCGGCCAGCACCATGCCCGCAACTTGCGGTGCGCGAATGCGTTCTCCAAGCACTGCGGCGCTGAGCAACAGCGTAAAGAACGCACTGAACTGAAGCACCAGCGACGACAGCCCCGGTGACATGCCCTGCGACATCGCGAGGTTGACCACGAACCATAGCCCCACGCCGAACAAAACGCCGTAGATGGCGACGGCGCTCAAGGGAACATCGACCGGCCGACGAACGAAGAAAACCAGCGGCAACGCCGTCATCAGAAATCGCAGCGCGGTGAGGAGAAACGGGTCGAGGTCACGCAGGCCGGCTTCGATCACCGAAAAATTACTACCCCAGATCACCGTCACCAGCGCGCCGAGCATCAGATCGCGCACTCGCATGGCCGTCGTTCCTTCTGAGGTGGGGAAGCCGACCCTAAAGGAGGCGACCGATGACCGGAATACGATTATTCTGAAATTTCGCCCCGGGATCGTCTAGCGTGATCGCCTCGTCCTTTTCTTCCGACGACGTCAGTCCTGCTCGTCCTCGAAGCGCAGGTGCTTCACGCTGCGCCCGTGCCGCCGCACCAGCTTCAGTGCCTCGATGCCGACCTTGATGTGCCGCTCGACGAAGTTGGCCGTGACCGCCGCGTCGCTGAACTCCGTCTTGACGCCCTCGGGAATCATCGGCTGATCAGAGACCAGCAGCAATGCGCCGCAGGGGATGTGATTGGCGAAGCCGGCGGCGAAGATCGTGGCCGTCTCCATGTCGATGGCCATGCTGCGGGTGCGACGCAGGTAGTCCTTGAAGCCTTCGTCATGCTCCCAGACGCGTCGGTTGGTCGTGTAGACCGTACCGGTCCAGTAGTCGTGGCCGAGGTCGCGGATCATGGTGGACACGGCGCGCTGCAGCTGGAAGGCCGGCAGCGCCGGGACCTCGGGCAGCAGGTAATCGTTGGACGTGCCCTCGCCGCGGATGGCGGCGATCGGCAGGATCAGGTCACCGATGGCGTTTTTGCGCTTGAGGCCGCCGCACTTGCCGAGAAACAGCACGGCTTCCGGCTCGATCACGCTGAGCAGGTCCATGATGGTCGCGGCGTTGGGGCTGCCCATGCCGAAGTTGATCAGGGTGATGCCGTCGGCGGTGGCGTTGGGCATGGCACGGTCGCGGCCGCGTACTTCCACGCCGTGGTCGGCGGCGAAGCGCTCGACATAATGGCCGAAGTTGGTCAGCAGGATGTGCCGGCCAAAGCCCTCCAGGGGGGTGCCCGTGTAGCGGGGCAGCCAGTTGGAGACGATCTCGTTCTTGGTTTTCATGGGGGATCTTCACAATCCGGTGGCGCGGTTACCGGCGACGCCACGCCGGCGGAGATGCCAAATTCATTCGGCGAAGTGTAGCATCCGGTCCAGCGGAGCGAAGTGGAACGCAGCGGGCGTTTCGGGCGCCGCGAGGCCTCGAGCCGCGAATGGGAGTGGTGCCGATGCGAATCGGAGTGGCGATCGACGCGGCCTGTGACCTGCCGCATGACTTCCTGGAGCGCAACGGCATCGCGGTCATGCCGATCACCGTCAAGGTCGACGACCAGAAGTTCAAGGACGACCGCGACCCTGCCGAGATCCAGCGCTTCCGCGACCAGAAGCTGGGTAGCCGCAGTCATTCGGCGGAGACCGAGGCAAGCTCGGTTGAAGATGTGCAGGACCTTTTCCTCGACCGCATGGTCCGCGACTTCGACTGCGTCGTCTGCCTGACGATCATGGCCACGCGCAGCCCGATCCACGACAACGTGATCAAGGCCAGCTTCGCCATCCTGAAGAATTACCGGCCGGTCCGTGAAGCCATGGGCCACACGGGGCCCTTCCTGATGCGGGTGGTCGATACACGCAATATCTTTGCGGGCTCCGGCCCGGCCGTCGCGGAGACCGTGCGGATGATTCAGGCGGGCAAGTCACCCGCCGAAGTACGTGAACGCGCCGCTCATGTCGCCGATTGCTCGTACGGCTACATGCTCCCGCGCGATCTGAATTACCTGCGCTCGCGCGCCCGGAGCAAGGGCGATCGCAGCGTCAGCTTTCTCAGCTCGATGCTCGGCACCGCGCTCGATATCAAACCGATCCTCCGCGCGCATCGCGGCGAGACCGGACCGGTCGGCAAGGTCCGTGGTTTCGAGCACGGAGCGCAGGTGCTGTTCGAATACGCCGCCAAGCGGGTCCAGGCCGGACTGCTCGTGCCCTCGCTGTCACTCAGCTACGGCGGTGACCTGGACGACATGCGCAACCTGCCGGGATATCACCCACTCACGCGCATCTGCGGCGACGCCGGCGTCGAAATCCTCGAGAGCCCCATGAGCATCACGGGCATGGTCAACGTCGGCGAAGGGGCGATGACGATCGGTCTGGCTGGCGAAGACCACATCGCCGAGTTCTGACCATGCGCCCTGCCCGCGTCGCACTCGCCATGCTCGCCTTGGTGACCGGCCCCGCGCTTCATGCGGAGACGGTATACAAGTGTGTCGCCGCCGGGCAGACGATCTACCAACAGACGCCGTGCGCCAAAGCGCAGCGTCAGGAGACGATCCAGCTGGTGGACTCGGCTCCCGCTGACGGCAAGGTCGCTCCCATGCCCGGCGCACCGCCGCCCCGCGACGACGTCGACAGCCCGGAACCGCCGGCGCCGCCGGCTGCGTTGCCGCCGCGCATGTACGGCTGCATCCGCGCGACGGATGGCAAGCCATATACCAGCCACAACGGCCACCCGGAGCCTTATCTGGCACCGTCGGGCGTGGTGGGCGATTTCGGGGGGACATTGAGTGATACCTACGGAAACAGCCGCGCGGCGGTCGCGTCCGCACCGGAGCTCAACCGCGGCAAGGGCAGCGTCGGCGCGCTCGTCAACAACAACTACATCTGGGTGCAGGACCAGTGCCGTGCACTGAGCCCCGACGAGACCTGCCGCGTGTTGCGCGACGATGCCGATGCCAACCAGAAGGCGATCCGCAACGCGTTCAAGAGCGACAAGCCGCCGCTCGAAGCGAAGGACGCATCGCTTCGCCGGCAGCTTCAGGCCTGCGGCTGAGCCCGGCGAACGTCAGAAGCCGTAGCGCAGAAATCCTCCGTCCACCGCGATGGTCTCGCCCGTGACATAACTGGACGCGGGCAGGCAGAGAAAGGCGACGGCGCCGGCTACTTCTTCCGGCTCACCGATACGTCCCATCGGCGTGCGGTCGAGCACTTCCTCGAGGTATTCCGGGTCGGCCAGCGCGGGCTCGCTGCGCTGTGTCCGGATGTACCACGGGGCCACCGCGTTGACGCGAATGCCGTCTTCAGCCCATTCCACCGCAAGGTTGCGCGTCATCTGGTGCAGCGCGGCCTTGGTCATGCCATACGGCGAGCCCGTGCGCACGTGCGTGATGCCCGAGACCGAGCCGACGTTGACGATCGCGGCATTCGCGTGCTGGATCAGGTGCGGGTACGCCGCGCGGCTCATCTCGTAAGCCGAAAACACATTGAGCTCGAAGAGCGCACGGTATTCGTCAGGCGAATAGTCGAGTGTCGGACGCGGCGTGTTGCCGCCGACGTTATTCACGAGAATCGACAGGTCAACGTCGAGGTCGACTACCCAGTCGAAGACGGCGAGTCGGTCTTCCTGGTCGGAAAGATCGGCGGCCATGCCCAGGATTTCCACCTCGGGACACTCCTCGGCCAGCTCGTCGCGGACTTCCTGCAAGACCAGTTCATCGCGCGCGACGAGCAGCACGTCGGCACCGAGGGCCGCGAGTTCGCGCGCACAGGCGTAGCCGATGCCTTTACTCGCGCCGGTGACGAGTGCGGTGCGGCCGTCGAGGCGCCAGCTGGGAAGTCGTGGATGCATGTGTGGTCTCCTTCGATGACGGCATCCTACAAGGTATGCTCGGACGATGGACGTCCAGACTCCCCTGCTCGGCATCGACCGGGCCACCGTGATCCGCGAAGGTCGTGCGCTGCTCGACGCCGTGTCGCTGACGATCGCGCCGGGCCAGCACACCGCCATTCTCGGGCCCAACGGCTCGGGCAAGTCCACGCTGGTCAAGCTGATCGAGCGGCGCCTGTACCCGCTCGTGCATGACGACGCGTCGCCCGTGATCCGCGTCTTCGGCCGCGACCGCTGGAACGTCGCGGAACTTCGCTCGCTGCTCGGCGTGGTCTCGGCGGACCTTCGGCGCGAGTTCGAGACATCCGGCGAGACCGCACTGAACGCGGTGCTCTCCGGCTTCTTCGCGTCGATGACGCTCGGTCTCGACCATGACGTGACCGACGACATGCGTTCGCGCGCCGGACAGGCGTTGCAGCGTGTCGGCGCGGCGCACCTGGCATCGCGCGACGTATCGACGCTGTCGACGGGCGAAGCCCGGCGCGTCCTGATCGCACGCGCGCTCGTGCACCGGCCCCGCGCGCTCCTGCTCGACGAACCGTGTGCGGGACTGGATCCGGGTACGCGTCGGCGCTTCCTCGACCTGCTGCGCGAACTCGCTCAGGATGGAACGACGCTGCTGCTGGTTACCCACCATGTCGAGGAAATCGTCCCTGAGATCGGCCATATCGTCATGCTGCGTGACGGCACCTTGTTCGGGGAGGGCCCGAAGGACGAGCTGCTGGCAGCCGACCGGCTGTCCGAGCTGTTCGGCTGGCGTATGGACGTCGACCGGGTGAACGATTTCTACGGCGCGCGATTGCGCTGAAGCGCACGGAGCGCGAGACTCGGCCCGACCCTGAGGACATGCCCGTCATGACACATCGCGCCCTGCCCGTTCTGCTCGTTCTTGCCTGCGCGGCCTGCTCGAAACCGCCGCAGCCGGCACCGACCCCGCCCGCACCCCAGGCGCGCGTCGAAACCCCGTGGGATTCGCTCGAGGCGCAGAAAAAGAAGGCGCAGGACGTGCAGAAGACGGTCGACGATCAGGCCAAGGCGCAGGATGCGGCGCTGAAGGCGCAGGAACAATAAAACATCGCGCGCAAGGCGCGCTCCTACGGGTAGGAGCGCGCCTTGCGCGCGATGCCCTTATCGCCGTGCCATCACCGTGGCGAACAGAAGCAGTAAGCGTAAACGTTAGGCTTGCCCGCCTCCGCCGTGCGGAACAACGCGAACTCCGGCGCCAGCTTCGGCAGCATCGCCACCCAGGACGGCAGGCGCATGCCCCACGACAGGGCGACACGCGTTTCGGCGCTGTCGCCGACATTGGTGAGGAAACGCTCGACCGCGCCCATGGGCTTCTCGGCGTAACGCACGTTGAAGTCCTTGCCCAGATGAGCTTCCTGCGCGGCATCGTTGATGGCGTCCTCCAGGCTGCCGAGCTTGTCGACGAGACCGCGATCCAGTGCCTGCTGGCCCGTCCAGACACGTCCCTGCGCAATCGCGTCGATCGCGGCGAAATCCTTGCCGCGCGCCTTCGCCACGTTGCCGACGAAGTCGCGGTAACCCTTGTCGATGATGCTCTGGATCAGCACGCCGACCTTGGGATCGAGCGGACGCGTCACGTCGAACGCGCCCGCCAGCGGGCCCGTGGCGACGCCATCGCTCTTCACGCCGATCTTCGCCAGTGTGTCGGGCACGGTGAAGAACATGCCGAAGATGCCGATCGAACCGGTAATGGTGTTGGGCTCGGCATAGATCCGGTTCGCGTTCATCGAGATCCAGTAACCGCCACTCGCGGCGACGTCGCCCATCGAGACGACCACCGGAATACCGGCGTCGCGCGTGAGTTCGACTTCGCGGCGAATCTGCTCGGCCGCATACACCTCACCACCCGGCGAATTCACGCGCAGGACCAGCGCCTTGGTGCGACGGTCGTTGCGCACGCTGCGAATGAGCGCCGCGGTGGAATCGCCGCCGATGGTGCCCTGCGCCTGCTTGCCGCCACTGATCTCGCCCTCGGCGACGACCACGGTCACGCCATTGCCGGTCTGCAGCACGTCGATATTGGACAGGCCGCGATCGGCGAGATAGCCACCCAGGTCGACCTGGCGGAAGCCCTGCTCTTTCTTGCCGGCGGGTACGCCCTGCTTGCGCAGCATGTCGACGAACTGCTGCTCCGTAGCGATGCCGTCGACGAGTTTTTCCTCGACGGCGAGATCGGCAAGGCTGCCTCTGGCGTCGCGGACGCGCTCAGCCAGCCCGTCCACGTCATCGCGCAGCGTGGCGGGGTCGAGGTGGCGACGCGCGGCGACTTCGTCGATCCAGGTGGACCAGAGGCCGCCCAGCCAGAACGCATCCGCTTCTTTCGATTCGGGCGAAGCGTGATCGAGGATGAACGGCTCCGCCGCGCTCTTGAACTGGCCGACGCGGAACAGGTGCACCTGCACGCCGAGGCGGTCGAGCAGGTCCTTGTAGAACAACCGGTAGTTCGCCAGGCCCGTGGCCATCACGCCGCCCTGCGGGTCGATGTAGACCTTGTCGGCGTGCGACGCCAGGTAGTACTGGCCCTGATCGAGATTGGCGGCCCAGACCAGCACCGGCTTGCCCGACGCACGGAAACGGTCGAGCGCGGCGCCGACTTCGCGCAGCGCGGCGAAACCGCCGGCCTGGATGCGATCCGGACGCAGGACGATACGGCTGACGTGATCGTCCGTGGCGGCCGCGTCGATGGCGCGGACCATGTCGCGCACCTGCACCTGCTTCACGCCGTCGCCGGACATGCGGCTGAGCGCGCGTGACAGCGGATCGGCGCTGTACTGCTCGACCAGCGCGCCCTCGGGCGCGATCACCAGCACCGTCTTGTCGTCCACCCTGGCGTTCCGGCCGCCGAGGAAGAGCGCCAGCAGGAATACCGCCAGCAGACCGAAAAAGAGCACGTTGATGATGATCAGGCGGGTGACGTTGATGCCGCGACCGAGGCCGCGCATGAAACGACCGAAGCCACCACCGCGACGCGGCGACGGCGCGGGGCGGGAGCGATCCGGAAGGGGCGGCGGCACGGCGTCGTAGCGATCCGACATCTAAGCGATTTCCTTGATGATTGAGTGCAGCGTAGCGCGTCGCAGGGCCTGCATCACGTGTGGATTGGCACAGGCGCGGCGTTGTCGGGATCGTCGCGCCAGCGGCCGCTCGCGCTGCTGCGCCAGAACCGCGCGAAGAGCAGGATCGCGGCCATGCTCAGGCCCGCGATCAGTCCCATCCACATACCGCGCGCGCCCAGCCCCTGCGGAAAGGCGAGCCACCAGCCGATCGGCATGCCGACGCCCCAGTAGGCGAACAGCGTGATGCCCATCGGCACCCGGGTGTCTTTCAGTCCACGCAAGGCGCCGTTGGAGGCCACCTGGATACCGTCGGAGAACTGGAAGAACCCGGCGAGGATCAACAGCTGGGACGCCATGGCGATGACCGCGGCGTCGCTCGTGTACAGGCGGGCGATCGGGCCGGGCAGCGACAGCATGATGCCGGAGGAGATGAACTGCGTGACGAGCACCAGCGTGATGCCGGACATGCCGGCATAGCGCACGCCCGCGGCGTCACGGCGGCCGGCCGCGTTGCCGACGCGCACCGTGATCGCCATGGACAGGCCGAGCGGAATCATGAAGGCCACCGAGGCCACGTTGAGCGCGACATGGTGGCCGGCGGTGACCGTCTCGCCAAGCCGCCCGATCAGCAAAGCCACCGCGACGAACAGGCCCGCCTCCATCAGCAAGGTCACGGCCATGGGCACGCCGATGTGCAGCAGCTGGCCGATCTGTTTCGCGCTGGGCGGCGCCATGCGCTGACGCAGGTTGAGGTCGCGGTAATTGCGATGACGCCAGACATAGATGCCGAAACCAAGCATCTCCAGCCAGAGCACGATCGCCGTGGCGATACCGCTGCCACGCGCGCCCATCGGCGGAAAACCCAGCTTGCCGTACATCAGTACGTAGCCCAGCGGCGCCAGCACGAGCAGTCCGCCGAAGCTGAAGTACATCGAGGGTCGGGGCATCGACAGGCCCTCGGAGAGTCCGCGCAACGCGAAGTACGTGGTAAGGGCCGGGGCGGCCCAGCAGATGGCGTGCAGGAAAGCCCGCACGTCAGCCCGCATGGATTCGACCACGCCGAACAGGTCCATCAAAGGCGAGGCGTTCCAGACCGCGATGCCCAGCAGCAAGCCGAGACCCCACGCGATGTACAAGGCCTGGTGGAATACCGCGCCCACCTCGCCCCGGCGGCCGGCGCCGTCCAGCTGGGCGACGGTGGGCGGCACGGCCATCATGGTGCCGATGCCGGTGACGATGGCCAGGACCCAGATGTTGGCGCCCGTGACCACCGAGGCCTGCGTATGCGCGCCCTGGTGCCCGGCAAGCACGGCATCGACCACATTGGTGCCGATGGCGGAAAGCTGCGCGGCGATCATCGGCAGCGCCAACCGGACGGTGGCACCGATCTCGCGGCGGGCGCGGGCGCGGTCGAAGGACATGGGAGGGCAATGGCGTGTGGGCCGCCCATTGTACCGGGCCGCGTGCGATGATCCGACCCCGTCAGGGGACAATGGGGAACCCACGGAATGAAAGAGCTCGAGCCGTCGCCCGCGCTGCTGTGCGCGAACTGCTCCGCGCCGCTGCGGGGCGCGTTCTGTCACGACTGTGGCCAGTCGATCAAAAGCGTGCTCCAGCCGGTCTCGCACATGCTGGAGGATGCCGGGGACATCTTCTTCCACCTCGACGAGCGCATCGTCCATACGCTGCCACCGCTGTTTACGAAGCCCGGCTTCCTGACCCTGGAGTATTTCTCCGGGCGGCGGGTGCGCTATATCGCGCCGTTCCGGCTGATGTTCGTGTTCTGCCTGCTGGCTTTTTTCCTGCTCCACCTGGCCATCGGCGACACGAAGTTCGGCAGTAACGACGGCAAGCCCGTCGCGGCGGATTCGATGGACGCCTTCGCCGCGGCGAAAACGCCGGACGAGGTGCACGCGATCTACAAGGATCAGGTCCGCGAACTCCATGAGTCGCTGGATGACCCGGAGACCCCGGCCGCGGCCAGGGCGGGCATGAGCGCCCTTTACGGCGTCGTTCGCAACGCCGCCAACACGCGCCTGACCGAACTGAAAGCACCTCCGATCGAACGGCAGGCCGACGAGCCGGCGTCCGATGTGCGACGGAGTGGCGAGGAGCGGGTCGACAGCTGGTTCGGCAACCACGCGAAGATCGACGTCGCCTGGCTGCCCGGTGCCGTCAACCGGCGCCTCGACGCCGCCTTCAGCCACTTCAAAGCCAACCTGATCCCTGTTCTCAACGGCGGTGCGCAGCGTCAGGAGGCCATGCATCGCATCCTCGAGGGATTCTTTTCGGTCCTGCCTCAGGCCATGTTCGTCATGGTCCCGCTGTTCGCCCTGATTCTGAAGGTGTTCTACGCGTTTCGCCGCCGGCTATACATGGAGCACGTGATCGTGGCCCTGCACAGCCACGCTTTCCTGTTCCTCTCCCTCATTGCGTTGACGCTGCTGGGGCTCGCGAAGGAGCCGGTCCGGTCGCATCTGGCGATCGGCGGCAGCGCGATCGGGCTGGTCCAGTTCGCCATCTGGGTGTGGATGCCGCTGTACCTGCTGATCATGCAAAAGCGCGTCTACCGCCAGGGATGGCCCATGACGATCGTAAAGTACTGGCTGATAGGCAGCGTCTATTTCTGGCTACTGCTCTTCGTCATCGCCGTCGCCTTCGTTATCGGCATGACGCATTAGGACTATTTCCTAAGTAGAGAAGGGTTGTGCACAGGCGGAGTGGCGCCTTCGCATTTGTCAAGGTTTTGCGGACGCCCGCTGAACGATCGTGACAAGCAATTTGCAACTAATTGATTAATAAGTATATTTCAGCTTGGTTAAAATGTACGCAAGCTAACCCGGAGGGCCCAACCATGCGCCTTGGACCCCCTCCATCCGAAGCTCATCCACAGAGTTATCCACAGAGCCTGTGGATAACCTCGAAACCCTCCCGACGGCGGGCACTTACTCGCGATTCCTCTTCCCGGAGGTCTCAATAGGTCCCAAACCCATGGCGCCGTGGTCAATCATTGACCAGCAAAATCGGTACACCCCGGTAAACTAGGGCCGGCATGACACTCGTTCTCCGCGTCGCCTTACCCGTCCCTTTGCTCACCCTGTTCGACTACCTGCCGCCGGCAGTGGGCGAAGCGCGGGCGGGATCGCGCGTGCGGCTGCCTTTCGGTAAGGGCGAGATGGTGGGCATCGTGGTGGACCCGGCCGCCGAAGCCGCCGTGGGTGTGAAACGGCTCAAGCGGGTCAGCGAGGTACTGGACGATGCGCCTCTGCTCGATGCCGAGCTCATGGCCACCCTGGCCTGGGCGGCGGATTACTGGGCCGCCGCGCCGGGAGAGGCCTTTTCCAATGCCCTGCCCCTCGCCCTGCGCGAGCCGCGCGCCCTTCCCGCGACCGGGCGTGAAGTCTGGTCGCTGACCCCGGACGGGCAGGCGGCGCGCGAGGCGAAGCGGCGCAAGGGCGGCTCCGCCGCTTTGCTGGACGCCCTCGCCGGGGGCCCGCGTGCCGCCGACGAGCTGGGACTGGCGCAGCCCGACTGGCGGGCCGCCGCGCGTCGGCTCGCCGAGGCCAATCTGGTCGAACGGCAGGAGATCGAGGAAGCCGTCGCTCCGAACAGCCCCGCCCCCGGCCCGGCCCTCAGCGAGGAACAAACCGCCGCCGTCGCCGCCATTGGCGAGGGCTTTGGCGGCTTCCAGCCTTACCTCCTCGACGGCGTGACCGGCAGCGGCAAGACCGAGGTGTACCTCGCGCTGATCGAACGCGCGCTGGCGGAGGGCAGGCAGACCCTGCTGCTCGTTCCCGAAATCGGCCTGGCGCCGCAGACGGTGCGCCGACTGCGCGAGCGACTGGGCGTCGCTATCGAAGTACTGCATTCGAACCTGGCCGAGGGTGAGCGCGCGCGCGCCTGGCTGCGCGCCCGCAACGGCAGCGCACGTGTGGTGCTGGGCACCCGCTCGGCGGTGTTCACACCGTTGCCGTCGGCCGGACTGATCATCGTCGACGAAGAGCACGACGCCTCCTATAAGCAGCAGGAAGGTTTCCGTTACCACGCCCGCGACCTGGCCCTGGTGCGCGCCCGCGCCCACGGGGTGCCGGTGGTGCTCGGCTCGGCGACGCCCTCCCTGGAAACGCTCGGCAACGTCGCGGCGGGTCGCTACAGGCGCCTGGTGCTGCGCGGCCGCCCCGGCGCGACGCAATCGACCCGGGTGCAGATCGTCGACATGCGCGCCCAGCGGCTCGACCACGGCATGTCGCCCACGTTGATCAACGCCGTCGCCGCCTGTGTCGGTCGTGGCGAGCAGGCGCTCGTGTTCCGCAATCGCCGCGGCTACGCGCCGGTGCTGCTCTGCTACGACTGTGGCTGGCACGCGGACTGTCCGCGCTGCGACCGACCGATGACGCTGCACGCGGGCCGTCGGCGCCTGATCTGCCACCACTGCGACAACACCGTGCCGGTGCCGGCGGTGTGTCCGTCCTGCGGATCGGCCAACATCAGCCCGCAGGGCCAGGGCACCGAGCGACTGGAAGAAGCCCTCACCGAACGGTTTCCCGAGGTGCCCGTGGTTCGCATCGATCGCGAGACCACACGGCGCAAGGACGCCTTCGGCGACATCCTCGACGGCCTGCGCGAGGACAAGCCCGCGATCCTCGTCGGCACGCAGATGCTGGCCAAGGGCCACGACCTGCCCAACCTGACGCTCGTCGCCATCGTCGGTGTGGATGAGGGCCTGCACAGCGTGGATTTCCGTGCGAGCGAGCGGCTGGCACAGCTGGTGGTCCAGGTCGCCGGCCGGGCCGGCCGGGCAAGCAAGCCGGGCAGCGTCCTGCTGCAGACCCACCATCCCGATCATCCGATGCTCCATGCGCTTCTTCGCGGCGGCTACGGCGCAGTGGCGACGGAGTTGCTGGAGGAGCGCCGGCTGCTCGAACTGCCACCGTTCGCCCATCAGGTGCTGCTGCGCGCCGACGCGCACGGCCGCGCGGAGGTCGACGAGTTCCTCGGCCAGGCCAACGCCGTGCTGGGCGATCCGGGCGACCTGCGTGTGGCGGGGCCCATGCCGGCCCCCATGCCGCTCAGAGCCGGTCGTCATCGCGGCCAGCTGCTGGTCGAGGCGGGCACGCGCGCGCGCCTCCACGCGTTCCTGCGGCCGTGGCAGCAGGCGCTCACCGCGCTGCCCGCGGCACGCAAGGTGCGCTGGTCGCTGGACGTCGATCCGATCGATCTGTACTGAGATTACTGAATCGATACCTTCGGATGCCTGTCACTTCACATCGAACGGCGCGACAATAGGGGTCTCATCAGGTAACGGAACTCTCAACGTGACCACTCAGCTCGAGCAACTGCGCAAGATCACCACCGTCGTGGCCGACACCGGCGACATCACCGCCATCGCCAAGTACAAGCCGGAAGACGCGACCACCAATCCGTCGCTGCTGCTGGCCGCCGCCGGTATCCCGACCTACTCGGGCTACATCGACGAAGCCGTGCAGTGGGCCAAGAGCCAGAGCAACAGCCGCGACCAGCAGCTGACCGATGCCAGCGATCGCCTGGCCGTGCTCGTGGGCCGCGAGATCCTCAAGATCGTCCCGGGCCGCGTTTCTACGGAAGTCGATGCCCGCCTCTCCTTCGACACGAACGCCTCGATCGAGAAGGCCAAGCGCCTGATCGGCTTCTACGAAGACATCGGCATCGACAAAGAACGCATCCTGATCAAGCTCGCCTCGACGTGGGAAGGCATCCGCGCGGCGGAGAAGCTGCAGAAGGACGGCATCAACTGCAACCTGACGCTTCTCTTCAGCTTCGAACAGGCCGTGGCCTGCGCCGAAGCCGGCGCGTTCCTCATCTCGCCGTTCGTCGGCCGCATCTTCGACTGGTACGTCGCCAATACCGACAAGAAGACCTACGAGCCGGCCGAAGACCCGGGCGTGCAGTCGGTCCGTCGCATCTACGACTGGTACAAGCTGCATGGCTACGAGACCGTCGTCATGGGCGCCAGCTTCCGTAATATCGGCCAGATCCAGGCCCTCGCCGGTTGCGACCGCCTGACCATCTCGCCCAACCTGCTGAAGGAACTGGAAGAGAACAACGACGACCTGCCGGTCGCGCTGAAGGACAGCGGCCGCAGGGAAGACAAGCCGGCCAGGCTCGACGAGGCCAAATTCCGCTGGGGCCACAACGAAAACGCGATGGCCACCGACAAGCTCGCGGAAGGTATCCGCAAGTTCGCGGTTGACCAGCGCAAGCTCGAGGCACTGCTGGGCGCGAAGCTGTAAAGCCACGCGCGGCCGGGTGTAAGACGAAGGGGCCGCGAGGCCCCTTCTTTTTGCCCGTCGCCCGGTATCTACCGGCGGATCTTGAGAGAGAGCAGCCGCTTTATCGTCGTGCCATACGGCGGCCTGAGCATGGCCGTCACGTCGAAGCGGGCCTGTCGGTACACCGACCGCGCGTGGCTGAAGGTGAGAAACCCGTCGTGCCCGTGATAGGCACCCATGCCCGAAGGACCGATGCCGCCGAAGGGCAGATCGTCCATCGCCAGGTGCATGACGGTGTCGTTGATCGTGACGCCTCCCGCGACCGTCGTCGCCAGCACGCGCTCCTGCTCCCCGGTGTCGTTGCCGAAGTAGTACAGGGCCAGCGGTCGCGCATGCGCATTGATGTAGTCGACCGCACCATCGATATCGTCATAGGGGAGGATCGGGAGCAGCGGCCCGAAGATCTCGTCACGCATGATGTCCATCGAATCGTCGGCGCCGAGGACAACCGTTGGCGCGATGCGGCGATCGTCGAAACGTTCGTCGCCCTTGCCGAGCACCCTCAATGTCGCGCCTTTCGCACGCGCGTCGTCGAGGTACCCGAGCAGGCGGCCATGGTGACGCTCGTTGACGATGGACGTGTAGTCCGGATTGTCCCGCAGCGTCGGAAACATCGATGCGACCGAGCGTGACAGCGCATCGACGAAGGCATCGACGTGCTTGCGCGGCACCAGCGCGTAATCGGGCGAGACGCAGACCTGACCGGCATTGAGCGTCTTGCCGAACAGAAGTCGCCTGGCGGCGAGTTCGAGATCGGCGTCGCGTCCTACGATAGCGGGAGATTTTCCGCCAAGCTCCAGCGTCACCGGTACGAGGTTTTCCGCCGCGGCGCGCATGATGTGTTTTGCCACCGATGTCGCGCCGGTAAACAACAGGTGATCGAAGGGCAGACGCGAAAACGCTTCGCCGACGTCGGAGCCTCCCGTGAACACCACCATCTCCGTCTCATCGAAGGCCTTGCGGATCATTCGCTGCATCAGTGCCGACGAACGCGGAGTGAGCTCGGAAGGTTTGATCATCGCGCGGTTACCCGCCGCGAGGACGCCGGCGAGCGGCGCAAAGGTGAGATTGAACGGAAAATTCCACGGCGAGATGATGCCGACGACGCCCTTGGGCTGATAGTCTATCCAGGCACGCGCGCCGATCAGCGCCAGCGGCGCGGGCGAGACAGGCCGCCGTTCGCGTCGCATCCACCGATGCAGATGGCGCTTCGCGTGCTTCAGCGGCTCGATGGACGCGGCGACGTCGGTGAACATCGATGCGTCGACACTGCGATGACCGAAGTCGTCGCGGAGCGCATCGGTGATGTCGCTGGCGTGGTCGACGAGCAAGCCGATCGCGCGATCGAGGCGATCGATGCGTACCGACGCCGAGGGAGGGCCTTCGGCGAGCTGGGCGGCTTTCTGGCGCTGCAAGGTATCGAGCATCAGCCTAGTGTAGGAGCGCGCCTTGCGCGCGAAAAGCCTACGCAGCGATGAAGATGTGCGGCTTCACCGCTGCGTAGGCTTTTCGCGCGCAAGGCGCGCTCCTACAGGCCGACCGACAACCTCAGGTCGTCGACCAGCCACCACCCAGCGCACGGATCAGCTGCACACTGGCCCGGAGCTGCCGCGTTTCCAGGTCGATCACGCTACGCCGTGCGTCGAGCGCGGTCGTCTGCGCCTGCACCACGTCGAGGTAGCCCACCGCGCCTTCGCGGTACCGGTTCAGCGACAGGTCGACCGAACGCTGCGCCGCATCGGCGGCGGCGCGCTGGTCGTTCAGCGCCGAGCCGAGATCGCGCAGCAGCGTCAGGTTGTCTTCCACCTGCGCGAACGCATTCAGCACGACATCGCGATAACGCGCGCCAGCTTCATCGGTCGCTGCCTGTGCCTGCGCCACGACCGCCTTGCGGCGACCGCCGTCGAACAGGTTGAGCGCGAGCGTGGGGCCGATCGCCCAGAAACGGTTCGGTGCGGTGGCGATGCTGCCCCACGCCGAGCTTTGCCAACCGCCCTGAGCGTCCAGCGTCAGCTGCGGGTAGAACGCCGACCTGGCCACACCGATACGCGCGTTGGCGGCGGCGGTACGACGTTCCGCCGCGGCGATGTCGGGGCGACGCTGCAGGATCACCGACGGCACCTCGACCGGAATCGTCGGTACCTTGACCTGCTCGTCGTCGGTGGCGAGCTGGAAGCTCGACGCCGAGTCACCGACGAGAACGGCGATGGCGTGCAACACCAGCGAACGCTGTGCCTGCGCCTGGGTCAGCTGCGATTTAGCGCTGGACAACTGCGTCTGCGCACGCGCGACGTCGAGGCCGGAAGCGATACCCCCTTCATGGCGCGATTGCGTCAGGTTGAGCGCCTTCGCGAAGGCGTCGATGCTTTCGTTCAGCACCTTGATCTGACGATCGAAGCCATTGAGCTGGAGGTAGCTGTCAGCCAGCTGCGCCTGGAGACTGAGACGTGCGGAGGCGAGATCCGCCGCGGATGCCGCCTGCTCCGCCGTGCCCGCGGTGACGGTGTCGCGCACGCGACCCCACAGGTCGATCTCGTAGTCGAGCTGCGCGCCGAGGGTGTACGAGTTGTAGTAAGTCGGCGACGTGGCGCCGCGAAGCGGACGCGTGTCCGACTCGCGGTTACGCGTGCCGTTACCGTTCAGGCCGATCTGCGGGAACAGCCCCGCACGGACCTGGCGCGTGAACGCCTCGGACTGTTCGTAGTGGGCGAGTGCGGCCGCGAGTGATGCGTTATTCGCGACGAGCTTCGTCTGCAGGTCATTCAGGCGGCTGTCGCCGTAGAGCTTCCACCAGCCGTCGCGATCGAGGTGATCGGCGGGCCTGGCTTCGGTCCACGGCGATTCCGCGTTGGCGTATTGCGGGGCGACGGGGACGTCGGGGGTCTTGTACGCGGGTGCGAGGGAGCAGGCTGACAGGCCCAGTGAGACCACGAGGCCGGCGAGGATCGATCGTGTCGGGGAGCCTTCGCCGACAGGGTTGGCTCCCATCACAGCCCGCATGGCCAGGCCGGTCCGCTGCCGTGTGGAATCACGCCTTGGCATGGTCGGCTTCCGCTTTCTTCGGCGCGTTGACGCGGACGGTGTCGCCATCGGCGAGGCCGTCGGGCGGACTCTCGATCAGGCGGTCGCCCTTGGCGATGCCCGAGCCGAGCTGCACGGTCTTGCCCATGTCGCGCGAGATGGTGACGTCCTTGAACTTCACCTTGTTCTGCGCATCGAGCACCGCCACGCGCAGGCCCTTGTCGTCGAAGACGAGCGCGCTTGCCGGCACGTTGAAGAGTGCCACGTTGCCAGGAAGGTCGAAGGTGACGCTCGCGTACGCACCCGGCAGCAACTTGCCGTCCTGGTTGTCGACGGATACCTGCACCAGCGTGGTGCCGGTCGCCGCGCTGATCGACGAAGACGACGATTCGACCGTACCGGTGAAGGTCTGACCGGGGTATTCCGGCACGGTGAGCTTCACCGTGGCGCCCTGCCTGATCGACGGCGCGTAGTTCTGCGGCACGTTGACGTACATGCGCAGCTTGCGCGTGTCCGACACGACGAACAGTTCCTGGCCACCGCCACCGGCGTTGATCAACGCGCCGACGTCGGTCTCGCGAGCGGTCACCGTACCGTCGAATGGCGCGGTCAGCTTCGCGAAGCCCTTGAGTGCCTGAATGCGTTCGAGGTTCGCCTGCGCCGCGGTCGCCAGCGCGTGCTTGGCGTCGTAGTCACCGGTCTTCTCGTCGACTTCCTGCTTGGAGACCGAATCCGAGTCGCGCATGGACTGCCAGCGCTTCGCCGTGGTCTGCGCCAGCGCCTCGTTGGCACGCGCACTGGCGAGATCGGCTTTCGCCTGAAGCAGCTGCTGGTCGAGATCGGGGGTCTCGATCTCGGCGAGCACGTCGCCTGCCTTCACCTTCTGGCCAATGTCGGCCTTCCAGTATTTCAGGTAGCCGCTGGTACGCGCGTATATAGGCGCACGGGCATAGGCCTGCAGCCGACCGGGAAGGTTGAGGTCTCCACCGCCCTGCCCGCCTTCCGGGCTGACCACGTTCACCGTGGGCACGGCCTGATCGTCGGTCCACTCGCGCAACTTATGGGAGTCGTTGGCGCGTGTGGCGACGCCGGCAACGACGATGGCGAGAACCACGATCGCAGCGATGATGCCAGCGAGACGGAGACGGCGCGGCGGAGGGGTGTGCAAGGTATCAGGCGACATGGACGGGCTCTCCGGAATTCGCCGGGGTGGGGGACGGGTGACCACGACGCGCGTGGATCATGCTGAAGACGACGGGGACGAAGAACAGCGTGGCGGTCGTGGCGAAGATCAGACCACCGATGACGGCGCGGCCGAGCGGCGCGTTCTGCTCACCGCCTTCGCCCATGCCGAGTGCCATCGGCGCCATGCCGATGATCATCGCCAGCGCGGTCATGAGGACGGGACGGAAGCGGACGAAGCCGCCCTCCAGCGCCGCGGCGGTCGCGTCGCCGAGCTCGGCGAGCCGCTCGCGACAGAAGCTCACGACCAGGATGGAGTTGGCCGTGGCCACACCCATGCACATGATCGCGCCGGTAAGCGCGGGCACCGACAAGGTCGTATGCGTGGCGAACAGCATCCAGATGATGCCCGCGATGGCGGCCGGCAGCGCCGTGACGATCACGAAAGGATCGCTCCACGACTGGAAGTTCACCACGATGAGCAGGTAGATCAGCACGATCGCGCCGAGCAGACCGAAGATCAGGCCGGAGAAGGCGCTGTTCATCGTCTGCACCTGACCCAGCAAAGCGGTGCTGGACGCTTTCGGCAGGAACTTCTTGTTCGCGTCGATCACTTTCTGGATGTCCGCGGCGACCGCACCCAGATCGCGATCCTGCGTCGTCGCGAAGATCTCCACCATCGACTGAATGTTGTACTGGCTGACCACCGAACTCGACGTCGTGCGCGAGACCGTGGCCAGGCCGCCGAGGACCTGCGAGCCACCATTGCCCGTGCTCGGGCTGATCGGTACGTTCTCGAGGTCAGGCAGCGAGTCGATGCTGTACTGAGGCGTCTGCATCACGATCGGATAGGACACGCCGTTCTGCGGATTGAGCCAGAACGTCGGTGCGATCTGACTGGAGCCGGCCAGGTTGACGCCCAGGCTGCTGGTGACGTCACGCTCGGTGATACCGACCTGCTGCGCACGACTGCGGTCGACGTCGACCTTCAGCGTCGGACTGGCGTTCGATTGCTGGATGCGCGCATCCGCCACGCCCGGAATCTTACGGATATCGCGCAGCAGTCGGCTGGCGTAACCGAAATTGGCGTCGAGGTTCGGACCACGCACCTGCAGATCGATCGGTGCGGGCGAGCCGAAGTTCAGGATCTGACTGATGATGTCCGCCGGCGGGAAGGAAAACGTCACGCCGGGAAACTCACGCGGCAGCTTCTCGCGCATCTCGCGCACGTAGTCGGCGGTGGGCGCGTGCCCCTCGTTGAGCGCGATCTGGATGTCGCCGTCCTGCGAACCGACCGTACCGGTGTTGTTGTACGTGTTGTTGATGCCCGAGGAGGACAGGCCGATGTTGTCGACGACGGTGCCGAGCTCTTCCCTGGGCACGATGCGGCGTACGGCGTCGGTCACTTCGGCGAACAGACGCGCGCTCTCCTCCACGCGCGTACCGATCGGCGCGCGGACGTGCATGAGGATCTGCCCCGAGTCCACCGAAGGGAAGAAGTTGCGACCGAGCATCGGCACCAGCGCGAAGGACAGCACGACGAAACCCATGAACCCGATCACGAACGCCTTGCGATGATCGAGGGCCAGCCGCAGCAGTCCGTGGTAGCTCTCGCGGATCTTCTCGAAGCGCGCTTCGAAGCGACGCTGGAAACGCACCAGGGGATTGCGCGACGGCGCCTTGCCCTCGCCGTGGGGATCGTCGTGATCGTGCGGATGAAGCAGATACTTCGCCATCGTCGGCACCAGCGTGCGCGAGAGAATGAACGAGGCGATCATCGCGAACATCACCGCCTCGGCCATCGGCACGAAGAGGAAGCGGGCGACGCCGTTGAGGAAGAACATCGGCACGAAGACGATGCAGATGCACAGCAACGAGACGAAGGCCGGGGTGACGATCTGCGCCGCGCCGTCGAGGATCGCGGTCTCCACGTCCTTGCCCTGCTCGAGATGCCAGTTGATGTTCTCGATGGTCACCGTCGCGTCGTCCACCAGGATGCCGACGGCGAGCGCCAGGCCGCCCAGGGTCATGATGTTCATGGTCTCGCCGATCGCCGAAAGCGCGGCGATCGAGCCGAGGATCGCCAGCGGAATCGATGTGGCGATGATGACCGTCGAGCGCCAGCTGCCGAGGAACAGCAGGATCATCAGACTCGTGAGCGCCGCCGCGATGATGCCCTCGCGGGCCACGCCCTCGATGGCCCCGCTGACGAACAGGGACTGGTCGCCGATCGGTGCGATCTTGAGATTGGCCGGAAGACCGTCCTTCATTGCCGCCACGCGCTCCTTGATGCCGGCGATGATCGCCAGCGTGGAAGCGGAACCGTTCTTCAGCACCGTCATCAGCACCGAGCGGTTGCCGTCGACGTGGACGATGTTGGTCTGCGGCGGCGATCCGTCGCGCACGTTGGCGACGTCGCGGATGAACACGGTGGCACCGTTGACCGTCTTCACCGGCAGGTTGCCCAGTTCGTCGATCACCGAGGGCGAGTTGTTGAGCTGCAGGGTGTATTCGTACTTGCCGATCTTCTGCGTACCCACCGGCGTGATCAGGTTCTGCGCCGCGAGGGCGTTGGCCACGTCCTGGGCCGACAGCCCGCGGGCCTGCAAAGCCGGCGGATCGATGTCGATCTGCACCTGGCGGGTCTTGCCGCCGAACGGATACGGAATGGCGGCGCCGGCCACCGAGGTCAGCTGGGGTCGGATGATATTGAGGCCCAGATCGGCCAGGTTCTGCTCGGTCAGGCCGTCACCGGAGAGCGCCAGCTGGATGATCGGCACCGTCGAGGCGTTGTAGTTGAGGATCAGCGGTGGTGTCGTGCCCGCGGGCAGCTGGCGCAGCAGCGTCTGGGCCACGGCGGTGACCTGCGCGTTCGCCGTGCGGATGTCCACCGTCGGCTGGAAGAAGATCTTGACGATGCCGAAGCCCTGGATCGAGTTGGCCTCGATGTGCTCGACGTCATTGACCGTGGTGGTGAGCACCCGCTCGAAGGGCGACGACACGCGGCCGACCATCTGATCCGGCGGCAGGCCGGTGTACTGCCAGACCACCGCGATGACGGGAATCTTGATGTCGGGAAAGATATCCGTCGGCGTGCGCAGCGCGGCCAGCGGACCCACGATGAGGATCAGCAGGGCGAGGACGACGAAGGTATACGGTCGCGAGAGTGCGATCCGGACGATGCCAATCATGAGGGACGGATTCCGTGCGCGAATGTTGCGTCGCGGCGAATTTTGCGCCCATGACGATCGTCGTCGTAGTTAAGATTTGTTTATGAGCTTACGACCGGGGGGCAGGTGACTGAAAACACAGCGCCTTTTTCGTCCCCACCGACCGACAGCGAGTACCCGTGCAGACGAACGATCGCGCTGACGATGGCCAGCCCCAGACCGCAACCAGGCTTGGTACGGGTTTCGTCCCCGCGGTAGAAACGACGGAACACCGCCTCGCGCTCGCCCTCGGGAATACCGGGGCCTGTATCGGCGATATCGATCCGCGCGTCGCCGGCGGCGTCGGTGGTCGCGACGAGGCGAACCGCCCCGCCGTCCGGGGTGAACTTGATCGCGTTGCCGACGAGGTTGGCGAACGCCTCGAACATCAGTTGCGGATCGCCTCGCAGCGGAGGCAGTTTGTCCAGCCGGATCTCGAAAGCCTGCCCGCGGTCCTCGGCGAGCGGCGCATAGAAGTCATGGACATTGCGCAGGACCGCGCCGATGTCCAGTTCCTCGAAGCAGGCGCTGCGCTGGCGATCTTCCAGTTCGGACACGCGCAGCAGCGCGCGGAAGCGTCCCAGCACCGTATCGATCTCGGCAACGCACGCTTCCAGCTGATCGCCTTCGGGCGTCTCGGCGAACTGTTGCTGCAGACGGTAAAGCCGCGTGCGCATGCGCGTCAGCGGTGTGCGAAGGTCGTGGGCGATGTTGTCGCTGACGCCCTTGACCTCGCCCAGGAGGCGCTCGATTTCGCCCAGCGTGGTGTTGACCGTCGCGGCGAGCAGGTCGACCTCGTCGCCGCCGCGGCTCACGGGCAGACGCACGCTCAGGTCGCCTTCGCGGATGGGCTCCATGGCTTGCTGAATCGCACGGATGCGGCGGGCTGGCCCTCGTGCGATGAGCACGCCGCCCAGTACGCCCGGGATCAACGTGAGCGACAGGCCCCAGAGCAGGCCGCGCCGGATGATCGCACCGAGGCCGTCGATCGTGGTGCTGTCCTTGATCACGACCAGGCGGCGTCCGTCGGGGAGCTCCCGCGTGATGCCGCGTGCCCGCATCGGCGTATCGCGCGAGGCATCCACCAGCATGGCCTTCACCGAGGTCACGGTGCCGTCCTCGCTCAGCTCATCCGGTACGCGGGCGATGTTGCCGGCGACGCGCCGGCCATGGGCATCGAACAGGCCCACGCGCATGAAGCCCTGGACGTCGACCGCACTGGCCGTCGCCACCGTGTCTGGAAGGTTCCGCGCGTCGGTGCCTTCCAGATAATGGATGCGTGCGACCAGCATCTGGTCGACGACGCGCGACAGGTAGCGTGACGCCTCCCACTGCACCACGCCAAGCAATACGACACACCAGATCGCGAACAGCGCCCCGTAGATGAGGATCAGTCGTGAGGTGGCGGAACGCCAGGCGTCAGTCAGCGGGCGCAAGGAGATACCCCGATCCACGAACGGTACGAATCAGAGGCGCCTGCCCCGTGCCGTCGATCTTGCGGCGCAGGCGTCCGATATGGACGTCGATCACGTTGGTGCCCGGATCGAAATGGAATCCCCAGACGTGCTCGAAGATCATCTGCCGTGTGACGACCTGACCGGCATTGCGCATGAGGAATTCGAGCAGGCGAAACTCGGTGGGCAGCAGCGTGAGCGGCTGACCGCCGCGCAGCGCGTTGTGCCTGACCAGGTCGAGTTCGAGGTCGGCGACACGCAGGCGGGTTTCGTTGGCGGCGGGCCGGCGACGACGCAGCAGCACTTCCGCTCGCGCGGCCAGTTCGTCCGGTGAAAACGGCTTGGTCAGATAATCGTCGCCGCCGGCGCGCAGACCGCGCACGCGTTCGTCGACATCGGACAGCGCGCTGATCATCAGCACAGGCGTATCGATACGCCGCTCGCGCAGCGCGGACACGATGTCGATACCGTCCATGCCGGGAAGCATGCGGTCGAGAGTGATGATGTCGTAGCCATCGGCCAGCGCGCGGGTCAGCCCGTCGCGGCCATTGGCCACCCACTCGGCCGTCAGGCCGTGCGCGCTCAGCTCCGCGACGATGTCGCGGGCGGTGACTTCATCGTCTTCGATGACCAGTGCCCTGGGCATCCGCTTGGACTCCTGACTCAAAGGGGCAACGGAAAACGGCCCCACGAGGGGGCCGCTCCGGATCTTACGCCGAACGGGGCACTCAGGCCGCGATGGCGACGCGCATCTTCTTCATGGCGTTCGCTTCGATCTGACGGATACGCTCGGCGGAAACGCCGTACTCGTCCGCAAGATCCTGCAGCGTGGCCTTGTTGTCTTCCGCCAGCCAGCGACGCTGGATGATGTCGCGCGAGCGGGCATCCAGGTTGCCGAGCGCCGACGACAGCGCGCCCATCTGGTTGTTGCTCGCGTCTTCCTCGGCGAGGTTGTCGTACGGATCGGCGCCTTCGTCGACGAGGAAGGCGGCCGGTGCCGGCTTGTCGTCGTCATCGGCATCGGCCGGGGCCTCGAAGCCCACGTCACGACCCGACAGACGCGATTCCATCTCGCGGACGGTGGCTTCCGGGACACCCAGGTCGTGAGCGACGACACGGACTTCCTCGGCATTCATCCAGCCCAGGCGCTTCTTGCTCTTGCGCAGGTTGAAGAACAGCTTGCGCTGCGCCTTGGTCGTGGCGACCTTCACGATGCGCCAGTTGCGCAGGATGAACTCGTGCATCTCGGCACGGATCCAGTGCACCGCGAAGCTCACCAGGCGAACGCCCTGGTCCGGGTCGAAACGCTTGACCGCCTTCATCAGGCCGATGTTGCCTTCCTGGATGAGGTCCGACAGTTGCAGGCCGTAGCCGTTATAGCCGCGGGCCACATGGACCACGAAACGCAGGTGGGACATAACAAGCTGCTTGGCGGCGTCAAGATCGGCGTCGTCACGGAAGCGGCGCGCCAGCGACTGCTCCTCGTCAAGGCTGAGCACCGGGATGCGATGAACCGCCGAGATGTAGGAATCCAGACTGCCGACGACGCTCGGGAGCCCGTAGTTACGGGTAACGAGTGCTTGGGACATGTGTGGAACCTCCTGAAAGTCTGTATGCAGATTAGCAGTCCCGATGTGAGAGTGCTAAGTCAGCCCGAAGTTCATCGGTTAACTGTACGCTATGGTACAGAAATACCCCCGGCCTGTCCAGAGTCGGTGCCGGGGTGTTCAGGAGGCAGACGGCTCCCCGGCCGCGAAAACGCGGCGCCGAGGGCGTCGACGGCGGCTATGTGTCCGCCGTTGCTAGAGTTATTGGGGCTTGAAGCTGACTTTAAAGGGCGGAGACCAAAGCGGCCTTTGGCGGCAGCGACCAGTCGATCGGCGCCTCCCCGCGTGATTCGAGGTACGCGTTCGTATCGGCGAAGTGCCCACAGCCCAGAAAACCGCGATGCGCCGACAGTGGCGACGGATGCACGCTGCGCAGAATCTTGTGGCGCCTGGCGTCGATGAGCTGGCCCTTCTTCTGGGCATGGCTACCCCAAAGCAGGAAGACCAGGCCCTCGCGCTCGCGGTTGAGGGCGTCGATCGCCGCATCGGTAAATCCTTCCCATCCCTTGCCCTGATGCGATGCAGCCTGTCCCGCTTCCACGGTGAGCACCGCGTTGAGCAACAGGACGCCCTGATCGGCCCAGGGCGTGAGGCATCCGTGGTCGGGGCGCGGTATACCGAGGCTGGCCTCGATTTCCTTGAACATGTTTTGCAGCGAGGGCGGCACGCGGACGCCGGGCCGCACGGAAAAGCTCAGGCCGTGCGCCTGTCCGGGACCGTGGTACGGATCCTGGCCGAGGATGACGACGCGTACGCGATCGAAAGGCGTGTGCGCGAACGCATTGAAGATCTCGGGGCCGGGCGGATAGATGACCTTCCCCGCCGCCTTCTCCTCGCGCAGAAATGCCGACAGCGCCAGCATCTCCGGACGATCGAGGTAATCGCCGATCCGCTCCTTCCACGATGCTTCCAGCTTGACCCGCTCGTTCAACCTTCCGCCCTTTCACGCAGGTGTAGCGCTACCCGCAACTGGAACAACAGCTTCGTGATCAGCAACTTTTCTTCCACCGGCTTCTCGACGAGATCGTTCGCGCCGGCGCGCAGCAACGCGGCCTGGTTCGCGGGGTTTTCGTCGCCGGTCATGATCAGCGTGGGCAGCTGCCCCTTGCCGTAGCCGAACTCGTTGCGGATGCGTTCGACGAGATCGCCACCGGTAAGTTCACCCTTGAGGCTGACGTCGGTAAGGACGATGTCGGCGCCCATGTCGCCGCGGGCCTTCGCCTCGTGCAGGTACACGATGGCGTCTTCGGCGCTGATCACGTGGTGCACCGTCAGGCCGTACTTTTCCATCATGCGGCGCGTGGCCAGGGCGACCACACGACTGTCCTCGACGTACAGCACTTCGCCCTCGGCACCGCCTTCCGGGCGCACGTAACCACGGATGAATTCGGCCAGCGCGCCGAAGCCCAGTGACTTGTCGAAGTAGTCGGTGACGAACTCGCCGAGTTCCCGCCGATGAAGACGCTCTTCCACGTCGCCGGAGACGACGACGATCGGCATGTAGATCTGCGGCGCGGATTCGCGCACGAAGCGTGCGATGTCCAGACCGTCCATGTCGGGCAGCCGCAGCGCCACGGTGACGAAGTCGAAGACCCCTCGCTGCAGTTCGGCTTGCGCCTCCGCGCCGGTGGAGACGCCCACGATCTCGACGCCCGGCACCTCGGCGCTGACCACGCGCGAAATCAGCTGGCGGACGACCTTGGAGCCGTCGACCAGGAGAATCCGCGGCGCCGCGCCGGCAACGCCTGAACCGATGTGAGTCGCCACCCCAAATCCCCTTGTCTAGACCGCCGCGGCGCGACGGATCTGTCGTGCACTCACCAGACGGGCACCCAGCCAGCCGAGCAACGCGGCGGCGACGGGTACCGAAAGCAACAACCACGCGGGCAACCCGCCGAAGCTCACACTGCCATCGTACGCGGCCGCAAGACGTCCCACCGGGCCGGCCATCGCAAGTTCGAGCACGACGGCCAGCACCACGGCCAGAACGCCGGCAAGAAACCCGAGCCAGATGCCCGCGTAGAGATAAGGACGGCGAACGAAGGGACGGCTGGCACCGATAAGCAGCAGCACACCGATCTCCGCGCTGCGGCTCTGGATATCGACACGAATGGTGTTGCCGACCACCAGAAGGGCCGCGATACCCAGCAAGGCCGCCAGCAGACTCACCGCCCGTGTGCCCACGCCAAGCAGCGCGTCGAGACGCTGGCGCCATGCGCCGGTGTCCTGAACCATGTCGACGCCCGGTGTGGCCTTCATCGCATCGACCAGGCGTCCGGCATCGTCAGCCGCCAGACCCGGCCGGGGCTGGACCGAGAGGACGTATGGCAGCGGATTGACGTCGAGGGACTGCAGGGAGCCGGAAAACCCCTGGACTTCGGCGAGCTCATCGAGCCCGTCCTTGGGCGTGCGAACGACGACGTCCGCCACTTCCGGGCGCCCGCGCAGCGCGGAGGCGGCGGTTTCCGCCATGGCCGCGTTCTGGCCCGGCTTCATGAAGGCGCTGATGGACTGGTTGCGGCCCAGCGCGTCGCCCATACGCTCGACGTTGCCGAGCAGGAGGTAAAACGCGAGCGGCAGAGCCAGGGCCACGCCCATGACGGCGACGGTCAGCAACGTGCTGAGCGGCCGGGCCGCCAGACGGCGCCAGCTGATCGACAGGCTCCAGGCGTGATGCTCGCGCCAGGCGCCGACCTTGCGCCCTTCGCTGCGCTGGGTCTTCGGCGGCTCCGGCGGACGACGGGATTCGCGAACGGTATTCATACGACCTCCGTCGCAGGCACGTCGGCCACCAGCTTGCCGTGGTCGAGTACGACCACCCGCTTCTTCATTCGCTTGATCAGCATGAGGTCGTGGCTGGCCACGAGGACGGCCGTGCCGACCTGCTGGAACTCCGCAAAGAGGGTCATGATTTCCATGGCCAGCTGTGGATCGAGGTTGCCCGTCGGTTCGTCGGCAATCAGGACCGCCGGCTTCGCGACGATCGCGCGCGCGATACCGACGCGCTGCTGCTCACCCGTGGACAGCGCCTCGGGCAGCTGTTTTTCGTAGCTGAGCAGGCCGACCTTTTCCAGAGCGGCGCGCACGCGACGCGACCGGTCGGCCGGCGCCACGCCGGCGATCACCAGTGGCAGTTCGACATTGGCGAAGACCGTGCGATCCAGGAGCAGGCGGTGATCCTGAAAGACCATGCCCAGCTTGCGGCGGATGCGCGGGATATCCGACGAGCGGACCGTGTTGAGTTTCTGGCCGTCGAGGGTGACGACGCCGTTGGTCGGCCGTTCGATCATGGCCAGCAACTTGAGCAGCGTGCTCTTGCCGGCGCCGGAATGGCCGGTAACGAAGGCCATTTCACCGGCCGCGACCTGGAACGATACATCGGTAAGGGCCTGGTGACCGCCCTCGTATCGTTTGCTCACCAGATCGAAACCGATCACCGCATTACCTGTTGGCCCGTTGGACCCCAGAGGATAAGGGATGTCGGGTGAGTTGTGCGGGGTGGAACGTGCCGGGCATGTGCCGGACGGGATGCAGGAGCGCGCGCGGGCGCGCTCCTGCCGGTCGTGGGTTTACCGACCGCCGAACAGCCGGCCGATGCGGCGGAAGAAACCGACCTTCTCATGCGTATGCGGTGCAGGCGCCGGAGCGGCAGCGGCAGCGGTCGGGCGGTTCGCTGCGACCTGACGCGACGGGCGGCTGCCCTGACGCGACTGACCATCCGCGTGACGCGACGGGGCGGCTGCCTTCGGGCCTGCGGCCTGATCGGTGGCGCCGCTACCCTCGACGTTCTCCACGCCTTCGCGCGCGCCGCGGCCACGACCACCGCGACGGCGGCGACGCTTCTTCGGGGCGCCATCGGCAGCGATGGCCTCGGCAGCGGCCGGCAGCTCCTCGACCGACTCGGCAACGATCACGGTCTTTACCGGGACCTCCGTGGAGGCGGCGGTGAAGCCACCGACCGGGGTGTCCTCGCGCGGCGGGCGCGGGCGACGCTCGCGGCTGCCGGAGCGCTCGCCCGAGCGGGAACCGCCACGACCACCCTCCCGGCCGCCACGACCGCCCTTCTCCGGCGGTGCGCCGCGCGTCGGGATGTGACCGCCCGTATCGTTCGGATCGTCGACTTCGTCCTGCACGCCGTCGGCGCGCGGGCGCGGCGCCGGCATCACCAGCATCTTCGCTTCGATCGAGGCGGTCGGAATCTTCTGGTTGATGTACGTCTCGATGTCCGGAAGGCCCATCGCGTAGAGGTCGCAGGCGAAGCTGATCGCGTCGCCTTCAGCGCCCAGGCGGGCCGTACGGCCGATGCGGTGCACGTAGTCCTCGGCATCCTGCGGCAGGTCGTAATTGAAGACGTGACTGACGGCGGGAATATGCAGACCGCGCGCGGCGACGTCGGTCGCCACGAGCATGTCGATCTGGCCGTCCTGGAAACGCTGCAGCAGCTTCTGGCGCTTGACCTGCGGCACGTCGCCCGAGATGGCGCCGACACGGAAGTTGTGGCGCTTGAGACGATCGGTGATGCGCTCGGCGGCGGCCTTGGTATTGACGAAGATGATGCTGCGCTCGGCCTTGGTCTCTTCGAGCAGGTTGAGCAGCAGCGGCATCTTCTCTTCCTTGGACGGGAAGTAGACGACCTGGCGGACGCGGTCGGCGGTGACGTTTTCCGTCTCGACGACCAGCTTTTCGGCCTCGTGCATGTGCTCGTAGGCCAGCTCCAGCACGCGATGGCTCAGCGTGGCGGAAAACAGCAGCACCTGACGCTGCTCGCGGGCCGGCAGGCGGCGGAAGATGAAGCGGACGTCCTTGATGAAACCAAGGTCGAACATGCGGTCGGCTTCGTCGATGACCATGACTTCGACCGAGCCGAAGCCGAACACGTCCTGCTTGTGGTAGTCGAGCAGGCGACCCGGCGTGGCGATGATGATGTCGCAGCCGTCGCGCAGCTGCTGGCGCTGCTTGTCGTAATCGACGCCGCCGTAGATGAGCGCGCTGCGCAGACCGGTGGCCTTGCCGATGGTCTGGAAGTCCTTCTCGATCTGGATGGCCAGTTCGCGGGTGGGCGCGATGATCAGGGCGCGCGGATCCGCGTCGCGGCGGTTGGGCGCGGCCGGATGCTTCAGCAGGCGGTCCATCAGGGCGACCAGGAAGGCGAAGGTCTTGCCCGTGCCCGTCTGCGCCTGACCCGCTACGTCACGGCCCGTCAGGGCGAGCGGCAGGGTCAGCGCCTGGATGGGCGTGCAGCGGGTGATGCCGGCGGCGGCAAGGCCCTGATGGAGAAGCGGATGAAGGTCGAGGTTTTCGTAGAAGACGTCGGTGAGAACGGTTTGGGACATAGGTATGAATGGCCTGGCGTCTCGTCGCGCGGAGGCGCGACGGCATCCCGGCGGCCGGGCGGGCCTCGGGACGGTGGGTGATCCGGCCGGCGTCACGGGAGAGTCGGGGGCGGCCAGGTGTCAGTCCGGCGGCCAGACGACGCGCCCGGCGCACGATGGCCGGAGGCGGCGGCGCGCGACCCGACGGTTCCCGCTGGCATAGGTGAAGAGGCTTGAAACGATTAACCTTTTCACCTATGTCAACGGAAACCATCCCGTCGGCGCCCTTGAATCGCTTGAATCGCGCCCCTAGTTGCGTTGGAATGAGGGCCAGCGGCTGCAATGGCCAAGACCTTCGGTTCCGGTTGGACCCGCGACATGAGGCTCCTTAGTGTAGCCGATGCAGGCGTCACGGTCGTCAACCCCCTATTACCCCCATTCTGGAGATCACGGTGAGCGAAAAGATCACCCATACGAGCGACTCTGCCTTCCAGCAGGAAGTCCTCGATTCCGACACCCCGGTCCTGCTCGATTTCTGGGCCGAGTGGTGCGGCCCGTGCAAGTCGATCGCTCCGGTGCTCGATGAACTGGCCGGCGAGTACGAAGGCAAACTGAAAATCGTCAAGATCAACATCGACGAAAATCAGCAGACGCCCCGCCAGTTCGGCGTCCGTGGCATCCCGACCCTGATGATCTTCAAGGACGGCAAGGTCGCCGGCACCCAGATCGGCGCCGTCGGCAAGGGTCAGCTGACCCAGTTCATCGAAAAGTCCCTCTGAATTCCCCGTTTCACCCACGCCGCCGCGTGAGGCGCTTTACGCCGCGCCTCACGCGATGCTAGGCTCTAGGAGTTCGCCGGGACACCGCTTGTCCCCTCCAGTCGCGAACCCTCTCCCTTCTTCTTTTAACGGCGCCCCGTGAGGTTTGCCCGTGTCCGATATCGAAACTAAAGATTCCATCGACGCCAAGGGCGCCGGCGACCAGCCTGCGACCGAACCGCGTCCCCGTACGCGCCGAAAGGCGCCAGCCGCCGCACCCGCGGTAGAGACGAGCGCACCCGCGCCGGCTCCCGTCGCGCCGCCGGCGGTCAAGTCTCCGCCGCCGCTGCCTCCGGTACCGACACCGGCGCCGCAGGCCGAGTTGCAGTTGAGCAACGCGCCGGCGTCACCGGCGGAGCCGCGCCCCGCGGCCCCGTCGAATGAAACGCGCGACGGCGGCCAGCCTGCCCCTTCGCAGGGCGGCGGTCAGGGTCAGGGTCAGGGCGGTCAGCAGCAGGCCCGGGGCGACAACCCCAACCAGCAGCCGAATCGCAACGACCGTAACAACCCGAACAACCCGAATAACCCGAACAACGAGCGCGAGGGCCGGGGCCGTCGTCGCCGGAACGAACGCAACGACCGTGGCGACCGTGGCGACCGGAACAACCAGCAGCGCCCAGGTGGCGGTAACCCCGGCAACGGCGGCAACTACCAGCACCCGCGCAACAACAACGGTTATCCCGTCGACGATGACGAGAACGCCGACGCCGGCAGCAACGATCGCCTGATCAACCTGACCGAACTCAAGCGCAAGAACGCGATCCAGCTGCTCGAGTTCGCCGAGTCGCTCGGTGTCCGCGAGGGCGTGGCCCGCCAGCGCAAGCAGGACGTCGTCTTCAATATCCTGAAGGCCCACGCCCGTTCGGGCGGCGGCATCTGGGCGGAGGGCGTGCTCGAAATCCTCCAGGACGGCTTCGGCTTCCTGCGCTCGGCCGACGAGTCGTACCTGGCCGGCCCGGACGACATCTACGTCTCCCCCAGCCAGATCCGCCGCTTCAACCTGCGCACGGGTGATTACATCACCGGACGCGTCCGCCATCCCAAGGAAGGCGAGCGTTACTTCGCGATGCTCAAGGTCGACGACATCAACGGCGATCCGCCGGAGGCGTCGAAGAACAAGCTGCTTTTCGAGAACCTCACCCCGCTGTTCCCGCGCAAGTCGTTCAAGCTCGAGCGCGGCAACGGGTCCACCGAGGACATCACGGGCCGCATTCTCGATCTGGTCGCACCCATCGGCCGCGGCCAGCGTGGCCTCATCGTCTCCCAGCCGAAATCCGGTAAGACGATGATGTTGCAGAACATCGCGCAGGCTATCCAGTACAACCATCCGGACGTCCATCTGATCATGCTGCTGATCGATGAGCGCCCTGAGGAAGTCACGGAAATCGCGCGTACGGTTCGCGCCGAAGTCATCAGCTCGACCTTCGACGAGCCGGCCGTTCGCCACGTGCAGGTCGCCGAAATGGTGATCGAGCGCGCCAAGCGTCTGGTCGAGCACAAGAAGGACGTGGTGATCCTGCTCGACTCGATTACCCGCCTGGCCCGTGCCTACAACACCGTGGTACCGAGCTCCGGCAAGGTCCTCACCGGCGGTGTCGACGCCAATGCCCTGCAGCGCCCCAAGCGCTTCTTCGGCGCGGCGCGTAACGTCGAGGAAGGCGGCAGCCTGACGATCATCGCCACCGCGCTGACCGACACGGGCTCCAAGATGGATGAGGTGATCTACGAGGAGTTCAAGGGCACCGGCAACATGGAAGTGCACCTGTCCCGTCGTATCTCCGAGAAGCGCGTCTATCCGGCCATCGATATCAACCGCTCGGGCACCCGCCGCGAAGACCTGCTCATCGATCCGGACCTGCTCGCCAAGATCTGGATCCTGCGCAAGCTGCTGCATCCGATGGATGAGCTCGCCGCGATGGAGTTCATGCTCGACAAGATGAAGAACACGAAGTCCAACGACGAGTTCTTCAATTCGATGAAGCGCTGATCGCGCCGCACCGGATCTTGCGAAGAGGCCGCCCATCGGGCGGCCTCTTCGTCTTTGGAGTGCCAGCACACGCGCCGGTCAGGCAAGTGAGAGGCTCGCGCGAGAATTTGCAACGTATCGTCGGCGAAGGTGGTGCCTTGTGCCACTGGCCGCCCCCGTTCTAAACTTCACGCCTAGGTGGACTGGGGGTTCCCGGTCGGCGTCATAGCCTCGGTGAGTTCACCGGGGCTTTTCGCTGTCTGCGTCAGGGAAAACCTTGAGCCCCCACCCTTCGAAGTCGACGCCAAGCTTTTTGCGCCCTCCTTTGCAGAAGAACTTACGCTTGAGCACCTCAAATGCCCGATTAGGGCTTTGCGGTCGAAGGACCGACAGACCGATGGGCCGGGCTACGAGATCGGCGAGTTGCAGTCCGGAGGAGTTGGTCTTCTTGTCGGCGAATTTAATGGCGAATGGCAGCTGGCGCCCCCACCTGTTAGCGCCGTCACAAATTCTCCGGAATTCCAGCTCCAGATCACGATCTTCTTTTTTACCTCGGCACTCAACGACGACGTGAGTCGGACGATCGCCCTGTTCTTTCTCCTCAACAAGCTCAAACAGCGTCTCGAGACAAAATCCGAGAGCCAGATGGTATGGATTGCTTTCAATCTGAGCACGCTCCCTGAGCCTAGCCTTGCTGATGACGCAGCTGATCAGAATAAAGTTGCTCGTGTCGATCAACCCAGTGAGCTCGTCAAGAAAAACTTCTTTTTCCAGGCGATTGTTGAAGCGGAAGATTCCCTTTTCCTTCCGTATGTCGTGTTCGTGAAGCACGACGATGTCATGCCCGAAGTGCCTGAACTTGAATGACTCGATCGCGGGGACGATGGCATCCGCATAATGCCCTTTGTGAAAGACACAAAATGCCAGCACGAAAACAGGATAGTTCGGGTCTACGGTTTCAAGACCATGATCGCCGCTCTCGTCAACGTAAACGACGTAGTTACTGAACCGGCCTGCTGGCGCCACGGCCAGAGCCTCATCGACCGCGTGATCGACCCCGGGCGACAACGGCAGCCCCATTGGCCGGTCGGCAACGCCTCAGGCTCTTGCTCCTTGCTTGACCTTCGCTTGACGGTCATCGCCTCATGACTCCCTTGTCGATGCATATTGCCGCCAGAGTATAGGAAGCATCGACGCATGCCCGGATAGCTGCGCGACTGACGAGCGCCAGGGTCGGCAAGGGCAGAAGGTCCCGACCTCCTCGTTTTCACCGACTCGCCGACGCATTTGCTACCCTGCGCCGCCGGCATGCCACCTTTTCCCGGCGGGCATGCGCCCCCATCTGGGCCGCATCCGGCCAAAAAGCCCCCTCTTCAAGGAAAGCCTCGTGTCCATCCCCAGCGCCGCCAAGAGCACGCCCATCGGCGACCGTGACGATCTGGTCGCCTATCTCGCCAGGGGCGAGAAGCCGCGTGAAGCCTGGCGCATCGGAACGGAGCACGAGAAATTCGGCTTCTACAGCGATGACCTCACCCCGCCACCGTTCGACGGGGACCGTCCGGGCATCCGCCAGCTACTGGAGACCCTGGCGACGCGCTTCGGCTGGGACGTGGCCCGTGAAGGCGACACCCCGGTCGCGCTGACCAAGGGCATGGCGAACATCACCCTCGAACCGGCCGGGCAGCTGGAGCTCTCCGGTGCGCCGCTGGAGACGATCCACGAGACCTGCGACGAAGTCACCAACCACCTGAAGGAAGTCCGCTCGGTGGCCGAGGAACTCGGCATCGGCTTCCTGGGAATGGGCTTCCAGCCCAAGTGGCGTCGCGACCAGATGCCGTGGATGCCCAAGGGCCGCTACAAGATCATGCGCGAGTACATGCCCAAGGTCGGTTCGCTCGGCCTCGACATGATGACGCGCACCTGCACGGTGCAGGTCAACCTCGACTACGCGACCGAGGCGGACATGGTGAAGAAGTTCCGCGTGGGCCTCGCGCTGCAGCCGATCGCGACGGCGCTGTTCGCCAACTCCCCCTTCACCGAAGGCAAGCCCAACGGTTACAAGTCGTATCGTTCGCACGTCTGGACCGATACCGACGCCGACCGCACGGGCATGCTCGACTTCGTTTTCGAAGACGGTTTCGGCTACGAGCGCTACGTCGACTACATCCTCGACGTGCCGATGTACTTCAGCTATCGCGACGGCAAGTATGTCGACCTGTCCGGCCAGGACTTCAAGAAGTTCATGCGTGGTGAGCTGGCCGCCTTGCCGGGCGAGAAGGCCAACATGCGCGACTGGGCCGATCATCTGACCACCGCCTTCCCCGAGGTGCGCCTGAAGCAGTACCTCGAGATGCGCGGCGCCGATACCAGCACGTGGAACTCGCTGTGCGCACTGCCCGCGTTCTGGGTGGGCCTGCTGTACGACGACACCGCGCTGGACGCCGCATGGGACCTCGTGAAGGACTTCACGAAGGCCGAGCGCCACGCGCTGCGTGACGGCGTACCGAAGGAGGCGCTCGCGCTTCGCTTCCGCGACCACAGCGTGCGCGAGCTGTCACTGGAGGCGGTGAAGATCGCCCGGGAAGGCCTCAAACGGCGCAACCGCACCGGTCACCGCGGCGTCGACGAATCCGTGTACCTCGAACCGCTGGAAGAGATCGCCCTCTCCGGCAAAACCCAGGCCGACACCAAGCTCGAGCTCTTCCAGAGCGAATGGAACGGCAGCGTCGATCCCGTGTTCCGCGACTACGCTTACTGAGTCATTGCCATGCAGATGAATGAAACGCGCCTGGGCCGCCTCGACGACCTCCTGATCTCGACCAACCGCTATTCGCTGGAGACGCTGGACGGACTCTTCTCGGCGGCGATCGTGGGCCCGGCCGACGTCGACATCGACGACTGCATGGCGATCCTCGACACCGACGAGGCGACGCCCTGGGAGTCCGAGGCCGTGCACGCGGAGGTCGCCACGCTGCTCAGGGAATTCTGGGCGGTGATCGAGGCACGCGTGTCGGGCGATCCCAAGGTACTGGCGGAAGACGCTCTGCCCTTCATCGACTCGCCCGAGGAATTCGACGAGATCGAGGACGTCGCTTCGTACAATGGCGACTTCCCGCTCGCGAGCGACTGGGCGCTGGGCTTTCGCTTCGCCCTCAGCGAGTGGGAAGAGGAATGGTCCGAGTGGCTGGATGAAAAGACCTATCCGTTCGTCGGCATGCTGCTGACCCTGACGGCGGATCAGACCGATCCGGACCCGGGCACACCGACGGTGGCCCTGCCGTCGTTCGAGGAGCGGATGAACCTGCTCAACGAGATCCCGTTCCAGCTCGCGCAGCTCTATCGTCGCCGCCATCCGCGGCACGGCAAGCCCGTACAGCGCGACGAGTCGAAAGTCGGCCGCAACGACGTCTGCCCGTGCGGCAGCGGCAAGAAATTCAAAAAATGCCACGGCGCGGAAGGCCTGTAGGAGCGCGCCCCACGCACGATCCCGTCCGACTGGCCTGAAGGCCACCCACAAAAAAACCTCCCCGTCACCGGGGAGGTTTTTTTACTGGCTCATATCAGCCGATCGGGGAGACGATCAGAACTGGTACTTGGCCGAGACGCTCAGCAGGTTGCCCTTGTCGTCGTTCTGGCCGACCAGACGGTCGTTGGTGGCATTGGTGACGCCAGCGATGTGAGCCTTGTTAACGAAGATGTGGGCGTAACCCGCGTTGACTTCGAAACGCTCGGTGGCCTTGTAGCCGATACCGAAGGCCAGCCACTTGCGGGTCGAGTCCGGCACGCGCGGGGAGCGGGTATCGTCGTAGGTCGGCGTCGTGTCGACGGCAACACCGGCGCGCAGCGTCAGCTTGTCGGTCGGGTAGTACTCGCCACCGGCGGACAGGAAGTAGCTGTTGCGCCAGCTGTAGTCTTCGCTGGTGGACGGCTGGTTCGGGTTCGAGTAATTGACCGTGAGGTCCTTGAACTCGTTCCACTTGGTCCACGACAGATCGAAGCCCAGGCCGAACTTCACGTCCTGGTGCCAGAAGCTCGCGGTGGCGACGGACGGCGTGGTGAAGTCAGCCGTACCGTTGGTGTGGGTGAACGGCGGCTGGCCCGAACCGAGCAGCGCACCGACGGTCGGGTTGGACAGCACGGCCGTCACGTTGCTCGGCATCGTGAAGTTACCGGTGCCTTCCAGCTTGTGGCTGATCTTGCTGCGGTAGTTCAGGGCGATGCGGTCGTTCTGGGTCAGCTTCCACAGACCACCGATCTGCCAGCCGTAGGCCCAGTCGTCACCCTTGATCTTGGCGACGCCGTCGCTACCCGGCGGAACCACGGCGGCGTACTGTGCGGCCAGGGCGCGGGCGGTGGCGGGCGGCAGCTGACCCGCGGCGGCGGCGCGCTGAATCAGGCCGAGGCCGACCGTGTTGTAGTTGATCGCACTGGTCAGTTCAGCGGTCGTCTTCTGCGCGATGAAGCTTGCGCCGAGGGCGAAGTCGTCCGTCACGTCGAACGACGCCGACAGCGTCGCGTCATACGACTTGAAGTCGGACTTGATGGCGTTGTAACGACCCTTCCAGTCGGAGTCGTATTCGGTCTTGAAACCGAACGGGGCGGTCAGGCCGAGGCCGATGTGCCAGCGATCGCTGACCTGGGTCGCGACGTAGAACGCCGGAACCGGGATCGTGGTGCCGGCGTCGCCGCCGTTGCCGCCCGAGATGGGACGACCCTGAGCGTCGGTCGCGGTGCCGTGGAACTTGGTGCTGAAGTTGATGCCGGTGACGTCGGCCTGGAACGTGGTGCCCTTGAGCAGGCTCATGGCGGCCGGGTTGTTCACGATCACCGAGGCGTCGTCACCCGCGGCGGCGGAACCGGCGAAAGCGCGACCGAGGGCGGCGGCGCTGTTTTCCTTCAGCTGGAAGGCGCTGGCGTGAGCGGCCTGCGGAGCCACCAGCGCGCCGGCGATGGCCAGCGAAAGGGCGGCGACGGCCAGCGAACGGGTATGGGTCAACTTCTGCATGCGTGGTGGCTCCTGCTTTTGTTCTGTTCTGGGTCGATGTCACGTGCGCGGAACGGAAAAGTTAGCCGTTTTCATACGCGCGTTTAACAATCTGGGGTGGGACTCTGGACGACTTGACGAATAATTTGCAAGTGCATGTGCAACAAAGTCGAAACATCCGACGTTTATGCACACTTGCGCCGTCACTCTTTTGCTAACGTATGCTGCCGATCCGCAAGCGAGACCGCCGTCATGCACTGCTACGTCTACGCAAGCCTTCGCAAGCCCGATACTTACGTCTGGATGACCCGCCGGGACGGCTTCGACATGCTTCCCGAGCCGCTCGTCCTCCTGCTGGGTGAGCTCCGCTTCGTGCTGGAGTTCGAACTCACGCCGCAGCGCAAGCTCCCGCACAACGACACTGAGCAGGTGCTCATCAACCTCGCGGGTTGCGGCTGGCATCTGCAGACGCCTCCCGGCGACACGCTCACCGTCTGCAATCAGCCGAACCACAATCGCGAGATCGACCCCGACCGGACGCTCGTCCGCGTCTGATCGGCCGAATCCGCGCACAGGCAGAGTGCGCGGCGTGGGTTAACACGTCGTTACCGCGTGATGCCATGCGCGTCCGTATACTCGCGCGCATGGCCAATCCCAAACGTCGTCGACCATCGCTGATCAAGGCGCTGCCCTGGTTCCTTCCCGCCCTCGCCGCTGTCGCCTGCGCGGGTCTCACGGCGTCGCCGCTTGCGCTGATTCCGCTGCTGCTCGCTAACGCCCTGGTGATGGCCGCGGTCTGTCACGCGATCGGTTTCGATCCCGAAACGAGCTTCCTGCGTACGGCCTTGCGCCGTGGTTCGGCGCACGTCGTGATCTTCACGGCCTACACCTTCGTCGTGTTCGTGCTCGTCGCCTGGCCGCTGCTCAAGCTGACGCAGGCGCCCAGCCTGGGCGTCGCGCTGCTGCTGGCAGCGACGCTCGTGGTCGCGCTGGCGGCGCTGTGGCGCATGTGGCCGGCGTTCGGGCTTCTTTTCCTCTGGGACGATGCCTACCCCGAGGACAGCGGTAACGGCTCGTGGATCTTCACCGCGGTGGCCCGCTCGGTCAGCTTCGGCCGTCACCTTTCCGCCGAGGAACGTTTCTTCTCGCATTTCCTGCCCGCCGCCTTCAGCCTGCTCGTACTCGCCTTTTGCGCCGTGGCCCTCTCCGGCCTGTACGGCGTCTTTCCCCCGGAGATGCGGATCGCCGCGCTGGCGATCTATGGCGTGGTGCTGCTGCCCGTCGCCGGCATGGTGATCGCGAACCGCACCCTGCGTGCGCTGCTCTGCGAGCGCCGCGGGCATATCCGTACGGCCCGCGCCGAGCCCCGGCGTGAGCCGGGCATCGAGCCGGACGTGGCTGCGCCGCCTCCCCCCATTCCCGTACTCAGCACCGAAGAAAGTCAGCCCGGCGTACGCGAGCACGCGCTCCTGGCAGCGGCCCGCGAAGGCGACATCGCACGGGCCGTGGCGCTCGTCGAAGCGGGTGCCGACCCCAACACCGCCGCGGAAGCGGGCGATCGCGACCAGCGCCCCGTGCTGACGCTCGCCGCCCTTTCCCCCGACATCCGCCTGCTGCGTGCGCTGATCGCGCGTGGCGCGCAGGTCAGCCGTGCCCATCAGGGCGTGACCGCGTTGCACGCCGCGACGCGCGACAGCTGGCACGGTCGCCCTGAAGCCGTCCTCACCCTGCTGACCAACGGCGCGAACGCCGCCGCCACCGATGCCGAGGGCAACACCGCACTGCACGGGGCGGTGCTCAGCGCCGAGCCGACCGTCGCCGCCATGCTGCTCGATGCAGGCGCGCCGGTCGACGCCGTCAACGCCGCCGGCGACACGCCGCTGGCCATCGCGTGCCGCGCGGCCAACTGGGCACTCGTGCGTTTCCTTCTCGAGCACGGTGCCAAACCCGCTCCCGTCGGCGGCGAGCCCGCCCTGGTCGCCGCCGCCGGTATCGCCGACGACGACGCGGAAGGCGTGAAGGTGCTGCTGCGCTACAAGGCGCCGGTGAACGCCACCGACGCCCACGGGCGCTCGGCCCTGATCGCCGCCTCCGCGGAAGGTCATGAGCAGATCGCCCGCGCCCTGCTTCAGGCCCACGCCCAGCCGAACCTCGCCGACCGGCATGGCACCACCGCCCTCATGGAGGCCGCGCGTGCCGGCGCTCACGGCATCGTCCAGTTGCTGGCCGACGCCCAGGCCAATGCCTCGCCGCGCGACAGCCACGGACGCGACGCGCTGACGCTGGCCTGCCAGTCGCCGCGCGCCCAGGCCGCCACGGTACGCGCGCTGCTCGCGCTGGGAGCCCAGCCGAAGGAAGCCGGCGCGGATGGACGCAGCGCGCTCGACCACGCGGCCGGTACGGGCCGCTGGGACTTCGTCGCCCTGCTCGACCCGGAGACGCCACTGCCGACATCGCTGAGCGAATCGGTCGTACCGGAGGCGGGGGCGGATTCGCCGATGCATCTCTACGATGCCTTGCGCTTCGGACACTGGGCCGTCGCTTCCACGTTCACCGCCAAGGTTCGCGCTTGGCCCGCGGAAGAACTCGCCGCGCTGTATGTCGATCTGGCTGGCACGGGCTTCGACGCGGCACGCGCGTGGCTGCTGGACCATGGCCTTCATGCCGAGGCGCGGCTGGCGCCCCCGGCCGACGGAACCGACACGACCGGTCGCCGGCTGTTCGACGCCCTGCTCCCCCAGCTTCCCCAGTCGGCCGACGCGCTGCTGCAGCTGATGCGCGCGGGCGCCACCCCCGCGGGTGCGGGCCTCCTCGGTCAGGCGGTGTGCCGCCTGGACGGTGCCGACGAACGCCTGACGCTCGCGATGCTCGAAGCCGGTGCCGACCCCTTCGGCGCCGACGCGCGCGGTCGCACGCCGGTACACATGGCGGCGGCCACCGGCCGCAGCGCGTTGCTCGGTGCCTTGCTCGCCCGGGGCATGGACCCGAACGTGCGCGACGCGGGAGGCCGTACGCCCCTGCATGCCGCGCTGGAACAGGGCGGCGAGAGCCTGCCCCTCGTCCGCCTGCTGGTCGCTCATGGCGCGGACCCGGAAGCGGCGGACGTCAATGGCGAGACGCCGTACGGCCTCGGCATCGGCCATGGCGATGTCGAGCGCTGGCTGAGCTGGACCGCGTGGCCACTGCCGCGCCGTCCGCTGCGTGCCGATGACTTACCCGCCGCCGCCGCCGCGGGCGACATACAGGCGGTCGACCGGCTGCTCGAACTCGGTTTCGCCGTGGACACGCGCGATGCGCAAGGCGCCACCGCCCTGCTTCGTGCCGCCGGCGCCGGAAGGCGGGATGTGGCCGAACACCTCATCGAAGCGGGCGCCGATCCCACGCTCGCCGCCGCTTCAGGCATCACGCCACTCGCCGCCGCGGTGAACGCGCGTCGCGACACGATCGTCGAAGCGTTGCTCGCGCGCGGCGTGGCGGCGGACCAGCGACTGCCGGGCGATACGACCGCCCTGATGATCGCCGCCGCCCTCGGCTACCCCGAGATCGCCGAGATGCTGCTCGCGGCAGGCGCCGATGCCCGCGCCGAGGACGCGCACGGACACACGGCGCTGCATGCCGCCGCGCAATACTGCTTCGGCAGCAGCGACAGCCTGCGCGCACGTCGCCTGCTCGATACGGTCATCGGCAAGGGTGCCGATGTGAACAAGGCGGACAAGGACGGCGTGACCCCGCTGCTGATGCTGCTGGGTGCGCATCTGCGCCCCGGTACCGAGGCGGATGCCACCCACCTTGGCGCGCTGGTACCCGTCCTGCTCGACGCGGGCGCGAAGATCGAACACGCCGACCATCGCGGCGTCAGCGCGCTGCATGCGAGCGCGATGCATGCGCTGCTGGGGCCGGCCCGCGTCCTTCTCCATCGCGGTGCGAACCGTAACGCGGCCGATGCGTTTGGCCGGACCGCTGGCGACGTCGCGCGGCATCTTGGGTACGTGGATATTGCGCATGAGCTCGGAACGCGTGTCGGCGCGATTCCGAGCGTAAGGCAGACCTTGCGGCAGCCGGCGCAGCCGGACTAAGACCACGGCCGCCTGTGGCTCCCTCGCGACGGGCTGTCGCGAGCGGGGCTCGCTCCTACAGCGAGCGCGCTCGCCTCTTCAGGGTCAGGCTTCCTTTTCGCGCTCTTCCACCGCATCGGCCTCGAAGAGCTGCTGCAGGTCGTGCAGGGCTTCCTTCGAAGACTGCATGAGGGCGGCATCGTCGTCATACACCAGGTACTGCGCGCGCAGCACCTGCTCGTCGTGCTTGCGGAACCGCGCGATACGGCTGTCGACGACGTCGGCCGACATGTCCAGCGACTGGAGCACGTGGCGGGTCATCTCCAGGCTGGAGTAGAAGGTCTCGCGCACGGGATCTTCGATGCCGATATCCATGAGACGGAACGCATGCTGACGGTTACGCGCGCGGGCGACGATCTTGAGGTGCGGGTACTGGCGCTTCACCAGCCGCGCGGTGCGGATGTTGGCTTCGGGATCGTCGGTGGCGATGACGAACACCTCGGCCTTGTCCGCCTGCGCGGCACGCAGCATTTCCGGACGCCCGGGATCGCCGAAAAACAGTGATGTGCCGCCGAAGCGGCGCGAGGTTTCCACCTGCTCCACCGAGCTCTCCAATGCGACGAACTGGATGCCCTGCGCACGCAGCACGCGAGCGACGATCTGGCCCATGCGCCCGAAGCCGGCGATGATGACGCGGGGCGTATCGGCCTCGATGGTGTCGAATGCACGGTCCGGCTTGCGCACACGCTCGTGCACGAGACGCGACGCGGCAAGCACGAGCAACGGCGTCAGCGCCATCGACAGCGAGATCGCCATGACCATGAGGCCACGCTGGCTGTCGTCGATCAGGCGATTCTGCTGTGCGAGGTTGAGGATGACGAAGGCGAATTCGCCGCCGCTCGCCAGCACGGCCGCCAGGCGCACCGAATCGGCGGTGGTCAGCGAGGCGACCAGCCGGCCCAGCGGAACGATCAGCAAGGCCTTGACCGTGAGCAGCAGCGCCACCATGCCCAGCACGAGCAACGGCTTGGCGACCAGCAACGCGAGGTCGACCGACATGCCCACGCTGACGAAGAACAGACCGAGCAGCAGCCCCTTGAAGGGTTCGATATTCGACTCGAGCTCGTGGCGATACTCCGAATCCGCCAGCAGCAGGCCGGCGAGGAACGCGCCGAGCGTCACGGAGATGCCCGCCAGTTCCATCAGCCATGCCGTGCCCATGACCACCAGCAGCGCCGTCGCGGTGAACACCTCGGTGCTCTTGGCGCGGGCGACGAAGCGGAACACATGGCGCAGCAGCAGCCGGCCGCCGAGGATCACGGCGAAGATGGTGCCGACGACCCGGACCACGCTCATCGTGTCGGGACCGTGCGCGCCGTGGGCGACCGCGCCACCGAGCAACGGCACCGCGGCGATCAACGGAATGGCGGCGAGATCCTGGAAGAGCAGGATGGCGAAGGCCTGGCGACCGTACGCGGCGCCGGCCTCTTTGCGCTCAGCGAGGATCTGAAGGCCGAACGCGGTGGACGACAGCGCAAGGCTGCCACCGACGATCACGCCCGCCTTCCAGGTCAGGCCGAACAGGAAGTAGCCGATAGCACCGAGAGCGAGCGCGCAGGTGATCACCTGCAGGCTGCCGCTGCCGAACACCGCACGGCGCATCACCCACAGGCGGGACGGCGACAGCTCGAGGCCGATCACGAACAGCATCAGCACGACGCCGAAATCGGAGATCGTCGCAACGCCCTCGGTGTCGCTGACCAGGCCGAGGACGGACGGCCCGATGACGACGCCCGCCAGCAGGTAACCCAGCACGGCACCCAGACGGAAGCGTTTGGTGAGCGGCACGGCAACCACCGTCGCCAGCAGGAAGACGACGGCCGTCTCTAGAAAGTGATGTCCATCCATGCTGCGGCTCCCGGGAAATCGTCCCGGATTATGTCATGCGGATCCCGCTGCCGTTTTGGACGAAATGCCGCTCAACCCTTCAGCCAGCGCGCCACGTCCACCGCGAAGTAGGTCAGGATCGCATCGGCGCCCGCCCGTTTCATCGCCAGCAGCGATTCCATGACGACGGCCCTCTCGTCCAGCCAGCCGTTCTGCGAGGCCGCCTTGATCATGGCGTACTCCCCGCTGACCTGATAGACGAACGTGGGCGCGCCGAAGGCGTCTTTCACCCGCCGTACGATGTCCAGATAAGGCAGGCCCGGCTTCACCATCACGGCATCGGCGCCTTCGGCGAGATCCAGTTCGACCTCGCGCAGGGCCTCGTCGCTGTTGCCGACGTCCATCTGATAGGTGTGCTTGTTGCCCTTGCCCAGATTGGCCGACGAGCCGACCGCGTCGCGGAACGGGCCGTAGAAACTCGACGCGTACTTCGCCGAATACGCAAGGATGCGGGTGTGGATGTAGCCGGCGTCTTCGAGCGCATCGCGAATCGCGCCGATGCGGCCGTCCATCATGTCCGAAGGAGCGACGAAGTCCATGCCCGCCTCGGCCTGAGCCAGCGACATCTTGATCAGCGCCTCCACGGTCGGCTCGTTCATGACGTAACCGTCGGCGTCGATCAGGCCGTCCTGACCGTGCGTGGTGTACGGATCGAGTGCCACGTCGCCGATGAGGCCCAGTTCCGGAAAGCGCTTCTTCAGCTCGCGCGTGGCGCGCTGGAACAGGGCATCGGGATTCCACGCCTCACGGGCGTCTTCGCTTTTCACCCCGTCGCCGACGGACGGGAACAGCGCCAGCGCCGGTATACCCAGGGCGACGCACTCCTCGGCGAGCTTCAGCAGTTCATCGATCGACAGCCGGTCGACACCCGGCATGGACGAGACCGGCTGGCGCACGCCTTCGCCATCGACCACGAAAGCGACCATGATCAGGTCGGACACGGTGAGCACGTTCTCGCGCATGAGGGCGCGGGAGAAAGCGTCGCGGCGCATGCGGCGCATGCGGACGGCGGGAAAAGTCATGGGACGGCGGCCTGTTGGTTGGCGATCGCCCCATTTTACGCCTCGGCCGACGCGCCGGTGGTGGCAAGGCGTCGCAGGCGTCTCACGCCCACCGATACGACGGCCGGGGGGTATAGCGCATCGGCGGAACGCCGCCATGGGGCCGCCCCGCCCCATGCTTACACGTCGATTCGCAGCGTGGTTTCCGGATCGAAGAAGTGGACCCGCTCCAGATGGAAGCCCAGCGCGACGTCGCTGTCCGGCCGCACCGTCGAATGGGGCGGTACGCGCGAGACGAGCTCTTCGCTACCGTGACGCATGTTGAGGAACACTTCGTTACCCACGGGCTCCACCACGTCGACATGCGCCTGCAGGCGTGCGTCGACACCGGGATGGTCGCTGACCGTGAGCAGGTCCTCCGGGCGTACCCCGACGATCAGCGGCTTATCGATGTAGGGGTCGAGTGCGGCCGCCTCGGTGGCGAGCGCGAGCGAGCCATCCTTCATCTCCAGACGAAGCCCGTCGGCGCGACGCAGCGTCCCGTGGAAAAGATTCATGGCGGGGCTGCCGAGGAAACCCGCGACGAAAAGATTCGCCGGCTTGTTGTAGAGATTCATCGGCGTATCCAGCTGCTGGATCACACCGCCGTTCAACACCACGATGCGCTGACCGAGCGTCATCGCTTCGATCTGGTCGTGCGTCACGTACACCATCGTGGCGCCCACGCGGCGGTGAATACGCGCGATCTCCACGCGTGTGGACAGGCGCAGCTTCGCATCCAGATTCGACAGCGGTTCGTCGAGCAGGAAAACGGAGGGATCGCGCACCATCGCACGCCCCAGCGCCACGCGCTGCCGCTGACCGCCAGACAGCGCGGCGGGACGATGATCGAGGCGTTCGTCGAGGCCGAGCATCTCCGAGGCGCCGGCGACACGGCGATCGATCTCCGCCTTGTCCACGCCGCGCAGGCGCAGGCCGAAGCCGAGGTTCTCGCGAACGGTCATGTGCGGGTACAGCGCGTAGTTCTGGAAAACCATCGCGATGTCGCGATCCTTCGGCGGCACGTCGTTGACGACGCGGTCGCCGATGCTCAGCGTGCCACCCGAGATGGACTCGAGTCCGGCGATCATCCGGAGCAGCGTGGTCTTGCCGCAACCCGAGGGCCCGACCAGCACCAGCAGTTCGCCATCGGCGATTTCGAAGCTCGCCTCCTTCACGGCCACATGCCCGTTCGGATAAACCTTGCGCACCTTCTCGAGGCGAACCACTGCCATCACATACTCTCCCGTTGTACCCGTGCCTGGCAGGCAACTGCCTGCCATTGACCCGGGCGATGGGGTATTCTGCCGACGTAAACGTTTACGTCAAAGTGCCGGTCCCCACCGTCACACCGGGAGGCTCTGCGTATGTCAAGACGGCGCAGAGCAAACCGTCACTAGACGCCAGCGCCCGCGCGAGGCAACCTTGCGGGCTTCCGTGATCTGACAGGTCCTTAAAACATGTCCAAAGTTAGCGCCGCGGCGCCGACCCTGCTCGCCGACCTCGGCGGCACCAACGTGCGCTTCGGCATTGCGCATCCGGAAGCAGATCAACCGCTTATCCAGGAAAGCATCCGGCGTTACCACGTCAAGGACTACGCGTCGCTGGGCGATGCCGCCAAGCAGTACTTCAAGGAAACCGGCCACGAGGCGCAGCGCGCCATCATCGCCGCCGCCGGTCGCATCGATAACGGCGAGACGGTGAAGGTCACCAACAACCCCTGGGCCATCTCGGCGAAGAATCTCGCCGCGGAGCTGGATCTGGAGTGGGTTCACCTGGTGAACGACTTCGCGGCGCAGTCGATGGCCGTGATGCTGATGAGCGCGGACAAGGACGCCCAGGGCCACCAGGATCTGGTGGAAGTCGGCACCCTGCCCGTGCCGAAAATCGGCGCCAAGGAAGAGCAGACCTTCGTCGTCGTCGGTCCGGGCACCGGGCTTGGCGTGGGCGGCCTGCTCATTCGTGGCGACAAGGTCAGCGTGCTGCAGACCGAAGGCGGCCATGCCGGCTTCGCGGCGCACAGCGCCGAGGACATCGAGATCCTCAAGGTGCTCAACCTTCGCTACGGCCGCGTGTCCAACGAACGCCTGATCTGTGGCCAGGGTCTGGTGAATCTCTACGAGGCGATTTGCGAAATCTCCGGTCAGAAGCCGCAGGCCGACATCACCCCGGAAGAGATCACCAAGCGCGCCACCGACGAAACCTGCCCCATGTGCGCACGCGCGGTCGAAACGTTCGCGGGCATCTTCGGCAGCGTGGCCGGTGACCTCGTGCTCACGCTGGGCGCGTGGGACGGCGTGTACCTCACAGGCGGCATGACGCCGATCCTGCTGCCGTGGATCCAGAAGGGCAAGTTCCGCGAACGCTTCGAAGCCAAGGGCCGCTTCCGCGACACCATGGAGCAGGTACCGACCCAGGCCATCATGAACCCGGAGCCGGGCCTCATCGGTGGCGCCGCGCTGGCGATCGTCGAAGCCGGCGGTACGCCGCTGCGCCGTTAAGCCAGCCGAGTGGTAAACGTCATGCCGCGCGCAGGTGAAGGCCTGGCGCGCGGATGACGCGCATGACCGTGGAGAACCCGGGATTCCCGTCCGCCGGGAGTGCGCGATCGCTCCCACGCTGCACGGCGGGAGAGCCCGCAGACTGAGTGCTTCAGGCCGGCGGAGCGAGCAGCGCGTCGAGATCGCTTTCGTCGAAGCTCAGTCGCTCACGGCTTCCGCCACCTTCAAGCACGGCGTCGGCAAGCTCGGCCTTGCGGGCTTTGAGTTCCTCGATGCGTTCTTCGACGGTGCCCGCCGTAATCAGTCGATAGACGAACACCGGCTTGTCCTGACCGATGCGATGCGCACGGTCGCTGGCCTGTGCCTCGGCCGCCGGATTCCACCAGGGGTCGTAGTGGATGACGGTATCGGCGCTGGTCAGGTTCAGGCCCACGCCGCCCGCCTTGAGCGAGAGCAGGAACAACGGCACCTCGCCGTCCTGAAAGCGCTGCACCGGCTCCGCGCGATCGCGCGTTTCGCCCGTCAGCGTCACGTAACTGATGCGCCGTCGATCGAGCTCGACCGCGATCAGCTTGAGCATTTCCGTGAACTGACTGAACAACAGGACACGGCGGCCTTCGGCCAGCAGCGCGGGAAGCATGTCCATCAACAGTTCGAACTTGGCGGACTCGCGCACGCCACGGGCGGCCTCGAGCTTCACCAGCCGCGGATCGCAGCAGACCTGACGCAGCTTGAGCAGCGCATCGAGGACCACGATGCCGCTATGGGCGATGCCGCGCTGCGCGATGACCTCGCGCAATTCCTCCGCCAGCGAGAGGCGCAGGCTTTCGTAGAGATCGCGCTGACGCGGCTCCATCACCACACGACGTGTGATCTCGGTCTTCGCCGGCAACTCCGACGCGACCTGGGCTTTGGTGCGACGAAGGATGAACGGCGCAATGCGACGGTTCAGACGGTCCTGGCACTCGATGTCCTGGTGCTTCTCGATCGGCGCACGGTAGTGGCGACGGAACGCACCTTCGTCACCCAGCAAGCCGGGCACGGCCAGATCGATCTGCGACCACAATTCGCCGAGGTGATTTTCCAGCGGCGTGCCGGTGAGGCAGAGGCAACGCGGCACCTTCATCGCGAGCAACGCGCGGCGCGCCTGCGTGCGCGGGTTCTTCACCTGCTGCGCTTCGTCGAGCACCACGAGGGAGAACGCCTGCTTCTTCAGCGTCTCGACGTCGCGCGGAAGCAATGCGTACGTCGTGAGGATGACATCGTTCTCGCCGATGTGCGCGAACGTTTCCGCGCGTTGGGGACCATGCAGCGCCAGCACACGCAGACTGGGTGCGAAGCGCGCGAGTTCGGACGACCAGTTCGGCACGAGGCTGGTCGGCACGACGACGAGCGCGGGCGACTCGAGATTGCCGTTTTCCTTCAGCGCCAGCAGATGCGTGATGAGCTGGAGCGTCTTGCCCAGACCCATGTCATCGGCGAGTACGCCACCGGTGCCGGCTTCGGCCAGGGCGTTCATCCAGCGCAGGCCATCGCGCTGATAGCCGCGAAGCTCCGCCTGCAACGCCTCGGGAACCACATCGCTGGCGCGCTCGGCCGCTTCACGCAGGCGCCTGGTAAAACCACGCAGCCGCTCGGGCGCTTCGAACGAGCCGCCACTGGGCAAGGCCTGCGCGAGCTCTTCGAGACGACCGGCCTGTACGCGAGGCAGATGCAATTGCTGACGCGGCTTCTCGAGGTATTCGGCGAGCGGAGCGAGCAAGCCTCGCAATTCTTTCAGACGCACCGGGACGCGACGGCGTTCGTCGACGGGCGCGTACCAGACCGAGTCTTCAGCCTCACCGGGCGTCGGGCTCAGACTGAGCTGGTGCTCGGCCAGCGCCTGCGCGACGGCAGGCAGCAGGTTGACGCGCTTGCCCTCGACTTCGATGCCGATTTCCAGATCGAACGCACGGTCCGCGTCGTCTTCGTGCGCCTTCCCGTACCAGTGCACGGGACCCTCGAGCACTTCGAAGGGGAAACTGCGGTCGTACTCCAGCACGAAGCCATCGCCTTCGAGCCGGGGACGCAAGGCAAGCCATCGGGCCGGTGTATTGACCTCCAACGCACCGGCATAGCCCTTGCCCGGGAACAGCCACGCGTCATCGGGCAGCGTGTCGGCCATGTCCCAGGGCAAGCCCTCGGTATCGACCGCGGGATTGAGGCCTGCGCCTTCCAGCGTTTCCATCGAGGCGAGTTCTTCAGCACGGCGTCGCGTGATTTCAAGCAGCGCACCGTTGCGCACGCGTCGGACCAGCGGCTCACCGCCGCGTCCGGGCAGGCGCTCGCCTGCGTAATCGAAGGCAAGCCTTCCATAGGCCAGGGGGGGCGTACCCGCGGCCAGGCGCGCATGCCGGGTGAGGGCGTGGAGTACGAGCACCGGGCGCGGGGAAACTTCCGCCCGACGCATGTCACCGAACACCTGCGGCGGCGGGACGCGCGGCCCCATGCGCGTGCCTTCCATCCGGGCGAGGAACGCGGCCGTGCTTTCGGGCGGCAGAGGCGGAAGATCGAGCCAGGCGCCTTCGTCAGGGGAACCTTCCAGCGGACCGATCTCGGCATGCTCCGCGTCGAGGAACCAGAGCGAGCCCACACGAAAAAGACGCTGACTGGTCGGAAGCGCCGGCACCAGCTTCTGGCTGCCGTCCTTTTCGAGGTTCCAGCGCCAGCTCAGGGGATGAGCCTGCCCGCGCGACAGCTTCAGACCGGCAACGCCGCCGAAGAAACACGGTGCGCCATCGAGCACTTCAGCCAGGAGCTGGTCGCCCAGCGCACCGGCGAAACGCGCGTAGCTGCGACTCTTGCGCAAGGTCTGCGGCAGGCCGAGCACCGTGGCCGCCAGACGCTTCTCGGCCACCGTGAGCGCGGCTTCGGGCAGGTGGCGGCTATCCAGCGGCAGGGGGCGGGAGTAACGGCCCTCCGCACTCAGCGTGAGCAGGACCGGAGCGACATCCAGCCGGGCCGCCGGCTCGTGGTCGTCGTTGACGCCCTCGAGGAAGAAGCCCAGCACACTGCGCTCGGCCAGCGGAGGAGCGGCCGGCTCGTCGAATGCGCGCTGCCACGCCAGAGGCAGCACTTCTGCCATGGCGTGACGCCTGCGCTTGTCGTCCGGTTGATGCATCCGTATGCGAGCCTGTCAGCGCGACCAAAACAGGAAGCTTAGCAAAGGCGGGATGACGTGCCCGTAGGACTTTTTACCCGGCGGACCGGCCCGGTTCAGCCAGACGGGAGACGCGCCGCGGCGTCAGTCGCGGCGGTGGGGGAACAAATCGACGGGATATTCCGCCTTCTGCTCGCGCCCCATGAGGGTGCGCAGACCCTCTTCCGGGGTGACTTCGCCATGCAGCACCGACCGGACGGCGGCCGAGATGGGCAGGTCCAGCCCATGGAAGCCGGCGAGGCGGGCGACTTCGTCGGCCGTCACGACGCTCTCGACCACCTGACCGATCTGGCGAACCGCTTCCGTCAACGGAATGCCCCTGCCCAGGGCCAGACCCAGGCGGCGGTTTCGTGACAGGTCGCCGGTGCAGGTCAGGACGAGATCGCCCAGGCCGGCAAGGCCCATGAGCGTCTCGGCACGCGCCCCAAGCGCGACACCGAGGCGAAGCATCTCGTTCATGCCGCGGGTGATGAGGCCCGCGCGGGCGTTGAGCCCCAGCTCCATACCGTCGGCGACGCCGGTGGCGACAGCCAGCACGTTCTTCATCGCACCGCCGAGCTCGGCCCCCAGGATGTCGTTACCCGTGTAGGCGCGGAAGTTGGGCGCGTGCAGCAGCACGGCGAGTTCCTTGCCGAAGGCGTCGTCCGTGGCGTGGACCGTGACGGCACTGGGCAGGCCGGCGGTCACCTCGCGGGCGAACGAGGGGCCGGTGACGACCGCGGCAGGCCTGCCGGGAAGCTTTTCGTTGACCAGTTCGTGCAGGAAACGCCCCGTACCCGTCTCGAAACCCTTGGTAGCCCACGAGATGCGGACACCGGGTTCGAGCATGGGCACGATCTGGTCGAGCAGCGCGGCGAACGCGTGGCTCGGCACCACGAGCAGAACGATGTCCGCCCCCCGCAGCACGCTGGCCAGGTCGCCGTCGTAGGCGAGTTCCGGCGGCAGGTCGAGGTCGGGCAGGTAACGCAGGTTGCGACGCGCCGCGGCCATTTCCGCGAGCGCGTCGGCGTCGCGCCCCCACAACCGGGTGGGGACGTCGTTGCGCGCCAGAAGCGCAGCCAGCGCGGTACCCCAGGAACCGGCGCCGAGAACGGCGACGGTGGGTCGGGAGGCGGAGGTCATCGCTCAGCTGTTGAGCGTATGGGTACCGGCGCCGCCTTCGACCTGCTGACGCTGCTGCTCGGCGTAGAGGGCGTCGAAGTTGATCGGCTGCAGCAGGAACGGCGGGAAGCCACCTTCCTGGATCATCGCCGAGACCATCTGACGGGCGTAAGGGAACAGCAGGTTCGGGCAGTACGAACCGAGGATGCCGTCGCGGTCGTCATCGGTGAAACCACCGATGCCGAAGATGCCGGCCTGGTGCACTTCGGCGAGGTAAGCGGTGCGCTCGCCGAGGTTGCAGGTGAGGGTGAGGCTGAGCACGACTTCGAACAGGTCGTTGCCGAGGTCGACGGCCTTGTGGCCGAGGTTGAGCTGGACCTGCGGCTGCGCCTCGGTCTCGCCCATTTCCTGGAACACCTGCGGAGCGTTCGGCGCTTCGAAGGAAGCATCCTTGACGTAGATCTTCTGCAGCACGAGCTGCGGCTGGCCGGCCTGGCCGTTGGCGGTGATTTCTGCCATTGCGTGAGTCCTCGAGAAGGCGTCGTGTGGGCGGGATACGTGCCGCTGGCACGAAAGCCGGGATTGTTTCACACAACCCGGCGCCCCGCACAGTCCGGCTTGCGCGAGGACGTAGGATTCTGAGAGAATGCCCGGCTTCCCTATGCCAACCCGATCCGTCGGGAACGCCCGTCATGCGATGCGGGCCTCATTGTCAGGGATGTTCCACCCCCTCCAGCCATCGCATGGCGCCCCGTAACCGGGTCGTGGCTGGGCCGTCGCCACCCTGGCCAAAGGGCGGTCCAACGAATCTAAAGGAGGTCATCATGGCCCGTAGATGCCAAGTCACCAATAAGGGCGTGCAGAGCGGCAACAACGTCTCGCACGCAAACAACAAGACCCGTCGCCGCTGGTTGCCGAACCTGCACGAGCGCCGCTTCTGGGTCGCCAGCGAGAACCGCTGGGTGAAGCTCCGCGTTTCCAACCACGCGCTGCGCACCATCGACAAGAACGGCATCGAAGCCGTGCTGGCCGACCTCCGT
>Ga0182005_1000134_pt1 | contig 53164 bp, 54 predicted proteins | sample Sormic07211103_1_FD_123021 | JGI IMG/M metagenome (GOLD analysis project Ga0182005, IMG submission 123021) | Rhizosphere microbial communities from Sorghum bicolor, Mead, Nebraska, USA - 072115-103_1 MetaG | ecosystem: Host-associated > Plants > Roots > Rhizosphere | place: USA: Nebraska... | reverse complement strand
CTCTTGCATGACGCCTTCCTCTGCCGATTGCCTGTTTTTTAGTGTCGCGGCGCAATTTCAGACCACAAAAAACAAAACCCACCAAAAAATGGTGGGTTCGTCAGCAACCTGAAGCCGCTCGTCGAGCGGCTTTTTTATTGCTGCGAACAGGGCGCCGGGCACTGGCTCGGTGATTTTGCCGTGCCACCGCCGGCCATGCTTCGGCTACACTTGCTTATCGCTTTCGCCCACCGGATATTGCCATGCCCCTGGATCATCCTGCCGTCGCCCGCGCCGTGGTGCGCCAACTGGAAGCTTCGCGCATCCGCGAAGTGGCCAACGTCGGCATGGGCCGCAGCGATGTCTTGCCGTTCTGGTTCGGCGAACCGGACCAGGTGACCCCGAGCTTCATCCGCGATGCGGCCAAGGCCGGGCTGGATGACGGCGATACCTTCTATACCCATAACTATGGCATCCCGCCTTTGCGGGCGGCGATCGCGGCCTATTTGTCCGCTTTGCACCAGCCCATCGACGCCGACCGGATCGCCGTCACTTCGTCCGGTGTATCGGCGCTGATGGTGTTGTCGCAGCTGATCATCAATCCCGGCGACCGCGTGGTGGCGGTGACGCCGCTGTGGCCGAATGTCGCCGAGATTCCGAAGATCCTCGGCGCCGAGGTGACGCGGGTGGCGCTGCAGTTCGGCCAGACCTGGGAGCTCGACCTGCAGCGGCTGCTGGACGCCTTGACGCCGGATACCCGCGCGGTCCTGCTGAACTCGCCCAACAATCCGACCGGCTGGGTCATGCCGCGTGAACAGCAGGAGATCGTCCTGGCGCACTGCCGCCGGCACGGCATCTGGATCGTGGCCGACGACGTCTATGAGCGGCTGGTGTACACCGGCCAGCCCGATGCGCCGCAATGCGCGCCATCCTTCCTGGATATCGCCGCTGCCGACGACCGCCTGATTTCCTCCAACAGCTTTTCCAAATCGTGGCTGATGACCGGCTGGCGGCTGGGATGGCTGGTAGCGCCGCCGACCTTGATGACGGACATCGGCAAGCTGATCGAGTACAACACTTCCTGCGCGCCCGGCTTTGTGCAGCGCGCCGGCGTAGTCGCCATCGAGCGCGGCGATGAAATCATCGGCGCCACGGTGGCCCGTTATCGCGCGGCGCGCGATTTCCTGTACCAGCGCCTGAATGCTTTGCCGGCAATTACGGCGCCGCGGCCCAAGGGTGCGATGTATCTGTTTTTCCGCGTCGACGGCGTCAGCGACAGCCTGGCGCTGTGCAAGCAGCTGGTGCGCGAGGCCGGCCTTGGCCTGGCGCCTGGCAATGCCTTCGGTCCCGAAGGCGAAGGTTATGTGCGCTGGTGTTTTGCCAGTTCGCTCGAGCGCCTGGAAGACGGCGTGCAGCGGCTGGAGCGCTTTCTTTCTGCCTGATCCGGCATCTGTTTAATCAGCCGGGTTTCCCTGGCTAGCCGCCGCCCGGGCAGTTCATTATGGTTTTGGCAAGCAATGCAACGGCCTTGAGTTTTGGCTGGATCTGGTGCTATCATCGAAACGCGCAAACGTTTGCGCGTTCCAAATGATGGCACGACAAACATGCCGCTCAACAACAAATTTCAGGAGACTTTCGATGAATACCCGTATCCGCCTCAAGCTGATTGCCGCCACCGTCCTGGTCTGCGCATTGCCGTCCCTGCCAGCCATGGCGCAGACCGCTGCCAAACCGAAGGTCGCGCTAGTCATGAAATCGCTCGCCAATGAATTTTTCCTGACCATGGAAAACGGCGCCAAGGAACACCAGAAGGCGCATGCCGCCCAGTATGACTTGCTTGCCAACGGCATCAAGGATGAACAAGACACTGCCAACCAGATCAAGATCGTCGAACAGATGATCGTTTCCAAGGTCAACGGCCTGGTGATCGCTCCGGCCGACTCCAAGGCGCTGGTGCCTGTCATCAAGAAAGCCATCGACGCCGGCATCATCGTGGTCAATATCGACAACAAGCTGGATGACGCCGCCCTCAAGGAAAAAGGCATCAGCGTGCCGTTCGTCGGCCCGGATAACCGCAAGGGCGCCAAGCTGGTCGGCGACTACCTGGCCAAGCAGATCAAGAGCGGCGACAAGGTCGGCATCATCGAAGGCGTGTCGACCACCATCAATGCGCAGCAGCGCACCCTGGGCTTCCAGGATGCAATGAGCGCGGCCGGCGCCAAGGTCGTCGGCGTGCAATCGGGCCAGTGGGAAATGGCGCCGGGCAACCAGATCGCTGCCGCCATGCTGAATGCGCATCCTGACATCAAGGCATTGTTGGCCGGCAACGACAACATGGCCCTGGGCGCAGTCGCCGCGGTCAAGGCCGCAGGCAAGACCGGCAAGGTGCTGGTGGTCGGCTACGACAACATCAACGCCATCAAGCCGATGCTGAAAGACGGCCGCGTCCTGGCGACAGCCGACCAGTTCGCTTCGCAGCAAGCAGTGTTCGGCATCGAGACGGTATTGAAAGCGATTACCGACAAGAAGGCCCAGAACACGCTCGGCGGCACCGTCGAGACCAAGGTCGCGCTGGTGACGAAAGACAGCAAGTAATCCAATTAATTGCGCAACCGCGCGGGGCAAGGTAGAAAGTACCTTGCCTTGCTCCGCCAAGCATAACTACAGCTGTCGCTGCTGGAGTACAGAATGTCCAATGAATCCATGGCGGCGGCGCGCTCCGACGGGCGCGCCGCTGCATCCGCAGTTCCCATGCTGAGTTTGAGCGGTATCGGCAAGACCTATGTCGAGCCGGTCTTGAGCGATGTCTCGATCAGCATCAGCCCGGGCCAGATCCTGGCCCTGACCGGTGAAAACGGCGCCGGCAAAAGCACGCTGTCGAAAATCGTCTGCGGCCTGGTCGATCCCACCACGGGCAGCATGCTGCTCGACGGCCAGCGCTACCAGCCAGGTTCGCGCAAGGAAGCCGAGCATCTCGGCATCCGCATGGTGATGCAGGAACTGAACCTGATCCCGACCCTGAGCATTGCTGAAAACCTGTATTTCAACCAGCTGCCGCATCGCTTCGGCTGGATCGACAAGGCCAGGCTGGCAGAGGCGACACGGATCCAGATGGCGGCGGTAGGCTTGACCGACCTCGATCCCTGGACGCCGGTCGGCGAACTGGGCGTGGGCCACCAGCAAATGGTGGAAATCGCGCGCAACCTGATCGGCAGCTGCCGCCTGCTGGTGCTCGACGAGCCGACCGCCATGCTGACCAGCCGCGAAGTCGAACTGCTGTTTACGCAGATTGCCCGGCTGCAGTCGGAAGGCGTTGCCATCATCTATATTTCGCATCGGCTGGAAGAGCTGAAGCAGGTGGCCGACCGCATTGCTGTATTGCGCGACGGCCAGCTGGTGTGCGACGACGCCATCGGCGGCTACAGCACCGATGCGCTGGTGCAGCTGATGGTCGGCCGCGCCGCCGAAGCCGAGCTCGATCTTGGCCACCGCACCATCGGGGCGCCGTTGCTGCGCGTGCGCAATATCGGACGCGGCAAGGCAGTTGCGCCGACTTCATTCGATTTGCGCGCCGGCGAAATCCTCGGCGTTGCCGGCCTGATCGGCTCCGGCCGCACCGAATTGCTGCGCCTTGTTTTCGGGGCCGACCGGGCCGACCAGGGCGAGGTATTCATCGGCGATCAAGCGCAGCCGGCAAAAATCTCATCGCCGAAAGACGCTATTGCAGCCGGCATCGCCATGATCACCGAAGACCGCAAGAGCCAGGGTTTGCTGCTGCCGCAATCGATCGGCTTGAACACGACGCTGGCCAAGCTCGCGGCGGTCAGCAAATTCGGCGTGCTTGACCAGCAAGCTGAAGCCGGGGTTGCCGGCGATTACATCAAGCGCCTGCGGATCCGCTCGCGCAACGGCATGCAGGCGGCGGGAGAACTGTCCGGCGGCAACCAGCAGAAGGTGGTGATTGCGCGCTGGCTGTACCGCGATTGCCCGATCATGCTGTTCGACGAACCGACCCGCGGTATCGACATCGGCGCCAAGTTCGATATCTACAAGCTGCTGGCCGAACTGTCGCGCCAAGGCAAGGGACTGCTGATCGTATCGAGCGACCTGCGCGAACTGATGCTGATCTGCGACCGCATCGCGGTGATGAGCGCCGGCAAGCTGGTCGACACGTTCGAGCGCGGCCGGTGGAGCCAGGAGACGATCCTGGCGGCGGCCTTCAGCGGCTACATGAACGGCAACGGCAACGCTCCTGCAGACACTGCAGCCGCGCAAGCTGCCTGAAGTCCTTAACCTATCCGAAAATCATGACAACACTTTCTTTTACCCGAAGCATGTCCGGCCTGAAGAATTACCTGGGCCTGATCGGCGCGCTGCTGGCCATGTGCGTGCTGTTCTCCATCCTGAGCGAAAATTTCCTGACCGCCGCGACCTTCACTACCTTGTCCAACGATATCCCGACGCTGGTGGTGATGGCGGTCGGCATGACGTTTGTGCTGATCATCGGCGGCATCGACCTGTCGGTGGGTTCGGTCATGGCGCTGGCGGCTTCGGTGCTGTCAATGGCGATGGTGCGCTGGGGCTGGCCCCTGTTCGCGGCCGCCACGCTGGGCGTGCTGGTGGCCAGCTTGTGCGGCATGCTGACCGGCCTGATTTCGGTGGGCTGGCGCATTCCTTCGTTTATCGTTTCACTGGGCGTGCTGGAAATGGCGCGCGGCCTGGCTTACCAGGTCACCAACTCGCGTACCGAATATATCGGCAGCGCGGTGGACGGCATCAGTTCGCCTATCCTGTTCGGCATGTCGCCGGCTTTCCTGTCTGCCATCCTGATTGTGGTTGTCGGCCACCTGGTATTGACCAAGACCGTGCTGGGACGCCACTGGATCGGCATCGGCACCAATGAAGAAGCGGTGCGCCTGTCCGGCATCAATCCGCGCCCCAGCAAGGTGCTGGTGTTCGCCTTGATGGGTTTGCTGGCCGGCGTCGGCGCCTTGTTCCAGGTATCGCGGCTGGAAGCGGCCGACCCGAATGGCGGCGTCGGCATGGAGCTGCAAGTGATTGCGGCGGTGGTGATCGGCGGCACCAGCCTGATGGGCGGACGCGGCTCGGTGATCAGCACCTTCATCGGCGTGCTGATCATCTCGGTGCTGGAAGCGGGCCTGGCGCAGGTCGGCGTCAGCGAACCGATGAAACGCATCATTACCGGCCTGGTGATTGTCGCTGCCGTGGTGCTCGATACTTACCGCCGCCGCGGCGAACGTTCCGCGCATTAAACTACCGCCCGCAACCAGGCATTGAGTAAATAACATGGCAACCATCAAGGATGTAGCGCGCACGGCCGGGGTTTCATACACCACGGTTTCGCACGTCCTGAACCAGACCCGGCCGGTCAGCGCCGACGCCCGGGCGCGGGTGCTGGCGGCGGTGGAGTCGATGGCTTATGTGCCGAGCGCGCTGGCGCGTTCCTTGAAAAGCAAGGCTACCGGCAGTATCGGCCTGATCATCCCGAACAACACCAATCCGTATTTTTCGGAAGTGGCGCGCGGCATCGAAGACAGTTGTTACGCCGCCGGCTACAGCGTCATCCTGTGCAACTCCGACGACGATCCGGCCAAGCAGCGCGATTACCTGAACGTATTGCTGACCAAGCGCTGCGATGGCCTGATCGTGGCCACGCTGGCGCAGACCGATGGCGAACTGCTGCGCAAGATGAAGGTGCCGACGGTGCTGCTGGACCGTGCGCCGAAGGACATGGCGATCGACCTGGTGGCGGTCGACAACGCCGCCGGCGGCGTGCTGGCGGCCCGGCACCTGCTTAGCCTGGGCCGGCGCCGCATCGCCTGCATCGGCGGCCCGCAGGACATCGCCATTTCGCGCGAGCGGATCGGCGGCCTGCGCCAGACTTTGCTGGCTGCCGGCGTCGAATTGCCGGAGGCGATGCTGGCCTATGCCGACTTCACCAGCGCCGGCGGCTACCTGGCGGCGCGCAGCCTGCTGGCGCGCTTTGCATCACTGCCTTCGCAGGCGCCGGACGCGATTTTTTGCTGTAATGACCTGATGGCGTTCGGCGCGCTGCGTGCCGCCGCTGAGCTCGGCGTCGCGGTGCCGGAAGCGCTGGCGGTGGTGGGCTTCGACGATATCGACCTGGCCCAGTTTGTCCATCCGACCCTGACCAGCGTTGCCCAGAATACCCGCAGGCTGGGCCAGCTCACGGCCGAATGCCTGCTGCAGCGGATCGCAACACCCGACCGCCCTTTGCAACGGTTGTCGATTGCGCCCGAATTGCATGTCCGCGGTTCGACCGTGGCGTCGTGACGGCTTGAATTTCAGTTTCCTTTTTTAGTAATCCTTATTTAAAGAACGCACATGATCGTCATCATCGGCAGTATCAATATGGACCTGGTGCTCAACGTGCCGCGCATGCCGCATCCCGGTGAAACCCTTTCCGGCGGGCGTTTCCAGACCATCTCGGGCGGCAAGGGCGCCAACCAGGCAGTCGCTTGCGCGCGCCTCAGCGCCAACGATGTCAAAGTGGCGATGGTGGCTTGCCTCGGCGACGATGCGTTCGGGACGGAACTGCGCGCCGCCTTGCGCAACGACGGCATCGACGACAGCCATGTCAGCACGATCGGCGGCGAAGCGTCGGGCGTGGCGTCGATCCTGGTCGACGCCAGCGGCCAGAACAGCATCGTGCTGGCGGCTGGCGCCAACGACGCCTTGAGCCCGGCCCATATCGATGCTGCGCGCGGCCTGATCGAACAGGCGCGTATCGTCGTGTTGCAGCTGGAGACGCCGCTGGCCACCGTGCGCCATGCGATAGAGCTGGCGCATGCATTGGGCAAGACCGTGGTGCTCAATCCGGCGCCGGCGCAAGCCTTGTCTGCCGATTTGCTGGCGCAGGTGGAATACCTGATTCCGAATGAAATCGAAGCGGCCATGCTGGCCGGCCTGAATGCCGCCAGCCTGGATAACGACGCCGCCATCGAAGCTGCAGTCGCAAAGTTGCGCGCCGATGGCAGCAGCAATGTGCTGGTCACCTTGGGCGAGAAAGGCGTTTATGCTGCGTTATCGTCGGGCTCGGTCCATTTTGCGGCGCAACTGACCAAGGCGGTGGACACCACCGCTGCCGGCGATACCTTCATTGGCGGTTTTGTCGCCGCGCTGGCGGAAGGCCGCAGCGAAGCCGACGCTATCGCCTTCGGCCAACGCGCAGCGGCCTTGAGCGTGGCCCGCGTCGGTGCGCAAACCTCGATTCCTTATCGCCGCGAACTGGAGGCTTGAGATGAAGAAGAGCCCATTGCTGAATATCGCGTTGTCGCAACTGATCGCATCGCTCGGCCATGGCGAAAGCGTGGTGATTGGCGACGCCGGCCTGCCGGTGCCGCCCGGCGTGCCGCTGATCGACCTGGCGCTGACGCGCGGCGTGCCCGGTTTCATGGTTACGCTGGAAACCGTATTGACTGAAATGCAGGTCGAACATCATGTGCTGGCCGATGAACTGCCACTGCACAGCCCGCAGCTGGCGCAGCAGATCGAGGCGCTCGGCCTGCCCGACAAGCGGACTTTGTCGCACGCCGATTTCAAGCGCATGACGCACAGCGCAAAGGCGGTCATCCGCACTGGCGAGTTCACGCCGTATGCCAATATCATCCTGGTTGCAGGTGTAGTTTTTTGACAATATTTGTACCGCATGGCTGACAAGCCGGCATCGGCAGGTACAATAAAGCCATGAATATCTCATTGCCCGAACTGGAACAAGCCATCAATTACTGGCGTCTGCAACGGCCTGCGGTAGGAGAAGAATGCGCATTGTCCCCCGAGGTCAATGCGCTAGCCGATGTATATGCCCTGATGATCATCAACCATAGCAGCAGCGTGGCGCTGGCCTCCATGGACAGCGTGGCGCAGCAGCTGATCGGCGCCTGGCGCCAGCACATGCTGGATATCAGCGCTGCCGCCAGGTCAGTGGGTTAAGTGGCGGGCCTGCCGTTTGGGGGCAGCTGCCGCATCCGGTTTGGCCATGGGCGGCAAGTCCGCCGACCTGGCCGGCTTGCCTGCGTAGTCCGTGCTGAGCACGGCGTTGACCGCACTCTCGCTCATTCCTTGTAATCGCAACCACTGGCCGACCAGGCCCGCCAGCCTGTCCAGCGCAATCCTGTGGGTGGCGTCGGTCTTGCCATAGAGCCAGTCGGAAAACGCCATGAAGTTGGCGAACGGCGAATCGCCCAGCAGGATCGGTAGCGTATGGGCGAAGCGGCCTGAATTGGCGACCAGGTCCCAGTAGCGCGAAAACCGCTGCAGGCGCTGCATGGTGGGAAAGTCGATCTTGCTGGTGGCGAGGATGGTGTAGGGCGGATGCGGGTCGAAGACCAGGCCGTAGGGCTCGGTGTGGCGGATGATCGGCGTGCCGCGCAGGCGCTTGAGGATGCCGAACTGGATTTCGTGCGGCTGCAGCGCCACCAGGCGGTCGAAGCCGCTGGCGAAACTGGCGACATCTTCGCCCGGCAGGCCGGCGATCAGGTCGACATGCAGGTGGGCCTGCGATTGCTGCATCAGCCAGCGGATGTTTTCCGCCGCTTTTTCATTGTTTTGCCTGCGGCTCACCAGCGCCTGCACTTCGGGATTGAAGCTCTGGATGCCGATTTCGAATTGCAAGGCGCCGGGCGGGAATTGCGAAATCGATTCCTTCAATGCATCCGGCAGATGATCCGGCACCAGTTCGAAATGGGCAAACACCGGATCGTCCGGATTGGCTGCCAGCTTGTCGAGGAAGAACTGCAAGATCTTCAGGCTGGTCTTGACGTTCAGGTTGAAGGTGCGGTCGACGAACTTGAACAGCCGCGCGCCGCGCGCATGCAGCGACTCCATCTCGGCCAGGAATGCATCGAGCGCAAACGGCCAGGCTGTCTTGTCCAGCGCCGACAGGCAGAATTCGCATTTGAACGGACAGCCGCGCGAAGCTTCCACGTACAAGGTGCGATGGGCGATGTCATGGTCGCTGTACAAGCTGTACGGCAGCACGATATCGGCCATCGGCGGCTGCACCCCGGCATGGACTTTCATCAGCGGTTTCGGACCGTGCAGGATCTGCCGGCACAGCTGCGGCAAGGTGACGTCGCCCCAGCCTGTCACCAGGTAATCGGCGAGCTGGACGATCTGCTGTTCGGCCGATTCGTAAGACACTTCCGGGCCGCCCAGGACAATCACCATGTCCGGCGCGACTCGCTTCAGCATCGCCACCACCTTGGTGGTTTCCTCGATATTCCAGATATACACGCCGAAGCCGACGATGGTGACGCCTGCCTCGGCCTTGTGCGCCAGCAGCTTCTCGACGATGTCGGCGGTCTTGGCGCCGATGACGAATTCGTGCAGCTGCGTGGCCTCGCGCAGGTCGCCCATGTTGGCCTGCAGATAGCGCAGCCCGAGTGAGGCGTGGGAATAACGCGCATTGAGCGTGGACAGCAGGATAGTCATAGGTGGCTAGCGAAAAGATTGGCGGCAGAAACTGCGGGATGCTGCATTTTACGCCTGCCGACCTGGATGTCCCCCTAAGCTTTTAGGGGAATTGCCAAATTGACACAATCAATCTTGTTCACGAATATTGAAATAAATCGTTGCGAGCGGAGAAACATGGTTATGCAACTAATTTCCAGTTGCAATTTTCAGGAAGGGGCAGGATAATCAAATGACTAGAGCCGATAAATTGCGCAGCCGGGCTGCATCCGTTCCAGCAGACTTTACATGGCACGAACTGGTCAGCCTGCTCAGCACATACGGGTTTATCGAGTTTTCGGACAAGGGCGGTTCTTATCGCTGTTTCAGAACCGCTGCGGGCCTCAAGATTTTTGTGCATAAGCCCCATCCAGGCAATATCGTGAAAAAATATTTATTGTTAAAGGTCAACGGCAAGCTGAAAGAGTATGGTTTGACGAACGCCAGCGAGGAATGCAATGAGCGACAAAATACTCAGTTATAAAAATTATTCGGGCTCGATCGAGGTGAGCATCGAGGATGGCTGCCTGCATGGCGAGATATTGTTTATCAATGATCTTGTCAGCTATGAAGCGGAAAATGTCAGGGAGCTGCAAACGGCATTTGCGGAAGCGGTGGATTCGTATCTGGACAAATGCCGGCGCGAGGGCCTGGAACCGGACAAGCCCTGCAGCGGCACGTTTAACGTTCGCCTCACGCCTGAACTGCATCGCAACGCCAGTGTGGCGGCGGCAGGGAAGGGGCAGTCCCTGAATGACTTCGTGAAAGACTGCGTCAGCGATGGCGTATCGGCGGCGGTCAACCAGGATCCCGGCTCTACGCCGGGCCGCAGTCACTTGCGCCCGGTGCCTGCCAAGGCCCGGCGCAACGCCGGATAAGGAAAATTCTTAACGCCGGTTCAGAGCTTTGGTTACCAGCAGCACCGGAATCAAGCCTACGGCCACAATTGTCAATGCCGGCAGCGCCGCTTCGCCGAGCCGCTCGTCGCGCGCCAGGTTGTGTGCGATTACCGCCAGCGTATCTGTATTGAACGGCCGCAGCAGCAGGGTGGCAGGCAATTCCTTGACCACATCCACGAACACCATCAGGAACGCAGTCGCCATCGAGCGCCACAGCAGCGGAGCGTGCAGGACGCGGGCGATGCGCCAGCCGCTGCTGCCAAGGGTGCGCGCCGCCTCGTCAAGGGTGGCGGGAATGCGCGCATAACCGGCCTCTATCGATTGCACGGCAACCGCGCTGAAGCGCACCAGGTAGGCATACAGGATGCCGAACGAAGTCGCGGTGACCAGGATCCCGACCTGGTTTTGCGGCGCCAGCGCTTGCAGCCAGGCCAGCGGCAGCAAGATGCCGACTGCAATCACCGAGCCGGGCACGGCATACCCCATCGCCGCCATGCGAGTGAGCAGGCGCAGCAGCCATAGCTTGAAGGGTGGCAGGCTGCGGCTGCGCTGAACATAGCTGAGCGCGAGCGCCACTGCCACCGCCAGCACCGCTGCGATGGCGCCGAAGCGGAAGCTGTTCCAGGCCCAACCGGCGTAACGCATCAGGTCGACACCGCTGCTCAGGTAGGGATCGCTTTCCTGATGCAGGAATTCGCGCCACATCAAACGCAGCAAGATCAGCACCGGCAACACGAACCCGAGCACAATCGGCAAGCCGCATACCAGCCACGCCAGCAAACCTCGCCAGCCAGGCAAGGGAGCTAGCCGGGTTTCGGGTGCGCCGCCGCGTTGCCCTCGTACGCTGGAAAAGCGCATGCGCTGCTGGCCCTTGCGCTCGACCCACAGCAGCAGCGCGACGATAGCCAGCAATGCCGAGGCCAATTGCGCCGCCGCCATCTGGCTGTCCATGACCAGCCATGCTTTGTAGATGCCGGTGGTAAAGGTGCTCAAGCCAAAATAGGCGCCGACGCCATAGTCGGCCAGGGTTTCCATCAGCGCCAGCGCAGCGCCGGCCATCAGCGCCGGCCGCGCCAGCGGCAGCGCCACGCGCCGGATGCGCGCGGCCAGGGGCGTGCCCAGCAAGCGCGCGGCTTCCATGAGATGGACTCCGCGTTCGTTCAAGGCGCTGCGCGCCAGCAGGTAGGTATAGGGATAGAGCGTAAAAATGAACAGGAAGATCGCGCCCTGCAGGCTGCGTATTTCCGGCAGGCGCAGGCCCGGGATAAGCTGGCGCAAGCTGCCCTGCAGCACGCCGCTGTACTGGAGGAAGTCAGTGTAGGCATAGGCCGACACATAGGCCGGCATCGCCATCGGCAGCAGCAGCGCCCACTGGAAAAAACGGCGGCCGCGGAATTCGAACAGGCTGACCGCGACTGCCGTGGCGGCGCCGACCACGACTACGCCGGCAGTCACCGCCAGCGCCAGCCAGGCCGAGGTAGCCAGGTAAGCCGGCAATACCGTCTGCATCTGTTGCGACAGCAGGGCGATGGCCTGGGCATCCAGCCGAAGCCAGGCGCCGCCGATGCCGAGCAGGGGAAGTGCGATCAACAGCGCGATGAGAGCGATCAGTGGCATGTATATGGAAGCAGGAAATTACGGGATGCAAACGGGAGTACGGTAAACTAAGGCTTTCCGCCGCTGGCTTTGCACGGCAAGCGCGGCTTCATCCCGAGCAACCGAATTGTAACCAGCTTCACTTATCCGCTTCCCATGTTTCTCACCCTCGATCAAGTCAGTGTCAGTTATCCAGGCGCGCCGGCGCCGGCGGTGCAAGCCGTGTCGCTGCAGCTCGCCGCCGGCCAGCTCGGCGTGCTGATCGGCCCTTCGGGCAGCGGCAAGACCAGTTTGCTGCGCGCGATCGCCGGCCTGGAGCAGGCGCAGGGCGGGAGAATTTCCTTGGGCCAGGTGTTGCTGGACGGGCCCCAGACCAGGATTGCCGCCGAGCAGCGCCGTATCGGCATGGTGTTCCAGGATTTTGCCTTGTTCCCGCATCTGGACATTGCCGCGAATATCGGCTTTGGCTTGCATAACGCGTCGCGCCAGCAGCGCTTGCGGCGGGTCGATGAGATGCTGGCCCTGGTGGGGCTGGACGGTTCGCAGGCAAAATATCCGCATCAGCTGTCGGGCGGCCAGCAGCAGCGGGTGGCGCTGGCGCGCGCCCTGGCGCCGGAGCCGCGCCTGCTGTTGCTGGACGAGCCGTTTTCCAGCCTCGACATCGAATTGCGCGAACGCCTGGCGCAAGACGTGCGCCAGATCCTGAAGCAGGCCGGCATCACGGCGCTGATGGTGACGCACGACCAGCTGGAAGCATTCGCGATAGGCGACGTGGTGGGCGCGATGCAGCATGGCCACCTGGAACAATGGGCTGCGCCCTATGATTTGTATCATCGTCCGGCGACGCGTTTTGTCGCCGATTTCATCGGCCACGGCGTGTTGCTGGCCGGCCGCCTGATCCAGCACGATGGCCGGCCGGCGGTAGCGACCGCCTTGGGCGATTTGCAGGATGTCAGCGCCGCAGCTCTGCAGAACATCCAGGCGCACGGGTCCGCTCCGTTCGACGTGCTGCTGCGCGCGGACGATATCGTGCATGACGACGCTTCGCCGTTCAGGGCGCGCATAAAACGCAAGTCTTTCCGCGGCGCCGAATTCCTGTACACGCTGCAGCTGGCGAGCGGCCAGGAGCTGCTGGCATTGGTGCCGTCGCATCACGACCATGCCGTCGACGAATGGATAGGCATCAAACTGGATGTGAGCCACGTGGTGACCTTCCCTTTATCAATTGCATGACTTTTCGGATAAACAATCATCATGGCGCAATATATTGTGGTCGGCCTGGAGTTTGGCGTGGTGCTGATGGTAGGGCTGGCGATTTACATGATCAGGAAAAAATAGATCGCGCACCGGCATGAAAAAGGGCTGGCGTATTGCGCGCCAGCCCTTGCTTCAAGCCCGGTTTCTTATTTGTAGCCGGCGCGGTCCAGCAGTTGCTGGACTTTCTGCTGGTTGCGGCCTACCGCGGAAACGTCGATTACCTCCGCCTTGTACGGACCGAGCGCATCGAGCGCCGGATTGCCGCTCTTCACGCTTTTGACTGCCGGCGATTCGTTATTGCCTTCGGCGAAATAACGCTGGGCGTCATCGCTGGACAGGTACTCCAGGAATTTGACCGCAGCCTCGCGGTGCGGCGCGTGCCTGGCGACGCCGGCGCCGGCGATGTTGACATGGGCGCCGGTGGTTTTCTGGTTAGGCCAGATCACCGCCACTTTTTTCATGACTTCGATATCTTCCGGCTTGCTCGATTTCATCAGCCGCGCCACGTAGTAGGAATTCGAAATCGCCACGCCGCATTCGCCGGAGGCGACCGCCTTGATCTGGTCGGTGTCGCCACCCACCGGCGAGCGCGCCTGGTTGGCGACATAACCCTTGAGCAGCGCTTCCGTCCTGGCTTCGCCATGGTGTTCCAGCAAGGAGCCGAACAGCGACACATTGTAGGGATGCGAACCGGAACGGGTGCACAGCTTGCCCTTGTTCTTCGAATCGGCCAGCGCTTCGTAGGTGTCGACGTCTTGCGGCTGGACGTTTTTCCGGTTGTAGACGATCACGCGGGCGCGGGTCGAAAAGCCGAACCACTGCGACCCCTTGCCCTCGTCCTTGCCGCGCAGGTTGACGGGAATGCGCTCATCGAGGATGGCCGATTTCACCGGCTGGAACAGGCCGTCTTGTTCCGCCCGCCACAGGCGCGCCGCATCCACCAGCAAGATCACATCGGCCGGACTGGCCGCGCCTTCGCTCTTCAGGCGCGCAACGGTGCCGGCGTCGTCGCCATCGACGCGGTTGATCTTGATGCCGGTAGCCTTGGTGAAATTGCCATACAGCGCTTCGTCGGTTTGATAGTGGCGCGCCGAATACAGGTTCAGCACCTGCTCCTGAGCGATAACGGTAGCTGAACTGGCGGCCAGCACGGCGCTGGCGATGAGAGAGCGCAACAACATGGAGACTCCTGTTTTGATGATCGAATGATAATTTATTGCTCGTAACAAATGGTTACATTTGAGGCGTGGCTAATATATCACAAATGAGAATCGTTACTGTTTATGATGGTTTGATGACATACCGCCGTGGCCGCTGCCGCTCGCCGCGATCGGTTAATATGATTGTTCTTCCCTACACAAGACGGGCGCCAAATGAGCAATGCAACCACTTCCAAAGCACGAATCCGTACTAAAACCAAGGCCGAGTCCGTCACCCCGCGGGTGGCGCTGGTATTGCAGGGCGGGGGTGCGCTGGGGGCTTATCAGGCCGGGGTTTATCATGCGATGCATGAAAACGGCCTGACGCCGGACTGGGTGGTGGGAACCTCGATCGGCGCCATCAATGCCGCGATCATCGCCGGCAATGAGCGCGATATGCGCTTGTCGCGGCTGAAGGAATTCTGGGAGCAGGTCGGCCATGGCGACCTGATGGACCTGGGCAAGGTCACCGACAGCGCGCGCCAGTTCAATACCTGGTGGACCACCACCGACGTCACCGCGCGCGGCGTGCCGGGATTTTTCTCGCCGCGTTCGCCGAATCCCTTCGTGCTGGGCTGGCCGGTGCCGGCCGAGAAAGCCAGTTTTTACGATACCAGCCCGCTGGCGGAAACGCTGTCGCGCCTGGTCGATTTCAAGCACCTGAACGATCCGGGCGGCATGCGCCTGACCGTCAGCGCGATGAAGGTCGCTTGCGGCAGCCTGGTCAACTTCGATTCGCAGGAACGGACCATCGGCGTCGAGCACATCATGGCCAGCGGCGCCTTGCCGCCGGGCTTTGCGCCGGTGCGGATAGACGGCGACCTGTACTGGGACGGCGGCCTGTATTCGAATACGCCGCTGGAAGTGGTGCTGGACGACGAATCCAAGACGGATATCGACGGCAACACCTTGTGCGTCATGGTGGATCTGTGGAGCGCCAACGGTCCCGAGCCGGTGACCCTGGACCAGATCACGAACCGCCAGAAAGACGTGACCTTTGCCTCCCGTTCGGAGCGCCACATCGAAAACTACTTGCGCATGTATCAACTGCGGCGCGCCGCGCAAGCGCTGTACGACAAGCTGCCGCCTGAGCTGCGCAGCAAATCGGACCTCAAGGAATTCAAGGGCCTGCATGACAACAGCACGATCCATATCGTGCGCCTGCGCTACAGCGGCCATGACTGGAACATGCCGTCCAAGGACATCAATTTTTCGCGCGGCTCGATCGAATGGCGCTGGGAACAGGGTTACTCCGACGCCATGGAGGCCGCCGAGCGCGTCAAGGCCAACGGCGACACTTTCGGCAATTCCGACGCCGGCCTGGTGGTGCATGAACTGGTCATGCCGCCGGTGAGCTGATGGCGGCTGCTTCCGCGCTGCGCAGGCCGATGCTGGCGCTGCTGCTGGCCGGCGTGGCTTTGCAGGCCAGCGCCGCCCATGGACTGGACAGCCAGCAATGCGCGCTGCTCAAGCAGCACGTGCTGCAGCCTGGCGCGCCGGTTGACTGCCCGCAGCTGCAAGTGGTCCGTTTCTCGTATGTCGACTTTGACCAGGTGCGCCACGACGACGGCGAGATCATGGTCATGGCGGCGGTCGCGCCACAGGTAAAAGCGCTGTTCGACGAACTGCTCAAGCGCCGTTTCCCGCTTGCGCAGGCCCGCCTGATGGAGCATTATCAAGGCAACGACGACGCCTCGATGGCGGACAATAACACTTCTGCCTTCAATGACAGGCCGATCACCGGCGGCGGAGCGATGTCCTTGCATGCCTACGGTTTGGCGATCGACATCAATCCTTTGCAAAACCCGTATGTGCGGCGCGATGCGCAAGGCCGGCTGGTCTACAGTCCGCCGGCCGGGCAAGCTTTCGGCGAACGCATCGCCGGCCGGGCGGGGAGCAGCGAGCAAGTTGTGGAACTATTCGCGCAGCATGGTTTTCTGACCTGGGGCGGAGATTGGAAAAAGCCCGTCGATTACCAGCATTTCCAGGTCAGCCGCAAGCTGGCGGAACGGCTGGCGAAACTGCCGGCGCCGCAGGCGCGCCAGCTGTTTGAAAGCACAGTGGTTGCCTACCGCGCTTGCCGTACCGGCCATGGCGGCAAACCGAAAGACAGGAAGGTTTGCGCTGCCGCGGCGGGCTAGGGACTGTTAAATTTGGCAGGAGGCAGATTCACATTTTGTTTATAGAATGTGCAATATTGCCATGTTGATAGCAAGAGTTGATTTGTCCACACAGGAGAAGGCCATGTTTTCGTTTCATGAACAGTTTGCCGCAGCAACCAAAGCGCATATCGAAGCCCAGTTGGCATTGCTCAATACCCTGACTACAAAAACCTTCGAGGGCGTTGAAAAAGTCATCGAACTCAACATCAACGCGGCCAAGGCTTCGCTGGAAGAATCCGGCGGCGCCGCCAAGCAGCTGCTGAGCGCCAAGGATCCGCAGGAATTCCTCAACATCTCGGCGGCCCAGGCCAAGCCAGGCGCCGAAAAGGCTGCCGCCTACGGCCGTCACCTGGCCAGCATCGCTTCCGGCACCCAGGCTGAATACACGCGCGCCGCAGAAGCGCAATTGGCAGAAACCACCCGCCGCATCAATGCCTTGATTGAAGAAGTCAGCAAGAACGCGCCGGCCGGTTCGGAAAATGCGATCGCGATCCTGAAATCGGTGATCAGCAACGCCAATGCCGGTTATGAACAGCTGACCAAGAATGCCAAGCAGGCGGTGGAAACGCTGGAAGCCAACCTGAACAACGCCGGCGCGCAGCTGACCAAGGCGGCGACGCCGCGCAGCAAGAAGTAAGTCCTCGCTTGCCGATCCAGGAAAAAGGCCGCCGATGCGGCCTTTTTTCATATTGGCAGGCCGCGGTCCCAGGCCGGCACTTCGCCGAACTGCTGCGCCAGGAAATCGACAAAGGTGCGCACTTTGGCCGACAGGTGCTGGCGGCTCGGATACACCGCATGGACTGCCAGGGCGTCGCCGTGGTAATCGGTGAGGATCGGCTGAAGGCGGCCGTCGCGGATGGCATCGCCGATGATGAACGTCGGCTGCCGGATGACGCCCATGCCGGCCACCGCCGCCGCCATCAGCAGATCGCCGTTGTTGCAATGCAGGCCGCCGCCGACGCGCACCGTATGGACCTTGCCGTCGCGCTGCAGGCGCCACTCATTATCCGGCAGCGTATAGGCGTAGGTCAGGCAGGCATGGCGGGCCAGGTCGTCAGGATGCTGCGGCACGCCGTGCTGCTCCAGGTAGGCCGGGGCAGCGCAGGTCAGCACATGCGCCTTGGCCAGCTTGCGCATCACCAGGCTGGAGTTTTGCAGGCGGCCGATGCGGATCGCCAGGTCGAAACCTTCTTCGACCAGATCGACAATGCGGTCGGACAGGGTCACATCCAGTTCCACATTCGGATACCGCTGCGCATACAGCGGCAGCAGCCGGCCCAGGTGATTGACGGAAAAAGATACCGGCGCGTTGACGCGCAACACGCCGCTCGGGTTGGCGGCATGCATGCCGGCCGCCAGCGTGGCTTGCTCAAGATCGGCCAGCACCTGCTTGCAGCGCTCCAGGTAAGCACTGCCGGTATCGGTCAGGCTGAGGCGGCGCGTGCTGCGGTTCAGCAGGCGTGCGCCCAGGTATTGCTCGAGGTCGGCGATGTGCCGCGTCACCGAGGGATTGGACAGGTTCAGGATCCGCGCCGCGCCCGACAAGCTGCCGGTTTCGGTCACTTTGACAAATACTTTCATCGCCTCGAACAGATTCATCGGAGTGCCTTATTATTTTGGAATTCGGAAATGGTATTTCAATAAAACATGATTTTTCTTTTGATTGCAAGAATATATAGTCGAACACGATCCACCAATTCCCTTGGCTTTTAACCATTTCTTGTGAAAGTAATATCATGAACAATCCAAGCGCCTATGCCGCCACCCTGCTCAGGCTGACCCTGGGCATCGCGCTGCTGGCCCATGCTTACCTGAAAGTTTTTGTCTTCACTTTGCCGGGCGCCGCCGCTTTCTTCGCCAGCCAGGGTTTCCCGGCATGGTCGGTATATCCTGTGGTGGCGGTCGAAGTGCTGACCGGAATCGCCATGGTGCTCGGCCTCCAGGCGCGGATTGCCGCGGTGATTTCGCTGCCGGTGCTGTTGGGCGCATTATCGGTGCATGCCGGCAACGGCTGGGTGTTCACCAGTCCTAACGGCGGCTGGGAATATCCGGCCTTCATGGTGGCAGCCGCCATTTCGGTAGCCTTGCTGGGCAACGGCGCATTTGCGCTGGACAGCGGCAAGGCCGGTAAATAATTTTTTGGAAGAGATCATGATGAGCACCATTGCCACCCGCATGCCGGCGATTTTCTTCGGCCACGGCAGCCCGATGAATGCGCTTGAAGACAACCGCTACACTGCTGCATGGGCCGAGCTCGGCGCCCGCGCCGCCAAGCTGCAGCCGAAGGCGATCCTGTCGGTGTCGGCGCACTGGTACACCCGCGGCACCGGCGTCACGGCAATGGCGCAGCCGAAGACTATCCACGATTTCGGCGGTTTTCCGCAAGCGCTGTTTGACGTGCGTTATCCGGCCCCCGGCGATCCGCAGCTGGCGGCGCAGGTGCGCGATCTGCTGGCGCCGGTGGCGGTTGCCATGGACCACTCTTGGGGGCTCGACCACGGCACCTGGTCGGTGCTGGCCAAGGCTTTTCCCAAGGCCGACGTGCCGGTGATACAGCTGAGCATCGACGCTACCCAGCCGGCGCAGTTCCACTTCGACCTGGGCCGCAAGCTTGCCGTCTTGCGTGAACAAGGCGTGCTGATTATCGGCAGCGGCGACGTGGTGCACAACCTGCGCCTGATGAACCGCAGCCAGGCTGCGCCGGTGCACGGCTGGGCCCAGCGCTTCAACGACCATATCCGGGAAAGCCTGGTGAACGGCGACATGCAGGCGCTGATCGATTACGCCGACCAGGGCCAGGATGCGCAACTGTCGGTGCCGACGCCGGAGCACTACCTGCCATTGCTGTACATCGCCGGCGCCAAGCAGGACGACGAGAAGATGACGATTGCCGTGGATGGCATCGACATCGGCTCCATCAGCATGCTGACCGCCGTGGCTGGCGCTGCCTGAGCCGTAGCCCTGGCAGGATTATTCCTTGCCCTTCACCGGCTTGGGATAATCCTTCATCACATCGATAGGCTGGGCGTAGGCCGAATCCCATGTCTGCTGATGCAAATCGGCGATCCGTTTTGCCATCTTCTCATTGCGCAGCACGATTTCCAGGTTGCGCGACAGGTCCAGGTAGCCGCCGCTCCAGTTGCTGGTGCCGATCCACGCCACCTGGCCGTCGATCGCCATGGTCTTGCTGTGGATCACCCGGGCGAAGGGAATGAAGCCGCTGCTGGCTGGCGGCAGCGTGACGATCCTGATTTCCATGCCGGGCAGCAGCGCCAGGCTTTTCAGGTAGGCGATCGCCGGCTTTTCAGTATTCCAGTTCGACACCATCAGTTTCACCTTGACGCCGCGCGCCAGCGCAGCGCGGACCGCATTGTCGATGACCGCGTAATAAGGCCGGGTGTGATCCGGTCCGTAGCTCAGCGGTGCATAGTCCAGCAACTGTATCCTGACTTCGGACCTGGCGGCCGCCAGCAGCTTCGGCAATTCTGTTTCGGAGTCGCCGACGCCGGGCGGATTGAAAGCGTTCGGGCTGGCGACCAGGAACGTCGCCTGCTGGTCGTTGGCGCTCACCACGGCCTGGTTCAGCCTGGGCACTTCTTTTCCTTGCGCGATCAGCTCCTGCGCATGCCAGTCATGCTCGAAGATTTTCTGCAGCTGGCCGACCACCGCGGCATCGGTAATGCGCAAGCCGGTTTCGTGGATGTGCGCGAACGAGCGCCAGTCGAAATTCTGGCTGCCGACATAGGCGCTGCTGCCATCGACCACCATGTATTTGGCGTGGATGATGCCGTTGCCGGTCAGCCTGGAATAATCGAGATAGCGGAATTCCAGGTTGGGAATCTGCCTGAGCCGTTCGATGGTCGCCATGTCGGAGGCGAACTTGCCTTTTTCCTCCATCAGGAAGCGGATCTTGACGCCGCGCGCCCCGGCCGCGGCGAGCCGCGCGATCACCTGCTCGAACGCGGCGCCAGGCTGGCTGGCGACATAGAATTGACCGAGCACGATCTGTTGTTTGGCGCCATCGAACATCTCGCTCCAGACCTGCAGCGGTTCCCGCAGGTCAGGCGTGGCCAGCGTGGTTTCAACCGGCGCCGTATGCACCAGTTCGTAGCCGGGGATGCCGAATTCGGCATGGGCGCTGCCGGCGCAGCCGAGCAGCATTGCAATCGTGGCGATCAATTTACGCATGGGCGGTTCCGGGAAGTTTTCTGGTGAGTTAATGCACACGCACAATGCGGCCGTCAGCCTGCGCACTGCCGGCCGGATGGCCGTCGCGTTCGCTGGCGATCAGGTAATGGCTTAGCGCATCGAGGTCGTTGATGCCGGTATCGACCCGGTCGGCGCCCTGCGTCAGCAGGCTGAAGCCATCGCCGCCCTGCGAAATGAAACTGTTGACGCTGAGCCGGTACTGTCCCTGCGGTTGCAAGGCAACGCCGTTCAGTTTTACGCTGCCAGGCACAACCCGCTGTCCGAGCGGCCGCCTGGCGTCCCAGCGATAGCTCAGGCCGCGCGAGACTTGCAGCATGATGCGCCCGCCCGCGCGGTCCTGCTCCAGCCAGCTCTGCTGTTCCAGCAAGGCCAGCAGCTGGCTGCCGGTAAGCGACAGCAGAATCAGCGTATTGCCGTAAGGCGTGGTCGCGGCGACCTGGGCGTAGTTGCTGCCGCCGGCGCCGCTGTCCAGGCTTTCGCGGATGCTCTTGTGGTTGGTCATGGCGATCTGTGCGCCGAATTTGCGCGTCGCCGCCAGCTGCGAATCTGCGACCACGTCGCCCAGGGGCGATTCGCCGGCGTCGTTGATCTTGTTGTCGATGCGCGCTACCGCAATCCGTGCAATCGGCTGTGCCAGCACCAGATCGCTGCGCGCTTTCAGCGTTTGCAGGAACACCGACAGTGCGGGATCGGGCGCGAAGCGCTGCTGGTCCATCAGCACGTTCCTGGCCTCGATGGCAGTGACCTTGCCTTGCAGGTCGGCGACGCGCGGATCGATGGTGAGCTTGATCCGCGTCAGCATGTGGCCGAAGGATTCGCCTTGCGTCACCGTGCGGCCGTCGACCTGGCAGGTATAACCGTTGTGGGTATGGGCGCTGATGACCAGCCGGATTGCCGGGTCAAGGTGCTTGACGATATCGACAATAGGCCCGCGCAAATGGGCGCATCTCGCCATGTCGAACGGTTCAGGGGTTTCGCCGCCTTGATGGATCAGGACCACGATGGCGCTCACGCCTTGCGCCTTGATCTCGGGGACCCAGCGGTTGATGGCGTCGGCCTCGTCGATGAACTCGACGTTGGCTATGCCGTCGGCAGACACCATTTTTTCCGTGCCGCGCACTACGGCGCCGACGAATGCGATCTTTACGCCGCGCACCTGTTCAATCCGGTAGGGCGCCAGCAGCGGGCGGTTGGTGGCCTTGTCGATGACATTGGCCGCCAGGTAAGAAAATCCGGCGCCTGGGAAATGGTCGTCGAACTGGCATGCCTTGTCAGGCCGGTTCGACTTGCAGCCGCCATGCTGGTAACGCAGCAGTTCGGCGCTGCCCTGGTCGAATTCATGGTTGCCCGCCGAGCTGACGCGCAGGCCGAGCTGGTTGAGCGCGCTGATGGTCGGTTCGTCGGCCCAGATCGAGGACAGGGCGGGGCTGGCGCCGATCAGGTCGCCGGCGCCGACCAGCAGCAGCTGCGGATCCTCGGCGCGCCATGCGTTGAGCGCGCCGCCGATGGTGTCCAGGCCGCCGACCTTGAGCTTGCGCGGCGTCGCATCGGCCGTGCCGGCGTAACTCCTGGTTTCTGCTTCCAGGTGGCCGTGCAAGTCATTGATGGCGACCAGGTTGATTTCCAGCGGAGCATTCTGCGCCGCCGGCTGCAGGCCGCTGCATGCAGCCAGGAAAACGGCTGCCGCGCAGCACGACAGGATGGTCTGGACTACCGGTTTTGCACCCATATGTTTCAAGCAGTCCTCGATTCCATCCAGGTCAGGCGAGATGCAATTTTCCGGCTTCAGCCAGCGCCGCCGCTTTGCTCTCGTGGCCGGCAACGCGGCCGACGCAGGCGCGCAGCATCAATACTTTCAAATGATCGTTGATGCGCTCGATCCGCTCCTGGAACATATTAAAGAAAAACATGCCGACTACCGCAATGCCGATGCCCAGCGCCGTCGCATACAAGGCGGTGCCTATGCCTTGCGACACCTGGCCAGGGTCGGATACGCCGGATACCGCCAGCGCCTTGAAAGTATCGATGATACCCAAAATCGTGCCGAGCAGTCCGAGCAGGGGACCGGCCGTGACGACAGTGTCGAGGATCCACAGCCGATGCTGGACTTCGCCGCGGTTGGCGATGTAGACCGACTCGCTGAAATCTTCCAGGTCTTTTTCACTGGTCAGCTGGTGTTTTTCAGCCAGGATGTCGGACACCAGCGTCAGCGGCAGGCTGGCGCGCGACGTCAATGCGCTCGGCAGTTCCTCTACATGCTGCACGGCGTGGGTCATGGCTTTTTCCAGGCCGATCGCCTGGCGCAGCGTGTAGTTGAAAAACAGCCCGCGTTCGACAATCACGAATATCGCCAAGGCAGCACAGGCGTACATCAGGTAGAAAGCGAGCTCGTGGAATAATTGCATGTTCATGGTGACCTCTCTGCGCACGAATGCACTTTTGTTGCAGCGGCGGCCCCTGGTTCAAAGGCCGCCGCCATGGTTTGCTGCACTTGGCTTGCTACAGCTCGATTAAAAATCCGCAACCAGCGTCACGCTGAAAGTGCGTGGGGCGCTGACGTAGAACGACGGCGCCGATGCCGGTGCATTCGGACCGATCGCAACGGCATTGGTGGTGAACTGGCTGCCGCTGCCGGAGTTGAGGTTCAGGTACTGCTTGTCAAAGATATTGCTGAGGTTGAAACGCACGGTCGGTTTCTTCAGCCATGTCGACGATGGGAAGGTATAGCCGGCGCCAGCGTTGAATACCGTATAGCCGCCCAGGCTGTCGTCGTTGACCAGCGTGGTGTAGCGCTTGCCGGTGTACTTTGCCTGTCCGAACACATACCAGCTGTCCTGTGCGTATTGCAGGCTCATGCCGCTCAGCCAGTTCGGCGTGTCGGGAAATTCCTTGCCGCCTGTAGGCAGCGCGAAATTGGCGGCAAACGGCATGTCGCTCTTCATCTTGCTCTTGATGTAGGACAGCGATCCGTACATGCTCAGGTTCTTGGTGAGCGAATAACCCGATTCCAGTTCGAAGCCCTTGGAGGTGGAGTCGCCGACGTTGAAGTCGGTGCGGTTGCCAGTATCAGGATTGTAGGAAGTGGCTATGCGGTTTTTATAATCGACATAAAACACGGAACTGGAGAATGTCCATTTGTCGCTTGCATAACGGTAGCCGAGGTCATAGTTCCATGACGTTTCCTTGTCTACCAGCGGGTTGCGCACGGTGCCGCCGGTATAGACGCCGTTGACGATCTTGCCGCCCGAGATCAGGCCGAAATAAGAGAAATTGCCTGGCGCCTTGAAGTTCTTGGCCGCATTGAAGAATACCGATTGCACCTGGTCGAGCTGGTATCGGATGCCGACGCTGGGCAGCAGGTCGGAATACGATTTTTGCAAGGTGTAGAAGCCGGACGCGCTCTGGCTTGGGTTGTTGGTGAAATCGCGGTCAATGCTTGAGTAGCGGGCGCCGAGCTGCAGGTTCAGCTTGTCCTGCATCAGGCTGATGCTGTCTTGCGCAAAAACCGATTTGCCGGTGCTGATGGTGAGCGTGTCGCGGTATTGCACGTAAGAGCCGTCCTGGTTGCGCAGCCAGACGGAAGGATTGTTTTGCCAGACGTCGGCGGAATTGCCGTTGTTGTCGATAGGCGCAAACGGACCGGTTTGCTGGTGGCGGGCGCGCTCGTACCAGTAGCCGACCATCAGCTTGTGGTTGTCGATCTGCTGGTTGTACTTGAGCGTGACGCCGGGGCGGTAAGTACGGGTGCGGCTGCCTTCGTAGACGAATACGGTGTCCTTGGTGTCGCCGTCGCCGTTGGCGTCGCGCACGCCGCCGCCCAGCAAGGTGCCGGAGTTGCCTTCGCTGAGCGTCTGCAGCTGGTTGCCGCCGGTGCCGAAGCCGTACCACATGTACGGGCTGATATCGACGCTGGATTGCGGCGCCAGCTGGAAGTGGGCGTTCATGGTGGCCAGCCAGTTCTTGAACGGATTCAGGTTGTAGCCGTAATACAGGTCCTTGTTGCCGGTGTTGATGCCGGCGTTCGGGCCGTAGGTCGAATCGTTTTGCGCGCCGGCGCCGCCCGGCTGGTGGATCGGTGCCACGGTGCCGAAATCCAGGTTGCGTCCGTACTGGGCGATCTGTGCCTTGGTCAGGGAACGGTAGTTGTTGTTCAGGGCCGAGTTGTACATGAAGCCGGTATCGACAAAGCTGCCGCCGCCGAGGTCCAGCTTGCTGTTGAAGTCGACGTGTTCCTTGTCGGCGCGGCCGGTGCCCTTGAACTTGTCGGCCTGGGTCTTGGAATAGGAGACGAAGAACTTGAAGCGGTCGTTGAACAGCTTGCCGGAATCGAGGCGCACGTAGCCTTTCCACAGGCTGTTGGAGCCGAAGGTGTATTCGGTGCGGAAGCGGCGCTGGTCTTCGGGGGTGCACATGGTCATGCCGATATTGCCGCCGGTGGCGCCGACGTGCGGCGCTTCGGTGTCGGTGGAGCCTTGGGTGACGAAGATGTCGCACAGGTTTTCCGCGTCGGTGTATTCCTGCGGATAGACGGCGAAGCTGCCGGAATCGTTGACCGGTGCGCCGTTGATGGTGAAGCCGAGCTGGTCGCTGTTGAAGCCGCGCACCCGGATGTTGCCGCCGAACAGGCCGGTGCCGTCGGTATCGTAGCTGTTCACGCCTGGCAGCAGGTTGATCATCTGGAACGGATTGCTGGTGGTGCTTTGCTTGTCCATGTAATCGCGATTGACCGAGCTGCGCGCTTTCGCCGATTCTTCCTGCTGGATCAGGCCGGTGCTCTGGCCGCCGTTGTCGCCCTGCACCGTGACCTTGCCGACGTCAGACGTTTCGGCAGCGTAGGCCAGCGGACTGGCGGCGATGAACAAGCCGGATATCAGCAGTGACAGCCGGGTGACTTTGAATTGCATGGCATTACTCCCTGTATGTGTTTTTGGTATGTGTAAACTGGATGTTCAAGCTGCTGTTCGTTGTTGCTCGTTGTTGCCCTACCCCGCTCCCGGGACAAATTCCAGCTCCGCGCTGAACCGGCGTGTCGCTTCCCCGGCCCAGCTGGTTTCGGGAAACGCAGGAAAAGCGGCGCGGTTGATGGTCTTGCGGGCGGCTTCGTCGAGCAGCATGGAGTTCGACGATTCTTCTATGCCTTGCTCCACCAGGCTGCCATCGCGGTTCAGCACGAACCACACTTTCACCTTGCCTTGCGGCCGCTGCTGGCTGGCTTCGCGGCCGGTCGGATAACGCTTGATGCTGTTCAGGTGCGCACGCACCTTGGAGACGTAACCGGCTTCAATGCTGGCGTTGTTCGGCTTGGCCACGGGTGGCGCCGGTTCCGGCGCCGGCGGCGTTACCGGGGCTGGGGCAGCCGGCGCGGCGACTGCCTTGGGCTGAGCCGCCGCTTCTGCGCTGGGACTGTTGCTGACCGGCGCCTGGCTGACGGCTTGCGGCGGCGTCGGCTGCCGGACTGGTTGCGCTACCGGGACTGGCTTGGCCACTTGCGGCGGCGTCGGGACCTGCGGCGGCGGCGTGACCACGGGCGGCGCCGGCGGCTCCGGTTCGGTCAAGGCGATCTGCACCAGGGAATCGTCAGGATGCGGCTCGATCTTCGCCACTTTCTGGATGCCGGCAAAGACCAGGATCGCCAGCATGAGCATGGCTGGCAGCGTCGCCAGCGCATCGCGAAAGCGAAACAGGAACGGCATGGTCATCATTGCCTGCATCACGGTTTGCGGGTCGCAATGGAGATCGACTCGAAGCCGTTGTGCTTCAGCGTGTCCATCACTTCCACCAGCCGCTGCACCTCGACTCCGCGGTCGCTGTTGACGATCACGTTGAGTTTTTCACCGTTCTTGCGGGCCAGGTTGAGGCGCGCCGGCAGTTCGCCGATCTTGGTGTCGACGCCGTCGACCTGCAGCGCGTCGTTGAGGCCGATCGTGATGACCGCCTTGTTTTGCGGCTTCAGGTCCTGCGAGCTGCTGGCTGTCGGCAGATGTGTTTTCAAGCCGAGCGCGGGAATCACGTTGAGACTGATCAGCACAAAAAACACCAGCAGGAACATCATCACGTCGATCATGGGAATGATTTCGACGCGGGCTTTCCGCTTTTTTGGTTCGTCCCAACTACGCATTGCTATACCCCGATGGAAGATGTGCGGCGATAGCGCGAAGTCGCTAACCGCTATAATTTCTATAACTGTCGGCAGAATAGCGAGGAATTATTTCGGCAGTATTACAATCGGCGGCGATGTGGCCGCAGCACCACGTGCGGTCAGCGCCTTGGCAAGGGAAGGAAGGACAGCAGTATCTTGATCGCATAGACCACGATCAGCGAGCCGGTCAGGTCGCCGATCGACATCACGATCAGGCCCGACCAGAAATGGTAGGAGACGCCGCGCAAGACGAACCACAGCAGCTGCAGCAGCGGATTGGCCAGGCCGTACAGCAGGATGCAGGCCAGCAGGCGGGTGGTGGTCAGGTTGCTCAGCGAAGGCTGCAGGCGCATTTCCTGCAAGGTGAAGCGATAGGCAAGGTAAGGCGCCAGCGCCGAGATGATGCTGTAGCCGACGGTGGTGACCGGATCGCCGGGGAACAGGGCGTAGATGCTGGACGTCAGCAATGAAGCGATGAAGATGCCGAACACGCCCGCTTCGGCAAACAGCAGGGTGCAGATAAGCCGTATTCCTGCGGGCAGGTAAATCCAGGCAATCCCCTGGGCGAATTCGATGTGCTTGAACAGCCAGTCGTTGGCCATGTACACCAGCATGTAGACGACCGCCGTACTGCCGATTGTCAGCAGGTTGAGGCGCAATCTGGCGGCAGGGGACGGGGGAGTGGACATGACGCGCGTATCTTACCGAAGTATCCGCGCAGGCGCAGGAAGATACTTGCGACGCGACTGAAATGACGAGTATGATCGATATGAATTTAACAGCGTTGGCAAACCGTTTAGGCGACAGCAGCTTACAATATGGCCATGGAAAAAAATAACCGACCGGCAGATATCTACGTGCGCTTCTTGCAGCTGGCGAATGCCTTGCGCGGCTTGCCTTCGCTGCCTTCGCTGGATCCCCTGGAAGATCGTATCCTGGCCTTCGTTGCGCGCGCCGGGCAAGCCCGGGAACGCCTGTCGGTGCGCGACATGATGGCGCAGAGCGAACTCGGTTCGCCGGCCATGCTGCACGCGCGGCTGAAATCGATGCGGGAAAAGGGCTGGATCGTCCTCAGCGATACCGACGATACGCGCCGCAAGCAGGTGGAGCTGAGCCAGGCGGCCTGGCTGCATTTCGACAAGCTGTCGAAATGCCTGCTGCAGGCGACGCGGGATATCGGCAAATAGCTGATTCAATCACCAGCCTGGGGCGAACGCCCGTCATCAAGAATATGCCTGCGCCGATACGTTGGCGAAGCAGGCGCACGGTCCTCTGTTCAATCCGCTGGAGATGAACAACCGGAATCCCACCCAGCTCGCGGGCAAGCTATAGCAAGCGTATGCGCTCGACATGCGGGCTCAGTTCGACATCGCCATACTCCAAGCGGCCGGCGCAAGCCGGATGCGGCGGAAATGCGTGGCTTGCGCTTGTTTAGATATCCGGACAAGGGCAACTGCATGTCCTGCCGCAAGTTCAACGACAACTCCAGCAACTCCGAGCGTTCAATGCGTGGATGACATGGCGGCTTTCCTGCAAACGCTGACTGAGGCTGCGCATGTCAAGAAGCGGGCTGAATCCGGTAAAAAATAAGGATTTTTGCGCCGAGGCTGGCAGGGCTGTTTAATCGTTGGCAAGAGAGTGAAATTCAGTCAAGACTTACGGCATCCACGCAAACTAGCCGCAGAAGCTGGGCCATACTACGATCTTCGTTAATCAAATGATCAAGAGTGCTATGAAAGATGCTATTATTAGTGCTATTAATAATGCTTTTAAAAGTATTTCCATGGCACACCTGATTCTTGCTGAAACAACCGCCAGCGTTTCCGAGTTGAAAAAAGACCCTATGGGGACTGTTGCTGCCGGTGAAGGATTTCCTGTGGCGATATTAAACCGGAACCAGCCGGCTTTTTATTGCGTCCCGGCAAAAGCCTATGAAGCGCTGATGAACAAGCTGGAAGACATGGAGCTGAATGCCGTTGCAGACGCTCGCAAAGGGCAAGCTATTGTCAGGGTCAGGCTGGATGAGCTTTGAACTGGCTTTCCTTGAGGAAGCATTGAAGGAATGGCGCAAGCTGGATCAAGACATGCGCGAGCAGTTCAAAAAGAAACTGGCGGAACGATTGCTTGCTCCGCATGTTCCGTCCGCGCAGTTATCCGGCTCCAGGAGCCGATATAAAGTCAAGCTGCGCCAGGCTGGCTACCGGCTAGTCTACGAGGTGCGCGACCAGGAATTGATAGTACTGGTCGTCGCCGTAGGCAAACGCGAGCGTAACGCAGTGTACAAGGCTGCGGAAAGACGATAGGCCGGTGGCCTTCTTGAACCAGCTTAGTTTTTGCTCATCATGCTCAAGGCGACCGCCTCAGCCACCCGGATCCCGTCAATCGCCGCCGACATGATGCCGCCGGCATAACCGGCGCCTTCGCCGGCCGGAAACAATCCCGTCGTATTCAGGCTTTGCAGGCTGTCGTCGTGGCGCTTGATGCGCACCGGCGACGAAGTGCGGGTTTCGACGCCGGTCAGTACTGCGTCGGCCATGGCGAAGCCGCGGATCTGCTTGTCGAATACCGGCAACGCTTCGCGGATAGCTGCGATCGCATAGTCCGGCAACGCCGTGCCGAGGTCGCCCAGGTGGACGCCGGGTTTGTAGGATGGAATCACCGAACCGAGCGCGGTCGACGGCCGGCCGGCGAGGAAGTCGCCGACCAGCTGGCCGGGCGCATCGTAGGTGCCGCCGCCCAGCTCGAAGGCGCGCGATTCCCATTGCCGCTGGAAGCCTATGCCGGCCAGCGGGTGGCCGGGGTAGTCGGCCGGCGTGATGCCGACCACGATGCCGCTGTTGGCGTTGCGTTCGTTGCGCGAGTACTGGCTCATGCCGTTGGTCACCACCCGTCCCGGTTCCGAGGTTGCGGCCACCACGGTGCCGCCCGGGCACATGCAGAAACTGTAGACCGCGCGCCCGCGGGCTTGCGCCGATTCACAGTGATGGACCAGCTTGTAGTCGGCGGCGCCAAGGATCGGATGGCCGGCGCTGGGGCCGAAGCGGCATTTGTCGATCAGGGATTGCGGATGTTCGATGCGGAAGCCGAGCGAGAACGGTTTGGCTTCGATATACACGCCGCGGTCGTACAGCATCTGGAAAGTATCGCGGGCGCTGTGGCCGATCGCCAGCACCACGTGGTCGGTGACGATGGTTTCGCCGCTGGCCAGCACGACGGCTTGCACTTGTCCCTGGCCATTGTCCGACTTGATGGCGATGTCTTCCACCTTTTGCTGGAAACGGAATTCGCCGCCCAGCGCCTCGATGGTGGCGCGCATCTGCTCCACCATCTTCACCAGCCGGAAAGTGCCGATGTGCGGCTTGCTGACGTACATGATTTCATCCGGCGCATCGGCCTTGACGAATTCGGTCAGCACCTTGCGGCCATAGTGTTTGGGGTCCTTGATCTGGGTCCACAGCTTGCCGTCGGAAAACGTGCCGGCGCCGCCTTCGCCGAACTGGACGTTGGATTCCGGCTGCAGCTCGCGCTTGCGCCACAGTCCCCAGGTATCCTTGGTGCGCTCGCGCACCGCCTTGCCGCGCTCCAGGATAATCGGATTGAATCCCATCTGCGCCAGGATCAGGCCGGCAAACAGGCCGCAAGGCCCGGTGCCGATCACTACCGGCCGCGATTTCAGCCGGCCCGGCGCCTGCGCTACAAAGCGGTAATTGGTGTCGGGCGTCTGCGCCACGGTGCGATCGCCGGCCAGGCGCTTGAGGACCGCGCCTTCATCCTTGAGCTCGACATCCACGCTGTACGTCAGGATCACCGCGGATTTTTTGCGGGCGTCGTAGCTGCGGCGGAAAATTGTGTAACCGAGCATTTCTTCAGCGGCGATTCCCAGCCGTCCCAGGATAGCCGCGTGCAAGGCGTCATCAGGGTGGTCCAGGGGGAGTTGTACTTCATTCAATCGCAACATGGGTATTCCGGGAAGTCAGGTGGAGACAGGCCGCCTTGGCGTTCTACGCCGGCGGCGGCTGTCCCGCAATTATTTTTATAAAACGACAATGCCGTACGGCAGGCCGCCATTTTACCTTAGGGAGGGCGCAATGGCAGCCGGCAAGCCATCCGGGCGCTTGCTCGGCCTGTATCTTTTGGAAACACAAAATAACAAGCCGCTACATGGTTATCGCCTATATTTTAATCGTCGTCCGATGGTTTTAAACGAATGGAGGAGGTATCCGATGAAGATCAAATCGATTGTGTGCATCAGCATGCTGGCGCTGGGCGCCGGCCTGATGACGCCGCTGGCGCAGGTCCAGGCCGCAACCTATGTCGGAGTCCAGATCGGACAGCCGCCGCCGCCGCGCTATGAAGTAGTGCCGCCATCGCGTGCCGGTTATGTCTGGGCGCCGGGATACTGGCGCTGGAACGGCCGCCGCCATGTGTGGGTAGGCGGCAGCTGGATGAGAGCGCGGCCGGGCTACCGTTACGTACCGCCACGCTGGGAAAGAGGCCCGCGCGGCGACTGGCGGATGCGGCCGTACCGCTGGGATCGTTAAGCAATAAAAAAGGGCGCCGAGATGCAACGACGGAAATTCGTGTCTCGTAACTGAACGGCATTAGCGCCTTGCGGCACCCTTTTTTATTGGCGCGGGGGAATGCCGCGCCGCTGCTGTTTCAATAGGAAACGCGCCGGATCGAGTGCTGCCGCCAGGTCGGCCTCGATCGGCAGCGGTTCTCCATTCAGCTGCGATGCCAGCAATTCTGCCGCCAGCGGCGCCCATATCAGGCCGCGCGAGGCGTAACCCAGCAGGCTGTACAAGCCGGGAAAGCGGGGCAGGTCTTTCAGTTTTGCTTCGCGCACGGTGCTTGCCCCGTTTTTATCCGGCAAGGCGCCGACCAGCGGCAGGCGGTCGCTGGCCACGCAACGAAAGCCGACGCGTCCGGCCAGCGGCGGCTGCCCAGGCTGCCAGCCAGGCAGCAGCTTGGCCAGGCGCGCCAGGTTGGCGTCCTGGCTGTCCTGGCGCAGCGCCGTTTCGCCATCCTCGTCATAAGATGCTCCTATGCTGCAGGTCCCGCCATGAGCCGGTGTCAGGTAGGCCTCACCGCATAGCACCGGCTTGATGGCAGGAACCTGTCCGGCGCCGAGGTAGGTAATCTGGCCGCGGATGGCGCTCAAGGGCAAATCTCCGGCTTGCGGAAACTGCAAGGCGTCGCAGGCGTTTGCCAGGACCACTACCGGCGCGCCGGCTATTTTCGCGCCTTGCCGGTCGCGCACGGTCCAGCCGTCCTGGCTGCGTTCGAGGATGGCGGCATGCTGTCCGAAATGGGTTTGCAGCTGCTTGCCGCAGCTGTCCAGCATGGCCTGACAAAGGCTGCGCGGCTGCACCCAGCCGGCGGCCGGGAAAAACCAGGCGCCGCCGCTGACCTGGCAGCCGGCAAGGCGGCTGGCGGCAGCCTGATCCAGCCATTGCGCATAATCGGCAGGATAGCGCCAGTCATCCGCCAACTGCTGCTGGTTCTCGGCATGCGCGGTGTCGCGGGCGATCTGCAGGACGCCGCAGGCTGCGCCGTCGAATGTATTGCCGATGCCGCCCAGCTGGCGCCACGCCTGCAAGGCGAACAGATAGGCGCTGCGGCTGAGGCGTGAGCCGGGATTGTCGTCGCGCGAGAGCAGCGGCATGAAAATGCCGGCGCTATTGCCTGAAGCTTGTTGCGCCGGCGCCGTGCGGCCCTCGATCAGCGCGACGTTCCAGCCGCGCTGCGCCAGGCGCTGGCAAGCCGCGCTGCCGGCCAGGCCGGCGCCGATGACAATTGCGCGGCGGTCGGCATGGGCCGGCGCTGGTGCGGAACGTGCGGTGAAGCGCGGCGCAAAACGAGCGCGCAGGGCGGGTGTTTCAAGTCCGCTGCCGTTTTCAAACACGAATCCGGCTTGCTGCAGCTGCTTGCGGGCCGCGGGTTCGGCGCCCGGGATGTCCAGGCTGGCATGTTCGGCAGCTAGCCGGCCCAGCATGTTCAACGCGGACAGGGGCCACTGCTGCCAGCTGCGTCCGTGCAAGTGGAAGGCATCCACCCTTGCCGCCACCTGGCGCAGGCAGGCGGCGCCGTCGCCGATCATCAGTGTCAGGACCAGTTGTCCATGCTGCAGGAAAATGCGATGGAATCCTGGCACCGCCGGCGGCCATTCGGCGCACAGTTCGGCGTGCAATGCCGGCCATTCAGGAAATTTTGCTGCGGCTTGCCGCAACTGACCGGGCGTAGCAAGTTGCGGCAGCAGCGCCAGGTAATGCAATTGCCGCGGACGCTGCGGATCGTTGCGCCACGCCTGCCAGGTGGCGAAAAAATGTTCGCCGCCGCCGAATTCGCTGTCCAGCAGCACGAAGCTTTCCCGCTCGCGCCAGTGAAGCGAATGGCCTGCCAGCGGAGTGACCGGGACCGTCATGGCATTGCGCTAGTAAACCCGGCTTACCGTATAACCGCGTTGCCGCAGTATCGCCAGCACGCTGTTCTTGCCGACCAGGTGCAGCATGCCGATGCCGATGAATGCATGCGGCGTTGCGTTCGCCAGCCTGGTTATGCCGTCGGCCAGGCCGGGGTTGCGTTCGTCCAGCAAAGCGCGCTGCACGAATTTGCCGGTGAAGGTGTCGTCGCTGGTCAGTTCCGCCAGCATGGCGGCCATGCCGTCGACGTCGCCGTCGCGCCAGCGTGTGATCAATTGCGTCGAGCGCTGCGCCTTGGCCGGGTCCTGGATTTCGTCGACGCTGTCTTGCAGGAACTGGACCTGCTCGGCCGACGTCAGCTTGCCCAGCAAGGACAGCTGCTGTTCCGCGGTTTCCAGCTCGACCAGGCGTTTTTCCTGTTTTCTTGCATAAGCGGCCAGGGTGACGTCGACGCCGTATTGCGGCAGGTAACCCTGGTGGGTGTATTCGCTGATGCCGAGCATGGTCGCCAGCAGCCATGGTTTCATGCTGGCTACCTGGTCCAGCGTCAGGCCGTATTTTTCCAGCAGCGGGCTGAGCTGCTGCAGCAGCCGCGGCGGCAGCTCTTGCGTCAGCGATTTGCCGTTGGCGTAGATGCCGTATTTGGTCATCAGGCCGGCCAGCCCATGGGCATTGCCGGGGTCGATTTCCAGCGCGATGGCCGAGGACTGTTGCAACGCTTGCAAGACTACGTCGTCGAAAGGATAAAAATCGGCGCGGCCGACATGGATGGTGCCGAATACATAAGCGCTGTGGCCGGCGCGCTGTATCTTGAACAAGGCGCCGCCCTGGCGGACGGGCGCCGCCGCCGCTGCCGCATCCGTAGCGTCGGCCTGGGCGGACAACGCCAGCAGGCTTAGCGGCAACCAGCACAATGTCACTATAATCTTACGAAGCACACCTTCTCCTTGATAAAACGAATGCACGGCACAATGGCAAAGAATACTACAGCGCTCTGGCTGTTTGACCTGGACAATACCCTGCACGACGCCTCGCATGCCATTTTCCCCGCGATCCACGACAACATGAACGCCTTCATGGCGCGCACCCTGGGCAGCGGCGGCGTCGACGCCGATGCCGCCATCGTCAACGCCGCCCGGGAGACATACTGGCGGCGTTATGGCGCGACCTTGCTGGGTTTGGTCAAGCACCATCAGGTGCGGCCCGAGGATTTCCTGCGTGAAGCGCACCGCTTTGACGACCTGCTGGGCATGATCCGCGCCGAGCGCGGCCTGATCAGCCTGCTCAAGCGCCTGCCGGGGCGCAAGATCCTGCTGACCAACGCGCCGCTACGCTATTCGGGCGACGTCTTGCGCCACTTGCGCTTGCAGCGCCATTTCGGCAAGCACATTTCGATCGAATCCATGCATGTGCACCGGCAGCTGCGGCCGAAACCGTCGCGCCACCTGCTGCGCCAGCTGCTGGCGCGGGAAAAGGTCGCGGCGCGCCGCTGCGTCCTGGTGGAAGACACGGTCGGCACGCTGAAAGCCGCCAAATGGGTCGGCATGCGCACGGCCTGGGTCACCCAATACCTGGCGGACCAGTCAAATGTGATAAAGCGCCCCAAATACGTCGATGTCAAAGTAAAATCGGTGCGACAGCTGGCCAGGAATCTGCACCGCTTGCGTTGAAGCGGCTGGCCCTGTGCCGGGCAGGGAGCAGGCACAGTTTTCCTTTACCCCATCACTACTAAAATAAAAAACCATGGCAACTACCAAACCCGGCGAGCGCAAACTCCAGATCCTCCAGACCCTGGCGACCATGCTGGAGCAGCCAAAAGGCGAAAAGATCACCACCGCCGCGCTGGCGGCCAAGATAGATGTGTCGGAGGCGGCGCTGTACCGGCACTTCGCCAGCAAGGCGCAGATGTTCGAAGGCCTGATCGACTTCATCGAGACCAGCGTGTTCGGCCTGGTCAACCAGATTACCGAGCAGCAGGAAAAAGGCTTGCACCAGGCGCAGGCGATTGCCTTGATGCTGCTCAATTTCGCCGAGCGCAATCCTGGCATGACCCGGGTCATGATCGGCGATGCGCTGGTCAACGAAGACGAACGCCTGCAGCTGCGCATGAACCAGTTTGTCGACCGCATCGAGCTGGCGCTGAAACAGGCGCTGCGGATCGCCGCTTCGCAAGGGGAATCGAACGAAGCGGAAGCCGCCTTGCGCGCCAATATCCTGACCAGCTTCGTGCTGGGCCGCTGGCAGCGTTTCGCCAAAAGCCGTTTCCAGCACAAGCCCGGAGACGATGCCGCACAGCAGATCGCGCTGATGCTGGTTTAAATTCTTTGCTAACATCTCTCGGCAGAACGATATCAGCGTTGCCGGGAGACGTCGGCGCTAAAACTACAATGGAGCAGTTCAGATGAAAAAAGCATGGTTGGGGACTTCCGTTTCCGCAGCATTGGCAATCACCCTGGCCGCCGGCAGCAGCAGTGCATACGCCCAGATAAAGGTCGGCGTGAGCGTTTCCGCGACCGGCCCGGCTGCCTCTCTGGGCATCCCGGAAAAGAATACTTTCGCCCTGTTGCCGAAGGAAATCGCCGGCCAGAAGGTGCAATACATCGTGCTCGATGACGCCACCGACAGCACCACGGCCGTCAAGAATGCGCGCAAGCTGGTCAGCGAAGAAAAGGTCGACCTGCTGATCGGCTCGACCGCGGTTCCCGGTTCGCTGGCGATGAGCGATGTGGCCGCGGAATCGGGCACGCCGATGATTTCGATGGCGGCTTCGGCTTCCCTGGTCGAGCCGGTCGACGCCAAGCGCCGCTGGATTTTCAAGACGCCGCAAAACGATTCGCACATGGCGACCGCGATCATCGCCCACATGGCCGATGCCGGTGTCAAGAGCGTGGCCTTCATCGGTTTCTCCGATGCCTACGGCGAGGGCTGGTACCGCGAATTCTCCAAGCTGGCCGAACTGCGCAAAATCAGGATTGTGGCCAATGAGCGCTTCGCCCGCAACGACACTTCGGTCACCGGGCAAGTGCTGAAGATGGTCAGCGCCAATCCCGACGCGGTCCTGATCGCCGGCGCCGGCACGCCTGCCGCCTTGCCGCAAAAGACATTGAAGGAGCGCGGTTACAAAGGCAAGATCTACCAGACCCATGGCGTCGCCAACAACGATTTCCTGCGCGTCTGCGGCAAGGATTGCGAAGGCACTTTCCTGCCGGCCGGACCGTTGCTGGTGGCTGAGCAGCTGCCGGACAGCAATCCCGTCAAGAAGTCGGCGATGGCTTACCGTACCGCTTACGAGAAAGCCTACGGCGCCGGCAGCATTTCGACCTTCGGCGGCCACGCTTGGGATGCCGGCATGCTGCTGGGCGCGGCCGCGCCGCAAGCCTTGAAAAAAGGCCAGCCGGGAAGCAAGGAATTCCGCGCCGCGCTGCGCGACGCGATCGAAGACACCAAGAACCTGCCGGTATCGCAAGGCATCGTCAACATGAGCGCTACCGACCACGTCGGCTTCGACCAGCGTTCGCGCGTGATGGTTGAAATCGTTAACGGCAAGTGGAAACTGATAGGCGCTGCGCAGTAAGATGGATTTCTCAATTGCCGCCATCCTGGCCCAGGATGGCATCACCAGCGGCGCCGTATATGCGCTGCTGGCATTGGCGCTGGTGCTGGTGTTTTCGGTCACGCGCGTCATCTTTATCCCGCAGGGTGAATTCGTCGCCTTCGGCGCCTTGACGCTGGCGGCTATCCAGTCTGACAAATTTCCGCTGTCTGCAACCTTGCTGGTGGCGCTCGGCGTCTTGAGTTTTATCCAGGAAGCAGCGACTGTAGCGTTGGGCCGCAGCGGCGAAACCCGCAAGGCCCGGAAAATCGGCGTGGCCTTGCTGAAGTTCGTGCTGCTGCCGCTGGCGGTCTATGCTGTCACCCGCTGGTATGGCCACGCCACGCTGGCGATGCCGTTGCAGGTGTTGCTGGCCCTGCTGATCGTAGTGCCGATGGGGCCGATGATCTACCGGCTGGCTTTCCAGCCGCTGGCCGAAGCCAGCACGCTGGTCTTGCTGATCGTGTCGGTGGCGGTGCATTACGCCTTGATCGGCATCGGCTTGCTGATGTTCGGCGCCGAAGGTTCGCGCACCGCGCCGTTTTCCGATGCCCGTTTCGACATCGGCGGACTGGCCGTTTCTGGCCAGAGCTGCGTGATCATCGTGGTGTCGCTGCTGCTGATCGCCGCACTCTACATCTATTTTGAACGCACCTTGTCCGGCAAGGCTTTGCGCGCCACCGCGGTCAACCGGCTCGGGGCGCGCCTGGTCGGTATCGGCACCGGCCAGGCCGGGCGCCTGGCGTTCACGCTGGCAGCGGCGCTGGGCGCCTTGTGCGGCATCCTGATCGCGCCGTTGACTACCGTGTATTACGACAGCGGCTTCCTGATCGGCTTGAAGGGATTTGTCGGCGCCATCATCGGCGGCCTCGGCAGTTATCCGATTGCTGCCGCGGGCGCTTTGCTGGTGGGTTTGCTGGAATCGTATTCTTCGTTCTGGGCCAGCGCTTTCAAGGAAGTGATCGTGTTTACGCTGATCATCCCGGTGCTGCTGTGGCGTTCGCTGACCAGCAAGCAGGTCGACGAGGGTGACCAGTGATGCTTAAATTTTTCCCTGGCAAATTGCCTTTGTTTGGTTTCCTGGCGATCCTGCTTTTGCTGCCCATCTTGCCGACGCCGGAATTCTGGATCACCCTGGCCAACTACATCGGCTTGTATGCGCTGGTCGCGCTGGGACTGGTGCTGCTGACCGGAGTGGGCGGCCTGACTTCTTTCGGCCAGGCTGCTTTTGTCGGGCTGGGCGCTTATTCCACTGCTTACCTGAGCACCCAGTTCGGCCTGTCGCCCTGGATCGGCTTGCTGGCCGGCCTGGGCGTGACGACGCTGGCGGCGCTGGCGATCGGCGCCATCACCATGCGCCTGTCGGGCCACTACCTGCCGCTCGGCACCATCGCCTGGGCGCTGTCGCTGTATTTTTTGTTCGGCAACCTGGAATTCCTCGGCAAATACGACGGCTTGAACGGCATCCCTGCGGTCAACCTGTTCGGCATCGAGCTCGATAGCGGCCGCAAGATGTTTTACCTGATCTGGGCGATCCTGCTGGTGGCGCTGGCCGGTTTGCAAAACCTGCTGAACTCGCGCTCGGGCCGTGCAATCCGCGCGCTCAACGGCGGCGCCGTGATGGCCGAAGCGATGGGCGTCAACACGGCCTGGATCAAAGTGCTGGTGTTTGTGCTGGCAGCCCTGCTGGCCAGCGTTTCCGGCTGGCTGTATGCGCATCTGCAGCGTTCGGTAAGCCCGACTCCGTTCGGCCTCAACGCCGGCATCGAATACCTGTTCATGGCGGTGGTCGGCGGCGCCGGCTACGTATGGGGCGCGATTCTAGGATCGGCGTTGCTGACCTTGCTGAAGGACCAGCTGCAATCGATATTGCCGAAGCTGCTGGGCGCCAACGGCAATTTCGAAACCATTGTGTTCGGTATCCTGATGCTGCTGTTGCTGCAGCGCGCGCGCGACGGCCTGTGGCCGTATTTGCGCAAATGGATGCCAGGCAAGCCGGCGGCACAGGCGCCGTCGTCCGCGGCGGCGTTAGCCATCCGCAGCAGGCATGCGGATGCCGAGGTAGTGCTGGAGATAGAACGGGCGCGCAAGGAGTTCGGCGGCCTGGTGGCGGTCAACGACATGAGTTTCAGCGTCAGGGCCGGACAGATCGTGGGCTTGATCGGCCCCAACGGCGCCGGCAAATCGACCATGTTCAACCTGGTTACCGGAGTGTTGCCCCTGACTAGCGGTTCGGTCAGATTCCGCGCGCGGGACGGCTTGCAGCAGATATCGGGCCTGGCGTCGCGCCAGATCGTCGCCCGCGGCATCGCCCGCACCTTCCAGCACGTGCGGTTGATGGCTGGCATGACGGTGCTTGAGAATGTCGCCATCGGCGCCCACCTGCGTGCTCGCTGCAACGACATCGGCGGCATCGTGCGCGGCCTGTTGCGGCTTGAGCGCGGCGAAGAACAGAGCTTGCTGTTCGAGGCGAAAAAACAGCTGGAACGAGTCGGCCTCGGACATTTGCTGTATCAAGAGGCCGGCAGCCTGGCGCTGGGCCAGCAGCGGATCCTGGAGATTGCGCGTGCGCTGTGCTGCGATCCGACCTTGCTGCTGCTGGATGAGCCGGCTGCAGGCTTGCGCTACCAGGAGAAGCAGGCGCTGGCGGATTTGCTGCGCAAGCTGAAGACAGAAGGAATGAGCATTTTGCTGGTAGAGCACGATATGGATTTTGTCATGAACCTGACCGACCAGCTGGTAGTGATGGAATTCGGCAGCAAGATTGCGCAGGGTTTGCCGGCCGAGATACAGCAAGACCCGGCGGTGCTGGAAGCTTACCTGGGAGGCATCGATGAGTAATCCCGCCGGCTCCCCGGTGCTCGAAGTGGCCGGCCTGCACGTTGCCTACGGCAAGGTTGAAGCCTTGCATGGCGCCAGCCTGCGGGTCGGCGCCGGCCAGATCGTGACCGTGATCGGCCCCAACGGCGCCGGTAAATCGACCATGCTGAATGCGATCGCCGGCGCCATGCCGAACAATGGCAGCATGCGCGGCAAGGTCAGCCTGCTGGGGCAGGATCTCGATGGCGTGGCGATCGAAACACGGGTTGCGCGCGGCATGTGCCTGGTGCCGGAAACACGTGAACTGTTCGCCAGCATGACGGTGCAAGACAACCTGCTGCTGGGCAGCTACCGCCGCTACAAGGCCGGCGAGCGCGCGTACGCCGACCAGATGGCGCTGGTGTACGACCTGTTTCCGCGCCTGCAGGAACGGCGCAGGCAGCAGGCCGGCAGCCTGTCCGGCGGCGAGCGGCAAATGCTGGCGCTGGGACGGGCCCTGATGGCGAAGCCGCAGCTGCTGATGCTGGACGAACCCAGCCTCGGCCTGGCGCCGCTGATCGTGAAAGAGATTTTCCACATCATCGTACGTTTGAAACAGACTGGGGTGGCCATCTTGCTGGTCGAGCAAAACGCCCGCGCCGCCTTGCAGGCAGCCGACCATGCGTATGTGCTGGAAACCGGCGACATGGTGCTGCAGGGACCGGCTGCCGAGCTGGCGCACGATCCGAAAGTGATAGACACCTATCTCGGGCTGGCGAAGAAAACAAACTGACCCGGGATCCGGGCGGGCTTCTGCAGGCCGATTGCTTCTGTGATAAATTCTCGTTTCGCTCAAGGCATCGAGCGAAACGTTCTCAGGGCGGGGTGCGATTCCCCACCGGCGGTAATTGCGTGCAATGCGCATAGCCCGCGAGCGCTTGTTGCGGTATCCGCGGCAAGGTCAGCAGACCCGGTGCGATCCCGGGGCCGACGGTATAGTCCGGATAAAGAGAGAACAGGTTGCGCGGCGTTTACCGGAATTGATCAGTGTCTTGCTGCATGGGCGGCGGTTATGCCGTTGCCGATGGCGGCCGGCGCTGATGGGGCCGGTATGTGTTCGTGCTTCCTTTCGATCCAACACGCCCTGTTTTATTCATTTAAACAGGAGTAGTCAAATGCAGCAGCAACACAATCCCGCAGTCGATATCAAATCAAAAACCTCCGGCGCCGCAGGCGGCGAACGCATCGCCTTCATCCAGGCCGGCTGGCATCGCGACATCGTGGACCAATGCCGGATCGCTTTTATCGCCGAAATCGCCAAGGCCGGCTACGGCGAGCAAGACATCGATTTCTTCGAAGTCGCCGGCGCTTTCGAAATTCCCCTGCATGCCAAACTGCTGGCCAACAGCGGCCGTTATGCCGCCGTGGTGGCGACCGGCCTGGTGGTGGACGGCGGCATCTACCGCCATGAATTCGTGGCGCAGGCGGTCATCAGCGGCTTGATGCAAGTGCAGCTGGAAACCGCGGTGCCGGTGTTGTCGGCGGTATTGACGCCGCATCACTTCCACGCCGGCGAAGAACATCATAAATATTTCTTCGAGCATTTCCTGGTGAAGGGCGCGGAAGCGGCCCGTGCCTGTGCCGACACCATCCAGAAGCTGCGGCTCCTGAAAGCCGTTCAGCCGGCTGCGCGCGCCGCCTGATTGCGCTAGCCGCCATCGCCCGCGGCGGACTGCGGGCGATGGCGTTTTCCTTCCGGACGAACGCTCTAGACGTTATCTTCGACCTGCGGCGTGGCCGATCCTTTGGCCAGCGTGATGCGGGTGCGTTTCAGCAATGGCTGCTGCGGCGCGCTGTTGTCGGCGGCGAGCGGCTTCACCTTGTTGAATACGACGACGATGCTGTCGCTGGTCACGGTGGCCGATGCGTAACCCTGGGCGTCGTGGTCGACGTAGGCGAAGTCGGGATTGAAGCCTTTCAGCAGGCCGTCGAAAACCTGCGGCGTCTGCGTCAGCGCGCCGAGCAAGGGATTGACCGTCGCCGCGCCGGACTTGATGTAGTTGTAAAACGACTGGCTGCTGATGCCGGCCGCCAGGAAATCCACCAGCACCGGAGCGCTGGCCGGATCGGCGGGATTGGCGCGCACCACGCCGCACTGGAAGGCGTGCAGGTCGCCGGTGATCGCCACCACGTTCTTGATGTTCTGGGTATTCAGGTAAGACAGCAGTTCCGCCTTGTGGCTCGGATAACCGTCCCATGAATCGCAATTGATCACATACAGCTGGTTGTAGGGAGCGGGAATCCCCAGCGCCGGCGGCGACAGGTCGGCCCACATGCGGTTCAGCATGATTTCGTTGCCCCACACTTTCCAGGTCGCATCCGAATTCTTCAGGGTGTCTTTCCACCACTGCGTCTGCGTGACGCCGAGTATCGACGGCGGCCGGCCCAGCCTGGCGGTTTCCTGCGCTTCCATTTGCAGCAGGGTCGATTGCGGCACGAAGTAGCGCGCGCCTATCGAATCGCCGCCGTTGACCGGATCGTGTCCGGCCTGCTGCGCCACCGACTGCTCGCTGACGATGTGGTCGTCGCGGTACAGGCGTTCGTCGGTCATCACCAGGTGCACCAGTTGGCCGAAGCGGAAATCGCGATAGATGCGGATGTTCTGGTAGCTGCTGTTGCCGAGGTCGAACGACAGGTCGCCGAAATCGATAGGCGTGTACTCGGCCCAGGCCTGGGTGGCGCTGCGCCGGCGTGCCGTTTCCTGCTTGTTCTGGTTGGTGTAGACCTGGTGATCCTGCCAGCAGTCGTCAGAGAATTCATGGTCGTCCCAGATCGCAATCACCGGGAATTTGTGATGGATGCTCTGCAGGCGCGCATCGGTCTTGTAGGTGCGATACAGGGTGCGGTAGTCGCTGACGGTATTGGCGTACACGCCGCCGCCCGGATGGGGCAGGCCGTTTGGCAGGGTAATCGGCTTGTGCGCCGGTTCGGCGCCGCCGGTCTGGAATGAAGCGCCGACGGTTTCATAGATGTAGTCGCCGACATGCACGACGAAATCCAGGTCTTCCTGCGCCAGCAGGGACATGGCTTGCCAATGGTTGACCGACCAGTCCTGGCAGGTAAACCAGGCGAAGCGCACCTGGCTGTTGCTGGCGCTGGCGAGCGGAGCGGTTTTGGTCTGGGCCACCGGGCTGACATCGCTGCCGGCGGTAAAACGGTAGTAATAAACGGTATTCGGCTTGAGCTGCGTTACCTTGGCGCGTACCGTGAAGTCGTAATCGGGACTGGCGCTCAGGTCGGCTTGGGCCGCCAGGGAGGAAAAATCCCGCATGGATGAGACTTCCAGCCGCACTGCAATCGCAGCCGTGGCGATGGCGCCGTTGTTGCGCACGACTCGCGCCCAGAACACGGCGCTGCTGTCTTTCGGGTCGCCGGAAGCAATCCCCTGGGGAAAAGCGAACTCCCCTGTGCCGCCGTCGCCGCTGCTGCCGCCGCATGCGCTCAGCAACCCTGTGCTTGCCGCAACCACTGTGAAAAATGCCGAGCCTTTCAGAAACTGTCTGCGCTTCATTTCTTTTTCTCTCGCTTAGAGTTGGTCAATAGCCATCGCGACAGGGCACGACAGCTGACCGTAATCTAAGGTACGGGCGGCCGTTGGGGAAAGAAAAATATGACGATGCGAAGAAAGCTACTAATTGCCGGAAGCTGCTTGCATCCGGCTCAAGAATGATCCTGTTTGCCGCATACCGGGCAGCCGGCATCGCGGGCGACGCCGATGCGGGTCCATTCCATGCTGCGCGCGTCCAGCATCAGCAGCGAGCCCGACAGCGAGGTGCCGATGGCGGCGATCAGCTTGAGCGCTTCGGCCGCCTGCATGCTGCCGATGATGCCGACCAGCGGCGCGAACACGCCCATGGTGGAGCAGGCGACTTCTTCAAATTCCCGGTCCGGCGGGAACAGGCAGGCATAGCAAGGCGAGCCGGGATCGCGCGCGTCGAATACGCTGACCTGGCCGTCGAACTGGATCGCCGCGCCGGAAACCAGCGGCACCTGGTGCGCGACGCAGGCGCGGTTGATGGCTTGCCGGGTGGCGAAGTTGTCGCTGCAGTCGATCACCACATCGGCATCGCCGATCAGCTGGCCGAGACGCGCCTGGTCGGCGCGTTCCGCCAGCGCCACTACCTGGACATCGGGATTGATTTGCGTCATCGCGGTTTTGCCGGAGATGACCTTGGCCTGGCCGACGCGTTCGCTGGTGTGCAGGATTTGCCGCTGCAGGTTGGTCAGGTCGACGCTGTCGTTATCCACCAGCGTGATGCGGCCGACGCCGGCCGAGGCCAGGTACATGGCCACCGGCGAGCCGAGGCCGCCGGCGCCGATGATCAGGGCGTGCGCCGCCAGGAATTTCTCCTGGCCGGCTATGTCGATGTCATCCAGCAGGATGTGGCGCGAATAGCGGAGTAATTGCTGGTCGTTCATGGAAAGCTGCCAAATAGATAGATAAAACTGCGGAATTTGCCGTATCTCGGCCAAAAAAAAGGCCGCATCGCTGCGGCCTTAGTGTAGCGTGAAAAACGATTATTTTTTCTCGTCCTTCGGTTCGTCCTTCTTGATGATGGCGCCATCGGCCGGAGCCGGCTTGTCGTCTTTGGATGGCTTGGCATCCTTCTCGGCTTCCGAGCGGTTTTCCGGTTTCACCTTGGACACTTGCACCGGCAGGCCCTTGAGCTGGTTCAGCGCTTGCGCCAGCTGGAAATCGTCCTTGCTGCCGAACTCCAGCGGCTTGCGTTTCTTTTCGGCTGCGGCGATGTTCTGCGCTTCTTCCAGTTCGTCGACCTTGGACGCCTTGATTTCCGGACCCTTGTCGGTATCGTTGCTCAGGTGCTTGGTCAGGTCGGCCTCGCGCAGGCGCAGGCCGTTCAGGCCGTCGCCGTCGGCATATTCATCCACCATCACATCCGGCACGATGCCCTTGGCCTGGATCGAGCGGCCGTTCGGCGTGTAGTAGCGGGCGGTGGTCAGCTTGACCGCGGTGTTGCGGTCCGGCGGCAAGGCGATCACTGATTGCACCGAACCCTTGCCGAAGGTCTGCGTGCCCATGATGGTGGCGCGCTTGTAGTCTTGCAAGGCGCCGGCCACGATTTCCGAGGCGGAAGCGGAACCGGTATTGACCAGCACCACCATCGGCACTTTCTTCAGCGCTTCCGGCAGGCGCGCCAGCGGATCATTGCCCGGATTGGCGTAATACTCGCGCTTGGCGTAGAACGAAGCCTTGGAGCTCGGCAACTGGCCGTTGGTGGTGACCACCACCGCATCCTTGGGCAGGAAGGCGGCGGACACGCCGATCGCGCCCGGCAAAACGCCGCCCGGGTCGTTGCGCAAGTCCAGCACCAGGCCCTTCAGGTTCGGTTCCTGGGCATAGATGGCGGCGATCTTCTTGGCCATGTCATCCACCGTCGGTTCCTGGAACTGGGTCACGCGCAGCCAGGCATAACCCGGTTCGACGACTTTGCCTTTCACGCTTTGCACACGGATTTCCTGGCGCGTGATGTTGAAGATCAGCGGCTTGTCTTCTTCCTTGCGCGAGATGGTCAGGGTGATCTTGGTGTTAGGTTCGCCGCGCATGCGCTTGACCGCCTGCTCCAGGGTCAGGCCCTTGACCGGGGTGGCGTCGAGGCGGGTGATCAGGTCGCCCGCCTTGATCCCGGCGCGGTAGGCTGGGGAATCCTCGATCGGCGACACCACCTTGATGTAGCCGTCTTCCATGCCGACTTCGATGCCGAGGCCGACAAACTTGCCTTGGGTGCTCTCGCGCAGTTCCTTGTAAGCCTTCTTGTCCAGGTAGGCGGAATGCGGGTCGAGCGAGGCTACCATGCCGGAAATGGCTTCGGTCAGCAGTTTCTTGTCGTCGGCCGGTTCCACGTAATCGGACTTGATCAGGCCGAAAATATCGGCCAGCTGCCGCAACTCCTCCAGCGGCAATGGCGCCGCGGCGCTTTTCTGCGCAATGGCGTCGAACTGGATGGAGGCGCCTATCCCTGCAATGACGCCTAAACTGATCAGACCGATATTCTTGAGTTTACTGCCCATGTTTCACCTAGTAGTTACCCATCCGAGTGGGTCAAACGCACGGCCCTGATGCCGAATTTCAAAGTATAAACCCGATTGTTCATTACCGCCGCTGTTGCCGGCGCTGGCAATGACGTCGCCGGCTTTCACGGCATCTCCGGGACGCTTCAATAATGCCTGATTATTACCGTAAATCGTCATGTACTGGTTGCCGTGGTCGACAATGATCAGATTGCCGAAGCCGCGCAGCCAGTCGGAAAACACCACCCGGCCGGCAGCCACCGCCTTCACTTCGCTGCCTTCCGGGGTGCGGATGAACAAGCCTTTCCAGCTCGGACCGTCGCCGCGCTTGCTGCCGAAGCGCGCCGTGACGTCGCCGCGCACCGGTAGCCGGAGCTGGCCGCGCAGGGATTCGAACGGCTTGCCGTAGGCGTTGTCGGCTTCCGGCGTCAGTTCATTGCGCGCCAGCGGCGCCGGGGCGGGCGTCGGCGCCGCGGCTACTGCCGGCGGCGGCTGGTCGTCGTCGATCGCGTCCGCCGGATTGGGGACTTTCGGTCCCACCGGGGTAGGTCCCGCCGGGCTTGGCCCCGCAACCGGCGGTTTGCCGGCCTGGGCCGCGCGCTGCTGTTCAAGCAGGCGCTGGCGTTCGCGTTCGCGCGCGGCTTTCGCTTGGGCCTGCGCTTGCGCTTGTGCGAGTTGCTGCTGGCGCAATTTCTCGCGGGCCGCGGCCTCGGCTTTCTTTTGCGCTTCGATCAGTTCCGCCAGCTTGTCGACCAGGCCCGACAGGCGCTGGTCGTCGCGCTGGATATTGCCGGCTTCCTTGCGCTGGCTCGCCAGTTTGCTGGACAGTTGGGTCAGCAAGGTGGCGCGCTTGGACTTTTCCTTTTCCAGCAGGTTCTTCTGGTCGCGCTGTTCCTGGGCGATTTCGTCGAGGTCGTCCTTGGCGTTCTGGGCTTCGGTCTGGTTGGCTTCCACTGCGGCAAGGTTGGCGCGCAGCGATTCCAGCAGCCGCGCTTGCGCCTGCGAAACATACCCCATGTACTGCAGGTCGCGATTGATGCGGTTCGGGTTGTCGCCGGACAGCAGCAGCTTGATGCGGTCTTCGTTGCCGGCGACGTACTGCTGGCGCAGCAGGTTGGCCAGCTGGGCCTGCTGCGAAGCCACGGTCTTGCTCAGCTCGTCATGCTGTTTCGCCAGCTTGGCCAGTTTGGCTTCGGTCTGCTTTTGTTCCGCGCCCAGATCGCGCAAAGAGCGGGTGGCCTTGGAAACCGCGGCTTCGGAATCGGCCAGGGCGTCGCTGGCGTTGTCTTTCTCGGTCTCGGTCTGGCTGATGTCGCGCTTGAGGTTGTCCAGTTTTTGCCGCAGGTCGGCGCGCTGCGCTTCTGCCGCCTGTTTTTGCTTGCTGCGCTCGGTGATCTTGACGGCGGCGCCGGCGTCCGAGGGCAGGGCTGCCGCCAGCGTCGCCGCCAGCAGCAGCGCCAGCGGCCACGCCGCCGGGGGACGGCCGATGGCGCGACTGAGCTTGCTGCTGCCGAAGAGCTTGTCCAGCGAGATATTTATTTCGCTTTCCCCTGGCTGGCGACGGCGTTCATCGCCGCTGCTATCGCCGCCTGGTCGCCAAGGTAATAACTCTTGATCGGCTTCAGGTCGGCGTCCAGTTCATAGACCAGCGGCTGGCCGTTGGGAATGTTGAGGCCGACGATATCCTGGTCGCTGATGCCGTCCAGCATCTTGATCAGGGCGCGCAAGCTGTTGCCGTGGGCTGAAATGATGATGCGCTTGCCGCTGCGGATGGATGGCGCGATTTCATCATTCCAGAATGGCAATACGCGCGCGACCGTGTCTTTCAGGCATTCGGTCAGCGGGATCTCTTCGCGCTTCAGGCCGGCGTAGCGCGGGTCGTTGTAGGAAGTGCGCGGGTCGTCCGCTTCCAGCGGCATCGGCGGCGTGTCATAGCTGCGGCGCCACACCATGACTTGCTCATCGCCGTACTTGGCAGCGGTTTCCGCCTTGTTCAAGCCTTGCAAGGCGCCATAGTGGCGTTCGTTCAGGCGCCAGTGGTGCCTGACCGGCAGCCACATCAGGTCCATCTCGTCGAGCGTGCCCCACAGGGTGCGGATTGCGCGTTTCAATACCGAGGTGTAAGCCAGGTCGAATGTGAAACCGGCTTCGCGCAGCAGCTGGCCTGCCTGCCTGGCTTCCGCCACGCCTTTTTCGGTAAGGTCGACGTCGACCCAGCCGGTGAAACGGTTGGCCAGGTTCCAGGTGGATTCGCCGTGGCGCATCAATACGATCTTGTACATAATGGTAAGTTTGCTAACTAAGAGTAAGAAATCTATTGTCCGCCATTGGAATTCAGCCAAGGACTCCGCATTTACATGGTGGCAGGGTAAATGGGGCGCAAAGGTTTTTTCGCGGGACCTGATACGAATTGAATGGCGCCTCGGCTTCTATTTTATAATGGCGGGATTAACTAATACCATTGGATCAACGTGAAATTCTTGATTGATAACATTTTTCTGTTCGCAGTAGCAATTTTATCGGGTGGCGCACTGTTGCTGCCCCTGTTGCAAAAACGCGGTAACCGGGTGTCGACCTTGCAGGCTACCCAGCTGATCAACCAGGGCAAGACACTGGTGCTGGATGTACGCGACAGCGCAGCTTTTGCCGCCGCCCACCTGATCGACGCCAAGAATATTCCCTTGAAAGACTTGCCGCAGCGCATGGTGGAACTGGAGAAGTTTAAAGCAAAGAACGTGCTGGTGGTATGCCAGACTGGCAACCAGGCGGCCAAAGCCGTCTCCCTGCTGGGCCAGGCCGGGTTTGCCCAGGCCTACAATCTGGAAGGCGGGATCGCTGCCTGGCAGACCCAGGGTTTGCCTACCGTCAAATAACGCAGCCGGGGTCCCTCGGACCCGGCTCAGCTAGCACAAGGAACAACCATGACCGCCCATGTACTAATGTATAGCACCGCCGTGTGCCCGTATTGCATTCGCGCCGAACAGCTGCTGAAGGCAAAAGGCGTGGAAAGTATCGAGAAGATCCGGATTGACCTCGATCCGGCGCAGCGCGATACGATGATGCAAAAGACTGGCCGCCGCACCGTGCCGCAAATTTATATCGGCGCGACCCATGTCGGCGGTTTTGACGACTTGCATGCGCTTGATCGCGATGGCAAGCTGGAGCCCCTGCTGCAAGGCGCCTGATTTTCGGCAACTAATTTTCGTCAATTAGTCCTGCGATTCAGGTATTGTTGCGGATTGTACTGATAGCTGGCCGGATGGCTTGTCTGCCGTCTGGCTAATTTAAATGTTAACTGAAAGAGTGTCATGGCTGAAGAGAACCAACAAGTTGAACAACCGGTGTTCCAGATTCAACGCGTTTACCTGAAAGATTTGTCGCTTGAACAACCGAATTCGCCGGCCATTTTCCTCGAACAGGAAGCCCCGCAGATCGAAGTAGCGGTGGATGTCGGCGCCGAAGCGCTGGCCGAAGGCATTTTCGAGTCGACTGTCACGGTTACCGTCACCGCCAAGGTGAAAGACAAGGTAGCGTTCCTGGTCGAGGGCAAGCAAGCCGGCATTTTCGAATTGCGCAACATCCCTACCGAACAGCTGGACCCGCTGCTCGGCATCGGCTGCCCGAACATCGTCTACCCTTATCTGCGCGCCAACCTGGCAGACGCCATCACGCGCGCCGGTTTCCCGCCTATCCACCTGGCCGAAATCAATTTCGAAGTGTTCTATCAACAACGCCTGCAAGCGCTGGCCGAGCAACAGCAAAAGGGCAGCGGCGACAGCATCGCGGTTGACGGCACGTCGGCGATCAACTGATTTTGCACGGCAAGCGGGGCAGGGCCGTATAGTTTCATCCTGCCTGGCGCCAGACGGCGGCAGGCACGGACGCTGCCGGCCCGCCCCGGAAGTATTCTCGCAACTGGAGAGCAACAGATGAATTTTGCACGCATAGCCGGTTCCATCGCTTTGTCGTCGGCCAGCTTGCTCGGCGTTGCCGGTTCTGCCCACGCGCTCGATTTCAAGGCGGTCGGCGCGGCGCCGGTAGTGCTGTACGATGCGCCTTCCGAAAAAGGCCGGCGGGTAGCGGTTGCGCCGCGCGGCATGCCGGTCGAAGTGGTGCTGACCTACGGCGAATGGACCAAAGTGCGCGATGCCAGCGGCGATTTGTCGTGGCTGCAGTCGAAAGGGCTGGTCGCCAAGCGCAACCTGCAGGTCAGCGTTGCCAACGCCAAGATCCGCGCCAATCCTGACGATGCCGCGGCTGTCGTGTTTACCGCCGACAAAGGCGTGTTGCTGGAACTGGTCGATCCGGTAGCCTCCGGCTGGGCCAAGGTGCGTCATCGCGACGGCCAGGCCGGTTATGTGAGGGCGACCGAGGTATGGGGCGATTGACCTTTGCCTTGCCCATTTTGGTTTTACACGTTTGATGGCCGCCCGTGTCTTCTGAACCCACCATCCCATCCATGAACATCACCATACTCGGCGCCGGCGCATGGGGCACCGCGCTGGCTATCGCATTGGCGCAGCGCCATGACGTGCTGTTGTGGGGACGCAATCAGGCCGCCATGGCCGCCGCCGCCGCGCAGCGCGAAAATACCGTTTACCTGCCCGGTTTCGGCTTGCCTGACACACTGGCTCTCAGCGCCGATTTTTCGCAGGCGCTGGCGCACGTAACCACCGCTGCACAGGCAAACCAGAGCGAGGCATTGCTGATCGTCGCTTCTTCCGTCGCCGGTTTGCGCGAATTGGCGCAGCAGCTGCAAGCTTTTCCCATTCCCAATATCGTCTGGCTATGCAAGGGCTTTGAAGAAAGCACGCGCCTGCTGCCGCACCAGATCGTGCGCCAGGTGCTGGGCGATACGGTTCCGGCTGCGGCGCTGTCGGGGCCGTCTTTTGCGCAAGAGGTCGCACGCGGCCTGCCTTGCGCCTTGTCGGTCGCCAGCGCCCACGCAGGATTGTGCGAGCAGGTGGTGGCGGCGGTCCACGGCGACAATATCCGCGTCTATTCGACCGACGACGTGGTCGGCGTCGAAGTCGGCGGCGCGGTAAAGAATATCCTGGCGATCGCCACCGGCGTGGCGGACGGCCTAGGGCTCGGCTTGAATGCGCGGGCCGCCTTGATCACCCGTGGCCTGGCGGAAATTACGCGGCTCGGCATCGCCCTCGGCGGCCGCAGCGAAACCTTCATGGGCTTGTCCGGGGTCGGCGACCTGATACTGACCTGCACCGGCGACCTGTCGCGCAATCGCCGGGTCGGGCTGGGCTTGGCGCAAGGCAAGCCGCTGGCTACCATCGTCACCGAACTCGGCCATGTCGCCGAGGGTGTGCGATGCGCCGCGGCAGTACGCGCCCTGGCCCGGGAATGCGGGGTCGACATGCCGATCACCAATGCGGTGGCCGGCGTTTTATTCGACGGTGATTCGCTGCAGTCCGTGATGGAGCTGCTGCTGTCGCGCAATCCGCGCGAAGAGGCGGCGTAACTCGCGGCTGCCGGTTTTTTTTGCGGATCGGGCAAGGCGATGCAATGTCGCAGTGTGCGTTTGAAGTAGTATCATTTCTTTGTGTCGAATCAGTGACAAAACCTGGATAGATACACTGGTTAGAATTAAGTGTCTCTCTCATGCTTATTTGCAACGATTGCAGCATATAATCGCCCTTTCCAAGCATGTTTATGGCTTTTTTGATAAGGAAAGAAATGCACAGCACAATGTTTCCTGCCCTTCGGCGCCGTTCCACACTTGCCATGCAACGCGGCTTCACGCTGATTGAAATCATGGTGGTGGTGGTGATCATGGGGATCCTGGCGGCATTGGTGGTGCCCAAGCTGATGGGGCGTACCGACGATGCGCGGATCCAGGCCGCGCGCCAGGATATCGGCACCTTGATGCAGGCGCTCAAGCTGTACAAGCTGGACAACCAGCGCTACCCGACCACCGAACAAGGCCTGCAGGCGCTGGTCACCAAGCCCACCAATGGGCCCGCCGCCAACGGCTGGAAGAGCGGCGGTTATATCGACAAGCTGCCGAAGGATCCGTGGGGCACCCCTTATCAATACCTGTCGCCCGGCATCAAGGGCGAAGTCGACATATTCTCTTACGGTGCGGATGGCCAGCCGGGCGGCGAAGGTAATGATGCCGACATCGGCTCGTGGGATCTCTAATGTTTCCTGTGGCGCACCGCAATCTGCGCCAGATCGGAGCCGGCCGGCGCCAGGGGTTCACCCTGCTGGAGCTGCTGGTAGTGGTGGTGATTGCCGGCATCACGCTGGGCGCGGTCTCGCTTAACGCCTTCCGCAGCGATCGGCAGGTCATGCAGAACGATGCGCAGCGCATCGCCTTGCTGCTGCAATTGACGCGCGAAGAAGCCATCTTGCGCAACCGTCCCACCGCTTTCGAAGCCGACGCCAACGGCTACCGTTTCCTGGTGCGCGAAGAAAGCGGCTGGCAGGCGCTGACCCAGGACGACATGCTGCGCCAGCGCGAATTCAAACGTACACCCATGCAGCTATCGATGAATCCGGCGCCGACCGAAGCGTCGGCGCCGGATACGCTGCGCATCACCTTCGGCCGCGAACCGGTCGACAAGCCGTTTGCGCTGACCATGGCCAGCGGCGACAGCAGCGTCGTCATCCGCGCCGATGGCATCGGTCATTTTGCGGTCGAATAAATGCTTACGCCGAAACCGCTTCCCCATCGTTGTCAAGCCGGTTTTACCTTGCTGGAAGTGCTGGTGGCGCTGGTCATTGTCGGCACGGCGCTGGGCGCCAGCCTGCGTGCGGTCGGCAGCCTGACGCAGAACAGCAGCGGCTTGCGCGCCGCCATGATGGCGAACTGGTCGGCGGAAAACCGGCTGACCCAGATCCGTCTCGGCCATGAATGGCCCGCGATCGGCAATCGCAGCTTCGATTGCCCGCAAGGCGACTTGCCGCTGCGTTGCGAAGAAAAGGTATCCGGCACGCCGAATCCGTATTTCCGGCGGGTCGAAGTGGCGGTGTTCGCCGACGCCAGCTCGGACCGGCGCATCATCAACTTGTCGCAGGTGGTGCCGAATGCGCGTTAGCAGCAAAAACGGCTCGTCCGGCTTTACGCTGGTTGAGATGATCATTGCGATCACCATCCTGGCGATGGTGGCGATACTCGGCTGGCGCGGGCTGGACGGGATCGTGCGGTCGCGGGTTGCGCTGACCACTGAAATGGAACAGACGCGCGGCATGCAGCTGACGTTTGCGCAGCTGCAAAGCGATTGCGCCCAGATCGCTCCGCTCAGCCTGATGTCGGCGCGGCCCACCTTGCTGGCGCAGCCGGGGCGCCTGCTGATGGTGCGGCTGGTGTTT
>Ga0182005_1000133_pt1 | contig 53219 bp, 52 predicted proteins | sample Sormic07211103_1_FD_123021 | JGI IMG/M metagenome (GOLD analysis project Ga0182005, IMG submission 123021) | Rhizosphere microbial communities from Sorghum bicolor, Mead, Nebraska, USA - 072115-103_1 MetaG | ecosystem: Host-associated > Plants > Roots > Rhizosphere | place: USA: Nebraska... | reverse complement strand
CCTCCCCATGTGATACCCACACACCTAATGTACTACCCGCCAGGTTAGACAACAACACCGATTTATTCTCCTGCACCGTCACCGATGTAAAGATGCTCTCATGTTTATGACTATCATTATGCAGCATACGTGGCTTCTCACCATGATCCAGGTTGATTAACCCCAGTTCTACAAACAACTGACAACCATTACAGATCCCTATAGACAAGGTATCCTTACGATTAAAGAATTGCTCGATTGCCTCTTTCGCCTTCGGGTTATAGAGAAATGCACCTGCCCAGCCTTTAGCAGACCCTAACACATCGGAATTGGAGAAACCTCCTACCGCACCTAAAAACTGGATGTCCTCCAGCGTTTCACGGCCAGATATAAGGTCCGTCATATGCACATCCTTTACATCAAAACCTGCCATGTACATCGCATTCGCCATCTCTCTCTCGGAGTTACTGCCCTTCTCACGCAATACCGCCGCTTTGATACGGGGTTTGCTGCTGTCAATTGGAGGTCGCTTGCCCGTAAACCCTGCCGGGAACGTAAATTTCAGCGGCTGGTGCTTATAATTATCAAAACGCTCTTTTGCTTTTACTGCACCACTCTGCTTTTGATCCAACAGGTAAGATGTCTTTGTCCATACATCCCGCAGGTGATCGATGTCAAATTTCCAATCGGTCGTTGCATGTTTCACCGTTAATGCAGCCGTTGCAGTTACTTTACCTATCTTATGATAAGCGATGCCTGCTTTTTCCAGTACCGCTTCTACCGAAGCATCTGCCTGGAATACAACCCCAATATTCTCCGCAAATAAAGTCTCCACTATATCCTGTTCCCCTAATCCGCTCAGATCTATTTCAGCACCCAGGTCACGGTCTGCAAAGCAAAGCTCCAGCAGGGTTACGATCAGACCACCGCTGCCAATATCATGACCTGCCTGTATCCTGCCCGCTTTGATCAGCTGCTGCAGGGTGTCAAATGCCTGCCTGAATGTAGCCGCATTCACCACATCAGGTGTCTGGTCACCGATTTTGTTCACGATCTGGCCAAAAGAAGATCCCCCCAATTTATACGTATCTCCTGAAAGGTTGATGTAATAGATATGCCCCCCATTTTTGCTGAGCACAGGCTCTACTACCGCCTTAATATCATCACAATGGCCGGTAGCGGATATAATCACCGTTCCCGGTGCAATCACTTCCTTGTCAGGATACTTCTGCTTCATGGACAATGAATCCTTCCCGGTAGGAATGTTGATGCCTAATGCAATGGCAAAGTCAGAACAAGCCTGTACCGCTTCGTACAATCTGGCATCTTCACCTTCATTCTTACAAGGCCACATCCAGTTAGCAGACAAGGATACACTGGTAATGCCATCCTGCAATGGTGCCCAGACGATGTTGGACAGCGCTTCTGCAATCGCATTACGGCTACCTGCCGCAGGACTGATCAGTGCTGACAGCGGAGCATGCCCGATGGAAGTAGCGATACCATGCTGACCCTGAAAATCCAGCGCCATTACCCCACAGTTGTTCAATGGCAGCTGCAGCGGGCCCGCACATTGCTGTTTAGCCACCCGGCCACTTACACAACGGTCCACTTTATTCACCAACCAGTCTTTACTGGCTACTGCCTCCAGTTGCAGTACCTGCTCCAGGTATTGCTGTAATTTTTTTACATCGTAGGTAACCGGTTGGTAGCTGCGGGTAACGGTTTTATCCCGCATGTATACTTTGGGAGAACTACCAAACATGTCAGCCATGTTCAGGTCCATTGGTTTCAATCCTGTGGTAGCGGACTTAAATGTAAAACGGTGGTCACCGGTTACCTGTCCGACTACATACATTGGAGAGCGCTCCCGTTCAGCAATCCGCTGCATAGTGGCAATATTCTCCTGACCGATTACGATACCCATGCGCTCCTGCGACTCGTTGCCAATAATTTCCTTGGCAGAGAGGGTAGGGTCGCCCACAGGCAGCTTATCCAGGTCTATCAGCCCGCCAGTTTCTTCCACCAGTTCAGACAGGCAGTTCAGGTGTCCGCCTGCACCATGGTCGTGTATGGATATAATTGTATTATTGTCACTCTCTACCAGGCCACGCACTACATTCGCAACGCGCTTCTGCATTTCCGGGTTAGAACGCTGTACGGCATTCAGTTCTATGGCTGAATCAAATGCCCCGGTATCTGCCGATGATACGGCAGCACCGCCCATGCCAATACGGTAGTTGTCACCACCCAGTATCACTACCTTGTCGTCAACGGATGGCTTCAGTTTGGTCGCCTGACTAGCCTTGGCATAGCCAATACCACCCGCCTGCATGATCACTTTATCATAGCCCAGTGTCACCGCATTTTCTTCATGCTCAAAAGTGAGCAGGGAACCGGTGATGAGAGGCTGTCCGAACTTATTACCAAAATCAGAAGCACCATTGGATGCCTTGATCAGGATGTCGACAGGTGCCTGGTACAGCCATTTACGTTCCGCCACCTGCTTCTCCCAATCCCTGTCTTTCGTAAGACGGGAAAGCGCGGTCATGTACACCGCCGTTCCAGCCAGCGGAATAGAGCCAATACCTCCTGCCAGCCTGTCTCTGATTTCACCACCGGCACCTGTAGCAGCCCCGTTAAAAGGTTCTACAGTAGTCGGGAAGTTGTGGGTTTCGGCTTTTAATGAAATTACCGATTCGAATTCCTTAACCTCATAGAAATCAGGTACATCCGGACGTTTAGGCGCAAATTGCTGCACCCTTGGGCCTTTTACAAAAGCCACATTGTCCTTATAAGCAGATACGATACTGTTTGGATGGGTTTCGGATGTTTTGCGGATGAGCTTAAACAGGGATAATGGCTGCTCCTGCCCATCTATCACAAATTTTCCGTTAAATATCTTATGACGGCAGTGCTCAGAGTTTACCTGGGAAAACCCAAATACTTCAGAGTCTGTCAGTTTACGCCCCATTTTTTGGGACAGGCTATTTAAATAGTCAACTTCTTCCTCGCTTAATGATAAGCCTTCCTGACGGTTATAGGCAGCAATATCCTCAATTTCGATAATTGGTTCTGGTACAATGCTGATGGTGAAAATATCCTGGTTCAATTCAGCATATTTTTGAGACAACATTGGGTCAAAATCAGTGAAGTCAGCATTTACCTTGTTGTAGGTTTCAATACGTACGATCCCTTGAATATCCATATTCTGGGTGATCTCCACCGCATTCGTACTCCAGGGTGTCACCATAGCCGCACGGGGCCCCACATAATAATCTTTCAGTACTTTTTCCTGGTGTAATTGTGCATTTCCGAACAACCAGCACAGTTTTGAAATATCCGATTGTGTTAGCTCCTGCGCCTTCTGAACCGCAAAAACCGTATTAAGACTTGAAAAAAAATGGATCATACCTGGTCAATTATCCCGCAAAATTATATTAAAATATCGCAAAATACCGCTCCAATTAGAAAGCAGGGTAATAGTTGCCAGTTTTCGTCCGGATGGAAACGGGCTTACATGCCCCTTAAATAGCAAATAGCAGGTAAAACGTGGTCCCCTTTTTGTGATATGTAATAGTATACATTATCAATAATAATTTTACTTTCGCCTTTAAATTTGTTCGGGATCACATAAAATCAATCTAATGAAACACCTTCAACTTGTATGTGCACTATTTACATTCATGATCTTTTCTTCCTGTTATACCGTCCATACTGCAGGTAACAGTGGTAAAGTACCGCCGGGGCAGATGAAGAAAGCCACCGGGGCAAAATCCGCCAGACAGTATGCGCCGGGCCATAATAAATATTAAATATTCAACAGCCTGAAATAAAAAAGAGGTCGTATCAAAAGTAATCTGAAGGCACTGAGAATTGCGTAAACGAAAATTCTCTCCATCAGCCGAATAAAATCGGATAAAATTACTTTTAATACGGCCTCATTTCACTCTCTGGCATAGGGAGAATCGGACCATTTATCATCACTGCGCTACCTTAATATACTCCCATCCCTCAGGTTGACGGGTAATTTTGGCATAGGGAGAATCGGACCATTTATCATCACTGCGCTACCTTAATATACCCCCATCCCTCACGTTGACGGGTAATGATTTCATAAATCGCATCCGGTACCACCGTAACCCCTGGCAGTAACTCACCCGGATCTATATTCTTCCTTTTCATTGTATATCCACAAACCTTAAAAGTCGCTTTCTTTTCGCTGATCAGGTCTTCAATATCCTTTGCAAAAGCCTCATTACTTTTACGCACCATGTCAATCCCTTCGCTATATATCGCTACTTCCAGTTGAGCATCTGGTCTTTCCTGCATAATGCCCTTTATCTGGCGTAATACCGCCGTATAGTTTGCCGGATCTTTGCTGGTGAGGTCAAAGACCACCCTGTAAGGTACTTTCTGGGAAAAAGCAAACACATACCCCATCAATAAAAAGAGTAACAGCATTATCTTTTTCATAAGTTGAATTTTTAAAATGATTGTTTAGAAATGGCTCTCTGAATCGGTTGGAATGGGCCATATTTATGCTGTAGCATTGGAAAAGTATCTGCAAAAGGACCGAAGGGATCATCGGCTGGCTTGGTATATATGTTGGGCCAGTCCCCGGGATATTTTTTCTCCGGCCGTTTTTGTGCAACAATAAAGGCGGCCACATTCCAGGCATCCTGGTCACTGAGTACCGGGTTATTAAAAGGCATATTCCACCTGATAAAACCCGCTATTTTTGTAATTCGATACATCCCCGCTCCCGTATTGAAACTTCCATTTCCCCACAAAGGAGGGTATAGGTAGCCTGCCCTGTTTTTCAGTCTTTGACCCGCTCCATCCTGCCCATGACATTGCACACAATATTGCTGGTAAAGGATGGCTCCCTGCTTCGGATTGGCAGCCGTGTTTAACAATGGAGGAGTTTTAATGCCGCTTCCCGGCGGTGCTTTATCTCTTGGCAATCCCTGCCCCAGCCATTGCATATAAGCGATCATCGCCCTCATTTCAACACTGTTGCTATCGATAGGCGCGCCGTTCAGGCTTCGTTCCAGGCAATCATTGATCTTTTTTTCAAGTGATTCAACCGTTCCGCTTCTTGCCCTGAATTTCGGATACGTGGCATATGCTGCGCCGAAGTTGTTGCCCCAGGGTACGGTACCTGCCGCCAGGTGACAGTTCTGGCAATTCATGCCATTGCTGTATTTTCCCAGGTACCTTGCAGTATTGGCTATTAACTCCCGGCCCAGGCGGATCTGCATGCCTTCCGTAGTGAAAGGAATGGTGGACGTGTCAGGAGCCATCCATAATACAGTAGGTAGTGCTTTATCCCTTTTGCAATATGGTAGCAATACAAAGGCAAGGGAAATTCCCGACAGCAAAAGTTCCTTCGTTTTCATGGCAGTCAGCCCGCATAGCAGTATCCGCAACCCTTTTCCTGCGCACGACCCAGGGCCCATACACCAGATGGTACCACGTGGATGCCTGGCAATACGCCTGCCAGCCATTCATCCTTTACGGTAGCAGCATCCATCCCCATATTAGCTGCCACGACCGCACTCAATACGGTAATGGCCATATTACATACACAGAATATCACGCCATCTTTTTGCAGTTGATCGATGCCGATATCAACTGGTCCAATCCCGGGCACCACAAAGTCATTGGGTTTCGGCTGCCAGAAAGGATTTCTTAAAGAGGCGGTTTTGGTGGCAGGATCGTCGAATTTAAACACTTCCCCGAATTTATATTTTTCCCACAATGCGTGCTCCATGGCAAATGGAATGGCATCATGCCTTAATACAACGACGACAGAACATTCGCTTGCCGGCGTACCGGTGGCTGCATTAGTGAGCAGGAAGACTTTAGGCCATGCAAAAGGAAGTATTTCGTTGGGCCGGGGAACATCTAATAACAGTTTGTGCTTTCCTGTGAGCTTTTTGAGCCAGGCTTCTGGCTCTTCTTTATTTGAAGGCCGTTTGAATGCAGCTTCCAGTTGTAAGGGGCTGGCAAATGATGCCAATCCCAGGGAGGTCGCTCCTAATGCCAATTGTCCCAGAAAATCCCGACGCGAATTGTGCGGATCATGAAAGAATTGTGACATATTGTAAAGTTTAGTTAGCTTACAAATTCACTATTTGGCGGCTTTCATGGGAGAAGGTGGAGTGGGTAGGAATGAAGAAAGAAAAAAATGCAGGTATCGAAGAGATGGTGTAATAGTTCAGGAATTCAATACCTGCTGTAGCCCGGTGGATGGACAGGTTCCGCCTCTGGTGAGGAGCCGGGAAAAGGTATAATTGATGTAATAAATTTCGGGAAAGTTTTGGTGAAAGAGGAGAACATTAACAATCCGTTAGTAAAATAGTGTAAAGTCCTTAGCTGATCAATACTGATAAAACCACCAGTGATAATTATCGTCTTTTTTATTGTTTCCCATTTTGTCCCACAAAAACATATACCCCCTTTCCCGTAAAAGTTCAATTTTGAAAACATTCAATAACAATACTTTATAAAATAACTCCCGGAACACTTTTAAATCTCCTAAATTCATATTAAATTTACATAATATATTAAGGGGATCCCTATTCAAATTGTTAACGGACAATATCACACCTATACCTATATTTTAATTTGTACCAATGAATAATACCCTGACGCAGGAGCAAAAAGATGAACTAAGACGTTCATTTAAACAACCTGACTTTTCTGTGGATGTAGCGATTAGCAAACTAATGGCATTAGGCTACTCAGAAGCCACCGCAAGACAACTCATTATTTCCGAAGTTGGTGAGATCAAGAAAGAATTATTCGATAAGGCCGTGAAAGGCACGAAAGACGAAGAAGCACGTGGTATCGCCTTTGTTGCGGTGGTACTCGTATCCTTACTTGGCACCCTGTTCGATATTCATTCCGTGCTGTGGCATATCGTCGTAGTCGCTATTGCAGGCATCGCTGGTTACTTTGCATTTAAAAACAAACCTATCGCTGGTGTGCTGGCATTCATCGTCTTTGCGATTGTTTTCCCGTTCACGTACAACTTTTATTTCTCCGGCAGATCCAGCTATATCAGGATCGAAATGCTCATTCCGATGCTGATGGCAATCGCACCTGCCGCTATCGTGTTTTACGCCTTATCTTATACCGTTTACGCCAATACTGAAGACTACTAAAAAACCTCCTATATCATGTACACTTTTAACCACGCCAGAAAGCGCCTGGAACCTACCAACAGCAAATGTGAATACTGTGAAACAGGACATTCGTCCTTCATGGAAGATAACTACTTCGTGCCCCTGTATAAGGAGCAGGACAGGACAAACATCATTGTTTACAGATCTGTAAAATATCAAAAGATCCCTGTAGGCATTCCCAGGTGTAAAAGCTGTAAAGGAATACACGAAAAATCCGCCAGAAAAGGCTCTGCCTTTGCTGTGTTACTGGCAATCGCTATAGAAATAATCCTCTTTAAAATAAGCCCGTTATGGGGCGTCATAGGACTGTTTCCAAGTCTCATTATCCTCTTTGCAGGGGCTGAGTATATCCAGGATAAATTCGTAGAAAACAAAGGCATTACTACCAAAATGAATGGAGCTAAACATAATGGAGCCGTTCAGGATTTAGTTATCAGTGGCTGGTCATTCAAAAAACCTTCTGCATAAATTATAATCTATTCAGAAGTTGTCAGTGGCTGGTCATTCAAAAAACCTTTTGCATAAATTATAATCTATTCAGAAGTTGTCAGTGGCTGGTCATTCAAAAAACCTTCTGCATAAATTATAATCTATTCAGAAGTTGTCAGTGGCTGATCATTCAAAAAACCATCTGCATACATATCATCATAATGGTTTCAGTAACTCACCTGCTGAAACCATTATTCAATTACCTGTTCAAATTTAGCAACACCCTTCTCCGGCTACCAAACCTACTATGACCCACTAAATATTTAATTGCTGAACACTCTCATCTGGCAACCTGAAGTCTTTTAACTGAAATGAAGCAGGGGAGAAGAGAGATAGGATCAGGATTATTCATCCTCATCTTCCTCACCGTCGTCGACAAAGTCATCAGTAAGGACTACACGTTCTATATATAATGTTCCAATAAACTGTTTATATATTTTTCGCATCTGGTCGAAGAGCTCAGCTGGCGCTTTGTCCTTCTTATAATAAAAATTAAATGTATCCATCGGAATACCGAGTTCGGCAGCTATGTCCGCATCAGTCAGCGTTTTACCGGCATCATGGGCCCGCTCAATTAACCTGTCGATCGTTGCAGGAAATACCTCTCTTACGTTTTCTTTTTTGGATCTCATTGTTAACGGTTTGCTTAATATATCAAACGTTCGGAATATCCGTCCGCATCAGCTTTGACCGTAAATGTAATTAAAACAATGAAAATGAAACGAAATAAAAGGTGCCCCACTTAAAAAAATGAGACACCCGCCCTGTCCTAATGACTCGCCCCGCCATTCACCAGCAGGTGCTGTCCATTCACAAAAGAGGCAAGATCGCTTGCAAAAAACTCCGCTACATTCGCCACATCTTCCACATGTGCCAGTCGCTTCATCGGGTTGGAGGCTATCAGCCATTCGATGGATGGCTCATTTGGATCCGTAAAAATCCCCGCATTATCCACGGCATACGGAATGATTGAATTCACCGTCACCCCTCTGCCACCTATTTCCTTCGCCAGTACCTCTACAAGGTATTTAGGCGCCGTTTTACTCCCTCCATATAATGCCACCCCTTCAAAAGGAAACAGCGTCGTACTGGATGCAATATTGATGATCCGGCCTCCATCTGCTACATGCTTCGCTGCCTCCTGCATCGTAAAGAATGCACCCTTGGTATTGATGCCAAACAACCTGTCATACTGCTCCTCCGTAAATGCGGTTACCGGTACATCGACCAGCTCCACACCGGCATTCGCTACTACTATATCTATCTTCCCGAATTTCTCTTTTGCCGCAATAAATAGCTGCGCTATCTCCGCCGGTTTACTAATGTCCGCTTTCACCGCTATCACTTCCACACCCATCGCTTTGATAGTACTCACCACCGCATCAGCACTGGCCTTGTCTTTTGAATAATTGATCACTATGTCTGCTCCCAATGCAGCAAACCTTTCTGCAACCGCTTTCCCCAGACCTCTCGCAGAGCCGGTCACCAGGGCTACTTTATTTTTTAAAGAATTCATCTTTTGTTTGTTTTAAGTTATGCCATTGCACCATTCGCACCTATGATCTGTGCACTGATCCATTTTGCATCATCACCCGCCAGCATGGCGACTACCGCCGCTATATCTTCCGGGTTACCCAACCGGTTAAATGCAGACAGCGCCTTCGCCCCATCAATCGCCTGCTGGGGTTTCCCTTTAATAAACAATTCTGTATCTGTAGGACCGGGAGATACCGCATTTACATTGATACCCCGCGCACCCACTTCCTTCGCAAACACACGCGTCAACTGCTCCACAGCCGACTTCGTAGCTGCATAAGTCGAATACGTAGGCACCATCAGGCGATTGATGGATGTAGAAAGATTAATGATACTACCATTGTCCGCAAGCCGGGTAGCCGCCTCCCTGAGCACATAGAACGTGCCCTTTACATTGATATCAAACTGCCGCTCGAAATCTTCATCTGTCGTATCTTTTAACAACTTTGTGATCATGATACCTGCATTATTCACGAGTACATCGATCTTCCCATATGCACTCAATCCTTTGTCGAACAACTGCCTTACTTCCGCCGCCTTACTCACATCTGCCCCCACAGCCACGGCCTCACCACCATTCGCTACGATCGTGGCCACCACTCCCTCGGCGGCTTCCTTACTACCAGCATAATTAACGATTACTTTTGCGCCTGCTGCTGCCAGCCTGAGGGCAATGGCTGCACCTATACCACGGGATGCACCAGTTACAAGAGCTACTTTACCATTAAGCGTTTGCATAATATTTCTTTTTTGTACACCAAAGGTAATACCATGCAAGCCCCTCCATGGAGTAGCTGATAAAGGATGTATTGTATAATCTTAAGATTTCCAGTATTCCACCGGAGAGGTGCCTACCTGCTTTTTGAAAAACCTGCTAAAGTGAGCAGTATCTGTAAACCCTGATCTATAGGAAATACCATGCAAGCCCCTGCATGGAGTAGCTGGAAAAGGATATATTGTATAGTGTTAAGATTTCCTGTATTCCACCGGAGAGGTGCCTACCTGCTTTTTAAAAAACTTGCTGAAATGAGCAGTATCTGTAAACCCTAATCTATAAGCAATATCTTTAATAGGGAGATTAGTATTCTGCAACAGGGACCTGGATTCCGCTATAGATTTCTCAGATATCCAGGCGCCAATGGTTTTTCCCGTTTTAGTCTTGATCACATTACTCAGGTAATTAGGGTGCAGGTTCTGCGCATCCGCATAATCCTGTATCCTGAATACCTCCGTCGCAACCCCCTTCGCCAGATCACGATAATGTTTTTCCAGCTGCTTTTTAAAATTAATCACAATCTCCGATCCCCGGTTCCCCTCATAAATGGCATTGTAATCCATAAAGAAATATTCCTTGTACTTCAGCAACAATGCAAAAAAGAGGCTCACGATTATCTTCTTCCTGAACGGAGACTGTCCGGTATACTCCTGGTGGATCTGAAGGTAAAGCCTTTCAAACTGCTCAAATTTATCTTTATCTATCGTCATAGCCGGCACCGTCTCTGTCAACAGGAAAGGGAATTCATCAAAAATATTCCCGTGAATAGATTCCTTCAGAAATGTCTCGCTGAAAGTGATCAGGTAAGCTTCGGTAATTTCTTCATGCCGGAAAGAACGATAATGACCAGGGTTGGTAAAATAAACAGTATAAGGCTTAAATTCGAAGGTATGGTGGTCCAGGGTATAACTACCCCTGGCCTGCTTGATAAACCCAAAAACAAAGAAATTCAGGCGGCTTACGGGCAAACTGAAAGGCATGGGCTGCTTTAGATCCGCCAGGTTGAAGATGGTAAATTCAGAATTCAGGTGAATAAGATCGGTAGGTAAATTATTATACCGATATTGATCGGCCAAAGTATCAAATAGTAATACCTTCTTATTATCTTTCATGAACCTAAGATACTAATTCTGTATATACCATGAAAAAGATCCTTATTCACACTTTTGTCTCTGTACTCATTACCGTAGGGGTACTTTTTTTCTTATTTTTACCCCAGGCTGGCGGCGTCGCCGTTTTAATGGCCTTACTGACACTCTTCGCTGCACCATTCCCCACTTACATCGCCATATTAGTGTACCGTAGTTTACAAAAGAAACTATTCCCTCACAATAAGCTTCTCTCATCCATCGCCGCCATACTGATCCTGCTCGTTATTTACCACATCTGTTTTCTGGGATACGTCTTTTTCTCAGGTGAACGTTCCCTCCATGCCTTTCGCAAGGAATACGCCTCCACTATTCCCGCTTACCTGCTCGCCATATCCATCCCCGTTGCAGAACTCATCATCGCTAAAGTAGAACGGGATATGAAAGCGGCCCGGTAAATACAGGATTACTTATCTTTGCGCCATGTTTGATATTTTAGATAAATATACCGCACAGGGACATTTCTTTTTCACGCCACAGCAGGACCTTCAAACCGTCTGCAACGCACCCGCCGATAAGAGTGGCGTATATGTCATCTATGCGTTAAAAAAAGGCAGGGTTGAACTGGTGTACATCGGACACTCCGGAAAAATCGAAAAAGATGGTTCCCTCTCTGCAAAAAAAGGCGGACTCAAAGAAGAGATCATCAACGGCAACCAGTTCGGTAAAACTCCCGCACACATAGCCTGGAAAAAACAAATGATCCGTGAAAATATCGAAGCCCTAAATATAAAATGGTACGTCACCTGCGATACTGATTATACTGACTGCCCGGATGTGCTAAAACGAAATTTATTAAGACAACACCAGGATATCCTAGGGGCAGTTCCTAAATGGAATAAAGCGATATAGTAAAGGTAGAAAAGGCGTTGGTGCAGATGACATGAGCGGATTAAAACTAAAATACACCTGTCGACGTTCTATACCACATTTAGTGATTTCATTCCGTTTTCCTACTTTTACCACTACAAACTTTTGCAGGAACCATGAGTACCCTTCTTCACCAGGAAACCATCAACGGCAACAAGGCAGTTGTTGAAGAACTGATATTTGCAGGTGCCGATGCATCACGCAAAACAAACACGGGAAAAACTGCGCTGGATTTTGCAATATCATTGAACTGGGAGCACATTATTCCATTACTAGCACAATTATCATGAAGTCTGTTTTTATCGCATGCACACTATTTTGCCAGCTAGCCTACGCGCAAACCTCTTTCAAGATAATACCGCTGGGCGTAAAAGGAGGCACTGACGAAAGTAACCTGTCATCCTACATGATCGCGCCACAGGGGAGTGAGGAGTATGTATGCCTCGACGCCGGTACAGTACACTATGGCATTGAAAAAGCCGTACAGGCCAAACTGTTACATGGCACCGCAGCCGAAGTGCTGAAACAGCAAATAAAAGGATTCCTGATCTCTCACGGACATCTTGATCACCTTGCCGGTATGATCATCAATTCGCCGGATGATAGTACGAAAAACATCTACGGACTGGATTATTGCATCGATATCCTAAAAGATAAATATTTCAGCTGGAAGAGCTGGGCCAACTTTGCGAATGAAGGGGAGAAGCCTGCCCTTGGCAAGTATCACTATACAGTCCTGACCCCGGGCACAGAAGTACCTTTGCAAAATACGGAAATGCAGGTAACTGCCTTCCCACTCAGTCACTCCAATCCATACCAGAGTACAGCTTTCCTGGTTAGACACAAGGATGCCTACGTACTCTATCTTGGTGATACAGGTCCGGATTCAATAGAACATTCCGATAAAATGCACCTGCTCTGGGAACAAGCCGCACCACTGTTGAAAGCAAAGCAGTTAAAAGCCATTTTTATAGAAGTGTCATTTGCCAATGAGCAACCCGATAAGCAGTTGTTCGGTCACCTCACCCCACATTGGCTCATGTCTGAATTGGCGGATCTGGCTACTTTGACTGGTGCAGCTGCGCTGAAAGGGTTTCCCATCGTAGTCACGCATATTAAACCCGGTGGCAACCGCGAACAAATGATTAAAGCCCAGTTAAAATCGTACAACCCTTTGCAGGTGAAATTGATCATTCCGGAGCAGGCGAAACTGCTCACTTTTTAATAGATAAAAGGCTGTACATATAAAAGTGGCGCTGAAACAGCACTGGTTTTGGTTTGCAGATATAATGCAAACCCGCGTATTACACTGTTAAGGAGACTAAATGGACAATTGGTCTTCTTTCCTGTGATATTCCCTAAAATGCAAGCCCGCAATATTACAAAGAAGACTAAATGGCGAATTGGCCTCCCTTCCCGTGATATTTCCTGAAAATGCAAAACCGGCCTATTACCCACTTATTCGCCTAAATGGAAAAATGCCTCCCTTCCTGTGATATTTCCTACTTTTGCAGGCAGTTAATCAATAGCTTATGAGAAAAGATCTTTTAATAATCCCCTTTCTCCTCTCTTATAGTTTCCTCTCACAGGTAAACGCCCAATCAAAAAAAGCACCTGTAGAAGCTATCAAACAGGAAGAGATCAAACGGGATTTATTTACCCTCGCAGATGACCATTTCAGGGGCCGGGAAGCCGGTACACCAGATGAATTGAAGGCCGCTGCCTGGATTGCCGAAGAAGCCCGTAAAGCGGGTCTGGAGCCTGCTGGTGATGATGGTACTTACTTCCAGTATTATTCTTTACTTCGTGAACGTGTCGGCATCCGCAGTACCGTTAAGATCGGTAACCGCCACTTCGACCTCTGGCAGCAAGTGATTGTATGGGAACCTACGTTCGCCACGGTAGATGCACCTATCGTATTTATAACCGATCCCGCCAGGGTAGAGGAGGCAACCGTGAAAGGAAAGGTAGTGGCATTGCAATTTACAGAGCAGGAACTGACGGACCCGCGTAAAGTGATTCCATGGCGGTATGTTTCCTTTGTCGTGCAGAAATGGGCACAGCAACTGGCTGCCAAAGGCGCAAAGGCGATCCTGTTTGTATCCGACGACAGGGCCGCTCAAACCTGGTCCAGGGCAGTGCAGGATCGTATGCGTGGTACGTACCGTATAGAAGGCAGGCCATCCCGTCAGCTGCTGAATGGTGTACCTATTATCTGGGTAGGTGCAGATGCACTGGAGCTGGTGCGTACGCCAAACCAGACTTTACAGGCAAATATCTATAGTGAAGCATTCACTTATCCATCTGTGAATGTGGTAGCGAAAGTAAAAGGGCGCGATGCTACGTTAGCGAACGAGTACGTATTGTTCAGTGGTCATACCGACCATGATGGTGTACGAAATATAGCACCGGGACAGGATTCTATCTTAAACGGTGCAGATGATAATGCCACTGCCTGTGTAGCGCTGCTGGCAATAGGCCGCGCCTTTCACCAACAACCGGGTAAACGTAGCGCCCTGTTCGTATGGCATGGTGCTGAAGAGCGTGGATTATTAGGTAGCTATTATTTTGCAGAGCATCCTACAGTACCGGCACAATCGTTGGTGGCTGTGTTGAATGCAGATATGATCGGAATGAATGCACCCGATAGCGCAGGCTTACTGGGCATCACACCGCCTCACCTCAACTCCTCCGACCTGGCAAATATTGCATTGGCAGAAAATGAGAAAGGTCCCCGGTTCAAACTGGATACAGCCTGGGATAAGGCGTCCCACTTCGAAGGCTTTTACTTCCGCAGTGACCACCTGCCGTATGTGAGAAAAAACATTCCTTCCATCTTCTTTACCACGCTCACTCACCCCCGTTATCATACACCGGCTGATGAAGCAGCAACGATCAATATCGAAAAACTTACAAAAATGACCCGCTGGATGTACGCAACAGGATTCAGTGTGGCAAATGCGGTCAACAGACCGAAGATATTAGAAGGTTTTAAGCTTGAAAAATAGCCATAAAAGAGGTGGTATCAAAAGTAATCTAAAGGCGCCGGGAATTGCCCAAACGAAAATTCTCTCCTTCAGGTACCCGACTCAAATCGGATAAAATTACTTTTGGTACCGCCTCTTTTTTTATGCCTAACCACTCCTCATTTCATAATCAACCGCCCACAACATTTTAGCAAAACTATAACTATCGCCTATTGATTATTGAATTATCTTTTGCCCCAAAATAATACCCTTATGAAAAAGATCATGACCTGTTTGATCTTCCTTGTTGGCCCGGGTTTACTATTTGGACAGCAGCAATTCCACATCTCCTTTGTCTTTCCCGATGACACCACTGCAAAGAAAATGTCTTTCTATTATTATGATATTGAAAAGGAAAATAATATCCCTGTCACTCCTTCCATTCACGGAACCACAGCAACTATTGCCCATAGTTACAGTACCGTATATGCCCAGATAGCAGTCGAATACGGAGAAGGCGATAACTGGCGCCGGATGAGCCTATTTACCACCGACAAGCCTGCCAGTGTACAATTTACCGCACCTTTTAATCCAAATGATCCATTCGGCCACTACAAATTGGTAAATGCCCAGGATTACAAAAAAGAAATGGCGGAAGCAGAAGAATATGTCCGGGAAGAACTGAGTCATTATCTTGAACTATATGATTCTATCGCCAAACACCCGCAGGCACAGAACGATTCCCTGGCCATTGACGGCCTGAGAGAAGCAAGAAATGCAATTGGAAAAAAGCGGTTGGCGTATATGCAACTTCATCAGGATTCGTATTGTACCTTCGTCTTGTTTGACAGGTATTCAAAAAGGGAATTACCCCCTGTATATGCGATGCAGCAGTTTAATCAACTTTTCCCCGCCAGTTTAAGAGAGAGTAAACAAGGCAGGGTGATTAAAAAGTATGTAACAGAACGGATAGGATTGGAAGTCGATAAAAAAGCACCCAACTTCACCGCGAAGGACATCAACAATAACAGCATCTCCTTAAAAGATCTTTATAGTAAGAAAACTGTATTACTTGTGTTTTGGGGTACCTGGTGCGTGCCGTGTATAGAGGAAATCCCTTTGTTAAAAGAGTTTAGAGAAAAGTATCCCAAAGATAAATTTGAAATCGTGTCTGTTGCGACGACATCACCGGAGGACAAAGTGAGCGCCATCATTAAAGAAAAGGAAATGAACTGGGTCCATATCCTGAATGAACCATCCATTAATAATCAATATCACGTAGGCTATTATCCGACTATGTTTGTGATCGATACAAAAGGGAACTTTGTTTATAGTGCACCCACACCTATAGATACCAGCCTGGACAAATTGAAAAGAGCATTAGAGGTCTGTGCTGGTGTAAAAGGCCCCGGAAGTCCAGAATATCATTCTGGAAACTGATACGCCTTACCGTTCAATACCGGACATTTTTCATACCCGAAACCGAACACATTACGTAAGTTTATACTTTTAATGAACTGGTTGTCAGCCTGTACCTGGATTGGCATTTTCTTTCGTCAATAAGATAAGCAAGTCCTTAACCATCACTTATGTTTGCAAGCTACCTCAGAATTGCCTGGCGCAATCTCCGTAAAAACACCCTTTTCTCAGCCATCAACATTATTGGATTGGCAGTTGGCCTGATGTGCGCCCTCCTGATCATTTTCCATGTAAAGGAGGAACTGCGTTATGATAAAGGCTATACGAAAGCAGACCGTCTCTTCCGACTAACCATGGAAGGAGTGGGCGAAGACACCCGCCAGTGGGCAGCTACTGCCCCGGGTATCGGTGTGGAGATGGCAAAGAGTATTCCGGAGATAGCCGCAGTCACCCGTTTTTACCGCCCCTTTCCCAACCAGGTAATGAGTTATGCCACTAAACGGTTCGAAGAAAAAGATGGTTTCTTTGCAGATGCGAATGTGGTAAATACCTTCGACCTCCATTTTGTAAAAGGCGATCCTGCCACTGCACTGGCAACAACCGATGCCATTGTGATCACGGAACAAATGGCACACAGGTATTTTGGCAACGAAGAACCACTGGGCAAGGTGATCACTGATGATGTAGGTCAGCTACCACTCAGGGTAACCGGTGTCGTGAGACAACCATCATTTCCTACACATCTTCACTTCGACTACCTGCTGTCAATGAACACCCTCCATCACTATGTAGATCAACAGTCGCTGGAAAGACGTACCTGGAATGCCTTCTATACGTATATTTTGCTGAACGACCGCCAGTCACTCAGCAGTGTAAATGCCAAACTGACCCGCTTTATGGTACAATATTATACGGCTGATGGCGAAACTGAACAGCAGGTGCTGGCCGGTCGCAGGTTGCATCTCTTTCCCGTTACGGACATCCATCTTTATTCCAACATGGAGAAGGAGATGAGGCCGAACAGTAGTATTACCTATGTCTACATCTTTTCTATCGCGGCCTTGCTTATTCTATTGATAGCGGTAGTAAATTTTATTAATATCTCTACAGCACAGGCCTTTAACCGCATGAAGGAAATTGGTTTGCGCAAAGTGATCGGCGCATCCAGGTCACAATTGCTACGGCAGTTCCTGGGAGAATCATTTATTATCACCCTCATCTCCGCTGCACTGGCACTGGTATTATTTGCCATTGTCCTGCCGTTCTATAATGACCTGAGTGGAAAGCAACTGCGTTTTGAGCAGTTATACTCCTTTGCTAACCTGGGTATCTTAGTGGTACTGGTAGTAATCATAGGGTTGTTGGCCAGTGCATACCCAGCCTGGTTTGTAAGCGGTTTTAAACCCATCCCCGCTCTAAAAGGCAAGCGGAATGTAACCTCACCGGTGTACACTGTCAGGAAAGGATTGATCATCTTCCAGTTTGCCATCTCCGTATTCATGATCTTCAGTGCAATCGTCATGTACCGGCAGATGCAGCTTTTCCATCATAAACACCTGGGTTTCGACAAAGAACAACAGATAGCCGTCACCATGTATGGCAATATGTGGGAGCATGCCGGCACACTGTTCCAGGACATGCAGCAGCACCCCGATATTATCAATCATGCCATCGTATCTACACTGCCAGGAGACCGGTTCAATATTCAGACCTTTTTCCCTTTGAATGAACCTGTTGGGGAAGAGATGCCTTCTATCCGTGCGATGTGGGCAAATGAAACCTTACTGGCAACACTGAATATCACTTTGCTGTCAGGAAGAAATTTCAAAAATCAGTTTCCCGAAATTAAACACCATGAGTTTATCCTCAATGAAGCAGCAGTGAAAGACTTAGGGTTGAAAGATCCTATCGGCAAAACATATGTATTGGATGTAGATACCGGTACAGTGGTAGGGATCATAAAAGATTTCAACTTTGCCTCCTTACATGCTTCCATAGAGCCGCTGGTCATACAATATAAACCCTTCCGTACGAATTACCTGATTGTAAAGGCACGGTCCGGAAAGGTGCAGCAAACCTTGCAGTTCCTGGAGGCAAGAATAAAGGCCATGTCGCCTGCTGCTGTATTTACTTATACCTTCCTGGATGAGAAACTGAACCGGTTGTATTTTTCTGAGGACCGGATGATGCAACTGTTCAAGGTGTTTTCGTTTTTTGCCATCTTTGTTTCCTGCCTGGGGTTGTTTGGTATATCCGCTTATGCTTCACAACTACGTATAAAGGAAGTGGGCATACGAAAAGTGCTGGGTGCCTCTGCATATAATGTGACGATGTTGCTGTCCGGGAATTTTATGCGATTGGTATTGATAGCTACATTACTTTCGTGGCCATTGGCCTGGTGGACCATGAGCCGGTGGCTGAATGGGTTTGCCTACCGGATCCATATCGATGTATCGATCTTTGTATTGTCCGGCATACTGGCAGTATTAGTGGCGATGATCACCGTTGGGGCGCAGGCAATGAAAGCGGCGATGATGAACCCGGTGAAGAGTTTGAAAATAGAATAATCAGGGAGAGAATGTCCCGTGGCACCCATAAAAAGTATCGGGCAGGAATGATGGAAGTGAAGATTGAAAGTCTGACGGTGGTGGTAATGGGTAGTTGGCAGTAATAAATGAAAAACCCTATCAGGTACCTGATAAGGTTCAATAATTTTAGGGTATAGCAGATGATGATTTAAAAATTACTTATGACGATTCCCTCTTGCGAATGGTAATTTTTCCATTATATCCTGGTTTGCATTATACTGAGTAGCATGTTCTATTCTCCTCAATTCTCCTTCTATATTATCTAATCTACCTTCAATTCTATCTATTCTACCTTCTACAATATCAAATCTACCGTCAATTCTATCTAATCTACCGTCAATTCTATCAAACTTACCATCAATGTTATCAAACTTACCATCAATTCTATCAAACTTACCATCAATGCTATCAAATCTACCTCCATATGAATAAACTTTAGAAGTTAAGGATTGAATAGCACCCATTAAAGCGTCATATTGATTTTGCGACATGAAAAATTTAGTTTAAAGATTTAAAATTAAATTATTGAAGTAAAGTACAAAGTAAGTTGCCAGGTAGCTTACCTGATACAATTCTAAATTAGTATTTTTTTATTGGTGGACAATATTTAACCACCAACAAAAATTAAATTGAGTCTTATATGGAGATACATATATTGGATGACGTTATAGCTGAGTTGGAAAAGGAAAGTTATTCATTGAATGCAAAAGCAATAGAAAGAATGATACGTGATAATGAATGGGGAATTTGTAGTAGGGGAGGTGTTTCGGGGTTGCAGTGGGTCGGGTGAGATTGTTTATTTATGGATAGTATCGTGTGAAAAATTTCATTTAAGAGTATTCTATTTAACGTGGAAGAGGAAAAGCGAACGGTGACGGTGCTGGATTGGTAATGTGGTGGAGGAAAATGCGGCGGAGGTTAAAAAAAATCGGATGAGAAACGGAAATAGAAGCATAATTGTAATAATTCCATTTTAGTACTATCACCATATAATCAATTTCTACCATGACCAATGTTAATGTTATTTGCCCCGAATCATCTTAACTTATAACTCTAAACATATGGATATGATCGGGAAATTATCTGACCAGCAAATGCAAACTATCCTGCAGCAGAATATGATGGGGCGAATAGGGTGCAGTAACAATGCTAAGATCTTTGTGGTACCGATATGTTATGCCTACAACGGAAAATCTATTATTGCCCACTCTGCAGAGGGGATGAAAATTGAAATAATGCGTAATCACCCCCAGGTTTGTTTTGAAGTAGACGTTATCACCAGCATCACACACTGGGAAAGTGTCATTGTCTGGGGACAATACCAGGAAATACTGGATGAGAAGGAGAAGTTTTACTCCATGAAATTTCTCATGAGCAGGTTACTTCAATTCTCGGCGTCGGAAAAAGTACATCAAGCCCAGGCTGTCGTGAATGAAGGTGACAATGGCCATTTTAATTCCAATATCCGGCCAGTAGTGTATAGGATCACAATCGAAGAAATGACCGGGCGATATGAACATGGTGACTAAGTTTGTAAAAAAAAATTTCAATATGAGAGGGAATTTATTTTCTACCGCTTACCTGATCTCCAATGCAGCTGCTATTATCATTTTGCTGATCAGTATCTGGTATAAAAGACCAGGTAATATGCTATTGGCAATCATGTTTTTGGCCGGGGCTGTCATTAATGCCTGGCAGGCTATTTATGAGCCAGATCGATATAATATTTATGCGCTGATCGCAGCCCTGCCGGTGTACGAATACCTGATAAGCAGCGTTTTCCTGGAACATATTAAATTTTATATCCTGCTCCTGATGGTTTTTCAACTGGTTATTGGGGTGAGCCTGCTATATAATAAAAGATGGGCCTTGTTAGTAGCCGCCATATATCTTTTGGCCATGGCCCCACTTGGTGCCGGTTCTTCATTCCCCTGCACTGTACTTCTTGCTGCAGCATGCATTATTATATATGCTCACCCATACCCCCATAGCAGAACCCGCTAATTTTTTTTGTACATCCGGCTGATTTTTAGTAAATTAAAGTGTTATCACCTAGTTAGTTTCACCACTCATCTATCTGTGTAATCTTACCCCTCTATGGCAACAATACTTGTTATTGAAGATAACCAGGAAATCAGGGAAAATATCGTTGAAGTATTGGAAATGGCAGACTACCAGGTACTGGAGGCTGCCGACGGGAAAATAGGTATTACGCTTGCAGAAACAAAACAGCCGGATTTGATAGTCTGTGATTTATCACTACCCATTCTTGATGGTTTCGTTGTACTTCAGATGTTAAACAGGGATGATAAGCCCTGCAAAGTTCCCTTTATTTTTCTGACTGCAAGGTCAGAAAGGGCCGAAATCCGGAAGGGTATGGACATGGGCGCAGATGATTATATTACTAAACCTTTTAATCCCTCAGAACTCTTAAGCGCGATCGAATGCCAGTTGAAAAAAGCAGCCCACGCCAGAACGATGACTGTAAAGACAGTTCCTGCTGTTATTAATGAAGAAACAGAACCATTTAAGAACCTCGTGAGAGACCGTAACATCAAAAATTTCAAAAACAAACAAATCATATATCAGGAAGGCAACCATCCTTCCTGTATTTATTTTATCTTAAAAGGACTTGTCAAGACATGCAGAATCGATGAAGACGGAAAAGAAATGATTACCGGCCTTTATAAAGAAGGCGATTTCCTGGGGTACCTGTCCCTGCTTGAAAAAACCCGTTATCCCGATACCGCAGAAGCCTTAGGACAGGTAGTGCTGTCCGTCATTCCACAGGAAGATTTTGAAGAAGTAATGGGTAATAAATATGCCCGGGAACAAATCATCCGGATGCTCACACATACTATAGAAGAGAAGGATGTTCAACTGTTACGTGTTGCTTACGACTCCCTGCGTAAAAGAGCAGCTGATACGCTACTGACCGTTTTTAATAAATATAATGTAGCCGGCGACCAGAATGTCGGCATTAAATTCAGCAGGGGCAACCTGGCTGCTTTAGCCGGTGTAGCCAAAGAGTCTTTTGCCCGCACCCTGGCCGACTTTAGGGATGAACACCTGATAGATATCCGGAAAGGAGTTATTTACCTGCTTGATATCGGTAAACTAAACCAGCTGAGTAACTAGATATCAATTTTTTGGATGATCAATATCAATGTATTGGAAGGAGTATAGGCGGAAATTAGTGTAAAATCGTCTTTATGCCAGTACTACAGGTAAAGGATCTCCCCCAAAAAGAAACTGCCACAAAATTTAAGGAAGAAAAATACTTTCTCGAAGGTCCCCGCTCCAGGATTAAGGAACTTTATTTTGTATTGAAGGTTGTCATGGAATTTATTCGTGGTTTCCGGGTGCTGCATTTTACAGGCCCTTGTATTACTGTATTTGGTTCCGCCCGGGTAAAGCCTGGCAGCACTTATTATGACCAGGCACAACAAATTGGAAAGGCCATCGCAGGCATCGGTTTTACCGTCATGACAGGCGGTGGGCCCGGCATTATGGAGGCTGCCAATAAGGGCGCCTTTGAGGCAAACGGGCGTTCCGTAGGATGTAACATCCGGCTACCCAAAGAGCAATTGCCCAACCGGTTCACACACATAAATTTTAATTCTGATTATTTCTTTGTACGAAAAGTACTGATGTTTAAATACTCGTATGGCTTTGTCATTATGCCAGGTGGATTTGGAACGGTGGACGAACTGTTTGAAGCCCTGACCCTGATCCAGACTCATAAAATTCTCGATTTCCCTGTGATCCTTTTAGGTAAAGATTACTGGCAGCCCCTGATGCCATTGTTAAATCAAATGCTTGACGAAGCAATGGTGGACGTCGAAGACCTCCGGTATCTTTTGCTGACAGATTCTATTGAAGAAACTATTCATCACCTTGACAAATATGCCAAGGCAAAATACCAACAACAAAGACAAAATTATTTTCATCGCAGTAAAATACTGGGGGAATAATATATCCCCCCTGTATCTTAATGAATAGAAGGATGTGTGATAAATACAGGACCTTTCAGATTACGCAGTATATTATCTGCACTACTGCTGTTAAAGAACCTGGACATCCTACTGCGGCCGTAAGCACCAAATGTACAGATAAGGTCTGTCCTGGTGTCCAGATATTCCTGTAACGCTTTATCCGCATGTCCTGTCAGCACCTTATAAGTGAGGTGAGCCTGGTAGGCTTTCAGGTATTCCTGCAGGTACTCTTTCAAAGGAATCGTTTTCTCTCCTTTTTCACATACATACAGTATTTCGCTATGCCTGGCCACCAGTTCCGGAAATAATCCAGCAAAAGCCCGGATAGCATACATAGATGCAAACGTTCCATTATAACAGAAGGCCACCCCATCTATCTTTTGTATGGTCTCAGGAAGCACGATTACCGGACATTGTGCATTTGTCAGCATGTTTTTTACAAACTGGGTAGGATTCGTGTCATACAGGTAGGGGAAGGAAAGGGCTTTGCCAATGACAAGAAGGTCGAAAAACCGGCTTTCTGTGATCACTTCCTCTTCCGCAATACATTTTATGTTTTTGATTGTACAATGTAATCCCCTTTCTTTGCAATCCTTTTTCAACGCAAGGTAATTGTCTTCTATCAGCTCCTTTTTTTCATGCTCATTCTTCACCAGCTTATCGTAATAAACCCCTTCAAAACCTTCCAGCCCGGGAGTAGAGAGTAGTACAGTGGCACCCTTGGTATCTTCCAGTAAGAGTACAGTCAGGGAATTCTCCTGTAGAGATGTTATGGACATGATAACATCCAGTTGATGTGCATTGTAATTGACAGCATCAATAATAGCAAGAATCTTTTTCATAGTATTTCGGTTCTAAAATTCATTAGTGATAATTACTTTCAAGGCTTTCTCTTCAGCAGCATTGCCAAATGTCTTGTAAGCAGCTTCTATTTCTGACAACTTAAACCAGTGGGTGATAAAAGATACCGGGTCCAGTTTTTTGGCAACAACCGTTTTTAACAGCATGGGTGTGGTACAGGTATCCACCAGCCGCGTAGTAATGGTGATATTCTGTGACCATAGATCTTCCATCGCCAGGGTGACTGATTTTCCATGTACACCAATATTGGCTACCCTGCCTCCAGGTTTAATTAACCTGGTACATAATTCAAAGGTAGCCGGTAAACCTACTGCTTCCATGGCTGTATCCACCCCTTCAAATTCTGTAAGCGCCATCACAGCTTCAATCACATTTTCCTGGTTGCTGTTAATTGCATGGGTGGCGCCCATTTTTTTTGCAACCTCCAACCTGTGATTATCAGTGTCAATCATAATGATCTCCGCAGGAGAAAAAAACTGGGCAGTGGTCAGTGCCGCCAGACCTATTGGGCCAGCTCCCACGATGGCCACTGTACTTCCTGGTTGTACCTGTCCGTTCAGCACACCGCATTCAAAACCAGTAGGCAAAATATCACTGAGCATAACCAATGATTCTTCGTTGGTGCCGGCAGGAATATGATACAAACTGGTGTCTGCAAAAGGTATTCTTACATACTCTGCCTGTGTACCATCTATCAGGTGACCCAGTATCCATCCGCCTTCGTGGCAATGTGAATACATCCCCTTTCTGCAATTTTCACATTTCCCACAGGAAGTAATGCACGAAATCAATACATGGTCTCCCTTTTTGAAATGGGTAACGTTATCACCTGTTTCTTCTATTATACCAATGCCCTCATGCCCTAACGTAAGGCCATGTACGACTTCCTTCACATCACCCTTTATTATGTGAAGGTCTGTACCACATATGGTCGTCTTTACTACCCTCACAATAGCATCCGTAGATGCAATGAGACCGGGTATGGGCTTTTCTTCAAGGGCTACCTGGCCTACATTTTTATAAACTAATGCTTTCATAACTTTTGTTTTAAATGATGTATCCCAGCATTTTCGCCGCCAGCTGGCAATATTCAGAATAGTTATAGGGCTTTTCATAATAATTGCTTGCACCATTGCTGATGCATTCATTCCTGGTAGTAAAGTCACTGCCAGTGCTCCAGATCACCCTGGGAATTCCCTCCATACTATGCAGGCCGCTGATTTTTTTTAGGATCTCAGCACCTGTATAATAAGGCATGTTATAATCAAGGATGATCAAAGAGGGTTTATCCGGACAATTATCCCCATCAATTCGTTTCATGAATTCACGCCCATTTTCAAACACTTCCATCATAATGGCCGGATTAATTTGGTGAATGGCTGTTATCAATATTTCCTGGTCATCTGAATCATCCTCCACGAGATAAACAACCTTGTGTTCTTCTTTTTTCATTGTGCCATATTTTTATTGTAAGCTTTCTCTATGGCCGCTTCCAACTGGGCCCCTGTCCATGCACCTCCTACCATGATGCGCCTGATCGTAAAGTTTTTGTCTGTAGCATACTGCCGTTTATCCAGCTGATAGGCGCCAATAAAATCTGCATCTTTAAGGTCTTTAACCGTCTGCTCTCCCCACATCCCGAAAGGATAAGCGAAATAGCTAATGGAGGTGCCGGTGATCTTCTCTAAATATTTTTTGGGTTTAATCAGCTGCTCATTTACATTATAGTCGGGATGCTTTACCATGTCTGGATGATCCCAGGTATGACAGCCAATTATGTGGCCCTGTGCAGACATTTCTTTTATATCACTGGTCGTTAACCAGCCCGGCTTATCCAGGCAGACTGTCATAATGAAAAATACTCCCCTGAAATGATACTTGTTCAATGCCGGAACGGCCATCTCATAATGGGACGCATGGCTATCGTCAAATGTGAGCATAATAGGCTTTGAGGGGAGAGGTGATCCGCTATTGATATTTGCATACAGCTCGTCTGGTGTAATTGTTTCATACCCCTGGTCATGCAGGTACTGGAACTGTGCGTACAGCTGTTTTTCGCTGATATGTAACAGATCCTGCTTTTCATTTTCTGATTTACTAATGTTATGGTAACACAATACAGGTACATACTGTAACTGCAGGTAGCAGGAAATGAGGAGGCATATGAAGGTATTAGCCATTATTATTGGTATTGAATGTAAACTGGTTTTGGATAGAGTCTGAGTATTTCATCAGGCTGCATAATCGTTTGTCTGACAGGTGTGATGTCATTTTTATAGAACAGCTTAAAACCAGTATATTGAACCGGTTCTTTCGCCACGAAGTATTTATACGAATCTTTTTTCTTTGCCGGAAACCCGAACCCGTCCATATTGATCACAATCTGCACCTCGGGGCAGGTATGAATCTCTTTATATTGCGTAATCATTCCCTGTGTGAAACGGTGTACAATGAGAATTTTAGGCGGCAGATGGTACCTTAGCACCAGGGTCTGCAGGTAACTACATGCATAATTAATATCAGCGGCCGTGAAGGAGCCAATTTCCGAACAGGGTACTGTATTGTTCTTCATGGAATATTCCGGATCTATGCCCAGGTGTACATCCGGTAGTTGTAAATATTTTTCAAGTGTTACCAGTTCTTCCTCCAGTGTGCTATGGCCTACCTGCACATCCAGGAAAATAATAGCATGAATCCCGCGAGCCATGCTGATCACGCTATCAATTTGATGTGCTGGCATCCGAAGGCGGTACATTTTGTCTTTGCCCGGTGTTCGCTGTGCTGTAATGGCAATGTAGTGCAGGGCCGGTTGTACGGGGAACAATGGATCGGCTGTTGCCCATTTCTTAGCCTCCGACAGTAGCTGCGCTTTCATTTTGTCAGGAGGTAAGGCGCCAAGGATACCCATATTTGCAGAATAAAGGTTGCCATAAAATGCTACAATCCGCTTGTAGGGTAGAATAGCTCCGGGCAGTGGTGGAAGTGGGTTGAATGGCCAGGCAATGGTAGGCGTATCATGCAATATGCTCATTGCATGACTGTAATAGCCATTAGTGTCCGCCTGCAATATCGAGAATAACAGAGGAGCCATCAATGCCAGTGCAAATGGTTTTTTATGTGCTGCCAATGCCTGATGCAACAGGGTACTGATGATATTATCCCTGCTGATTACGCCGATTACTTTATTCGTAGAAGATGTAACAGGTATAAAAACATCTGCTTTGGGCGGCAGCTGATTCCAGATGTCTATCAGCTTATTGTCGTCATGTACTGATGTGATGTCGGGAAGGATCAGGCTTTTCAGGAGTACTTCCTTTTTGCTTGTCATCAGGGAAAATAGAAGGATCTCTTTATCGAGTATACCAACCATATTGCCATTGTCGGTCAATACATAATACCTGTCATTGCCGGTACAGATAGTATGCAGTATTTCTTCCTTTGAGGCTTGTACAGGTATGGTTTTGAAATCCTGTGACAGTACATCCGACACACTTTCATCCTTCAGCAGAAAAGAGATCATAAAATTATCCTTTTCGATGGTTGAAATAAAAAGGAGAAAGCCGCCGTAAAATATAAGCAACAGGTTGCCTGTTATAAGGCCGGTGAATGTAATGAGCACACTGATGCTCCTGCTAATAATGAGTATAGTTTGAAATGCTCTATAGGAGGAGAAAAAAAGTTCTAATATCCCTTTCAGTATTTTGCCGCCGTCCAGTGGTAGCGCCGGCACCAGGTTAATAATTGCCAGAATAATATTGATGTTATATATAAACTGGAAAATATTTGCTGTATGTATGTTGAGAAAAATTTTCTCTATCTGCCAGAAAGCGGTTCCTGCCGGCAGCAAGGGAATCATAGCGAGTGAGATGATAATGTTTACCAGCGGACCAGCTAAACTCACCATAATTTCCTGTCGCGGACCCGTGGGTTGCCTGTTAAAGAAGGTGAGTCCACCCACCGGCAGTAACTGTATCTCCTTTATAGGTATTTTATAATACATCGCGGTCAGGGCATGCCCCAGCTCATGTAGCAATACACAAATGAATACCAGCAGTACTTCACTGATGATAGTGATAATCGTCTGAACTGGTTCTCTGGCTATCAGCTGCATTAACAATATCCATGAAATGAACAGCAGAAATGTCCAATGCATTTTGATCGGAATCCCTTTGATGAAAAATAATTTCAGCGAATTTTTCATATGGAATTGTTTTAAAGCATTACATACACAAGGAAATTTTGCCAGTCTGTTGAATGAAGATGGATGAATAACGCGTATTGGTCTTAATAAGGGGTTTCGCAACACGGGTACAGTAGACCATGGATTTATACGTTGATGCACCCTGTTCCCCGATTGTTCATGAATAAGAAGAAAGATAGCAATTACGGTTACTACCTTTCTGCTTTCATGTAATCGGTTATGAAAAAGCGCAATGTTCGATGTACTGTTACAGATTAAATGTTTTCTACCTGAAGGTACCACTCTGTACAGGACTAAATCAATGATATCTGTCATTTTATCCGTTGATATTTCGGTCACAGGTAACATGAGGGTCAAAATTTCATATGATGAATGTCATTTTCGTTGGTCGTGATTCTTCGGAAATTTAATTGTTCCCCGATTATTCATTTTTTAATTCCACAGCCATGAGGAAAGTATTAATCGCCTTTGATGGCACACATTATTCTAATGGAGCATATGAACTGGCCAAGAAGCTAAATGAAAGTGAAAAGATTTTATTGATCGGTGTATTTATTCCCGCGTTAGACTTTGCAGAAATCAATTATGTATTAGGTGGAGGAGGTATGTATGTTCCTTTGCATATGGAAATTAACGAAGCGAAACTGGAGGAAAATATTGAAAGGTTTGAAGACGTATGTACCAGGAATGATATCGAATTCCGGGTGCATAGGGATGATTCTCCCTATTCATTACTCCACCTGCAGAAGGAAACCAGGTTTGCAGATCTGATGATCATTGGCAGCAGGCAAATTTATGAAAACCTGCTGGAGGACGTGGCAGATGACTATCTTAGAGACATCCTTCATGAGGCAGAATGCCCTGTAATACTGGTGCCTGAGGGCTTTAATTTCCCTGAAAATGTAATCCTGGCTTACGACGGCTCCCGGTCTTCAGTTTTTGCTATCAAAATGTTTACCTATCTGTTTGGCGACCTGTGTAAGGGTAATACCACATTGGTCTATGCTACCCGTAAACACCGCAATTCCCTGCCAGATGAGGAATATATAAAAGAACTGGCCAGCCGGCATTATAGTGCACTCACATTACAACAGCTGGAACTGCCCAAATTAGATGATTTCCATACCTGGCTACAGGATATTAAACATCCCATTCTGGTAACAGGTGCATTTGGCCGGTCAGGATGGTCTGATATTTTTACAAAAAGTTTTTGTATCAATGATATCAAGGAAAACAAATTCCCGGTTTTTATTGCACATCATTCATAAAAAACATGAAATACAGGCTTTTTCTTTTGCTATGTTTGACCACGCGGGTATATGGCCAGCAAGTCCAATGGTTATCGGATGCCCCTAACCGGCAAATACTTTTTAATGTATTTGCCCGGGCAGCTTTGGCCGGCCTTGATGAGAAGAATTATGCCTATGAAACTGTGCAATACGTCAAAACTGGTTTAATTAAAGCCGACTCTACCAATATAAACAGGGAATTAACCAATGCCGCAATTGCCTTTTATTCAGATATAGCCTATGGTAAACAGGAAAACAGGGTAGCTTATAACGGATTGGAGTATCACCCTGGCGCTATCAATATAAAAGATAGTCTATTTGCGGCCGTTAACAAAGGATACCTGGGTGACCTGGCTGCCCGGCTTGAACCCCACCATCCTTTATACCTGGCATTGAAAAAGCAGGTGGCATGCCTCGAAAAAAACAAAGAACAGGTTTGCCCGGATATTACCAGCGAAAACCTGGACAGTACCAATCATCCGCTGATTACAAAATTATTTCAGCTGGGTATTACAGATACGCTTAATTATAAAATCGGCGAAGATAGCCTCAGGGTAGCACTCAGAAAAGCCCAGCGTGCATTTGAGTTGCTGGAAGATGGACAGATGCGGCCAGGCATAATGGAAGAACTCAATGTGCCTGTTGCCAGGCGATTGTATGAATTAAAACATGCATTGAATACCTGGCGATGGTTGAATGATGTTCAACAGGAACAACCTGTCATCATTGTTAATATTCCTGCCGCTAATCTGTTTTATTTTTACAGGGATAGCATCTTGTTCTACACCCGTTGTATTGTCGGCAAAGCGGCTACGCCGACCATTCCGCTCACCGGTAAAATACATGAGGTGCTGCTGTTCCCTTATTGGAATGTGCCCCGTGATATAGCTGTCAATGAACTTTTACCTGCTATTAAAAGCGCTCCCGCTGACTACCTCAATTATGGCAATTACCAGGTGCTGGACAAAACAGGGAAAGTAGTGGACCCATTTACTGTTAACTGGGCACAAATGAATAAGCACAATTTCAATTATACGCTGCGGCAATTATTTGGATGTGACAATTCGCTGGGGATCATTAAACTCAATTTTTACAGTCCTTACAGTGCCTACCTCCATGACACGCCAAACAAAAGCTATTTTCTGTTTAACCGCCGGTATTTCAGTCATGGTTGTATACGGGTCGAAAATGTTGATTCCCTTGCCGAAATGCTGGAACCTGCCCTGCATCCATTTCTTGCCGATGCGCCGGCGAGGGTTTGTGACCTCGCTGCTGATAAAGGACAACTCATTTTTCCGCTTAAACACAAAGTGCCCCTGTTTATCCTCTATGAAGTAGCCTGGCCTGACAGGGAAGGCAGGATCAGGTTTTACGACGATGTATACAATAAAGTAAAAATGTGATTTTTTTGACAAACTTAAATCAGTGTTATGAATCGTATTATCACCTTCACATTTAACCCTGCTATTGATAAAAGTACGACTGTGGGGCACCTGGTTCCTGAAAAAAAACTAGCCTGTTCACCTCCTGTATTTGAACCTGGTGGAGGTGGTATCAATATATCACGCGCTATCCGGAATCTGGGCGAACATTCTACGGCTGTTTACTTATCCGGTGGGTATTCAGGGCGATTTTTCTCCTCCCTGGTTGAAAAAGAACACCTGGACTCCATCAACGTCACCATTAGTGGCAAAACAAGGGAGAACCTGGTAGTATTTGATGTTAGCACGGGACAGCAATACCGTTTCGGTATGCCTGGCCCTAATGTGATTGAAAAGGAATGGCTGCCCTGCCTGGAAATAATCGGTAAATGCCAGGCAGATGATTATATAGTAGTCAGCGGTAGCCTGCCACCAGGCATGCCGCCGGAAGTAATGGGAGAAATTGCTGCCATCGTTAAAAAAAGAGGAGCTAAGCTGGTAGTAGATGTAGCAGGGAAAGCCCTGGATTGTGCGTTGAAAGAAGGCGTGTTTCTTATTAAACCTAACCTTACCGAACTGGGCACACTGATAGGCAATGCCCATATTACAGAAACGGATGTATACCAGGCAGCCAGTCAAATTATTAACAGGGGGCAAAGTGCGGCAGTAGTAGTTTCACTGGGCGCATCCGGTTGTATACTGGTTACAAAAAATGAGCAGGTTATGATTCCCGCCCCACTGGTCAAAACGGTAAGTACGGTGGGTGCAGGAGATTCGATGCTGGCAGGCATTGTGCTCAAATTGTCAAAAGGAGCCGGTTTTCTCGGCGCTGTCCGCTATGGCATTGCCTGCGGCACTGCTGCTACCTTGCATCCAGGCACAGCCTTATGTCATATGGAGGATGTGGAAAGGTTATTTCAGCAGGTGCTCAATAACGCTTCTGTGACGATGGCGACATGGTGATGAAAATCAATATTTCATGTATCTCCGGATCATTGTTTTAGGTATTACCCAAGGCGTACATTCATATTGTTAACGGGCCCTGAATGTAGAAATTATAATCCCAAATATTCTTCACTATTAAACACAAGGAGGTAATTATGTCTAAGGAATTAACCAAGGCAACATCAATTCTGCCTTCCGTATTTGATGACTATTTTAAACCCTGGAAAGATCTATTTGATTTTAACGGCGGTAGAACAATTACTGCGACCGTTCCTGCTGTTAATATTTCAGAGGAAAAAGATCAGTACAAAATCTCAGTAGCTGCACCAGGAATGGAGAAAGATGATTTTAAAATTGACATTGATGATGACATACTCACCATCAGTGCAGAAACTGAAAACGAGGAGGAAACTCCAACAAGACAGGAATATAACTACAGCAGCTTTTCCAGAAGTTTCAGGCTTCCTGCAAGCGTTGTAAAAGACAAAGTGGAAGCTAAATATAAAGACGGTATACTGAAACTGTATCTGCCAAAGACTGAAGAAGCCCGTAAAGCAAACAGTACAAAAAAAGTACTCATTCAGTAAAAGTGGTGCGGATGTCAGTGCTACCCCCCGGGGCACTGACATTCTTTTTTATTGGAAAATAACATGGTTATGAAAAAGATATTATTTGTAACAGATGCACTTGACCTGCATTTGGAAACCCTGGACTTTGCAGGTTACCTCTGTGGTCTGACCAAATCGAAATTGCTGGCTATCTTCCTGGAAAATGATGAATCAGAGATGCGCACAGACAGCATGGTCAGAACGGCCGCAATAAATGCAGGACTCCATGTAACCGAAGAATCTATTTCATTGAAGCAACATACCTGTGATACAAATATCCAGCGGTTCAAAACAGCCTGTGAAAATAAAGGCATCGACTGCGCCGTGCACAGAGATCGGGGCAATCCACTGTCCGAGGTGATTATTGAAAGCCGGTACGCAGATCTTTTATTGTTGCACCCGGGTACTACTTTCAGCCCGGACATCGAAGAAACACCTTCAGATTTTGTAAAAGATGTAATGAGCCATGCTGAATGTCCCGTGGTGCTTATGCCTACCAGTTTTAGCGGTATTGGTGAACTCGTATTTACTTTCGATGGAAAGGCTTCGTCCATCCATGCTATTAAACAGTTTACCTACCTGTTTCCCCAGCTCAATGAACTGAAAACAGTAGTGATCAGTGTTAATCCTGAAGAAGTAGACCCTAATGAACGTTATAAATTCAGGGAATGGATGCATGCGCATTATAATTACCTGGATTTTCTGTCAACAGAGGGAAACGTTAAAGTAGGCCTGGTAGAGTTACTGTTAGGCAGAGATAAATCCTTTGTTGTAATGGGGGCTTATGGCCGGAATATGCTATCTAATTACTTTAGCCATAGCCATGCAGATTCCGTTATCAAGGTGATTAGCCAGGCCGTGTTTATTGCTCACCATTGAATTAGTAATTATGAAAAAGATACTGGCTGTTTTTGATGGTTTGAAATTTTCAGACAGCACATTGCAATATGCAGTGAAAATTGGTATTCAGCATAACGCTACCATTACAGGCGTATTTCTGGAAGATCCCACCTATACGAGCCGGGGTATTTACCAGTTGTACAGTGAAAAGGAATATGCGGTTGATAACGTAAGAGAGCTGATTCGTGAAGACCGGCATGAAAGGGATACAGCTGTAACCAGGTTTGAAAATGCCTGTAAAGAGGCGGGTGTTGACTACAACGTGCACCGCGACAGGGAAATTGCCATTCGGGAGCTGTTAAAGGAAAGCAGGTATGCTGACCTGTTGCTGATTGATGCCAGCGAATCCATGACCCGGTATACCGAAGAGTCCCCTACACATTTTGTGCAGGAAATTTTATCTGGTGCCCGGTGTCCCGTATTAGTTTTGCCCAGGCATTTTACAGATATCAAAAAAATATTCTGGTTATATGACGGTTCACCTGTTTCCATCTACTCTTTCAAAATGTTCAATTATTTATTGCCTGTCTTAAATGATCTTCCGCTGGAGGTAATCAGTGTGGACGTACCGGAGGTAGCATTGAGCAATGGAATGGTAAAGGAACTGGTTTCCCTGCATGCTCCACAGGCAAAATTTCATTCACTGAAAGGAGATCCCGATGTGGAAATTATCCAGTTTTTAAGAAAGCAGGATAAAGAATGCCTGTTAATACTGGGCGCATATCAGCGTAGTGCATTGTCAATGGTATTTAAGTCAAGCATGGCAGATTCACTGGTAAAGGAACATCAATGGCCGCTTTTTATTGCACATAATAAATAGTACGGAGATGGAAAGCTTTATTATGCATTTTTCAGGTATTCGTTTGAAAAACATACCTGAGGTCGGTGGGAAAAATGCTTCCCTCGGTGAGATGTACAACGTGTTTAATCACGAAGGTATTATGGTGCCAAATGGTTTCGCTACCAATGCATTTGCCTTCTGGTTCTTCCTTGACAATAATAATTTATGGGAACCTCTTGCCCAGTTGATGAGAGAGTTGGACAGGGAAGGGTGGACGAACCTGGCAGAGAAGGGGGCTGCCGCCAGGCAGCTGATTCTAACTGGTTCCCTGCCGGAAGAAGTTGTGGCAGAAATATCATCAGCCTATCATAGTTTGTGTGGGACAGATAATATACCATTGGCCGTTCGTAGCAGTGCGACTGCCGAAGACCTGCCGGATGCCAGTTTTGCCGGCCAGCATGAATCCTTTCTTAATATCAGGGGTGAACAGGCATTGCTACAGGCAATTGTAAAATGTTATGCTTCCTTATATACGGACAGGGCCATCAAATACCGGGAAGATCATGGTTTTAAACATGAAAAAGTAGGCTTGTCTGTCGGGGTGCAGTTAATGGTCCGGTCAGATATGGGAGCTTCCGGCGTGTGCTTTACACTGGACCCGGATTCAGGGTTCAGGGATGTCGTGCTGATAAACGGTATTTATGGACTCGGTGAAAACATTGTACAAGGTGCCGTGGTTCCGGACGAATACCTGGTGTTTAAACCCAACCGTGCTATCATTCAAAAACGGGTAGGCTCCAAGGATAAAATGCTTTGTTTTACGGAAAATGGTGCTGCGCTGGAAAATATTCCGGTTGCTACCACCCGGCAGCAGGAAATGGTATTATCCGATAAAGAAATATTACAACTGGCTGACTGGGCTTTGAAAATTGAAAAACACTACGGGTGCCCGATGGATATTGAATGGGCAAAAGATGGCATAGACGGACAATTATATATTGTACAGGCAAGACCGGAAACAGTGCATGCAAGAGAAGATCGCAAATACCTTTCAACCTGGCAATTATTGAAAAAAGGAGAGATCCTTTGCAAAGGCATGGCCATTAGTAATAAAGTGGTAACAGGTAAGGCCCGTTTATTAGCATCACCATCCGATGCCTGGCAGATTAATGCAGGCGATATTGTGGTCACCAACACCACCAGCCCGGACTGGGACCCTGTATTTAAAAAAGCCGGGGCACTGATTACCAATACTGGTGGACGTACCAGTCATGCTGCCATCGTGGCAAGGGAAACCGGTATTGCTGCAATTGTAGGCTGTAAGGATGCGACGCAGAAAATTATAGATGGTCAGGCCATTACCGTTTCGTGTTGTGAAGGGGATACAGGTATCGTATATGACGGCATTTTGCCCTTCCGGGAAGAGAAAAAGAACCTGGATACGTTGCCAGTGCCGGACAATGTGCTGCCGATGTTGATTATCAGTGACCCCGCACAGGCTTTCAGACTTTCCTTTTATCCGAATGCAGGGGTCGGATTGCTGAGAATGGAATTTATCATTGCCTCTTTTATAGGGGTACATCCCATGGCACTGGTGAAGTTCAATGAATTGAAAGATCAGGCAGCCCGGGAAAAAATAGAACAACTGACGTATGGTTACCCTGATAAGACCGCTTATTTTATTGATAGGTTGTCACAGGGTATTGCTACCATTGCAGCGGCATTTTATCCTAAACAGGTGATCGTGCGGATGAGTGATTTTAAAACGAATGAATATGCCGCGCTGTTAGGCGGCCAGCAGTTTGAACCTACGGAGCCGAACCCGATGCTGGGGTTCAGGGGCGCCTCAAGATATTGTCATGATTTATATAAAGATGGATTCAGGTTGGAATGTGCAGCCATACAAAAAGTAAGGGATGAAATGGGGTTCACGAACGTAAAAGTGATGATCCCATTCTGCCGGACTGTAGGAGAAGGAGAGAAGGTACTGGCATATATGGCCGAATTAGGGCTTAAAAGGGGGCAAAACGGGCTTGAAGTGTATGTGATGATAGAAATTCCTGCAAATGTAATAATGGGAGAAAAACTGGCCGCTATATTCGATGGTTTTTCCATCGGGTCTAACGATCTGACCCAACTTACACTGGGCATAGACCGGGATGCCACCCTGATTGCGGAACTGTTCAATGAAAAAGATCCTGCAGTGCTGGAAATGATTGGAGATACTATCCGTAAAGCGCATGAGAAAATAATACCTGTAGGATTCTGTGGGCAGGCAGCCAGCGATTTTCCTGAAATAGCGCTCTTCCTTGTCAAACTTGGGATCACAAGTATTTCCTATATGCCGGATGCCCTGCTGAAAGGGATTGAACAGATCCATATGGCTTCTATCCCCGAACCTATGGCTTAACCATCGCTTGTTGTTAAAAAAAGCTGTTTCAATCTTACCATTGGAACAGCTTTATTTTTAGTAAAGGATTTCTATATGACGTAGCCGGAAAGAAAAAAGAAAAATAAAAAGACCTACCCCGAAAAATGCCAGGCCGGTAAATATCCCTATGGTAAATCCCGCAATACCCGGATTCCATAACAGCAACAATGATAGCACCAATGATAAAACGCTTACAAGAAATAACGAAAGCCAACCTGCTCCATCATACAATCTCAGGCTGAATGATAATCCTATCATTGTTACAGATCGAAACATCAGGAAAATAGCCAGCAGGAAAGAAAGTCCTTCAATGGAGATTTCCGGGAATATGATAATGCCAATTACCAGATCGGCTATCCCACCTACAATTCTCCAGACGCGGTTTTCAAGGTATTGTTTCCCGATAATGCCCATACTTATTTCTGCGACCCCGCTGATAGCAAAAGTCAGACTGATAAATACACTGAGGGTGTAATAAGTATGGAAGGGAAGAAGCATCATGCCAGCACCCGCCAGCATGAATAGCAGGCCTGTTATAAAAGGCAGCACCCAATAATGCCTGAAGCGCCTGTTTGGATGTGATAATGCGTGATTCATAGCAATCGTTTTAAATTTATGAAGTTTTCTTTATACCTAACAGTGCATATAAAGGACACCAGCCTATAAGGCCCGTCAGGATAAGAATTCCGGCTATTACCATCAGTACATACACTAAAGGACCGGTAATTTTATTGGCATACAGGAGTATGGCAATAGCAACACCCAGGAATACCCGGACGCCTCTGTCGATTTTTCCAACATTCTTTTTCATAAAATAATTTGTTGTTTGATTACTAATTTAATTTGGTGCCAGCAGAAAAGCATTGATCCCTGTCATATTTATGCCCATAATACAAATGGAGCTTCTGTTTTGAACATAAGTAAGAAACTCCTTGCGTATACCCGGAATGTTAAATTGTATTCTCCATTTATGTTAAGCGGAAATTGTGCTGAATAAGTGGCCCTGTTTTCACTTCGCTGTACCAAGAGTAAATCTTTTTTAAATATTTGTTCCGGACCCCCATGTTTAGGTGTAAATATTACATCCGCGCCAATATCATCCGGAGGAAGCATGCCGGGGTCAATGGTAATCGTGGTGGTAATCGCCTCACCTGCTTTGGAAGTAAGGATCTTACCTTTTCCCGGATCTGCCTGAATGATCCGGAGAGTATGCCATTGTTGGCTGATCTTCTCTTTCCAGGATACAATTGTTCTGGTTCGTTGATAATTGTCCATACTCAATGCAAGTGAATGCTCATAGAGTTTTTTATAATAACGGGAATAGGCTTTTGCCATTCGTGCTGATGAAAGGTGTGGTGCAATATATTTAAATGCATTTCTGATCATGCCTGTCCAGCCAGCTGGAATACCCTGCTGATCCCGTTTATAATACAGGGGAATGATATGGTGTTCCAGCAGGTTATACACCTCATCTGCATCTACTTTATGTTGCTCCGGTGCATCGTCATTACCTGATATTGCCTGCCTGGTAAGGGCCCACCCTGTTTCGGGCATATATTGTTCTGCCCACCAGCCGTCTGGTGTACTGAGGTTGAGTACCCCGTTCATCAACGCCTTCATGCCACTTGTACCACAGGCTTCTGCTCCTCTGACAGGCAGGTTCAGCCAGCAGTCTACGCCCTGCACAAGGAGTTGTGCTATTGAAAGATCATAATCTTCCAGGAACAGGATTTGCGGATGGCTGGTCAGGCTGTAAATATGTTCCAGTATTTGTTGCCCTTCGATATCTGCAGGATGTGCCTTGCCTGCAATAATAAGAACTACCGGCTGATCAGGCAGCGATAACAGGTGAATGAGCCTTTCCATATCATAGTATAAAAGATCAGGCTGTTTATAGTGGGTCATTCTTCTTGCAAAGCCAATGAACATTGTATCAGGTTGTATCAGCGCCATTTTTTGATGAACCTTTTCAACAGGGTAATGATGCCTGTTAAATTGTTCGGACAATAGTGCACGTAATTCAGTCGTAAATCTTTTCTTGATAGCACACCTGGTAGTCCATATCTGCATGTCCGTTAGTTCCTGTAATGTTTCCCATTTCCCACCACCGGTAAAAAGATGGATGTCCCTGTCATGGAATATTTGCTGCCATTCGCCTGCTACCCAGGTAGGCAGATGAATGCCATTGGTTATACTGGTAAGTGGTAAATCCATGGACAGGTAATCTTTCCATAGTGGAGCGAGTAATCCCGCTGTTACTTCTTTATGTTTTAAGCTGACGGCATTGATGATTTGTGAGGTTCTGGCCGCCAGGGAAAACATAGAAAAGGATTTATTATTTTCCGTCGTGCCTAGTGCAAACAACTGTTCCCATGGAATAAAGCACGCTTTGGCCATGTCTGCGAGATAGGTATGTAGAAGGGTTTCATCATAGGTATCCATTGCGGCAATGGAAGATGTATGCGTTGTAAATAATTGAGAGGCCCTGACAAGTTCTGTTGCTTCGGCAAAAGATAAATGTTGGGTAGCTATCAGATGACTGATACGGGCCAGTGATAGAAAAGCAGCATGCCCTTCGTTGCAATGATAGATGTCTATCGATAATCCCAGTTCATGGAGCAGTCTGACGCCGCCTATACCCAGTACGATTTCCTGCTGCAGGCGATATTCCTTTTCAGCAGGATATAGCTGGGCGGTGATAAGCCGGTCGTCAGGTGTATTGGCCATTATGTCGGCATCCAGCAGGTAAAGTGTACTATTACCTACCTGGGCTTTCCAGGCCCTGAGGGTGACAGGCCTGCCGGGGAAATCCAGTTTGATCTGAAGAGGATCTCCACAGTGATGTTTTACTTCCTGTAAAGGAAGGTTAGTGGGGTCAAGCTGTTCTTTGAGTAATAATTGTTGTCCGTTGTCAGTCAACTGCTGTTTAAAATATCCCTGTCTGTAAAACAATCCTACTGCCACCATAGGTATATTCAGGTCACTGGCTGTTTTCAGGTAATCTCCGGCCAGTATGCCCAGGCCTCCTGCGTAAATTTTTAAGGCAGGATGGATACCATATTCCATGCAAAAGTACGCGATGGATGGAAGGCTTTTGGCTGTAATAGTTTCGGTATGGTAGAATTCCTTTACCTGTTCAGGTAAGGCGGATTGAATATTCACTTCCCGCCAGTCAGGAGAAACAATCGGTCCTGTGGGTTGTTGGGGAGGTAGGGTGGCCGGCTTATCGTGGAAAAGATATTCACGTTGCAGGCTTTTATCCAGTGCCAGGTGCCAGGCAGAATGGTAATGTTGCATACTTTTCTCCCTGGTAAACTGTGCGCTGATATGAAGGGCGCTTTTGCCAAGTACCTGTTTCTCTTCGGCAGGTAGTGCAATAAACGTCGTTATACAACTGGCCATTTCATCTGCGGCAGTTGTGTCCCCGGTGAGTAATCTTTTTATAATATGCAGCCCTTTTCTTTCTGCTGCCGGCAGGTTGTCTACCGCCTGTGCAAAACCGGTTCTGTCACTTGTAATAGTATATATGCCATTAGCCAGGCTTTCCATAGGAGTATATCCCCACGGCTCATAGTAAGAAGGGAATACTGCCATATCGAAGGCTGGCAGCAACTGGTAATAGGACAGGTTAAAAATACCGTCATTCCCATCCAGGTAAATAGGGGCAAAGATGACCCGGACTGAATCCGGATCGTTATTTGTCAGCCCATGTGAAAGTAAATTTTTACAAATGTCATCTTTATCGGGAGCATACAAATTGTGGGTGAGTATTTTTGCAAACGGGCCTGCATTGTTTGAAGAGCCAATGGCAGGCCCTGTATGGCCAGCCGGTATAAAAAGAAACAGTATCACGGGATGTGAGAGCTTCTTTTTTTTGAGTTGGCCCATAGCATCAATCAATATATCCAACCCTTTATTATGAAATTCATAACGACCGGCAGAGAAAATAAATATTGTATCGGGCGCGGGATTTTCTTTGATCAGGGAGCTGGCTATGGCCATCAGGTGATCACGCACCTTTTGTTTAGGCTGGTGGATGTAAGAAGGAAGATTGAATCCATTCGGCGTAATGATATCCGGAAATTTGCCCAGGTAGCTAAGACATTCCTGGGCTGTTGTTTCACTTACACTACAGAAACAATCTGCATTCCTGGCCGCATTTTTCTCAAGAGAATGTTTGGCTGTCACGTGATAACTGGCTGCCAGCGTGTCTGGTTGTATACCTTCGGTATTCAGTCCTGAGGCTGCTATGGCCCTGCCTAGCACAGTGGCATGGGTCGTGAATACGGTGGCTATCTGTGGAACATGTGATTCAATATACAGGATGCCAGCACCGGTCATCCATTCATGAAAATGCGCTACAATTTGATCAGTGGCATTCAGATGGAAGTTGTAATAACTTTCTATAACAACCCCTGCTGCGTACCCAAACAATGCCGGATCAATATAGTCCCACTGACCGGTGATAGAATCCAGCCTGTACCTGGTCCAAAGGTCGCCGAATATGTCATTTTTCTTATTGTAAAAAGTGGAGAAGTCAATCAGTATAACAATCGGAGAACCGGCCATATTCCATCTTCCTGTTTTAATATTCAGGCCTTCCTTTTGGGTCTGGGTTTTCCACCGGTAGAAAAGGGTATTGTCTTCAATGAATTCAGGCGTTTTGCCTTCCTCCCTGGTGATGTCAGGCCCAATCAGGATATATCTGTCTCCAAGTTGTTGTTGTACCAGGCTGGCTTTGGTACTGATAACGGTGTAAATACCACCTACTTTGTTGCATACTTCCCAACCTACTTCAAACAGGTAGTCGGGGTTGGGTGTTTTATTATTGGGGAACTGCATGACGACTGGTATTTAAGCAATGAATTTAGTTTAATAAAACATCAATTAAAATGATAAATGGGATGTCGTTTTATTGAGACTGGTCATGCCGTAGCTGATGAATATTAATGTAATTGACTGGTGTGTATGTTAAATTGCCATATGTTATCAATTATAGCAATCTGGTATAAAAGTGCGGGTGGATTATTCCACCCGCTTACTTAAGAAGCTGGATGTAGGCATAATATCGCAGACTGGTAGTACAGACGAATATTTCCCCCTCCTTAAATTTTGTAACCATGAATAAAACGACCTTATCGGGAAAAATGAGGGCAATGGTATTTCACCAGGTGGGGCATCCGTTGGTACCTGTTACCCTTGATATACCTGTGCCGAATGCTGATCAGTTGTTGCTGAAAGTAATAGCATGTGGGGTTTGCAGAACAGATCTGCACATTATAGATGGGGAATTGCCACATCCTAAGCTCCCTTTGATACCGGGGCATGAGATTGTTGGTACCGTTGTTTATGTGGGAGAAAATGTACATGCATTTAAACCGGGAGATATTGTAGGGGTGCCCTGGCTGGGATATACCTGTCAACAATGCCGGTATTGTAAACGGCAACAGGAAAATTTGTGTGAGCAGGCCCTGTTTACCGGGTATACCATGAATGGTGGATATGCAGAATATATGGTAGCATATGAGCAATATTGTTTTCCCATGCCGGCCATGTATGCTAATGCTGCAGGTGCTCCCTTGTTATGCGCGGGTTTTATTGGCTTCCGGTCATGGAATAAGATGAATGAGCATGCTGAAAATATCGGTATCTATGGCTTCGGTGCTGCTGCACATATCCTCACGCAGATTGCTGTATTTAAAAAGAAAAATATTTACGCATTTACTAAGCGTGGAGATATATTAGCTCAGCTGTTTGCCTTAGATAATGGTGCCAGGTGGGCGGGCGATGCAACGGGTCATGCGCCGGTAAAATTAGATGCTGCTATTATTTTTGCTCCTGACGGGGCGCTGATTCCAATTGCATTAAGAAACCTGGATAAGGGAGGGCAGGTGATTTGCGGAGGGATACACATGAGTGATATACCGCCATTTCCTTATAGTCATCTCTGGGAAGAGCGGTCTATACAGTCTGTGGCAAATTTAACCAGGCGGGATGGGGAATTATTGTTGCAGGTGGCACCGCAGGTGCCAGTCAGGACTGCTGTGCGTATGTATACGCTGGAAGAGGCAAATGATGCATTGAATGACCTGCGAGGCGGTAAACTAAATGGAGCGGCAGTGTTGACGCTATAAAATACCCGGAAAAGGCTTATGCCCTGGCTCCGGGCATGACTTTCCTGAATGGCTTTTCTGTCATCATCTTATACACCTCCAGCCAGGCGATGCTGCCAAAGGCCGTGCCGGCACAAATTAAAATTTCCCGGAATGGCAGTAACTGCTGGTTAAAGAAAGTGACCACCGGTGGAACAAAGAGGATGGCTGCTATGGTTGCAGTAATAAACAGCAACAGCCACCCATATAGCGGGTTAGGGAGGCGGAACGTATACCAAAGGCTTCTGCTAAATGATCTGTTTACAAAAGTGAGGAATACATTTGAAAAAAGCAGTGTAGCAAAAACAATGGTACGAATTTCATTCAATGGCCTGGTGGGTAAGTAAGCATAGAACAGGATCATAATTCCGGTAGCTATTGAAAATCCCAATAAAGAACTGATCAGTACTTCTTTTTTGGAGAGCAGGGAATGCGTTCTCTTTTGAGGAGGCATTTTCATATTTTCCGGGTCTACCGGTTCTTTCTCATAAAAAATAGAACAAATGGGGGTCATCATCAGTTCCAGGGCAATGATATGTATGGGCAATAGGAGAGGTGTGCCGCTTAAATTTAACAAAGTGGGCAGGGTAACGGTAATGATAATCGGAATATGAATCGCGATAATATACCGGACTGCTTTGCGGAGATTGATGTTTATTTTTCTTCCCAGTTCTACAGCTACCGGTAGTTTAGAAAGGTTGTCGTCTGTTATGATAAGGTCTGCGGCCTGCCGGGCTGTATCGCTTCCTTTTTCTCCCATCGCAATGCCTATGTGGGCCGCTTTTAAGGCGGGGGCATCATTCACACCATCACCCGTCATACCGGTTATTTCATGAAAATCCCTGAGGGTATCAATTACTTTCAATTTGGCTTCAGGATACATCCTGTAAAATACACTTGTCTGTAGCAGGTGTTGATAGAGTTCAGTCTTATCCATCTTCAGGATATCATTCCCTGACAAGGCTGATTGATTGTGGCTGATACCTGTTTCCTTTGCTATAGCAACAGCAGTAGTCTGATGATCGCCTGTCAACAACAGTGTTTTAATACCAGCGGTTGACAAGGTAGCGATGACACCGGCAGCTTCTTTCCTGACAGGGTCCTCAAATGCTATCAGCCCTTCAAATTGCCAGGGCCAGTTATCCTGTGAAGCGGGAACCGGATCTTTTTCTGATCTGATAGCACTGGCTACTCCCAGTACCCGGTACCCTTTTTCTCCCATTTCATTCAGATAGGCTGTGATACGATCGTCCGTGGTACCAGTTACCTGTAAGATCCTTTCTGCAGCTCCTTTTGCTGCCGCCAGGAGCTGGCCATTGATATTATAAACATGGGTCATCATTGGTGGGGCACCTTCCAGCCTGTATTCGTGTATCAGGGGAGGGCGTTGGTGGTCCTGGGGAATGGATAAAGCATATTGATGGATGACCTTTTCCATTTGATCGTAGGGGATAGTTTCACTGGCGAGCCAGGCATATTGAAATAATTTCCCGTGTGCACCAGGGGTGCCAGCATCCATGGAGGATAGCTGGTCTGTATTATGACTGTATACCATGGCTATATCCATCCTGTTTTCAGTAAGTGTGCCGGTTTTGTCCAGGCAGAGATAAGTCATGGTGCCCAGGTCTTCTATAACCTGTGATTGCCTGCAGATGATTCCTGACCGGCTCATTTGCCACGCCCCCAGGGCCATGAAGGAGGAAAAGGCCACCGGTATTTCCTCAGGTATAGCTACCATGGCAATTGTCAGGGCAGACAAAAGGCTTAGGACAAGATTCTCTGTATGCAGATATTGAGTGATGAACAGGATGATGAAACTAATGCCTCCCGCAATGGCCAGTTTGTACATAATACTCCTGGTTTGCTGTTGCATAAGTGTCTTATTATTCCCCGGCGTATGTAGCGACTGTTTTAGCTTACCCAGCTGGGTATGCCGGCCGGTTGTTGTCACTTTTGCTGTACAGCTTCCTGAGTTTATTGTCGTACCCTGGTAAATTACTTTGTCTGCTAGGGCTGATTTGTATACGGGGAATGATTCCCCGGTCAGGATTGCTTCGTTGATCGTTAAATCGTTTGATGAAAGGATGACAGCATCGGCAGGAATCACATCACCTTCCTGTAACAAAGTGATATCGGATGGAAGAAGATCAATAACCGGTATTTCTGTTTGTATGCCGTTCCTGATCACCCTGACCAGCGGATCAGTATATTCTTTCAATGCGTTGATGGCCCTTTCACTTTTAATATCTTCATACAAGGAGATGGCTGCAATAATCAGCAGCGCAATCACCATAGTAATAGCATCTTTGGGGCTGTTTAGTACCATGTAAAGAACACTGGCGATAATTAAACAAAGGAACATCGGCTCAGTAAATAAATTTATGAGCAGCCTGGTCCCCAGGTTCCTTTTGATAGTCTTAACTTCATTAGGCCCATATTTCTTTTTTAATTCAGGCAGTTCTTCGTTGGTGATACCTGTTATTTTAATAGTATGCTCTTCCATAATCAGTTAATACCTGGTGATTAAAACTAACCGGTTCAACTCCTGAAGCTCATCATGCGCTACGATCGTTACCGCTCCACCTTTTTTAAATACCAGATAAATCAGCAGGTTGATCACATCGGGAATTACCTGGTACGACTGCTGAAATTGCTGAGAGGGTGGGATAGGTAGTTCGTCGTCATTCTTCTGTCCAAAAAATCCTGGTAGTGTGTGGTCTTTCTCTACTAGTAACATCAGTCCTCTGCCATCCATCAAAGCTCTCCAGATATTGAGGCCACCTGTAATGGCAAGCTTTCTCATTTTGCAGGATGGCGAGGTCTTCTTTTGGGAGATGTTCTTTCATATCGGAGATATTGGTGGTTACTGTACAAATCTAACTAATCAACAGGCACTTCTTCAATGATCCGGATCACTACAAAAGATAACATTAAGATTTGAGGAGGGTTGTATGTTGAAACCATTGACGATATAGTAGCGTGCCGATGGGATGGGTTAAACCTCTTCAGGAATTGAAAATAAGAGGTTGCTGCTAATGCCAGCGCTGGGAACAATGCTTTTTTATGCACTCAAAGTAAGCTCAATTTTACAGGGTGATAAATAATTAGCAACACCTATTCTTTATATACCCTTCCTATCGGTTGTTTCCTTGTGATGAATATCAATGTTTGAAATGATGGTTCTTAATTTTTTTTGATGAGGGAATGTTCACCTTTAGGTGAAACAAAATTGAGAATTATGAAATACGTCAATTTAACAACTGTCGTATTCGCTTTCACCCAGATCCTCCTTGTTTACAGTTAGACCCAATATGTTTTGAATGCTGTGAAGGTTGTGGCCACGAACAATAAACCCGGAATCTGAAGGAGGAAAGGCAACTACGCCACCTTTTCAGTTAATGAAGATGGTAAAATAACCTGATTAATCACTTAAACTCCCCAAATATGAAAAATTACAAAAAAGCAATATCAGTTATCGCTTCTTTAGCCCTGACAGGAGCCGCCATTGGCGCCTTTTTAACCCAGACAGAAAGAGGTAAAAAGATGCTGTCAGATTTGAAAAAGAGAAAGGAATGTAATGGTAAAGAGACGATTGAATCTCTTTAAGCATGAGGTAACAGTGAACTTTGTATTTCTGTCAGGAATGTTGCCGTTACATTGAGTGGTACGGTTGACGATGACTCATTATAAAAATATGAACACGGTTTTTTTTAGGATTTATAATGCGGGCAGATTTTTCTGCCTGCTTTTTTTTAGGAGGAATATCATTTTTACATATGCCCAATGTTAACGAAAATGCAAATTTTTTTATAGAAATTTAAGTGTAACCTATCATTCACATTAATTCAAAGCAATGAGAAAAATAATTATTGCCTTTGATGGTACGCATCTTTCCAATGGCGCATTTGAACTGGCCCGGCGATTAAATGAACATGAAAGAATTTTAGTGCTTGGCCTGTTCATACCAGAGATTGATTTTTCACAACCAACTGTTGAATTGGAAGGAGAAGGTATATATCAGCCATATAATGCGTATGTTGAAGAAGATAAGATTGATGATCATATCCGCATTTTTGAGAATAATTGCAGGAAGCATGGTATTGAATATATTACTCAAAAAACCCGGTTGCCCTATCATATCAGGGAATTGGCAAAGGAGTGCCGTTTTGCAGATCTGCTCATTTTGAGCATTCAAAAATTTTATGAGCATCTCCGGTTGGGTGAACCCAATGAATATCTCCGCGACGTATTGCATGATACAGAATGCCCGGTTGTGGTAGCCCCTGATAAGTTTGATTATCCTGCGCATATTATTCTTGCATATGATGGCAGTCGTTCTTCAGTATATGCTATCCGGATGTTCAGCTATATTTTTCCTGACCTGTGCACATTGCCTACTACGCTTGTATATGCCGCAGTGAAAAAGCAATCGGAAATACCAGACCAGAATTACATTCAGGAACTGGCCGGCCGGCATTTTAGTGATCTTACTTTTTTATTACTGGAAGGCAGAAAAACAGATGAATTGCATGCATGGTTGCAGTCAATAGCTAAACCCATGTTAGTTACCGGTGCTTTTGGCAGATCGGGATTGTCGAATTTATTCAGGAAAAGTTTTAGCACGAATTTTATTTCCGATTATCGTTACCCTGTATTCATCGCTCACAATTAAAAAACAGCGTCATGAGAAGAGTATTGTATGTGCAGGAAGCATTGAACTTTAATCCTGGTAACCTTGAATTTGTAGATTTTATCTATGGTCTTGGTAATTTCAGGATAACAGCTGTTTTCCTGGATAAAATTGCAGAAGAGAGAAATGATGAAAAGATATGGGAAACGGCTGCTATGCAGGCCGGGTCGAAAATGACAGTGCCACAAAAATCCTTTCATCAAAAGGTTAGCGAAGATAATATTCAGCGTTTTATAGAAGCCTGTTATGCCAGGGATATACCGTATGATATCCTGAGAGAAAGTACCGGTGTGTTAAAGTATATATTGCAGGAGAGCAGGTATGCAGACTTGCTGATATTAGACATGGCCAGTTATAAAGCAGCTTTCCCCAGTTATTTCGCAGAAGATCTTTTAAGGAATGCAGAATGCCCGGTACTGGTGATGCCGCTTGCATTTGAAGGGATTGAAGAACTGGTGTTTACCTACGATGGTACCCTGTCTTCCGTTTATGCCGTTAAGCAGTTTACGTACCTGTTTCCGCAAATGTGTAATTATAAAACGGCGGTCGTATGTATTAATCCGGAGCAGGTGGCTGAGGCAGACTGGAACAAATTCAGGGAGTGGATGTTTGCCAGTTATGCCCGTGTTGAGTTTTTGTATGCAGAAGGGAATGTGGATGACGAACTGGTTGAGTTACTGCATAAAAGGGACCATCCTTTCATCATTATGGGGGCCTATGGCAGGGGGATAGTTTCCGGTTTTTTGCGGCCCAGTCATGCTAATTTGGTTATTCAGCTAACCAGTGAGGCACTTTTTATTGCGCACCCCAAAAGGACTGATCATGAAGAAGATATTGGAAGTGTTTGATAACAGGCTGTTTTCAATGTGGACCTGCGAATACTTGATGCGGCGGAGGATTTATCCGGATTGGCAATGGAATGCGAACATGCAGGGAATAAAAATGTGGGTTGTTATTTTCTTAAGGTCTATGAATTAGTAACAGGTGATCGGGTGAAAGAGGCGCTGATAAATTTTTATAAGCTTAAAAGAGCCCTGCTGCGTGCATTACTCATAGCAAGGCATATTCCTGAACCCACCTATGCTACAGATAGCAGGTGGTACGAAAGTGCACAATCGTATTTAAAACAAGCCGCAGGATATGAGAAAAACTTACTGGCGGAATAGTAACAATGATTGTGTACTATTATTCATCCCTAAATATAATACGCATGAAAAAGGTAGTATTGCTATTTGACGGTGGACAATATACTAAAGGCACCCTTGAATTGTGTCAGCGCATGAATGACACAGCATCCATTTTACTGGTGGGGTGTTTCCTGCCTGGGATTGATTTTACAGGTATGTCCGAAATTTATGGTTACGGGGCATTGGATATCCCGGTACAGATCAGGGCAGATGAAGAGGTCGTAGAGGAGAATATCGAGCAGTTTAAAAGCTATTGTGCCGCACATCAGATATCCTGCAGGGTACATAAAGACTTCACTTTGGATGCTTATCCATTGTTGCATAAAGAGAGTAGATACACGGATCTGCTGGTCATTTGGTCCCAGGCATTTCTTGGCCAGCTTGCATTGAATATTCCTCCGGAAAACCTGCGGGATGCATTGCACACATCAGAGTGCCCCGTAATGGTGGTCCCGGCGCACTATTATGATCCGGAGCATATAATCCTTGCGTATGATGGTAGTGCATCTTCAGTATATGCCATAAAGATGTTTAGCTATATTTTCCCGGAATTATGTAATAAAACGACTATCCTATTGCATGTAGGTGGCGACGGGGATCTGCCGGCTACGACTTCCATTCAACAGTTAGGACGCGCACATTTTCCGAATTTCCAGGTCCTTGAATTGGAAACGATGGATCTTTTTGAGGACTGGATTAAAACAATACCAGCTCCCATTTTAGTGACCGGTGCGTTTGGGCGTTCAGGTTTGTCTTCCCTATTCAGAATGAGTTTTTCGCGGAAGGCGCTTTCTTCATTCAGTTTTCCTGTTTTTATAGCTCATTTGTAGGGCATGTATTGATACAAAATTATTGAATATAAAAGTAATACTGAGAGAGGTTTTATTTTAACAATATATCTTTATGTTTAACTATTGAGCAGTAGGAAGAGACTGCTTAAAAACCATGTTTTGTAGTCCCAATGAAGCTTGAATTATATATAGCTGTTTTATTAGAATTTAAATACGGGCAGACTTTTCTGCCTGTTTTTTTTTATATTTGACCGGAATATTTCAGCCAGAGAAAAGAAGCCACGTCATGAACACAACTACGGTTGAAATATCCTAATGCAGCTTGATGAATATGTGATTTCTTCCATGAAATCGGTAAAAAACACAATCCGACTATTGCCTTCCACCAGAAGAAAGTTCACCTCAAAGGAATGCATTCATAAAAAGTCGATTATTGCATAGATAAAGCTATCAGGGAAAGCGTTGTATCTTAATTTAGGACATAACTAATGAGATGGCGCAAAGTAAAACAAACAAGACGACTTTGTTCATGCTTTGCTATGCCTTTTACTAATTTGATAGTAGGAAATAAGGGACGCCGGCGAAAATCAAGACATCCATCATACATCTCAATAATACCTCCTATATGCCTACAATACTTATAATTGAAGATAATCTAATGGTAAGGGACAACCTGGTTGGAATTCTGCAGCTGGCTGGTTACGAGGTGATCGTAGCCGAAGATGGCAAAAAAGGCATCTTTATGGCAAAGACCTGGCTTCCGGATTTGATTATTTGTGACCTGTCGTTGCCGATCCTGGATGGTTATGTCGTATTGCAGATTTTAAGTTCGAATGAGTCCTGTTCCAGGATACCGTTCATTCTGCTGACCGCCCGGACTGAGCGTTCCGACGTGAGGATGGGCATGAACCTGGGTGCAGATGACTATATTACCAAGCCCTTCGACCCATCGGACCTGTTGAATTCAATTGAGTGCCAGCTAAGGAAAGCAGAGCATGTCGGGCATCCCCGGTATAATGAAGTTAAACAAATGGTCACGCAGGAAGAGGGACCGGTGGCCAGCGAAGACGATTCCCTTAAGGCGCTGGTAAAGGATCGTAATATCAGGAAATTTAAGAAAAAGCAAACTATCTACCAGGAGGGTAATTATCCTGCCTGCCTTTATTATATTGTAAAGGGGAAAGTAAAAACCTTTGTTTTGGATGAGGATGGGAAAGAGTTAATCACGGAGCTATGCAGCGAGGGTGATTTCCTGGGTTATGCTGCTTTGCTTGAGCAGGTGCGTTATGTAGAAACTGCAGAAGCAATTGTAGACGTAGAACTAGCAATGATATCCCATACTGATTTCGAAGATGTGTTATTGAAAAACCCCAATATACGTCAACAGGTTTTCAGGTTACTTACAGAGAATATAGAAGAAAAGGAAGTTCATTTGTTAAAGACTGCCTATGATTCCCTCCGCAAGAAAACAGCAGATTCCCTATTGACCGTATATCGCAAATACAACATAATTGATTACCGTAATGTAGGTATTAAATTTAGCAGGAGCAATCTGGCGGCACTTGCCGGCGTAGCCAAAGAATCGCTGGCGCGAACCTTGGCGGAGTTTCGGGATGAACGCCTGATAGAGCTCAGGAACGGAAGTATTTTTATATGTGATATGTCTAAACTGGTACAGTTATGTAAATAATTAATCGGGGTCATTACAGATATGATGAATGTCATTGTCCATATTTATTGATTATGTCAATTTTGATAGTGCGATTTAGACATAAGGTGTTTTTGCGCCAGTTTAAGTATTTCTATGCCTGCTGGCGCTTTTTTTTACCATATAATTACGGTTATGAAACGCATCATGTATGTAGGCAATGCCCTTAAACCGAATACTGATAAGCTCCGGTTTGCCATCTATATCAGTAAGCTCACAAATGCAGGTATAAAGGCAATATTTCACGTTGATCAGGAAGAAAGTCCGGCAGATTCCGCCTGGATCAGTCAATTTGCCCGGCAGGCAGGGATTCCTCCGAATGAAGATACAGGTACCCTGAAAAAACGCATTTGCGACAGGCATATCCATGAATTTAAAACGCGTTGTGAGGCAGAAGGCGTACCATGTACGGTACGAAAGTCAGAAAAAAATGCTTTGCGGGAGCAAGGATGCACACCCCTTTAGTCAGATTTTCTTTTTGGTTGCTGATCTCTCAAACGACATACGTGAAGATGTAAATAAAGTATGTGATTGGAGTGTTCCTACATTTTATAGAAAACTTCGTAGTGTAACCAACCCCAAAGCTAATTCCAAAATCAGGAAACCACTGAGCAATGCGGATTTACAAGCTATTGTGGATGTCTATATAAGCCACATACAACGGGTGCATACCTCTTTAATATCTATAAAAGAAAAACTAAAAACAGACAAAAACACTAACCACTGAAATGTACCATTTATGAGTAGATTTAATGAAAATAACAATAGAAATAATAGAAAAAATAAAGAGATAAGAGATGATAGCCATGAAGTAGAACAACCTACTAGCATTTATCATTAAATCAATCCTTAACGCTAGCAACCTTTTGTCCTGAAATATCTACTTGGTCATTGCTCTCAAGCACACTTCTCTGTATATAGGCATCAAAGTCCTTTTGCATCTTTGCAAGCGTTGAACAGCAACCTCCATTTAGAAAATCACCTTTTTCCTTTATATTTATCCTGAGTTTTGTCCAGTATGCATCAATGTATTCAATGTTGTATTCAACCTCCCCGTTCTGCTCTCTAATTTCAAAACTTGGCCGATTTATATGAATATTTCGACCAGATGAAAAGATCTTAACAGCTTTACCCAACTCACCTCGAATGCGTTTTTCAATTATCCATTGATCTGTAGCACTGTAAAGATTTCTTTCTAATTGCTTGTAATTACTAAGCCAGTAGTTCCAATCCTTTTGCCCTGTAATACTGTCTTTAGGTAAAAAGTAACAATAAAATGTATGGTCGGAAAAAACAAAATCGGTAACCATTTTACAACCAGACTGTCTGAATTTATAGTAATTTTTCCCGCTATGTGGCTTGATAAAAAAGCCTTTAATCCGAATAGAATCGTAGCTGTTTTGCGCAATCAGATTCTCACTTAGACTGAATAATATAACTAACACAACCGCTATAGTCCTCATTTTGGTGTTGGTTTATGGTGATATAATTATTTAATAATTGGTCGTTTTAAGGGCTGTTTAAGGTAAAACATATTTAACTGAATTTGAATGTTTTTGCCGTATAGTCGTTAATACCTCGAATATATTGGATATTATTTGCTCGTTGCGAATAGGTAATTCCCTCTATGATGATCTATTTTTTTTTCTTTTATTTTTATTATTGATCTGTTCATTGGGTAATTAATACACAATACGATGTATCGGAACATTACTATCTTAAAACTGTCTTTTAGATTTATAATGAATTGTTTGCGTTTATTTATTAATTAGATAATTATTTAATGAGTTAAATTATTTAAATGTTTGTTCTGTTTTTAGATATCGTCATTTGTCACCAATGATTATTAAAATGAATTTTCTTAACCTTGGGTTAACTATTTAGGACAAAAAAAATGTATTACTTTTCGAAAGTTTTTTAATTGATTCTGTACCTAAAGGACAACCAAACCCCTACATGAAGTTAATCTCATTCATCCCGATAGCCTTTATGCTATTCCCATGCCTTGTCAGCGCCCAGGACAGCCTAAGAATCCAAACTAAGTATGTCAGGTATGTTGAACGTACATCGCAGAAATACGAAAAAAGGGTGACCCAATATTCCCAAAAAGTGCTAGCCAGGTTTAGCAAAGAAGAAGAAAAGATTAAAAGAAGGCTGGAAACATTAGACCCACAAAAGGCAAAGGCGCTTTTTGCCAACGATATCCAATCCTATTCTTATTCTTTAAAGAGCAGGATTTATTCTAAAATCCCTTTAAATAGTCATTTAGATACCGTCCAATTATCACTACAATTTT